>Ga0187892_10010877_pt1 | contig 11355 bp, 7 predicted proteins | sample MA1701073metaG_FD_139345 | JGI IMG/M metagenome (GOLD analysis project Ga0187892, IMG submission 139345) | Bio-ooze microbial communities from a basaltic lava cave in the Kipuka Kanohina Cave System on the Island of Hawaii, USA - MA170107-3 metaG ... | reverse complement strand
GCTCACGCGCGGCGGGGTCGGATTCGCGGGATTCTGCGGCGGGTTGAAGCTCGCGCCCGAGTTGGGAGGCGGGTTGACTCCGCCCCACGGGCCGCCCGGCTCGTCGACGACGTTCGGCGGGAATCCGATGACGCGGCCGCCCATCTCGAGCGCGCCGCCGCCGAGGACGGTCGTCGGCGTCCCGCTCTCGAAGATCGCGACGAACACCTTCGTGCCGTCGGCGCTGACCGCCATCGCTCGCGGGTCCTCGCCGTCGATCGCCACGTCGACCGGCGCGGCGCCGAGGTTCGCGGGATCGAAGACCTGGACGAGATTCGCCTGCGAGCACGAGACGAACGCCCGCTCGGGGGCTCCCGCGAAGACGACGTCGCACGGCTCGTCGGCCGTGTCGATCGTGGCGATCACGTTCATCGTGACGAGGTCGACGACGCTCACGGTGTCCGAGACGTGGTTCACGACCCACGCCTCCGTGTTCGTGCGCGCCCGGACCGAGACGGGGTCGAGGCCGACGGGGACCGCGGCCAGGAGCAAGGGCGAGGCGCCCGTCGCGTCGAAGACGAGGAGCCGGTTGTCGGGGGTGCCGACGGCGAGGAGCCGGGAGCGGTCGGGGGTGAGGGCGAGCGGAGAGACGTGAGGCGTCTCCCAGTTCACGAAGGACGGCTGCGCCGCCGCCGGCGAGGCGGAAACGAGCGCGAACAGCGTCGCGACGGCGACCCGACGACCCATCGAAGACCTCCTCGCGCGGCGAATGGCGTTGAACCCCGGTGTGCCCGTCGATTCGAGATTAGCGGACGGCGACCGAACCGTCAATCTCGGCCGGACCGGGCGCATTCGGCGCTCGGGACGGGAATTGCGATCGGCTTGAGTACGCGCGCGGCGCGTTCAAGTTCCGGCGGCCGCCCGCCCGCCGGACGCCGGGCGAGAAAGCTCCTCGGTTCGGCGTGCGGATGACTAGAATCCGACCTGGGGCAAACCCGCACGGGCCCCGAAACGGCTCCCGTTCCCGCACCCGAAACCGACATGATCATCGATTGCCATGTCCACTTGAACGACTACGACCCGAAGAACCCGACGCCGCTCCCCGAGCGGATCCACCGCCTCGAGGAGTCGATGGAGCGGAACGGCGTCGGCTACGCGATCATCCTCACGTCGTACACGGTGAACGAGCACCGGCCGTCGACCGCCGAGATGTTGAAGGCGATCGAGGGACACCCGAAGCTCGGACTCGTCGCCGGACTCTCGTTCTCGAAGTACCGCCAGCGCGACCTCCGCGAGCTGGCGGACCTCCTCGAGGAGAAGAGGATCCTCGGGCTCAAGCTCTATCCCGGCTACGAGTCGTTCTATCCGCACGACCCGCGGCTCCGGGTCGTCTACGAGATGGCCGCGGAGTTCGACGTGCCGGTCATGATCCACTCGGGCGACACGTACGCCCCGACCGCGAAGATCAAGTACGCCCACCCGCTCCAGATCGACGAGGTCGCGGTCGACTTCCCGACGGTGAAGTTCGTCATCTGCCACCTCGGGAATCCGTGGTTCCGCGACTGCATCCAGGTCGTGTACAAGAACAAGAACGTCTACGCCGACTTCTCGGGCCTCGTCCTCGGCGACTTCTCCTCGCGGTTCGAGAAGTACTTGAAGAAGCAGCTCGACGACCTCCTCGTGTTCGCGGGCGAGCCGACCTGGCTCCTCTTCGGCACCGACTGGCCGATCTGCTCGATCAGCTCCTATGTCGCGTTCATGAACGGCCTCCAGATCCCGAGCCACGACAAGCAGCGGATCCTGTGGGAGAACACGGCCCGCCTTTTCAAGCTGAGGCTCCCGGGCATGCCCGACCTCGACGCGGCGATGCCGCGCGTGGCCGAGCCCGCGTCGCACCGGCCGCGCGCGCGGGGCGTCAAGAAGCCGAAGAACTCCGGGACGACGACCTAGCGCTCGCCGCCCCTCGCTCGCTCGACCGACACGGAGAAGGTCGCCCGCGTCGCCTTTCCCTCCACGGCGCTCCGGGCGGCGTTCGCCTGGAGGTGGAGAGCGCGCCGTCCGTGGAACGACTCGGGCTCCGCGCGGCGCATCTCGAACGGCAGCGCGTTCCCCTCTCCGTCCGTCGCCGCGACCTTGGCCGAAATGACGATCCGTTCGCCGCCGGGAACGAGCCCGTCGAGCGGGACGCGAGCGGCGATCCGCCAGTCGCGAGAGCGGTCCGCGCCGTACATGTCCCACCCGCGCGCGTGAAACCCTGCATTCCAATCCACGACGACGTCGAACGTCCCGTCGCCCGTCGCCGTCACGCTGACCCGCTCTCCGGGGTGCGGCGTGGCGCGGAACGGGCGGAGCGCCGGGTCGCCGATCAGGATCCGGTTGGCGCCGCCGCCCTGCATGACCTCCTCGCGGCGCGGCGCGGCCTCGCCTTCGACCGGGAAGTCGAGCGCGAGACGGCCGCCGCACGCGAGGAGCACGTCGTCGTAGGTGGACTTGATCGTCTCCCCGAGCGTCGCCCCGTTCTCGAGGGCGAACTCGGCCTCGCGGTCGACGGAAAGACCGTGGTTCGCAGCGATCGGCGCGAGGAACGCGACGGCCCCGGCGTCGAGGATCGCGAGGCAGAGGCTCTTCTCCGGCGCGAGAAGATGAACCGTGGCGCGGCCGCCCGTGTCGCCGAACGTCGAGACGATGTCGCCCTCGACGAAGACGCGCCGGGTCGCCGCCGAGTGGCACGTGCCGCTCCACACGACCGGGCTCGCGAGCTTGAGGGCGGCGAAGCGGTCCGCGGTGATGCGCGGGATTTCGCCCTTCGGATCGTGGCCGACTTTCTTCGGATCGTAAGTCCAGTGCCGAGACCGGTCGGCGTTCCGGGCGTCGTCGAAGAGCCAGATCCCCTCGGGGTCGCCGTTCCCGGTCATCTCGATCACGGACGCGGACTCGAGATCGGGCAGGCGGCTCGCGACGAAGCGGAGGACATCGGGATCGGATTCCACGCACGCCCAGTAGACGTGCGAGCCTTCGAAGCCCGCGGCCGCGGCGATCGGCGGGACGTTTCCTTCGTAGACGGTCGAAGTCATCCCCGACGTGACTCCCGCGCCGATCCACTTCCGTGACGAGAGACCTTTCTCGTGCACGGCGACGGTGCGCTCCCACAGCTTCTCGAGCCCCGCGGCATCGCGCGCGGTGAAGTAGCCGAACGCGAAGTCCGTGAACGCGTCGTCGTCGAGCCCCGCCGCGAGGAGGAGGAGGCGCCGGTGCAGCACGACGTCGAGCCGCTCGGGCGGGATCACGACGAGGACGTTCTCGGGGCGGATCTCGCGGAGCCGCGATTCGAGCGCCGCGAAGTCGCGGCCGTCGAACTCGACGATCGACCCGCCGTGACGGCGCGCGGCCTTCTCCGCGACCGCGCGGAACGCCCGGTGATCGGCGGACGCGTCGTCGAGGCCCGTCGCCACGACGACGTACGGTCCCTTCTGCTCTCCCGCCGAAAGCCAGATCCGATTCTCGGGAGGATCGGGTCGCCCGCCGGTCGGGCGCTCGGGCGTCTTCTTCCGCGCGAGGTCCGAGAGTTCCGAGTCCGGAAACTCGTTCGCGAGCGTCTCATAGCTCTTCCGTGCCGCCTCGAAGTCCCCCATCCGCTCGTGATGCACTCCGAGGAAAAAGAGCGTGTAGGCCCGCGAGTCGCCGTCAGGGTAGAGGCGGAGCCACTCCTCCTGGAGCGCGATGGCCTCGGCGTACCTCCCCATGCGTCCGAGCGCGCACCAGAGATAGAAGAGCGCCTGGCTCTTCTGGTCGCGCGTCGCATCCGCGCGCCCGAGCGCCTCGCGGAATCCGCGCTCGGCCGCAGGCATGTCCTCGCGCTGGAAGAAGTCCTCGAGCGCTCTCGAGACGAGCGCGGCGACGCCCGGCTCTTCGCTTGGCCGCTCGCTCTCCTCGGACGAAAACGACGCCGGATCGAGCGCGACCGCGTGGAGGCCGGGACCGAGCACGCGCGAGCCGAGCGGCGACGTGACGGTGAGGCTCGCGCCGGCCGATACGCGAGCCTCGACCTGACCGCGGAAGAGCGCAAGCTTCCACGCTCCGGCGAAGTCGCGGTCGAGATCGAGGGCCGCCGGCCCGGCGACCCGCACGGTGCCGACGTCGAGAACGTCGATCGTGCGCCGGACGTGCGCGCCGACCTCGATGTGGTTGGTCGCCGCGAGCGGCTCGACGCGTCCGTCCTCGAGGCGCATCGACGCGTCGAGCGTCCGCGAGCGGATGTCGCCGTAGACGTGCGGCTCGTGCAGCTCGAGGAACGCCCCGAGGAGGGCGGCCGCGGCAAGGAGCGCCGCCGCGGCGAGGCGGAGCGGCGCCCGCCACGGGCGCGCCCTGCGCGCGCGAGACGGGGGCGCGGCGAGGAGAGCGGTGAGGCGGCGCTCGGCGTCGAGTTCCGCGCGGCACGCCGCGCAGTCCGCGAGGTGCGCCTCGACGCACGCCCGCTCGCGATCGCTCGCGCCGTCCTCGAGGACGGCGTGGAGCAGCGGACGGACGGACCTGCACGAACGCAGCTCGCTCGTCATCGGCGATCCTCTTCTATTAGCCGCTCGCGAAGAGCGCGCCTCGCCTCGTAGAGCCGCCCCCGCACGGTCGACTCGGCGACGGAAAGCTCGCGCGCGATCTCCGCGTAGGAGAGCCCCTTCTCGTAGCGGAGGCGGAGGATCCGGCGAAACGGACCCGCGAGCGAATCCACCTCCTCCCAGATCCAGCTTTCCTCTCCCTCGCGCCGGCGCGGAGCGGCCGGCGCCTCCGGCAGCGGGGCCATGCCGCGGCGCGCGCGGGCGCGGGCGCGGAAGTGGTCCGCCGCGCAGCGCTCGGCGATCCGGACGAGCCAGGGCTCGAGCCGCTTGGCCGCGCCGAGCTGCGCCAGGCGGCAGAAGGCGAGGTAGAAGCTCCTCTGGACGACGTCCTCGACGTCGCCCTTCCCGCGCACTCCCGCCCGACCGATCACGGCGCGCACGCGCCGGTCGTGCCGGGCGACGACCTCGGCAAACCGCGCTGTGTCGCCCGCGAGGATCGCTTCGACCAGCGCGCCGTCGTTCTCGTGGCTCATCGTGGACCGCACGGCAAGGACGCCCGGAACGGCCGTAAGATCAAAAAAAACCGCGCGTTCGATCCCGGAAGCGATTGTACCGGGAGTGAGCGGCGCCGGATGTGGCGCGCCAATGCGAGCCGGTGTAGGCTCGATTCCTCGGAGCAATCCGCCACGCGCCACCCGACACCGTGGGCCGGCTCGACCGCTCGCACCGTCATCGCGCTCGCCGCCCTGGGCCTCGCCGGCCTCGCGCTCATGGCGCTTCGGCAATGGTGGCGGGAGATCCCTCTTCCGTCGCCACCGCCCGTCGTCGCGACGGACGTTGCCCCCGCGACCGTGAGCGACGCCGTCGACCTGACGCGGGATGGCGCGACGCTCGACGAGACGATCCGCGCGCTCCTCCCCGCGATCGAGGCGTTCCGCCGGGTCGAGCCGACGCCGCTCTTCGACTACGTCTCCCCCGACGAGATGCGCCGCGACATCCTCGAGAACCATCTCGGATCGTGCGAGCTCGAGTCGCGCGACCGCGAGTGGCTGGAGCGGAATCCGCGGCGCCGTTGAGCGCGCGCACCGGCGCGGCGCTCGGCTACGGCAACGGCACCTCCACCTCCGCCGGCACTTCCCGGAGCGCCCGGACGAGCGCGCCGTCCGGCGCGAGGACGATCTTGTAGCGGAAGCCGTTCTTCGTCTTCTTCACGTGGTATTCGAGGCGCCCTCCCTCTTTCACCTCCTCGACCGACGTGACGTCGCCGCCCGGGACGGCAAGATCGGCGGCGTCGAGGACCGCCCGCGGCGCGCTCGACGCGGGGATCTGGAACTCGGTCGCGATCACCCGTCCGTCCTCGGAGAAAAGGATCTCTTTCTTCAAGCCGCCGACGCTCTTTTCCATTTCCCAGCGCACCTCGCCGCTCGCGGTGTACTCCTTCTCGCAGGAGACGACGGTCCCGCCGGGCATCTCCTTTTCCGCGGCGCTCCGCACGGCCGCCGGGAGCCGGTCCGCGGTCGTGTGGTATTCGATCTCCACGATCATTCCGTCCTCGTCGACCGCCATCTCGAGGATCTCGTTCGCGGGAAGAAGGGCGACGTCGTTCCGGACGTTCTCGTGGAGCCGGGGGCCCGTCGCGCACGACGAGAACAGCACGAGGGTCGCGGCGGCGCCGAGTCCCGGACGGACGAATCGCGATCGACTGTTTCGTCTCATTTGAGGTCCTTTTGGGTCGAGTTGAGGCCGAGGAGGTGCTCGGCGAAGAAGTTCCGTGCGAGACGCGCGACCGCGTCGAGGGCGCCCTCCTCCTCGAAGAGGTGCGTCGCGCCCGGGACGATCGCGAGCCGCTTGGCCGCGCATCCGACGAGCGAGAGAGCCTCTCGGTTCAGCCGCAGAACGGTCTCGTCGCGGCCGCCGACGATGAGGAGCGTGGGCGCGGCGACGCGCGCGAGAGCACCGAGGGCAAGGTCGGGCCGCCCGCCTCGCGACACGACCGCGCGGACCGTCTCGGGACGCTCGGCCGCGGCGACGAGCGCGGCGGCGGCTCCGGTGCTCGATCCGAAGTACCCGACGCGGAGATCGCCCGTCGCGCGGTCGAGGCCGCACCGGTCCGTCGCAAGGAGGAGCCGGTCCGCGAGGAGCCGGATGTCGAACCGGAGGAGAGCGGTGCGTGCGTCGGCGGCCTCCTCCGCGGGCGTCAGGAGGTCGACGAGGAACGTCGCGAGCCCCGCGCCGTTGAGACCGCTCGCGACGCGGCGGTTCCGCGGGCTGAAGCGGCTCGAGCCGCTCCCGTGCGCGAAGAGGACGAGGCCGCGGTGGCCGCGGGCGACCGTCAGGCTGCCGCCGATCCACTCGTTGCCGGCCGGGATCGGGATGAGGATCTCGTGCTCGAGCCCGTCCGGGACCGACGCTCTCCGTGCGCCCATGTTCGATCCCGGCCGCCGTGCAAGCCGCGGACCGGCGCCGCGCACGTCCGCCATCGCGCGAACGTCCCGGAGAGAGCGGGATTCTCCGCCGAAAGTGCGAGATCGTGCGCGGGGCGCGCGCGCGGGGAAGAGCGGACCGCGGCGGCGCCGGTGCGGCCCGGCCAAGGGCGATATCGCGCCGAGGTTGAAGCGAGAAAGTCGGCTCGCGATTCCCAGTGCGAGCCGGCAGCGGCGAGGGGCGTGGCTCGAGCGGAGCCGGATGTGGTGGGCAGAGCCAGAGTTGAACTGGCGACACCGGGGTTTTCAGTCCTGTGCCGCTAGATGCAATCTACTTCTACATGTGGACTTATGACCGCAATCAACTTCGACCACGGCAGTAGCCACGGATCCATCCAAGAAACTCAATGCCTGATCGCGCGAAGGAACAGGTCGTTGCACGAAGCGGTCTCGACGAGACGTGTCGTCGGGTCGGTTGATCCAGACCGAGGCGCGTGTCGCGCACGACCTCCTGGAGACTCCGCATGTCGGCGGCGGCGACGACAGGGAAGCGAATTCCAGTAAGCCGATCCGGCCCGGGCGCAAGGAGACGTGCCCGGGCCCGAGGGCGGTCCTCGAGGGCCGGGGTGAGTCGATCGTCCTTTCAGAAAGGAAAGATGCCATGCGCCTTCTCACGACCGTCGTCCTCGCCGCCGCCGTCATGGCCGCGAATGTCCTCGTCGGGACGTCTCCCGCGGTCGCGCGGGACTCCTCCGCGAACGAGTGCCACGAGCACTTGACGCCGACGTCCACCGGGGAGTCCCCAGCAACGCCTTCGCTGCCGAGCCTTTCCCAGAACGCCGGCCATTCTCCAGCCGCGCACGTCTGGGGGTGGCGATACGTAACCCATTTCGGGTGCGGCTGGACGGGCTACTACTTCGTCGTCATCGGGGGGTACACGTCGCTCCGCTGCGTTCACTGCGGGTACTTCTTCAGCGCGTACGTGCCGTTCTGATCGCACGGATGGCGGCCTGATCGCCCATCGCCGGCGCTTCGAACACGGAGCGCCGGCTTTCTTTTTCACGAAATCCTCCGTTCATCGACCGCTGACCGCTGCTGGCCATCCGGAGTTGAGCACCGTTCGGTCGACGGTTGAAGCCGCATCGAGCAGCGGTAGGATCGAGACGCACGAGGGAGACCTTCTTGTCGAAGCCCCGCGGTGATCGCAGGGGAGGACTCCCTTAGCCGTGCACTCGACGATGACTTCCAGCCCCGGTCTCGAGAACGATCTTCCGCTCCCCGTGGCGGCGCTCGTCCGCTACGCGGGGAACGCGAAGAGCGCCAAGGACCGGCACGATGCGGCGCTCCGCGGCTGGGAGGCGTCGATCCAGCTCGCGGTCGCGGCGCGACCGCCCGCGGATCTTTCTCCTCTCGTCCGCGGCGCGCTCGGTCACTGGTGCGCGGCGCTCTCATTCCCGACCGGCGCACCCGAGTCGCTCGACGCGCCCGAGATCCTCGCGGCGCAAGCGCTCTTCGCCGAGATCGGCGCCGAGCGGAAGGTGAAACCCTCGAAGATCTCCCCGCGCACGCTCTTCGAGCACCTCCCTGCCTACCGTAACGCCGTCATCGGCCACGCCGGCATGCGACCCGCCGAGTTCTACGAGCGCGCTGCGAAAGTCCTCGTCGAGGGCCTCCTCGCGGCCTGGGATGCGGGGCTCTTCCTCCCGCGTGATGCGCACCTCGTCTACGCCGAGGAAATCGTCCTCGACGCGGCGGGCGGCCGCCGGGCGCGCCTCTACGATCTCGCGGGCCACGTCTCGCACGTGGTCGATCCGACCGGGACGCGCGGGATCCCCGACGATCTCCTCCCCCGACGGGTCTACGTGCTCGAGAGCAAAAGAGGTCGCTACCGCGCACTTCACCCGCTCGTCCTCTTCCACGAGCAGGAGGGAAAGGAGCGCGTCCTCTTCTTCAACGGCTACGGCCGGCGAGCCGATTACCTCGACTACGCCGGCGGCGAGAAGCTCAAGGAGATCGACCGACGCGAGAGCTTCCCCAATCTCGAGGAGGAGGTCCGGGCCTTCTTCCGAGCAACCCCGATCTCCGAGGAGAAGACCCCCTCGGAGGTCCCCGACCAGAACCGCTTCGGCGACTACGAGATTCTTGCCGAGTTGGGCGCAGGCGGCATGGGCGTCGTCTACCTGGCTCGCCAGGTGCCGCTCCGGCGGATCGTGGCGCTGAAGATGCTCCCGGCCGACATGGCGCGCGACCCCGTGCGGGTCGCGCGGTTTCGCCGCGAGATCACGGCCTTGGGGAAGTGCGACCACCCGAACGTCGTCAAGATCTTCGCCTCGGGCGAGACCAACGGCACTCCCTACTACGCGATGGAGTACGTTGACGGGCCGGACCTGAAGGCCGTCTCGACGGCGCTTTCCTCCTCCGACGACTTCCACACCGCAGTCTCGAGCGCCTCGGACGCGGTGAACAAGGAGCGCGAGGCTCTCTTCGCGAACGTCCCGGACCTCTCGCGCCGGACGCCGAGCGAACCTTCGCTCGGGCACGTGAGAGCGAAGGACCGCTACCGCCAGCTCGCCCGTGCCTTCCGCGACGCGGCCAAAGGCGTCCAGGAGCTGCACGACCGCGGCATCATCCACCGCGACTTGAAGCCCGAGAACCTCATGGTCACCGCGGCCGAGCACCGGGTGGTCGTCATGGATCTCGGGCTCGCGATGGTGAAGGACGCGTCGATCTCGATCACGCAGGACAAGACCGCCATCCTGGGAACGCTCCGGTACATGCCGCCCGAGCAGCTCCTGCGGAGCCTCTTCCAGGTTGATCACCGGGCGGACGTCTACGCTCTCGGCGCCACGCTGTACGAACTCGTCGCGAATCGCCCGCTCTTCGACGGCGACACCGAGGAGCGGCTCCGCCACCAGATCATCCACGAGCGGCCGGAGGCGCTGAAGAGGATCGTGGCCGAGGTCCCGCGTGACCTGGCGACCATCGTCGAGACGGCGATCGAGAAGGACCCCGCGGCGCGCTACCCGACGGCGCAGGCGCTCTCGGATGACCTCGCGGCTTTCCTCGAGGGGCGCCCGATCGCCGCGAAGACGCACGGGCCGTTCTTTCCGCTCTACCTCTGGGCGACGGCGAATAAGGGGTGGGCAGCAACAGTGGTTCTTGCAGTAGTCATGGCGACCTGGGCCCTTGTCGCAGTCTCGGATGCTCGAACGAGCATGAAGTACGTCCGGGAACTTAGTGTCGAAAGGGACCAGATTCACAGGCTCTCCGACGTCCAGCGGCTAAAGGACCTCGAGGCCGACTCCGAGACCCACTGGCCGGCGCGCCCGGAGAACGTCGCCGGCATCGAGAATTGGCTCGAGCGAGCGAGCGCCCTCGCCGACCGGCTCGAGGCGCACCGCGAGCGGCTCGCTCTACTCGAAGGCCAAGCGCTCCCGTACGACGACGAGCAGCGGCGCCTCGACCGCGACACGCACCCGGAGGCTCCGCGGCTCGCTGATCTTCGCGACAAGAAGAAGGAGGCCGAGGAGGCGCTCGCGAAGCTCGAAGCCGAGGGGGCGGAGAAGGACGAGGACGGAAACACGCCCGGCGAGATTCGCGAGTTTCTGACGAAGACCGGCGAGGAGATCGCCTCGCTCGAGACCGAGATCGAGAAGCGCCGCACCTGGAAGTTCGAGGACAAGGAGACCGAGTGGCAGCACGGCGTCATCGCCGGGCTCGTCGCGGGGATCGAGAGCCTGACGCGCAGCGACGACGGGTGGCAGGCGCTCACGATCGCCGCGCTCGAGCGGCGGCTCGAGTTCGCGCGGACGATCCGAGGGAGGTCGATCGACGACGAGAAGGCGGCCTGGGACGGGGCGATCGCTGGCATTCGCGAGTCGGAGAAGTACGGCGGGCTCCTGATCGCGCCACAATTGGGCCTCGTCCCGATCGGCCAGGACCCGGAGAGCCGTCTCTTCGAGTTCTGGCACGTCCAGAGCGGCGAGCGCCCCGTGCGCGGCGAGGACGGGAAGATCGCGCCGCACGAAGTGATGGGGATCGTGCTCGTCCTGATTCCGGGCGGGACGTTCACGATGGGGTCGCCGGAGGACGAAAAGGACCGGCAGAAGAACGAAATGCAGCACCCCGTTATGCTCGACCGGTACTTCATTTCGAAGTACGAGATGACTCAGGGTCAGTGGGAGCGGTTCGCGGGGCGGAATCCGAGCGGCTACAAGCCGCCCAGCAAGTGGGGGGACCACGCGATGACGCTCCTCAACCCCGTCGAGCAGGTCGGCTACGACGACTGCGCCGAACTCCTCGGTCAACTCGGCCTCACGCTCCCGACCGAGGCGCAGTGGGAGCGCGCGGCGCGCGGCGGCAGGGAGACGGCCTGGTGGACGGGGGCCGAGCGCGAGACG
>Ga0187892_10010876_pt1 | contig 11359 bp, 5 predicted proteins | sample MA1701073metaG_FD_139345 | JGI IMG/M metagenome (GOLD analysis project Ga0187892, IMG submission 139345) | Bio-ooze microbial communities from a basaltic lava cave in the Kipuka Kanohina Cave System on the Island of Hawaii, USA - MA170107-3 metaG ... | reverse complement strand
GTGGGTTGTTGGAGTCTTGCCAGGGCCATCATGACTCCGGTCGCGCCGACCAGCGGGTCCGCGCTCGATCGAGGAATGACGGCGCATCGCTCGGGCTGCGGCCGGTGGCGAGCCGCTCGAAGCAGGCCATGAAGCCGGCCTTTCGATGGTGCGCCCGACGCACGTCCGCGACGAGTGCCGCCCACTCGCGAGGGCGGTCTGAGCGCTCGTAGCAACGTTTCGCGTTCTCGAAGTGTAATAGCGCCACGTCGTAGTACTTACTCTTCTTCGCGCTGAGGATGCGCATGCCCAGCGCCCGGTAGACCTTGGCCGCCACGTCCGGGTGCGACTTCGCGAGGCGCCTAGCGGCGGGCTCGGTCCGGTAATGGCTGAGATCCTCGATCTCTGGATCGGTCGCCGTGCGCAGCCGTCTCACGAGACGCTCGACCTCGCGGGTCTCGAGCCAGAGCTCGATGAGCGAGCCGAGGTCAGCGCGCTCCGCCGTGTCCATCGCCTTCGCATGCCACGCTGCGCGCTCGGCCTTCGGCACGAAGCGCATGAGATCGTCGTAGCTGAACGTGCTCGGCTCCTCGCGGAACGCGGCCCAGGCGTCCTCGATCGCGTCGCGGTGCCGGCCGAGCTTCGTGAGCAGCTCGCGCTTCAGCGTTACGAGGTCGTGCCCGGCCATCGAGCCGTGTGGGTGCTTCTTCTCCAGCGCGAGACCGCGGTCCACCCAGGCGAGCGTCTCGTCCCACTTGCGGCGCGTCTTGAGCATGGTGGCGACCGCGAGGCAGTCCTGGGCCGAGAGCTGCGTCTGTTCGCAGAGCGCGACGTAGGCCCGCACATCGCGCTGCCGCGTGTAGATCGTGCGGAGGATCTCGCCCCAGCGGCGGAGCAAGTACGCGGGGTCGCGCCGGCGCACGTGATCGGGAGTCTGCTCGATGGCAACCTTCGCCTCGAAGCGGGCTTTCACCTGCCGCTCGAAGTCGGCGAGGCCGGCCTTGCTCATCACCTTCACGGCATCGCGCTCGAGGGTGTGAGTGAAGCCGTAGGGGTCGTTCTCCATGCGACCGAGCAGCAGGCTGGCGGTCTCGTCGGCGTCAGCGCTTGCCGCCTGCCGCGCCCTGATCCAGCCGCAGCAGAGCCTCACGACGAACATCGAGAAATTGCCGCTCGAGTCGTCGAGCTCCTCGACTTTCTCGTAGCAGCCGGCGAGGAAGGTCTCGTAGAGGCCCACGGCTCGCCTGGCGTCGGTACGGACGAGCGCTTCGAGCTGATCCGCGACCTCCTCGAGGCTCGAGACGAAGTCCCAGCTTGCCCTGTACGCGATGAACAGTCCTGGCTGGAGCGCGACCTCGATCGTGGTCTCCAGCGGGTCTCGGCGTCCGGGCCTGCGCGTTGTCATCGCTCGACCCCGAGCACCTCTGCTGTGCGGGGGCGGTGCTGGATACCTTGCCAAGGGAGCCACGCGGGTCGGGCTGCTGTCTTCGAAGCCGCGTCGTTCACAGCGGCAGATGTCTCCCCGTGATGGCCAGCCAGAGGTTCTTCCGGCGGGCATGGGGACCAGCCCACCCTTGCACCACCCGCCGGTATGCCGCAGAGTCCAGCTCGAACACCGCCGCGAGCCACTCGGCGCAGTCGTCGTAGTTCGACCCGGGTGCCCTCGCGGGGTCCGGCACCAGGCTGGCCGCGTGGCGCCGCCAGAACTCGAGCACATCCGGAAACAGATCCGCGACGTCCAGGCGCTCAACCCAGCGGCGCCGTGACGCAACCACGGTAGGCTCGCCTGGCCATCGCGTCGACAGTATCCGGTGGAAGGTGGGCGACGTCCGGCGCAGCGAGGAGCCTATGTCGAGGTCGAGCGTCAGCGTCCCGAGCGCGCCCCGAGACTGCAGGAGGGTGGTCGGTATGCGCCCCGTTTCCTCCAGCCACTGCCGCACGGCCCGGCGGAACGACGCCGCGCCATCCGCCCCGGCGCGGGCCGCGTCCACCAGGGCATGGACCCAGACCGAGCCTGGCGACTCGCGCCCGGCGGCCTCGGGCCGGAGGGTCGCCTCGACGACCAGCGACCGCCAATCGGCAAAGAGCCTGTCGCGCATGGTTGCGAAGCGCGGTGACGAGTCTCGCCGGAACGCCTCCAGGGCCGCATCCCCGTCCTTCCACCGCCGGCCGACGGCGACCTGGAGCTCCAATGCGCAGGCGCTCTCGTCCTGCCCGACTCCCGTGGCGACCTTTCGCCAGCTCTCGAGGAGGCGGAACGCCGCCGCATGCTGGTCGCTCCGGTAGCGCAGGGAGGGATGGGAGATGAGCAGCGTCTCCCGCGGGTCCCACGACTCTCCTGGCTTGAGGCGCAGGAGGGCGCGCATGGCTTCCTCGATCAGAGGCTCTGCCCTGTCGAACGACTTCCGGCGGAGCAGATCCGCGAGCAGGGGGAGCGCGAGCTCCCAGTCGTGCGCGATGTTCTGTCGGCTGGTCTCCTCGAAGAGCGCGGGGTCCCATCGTTTCGCGAGCGCCTGGTGGATCTTGAACCATCCCGATTGAGCTGCCCCGAGCACCTCGGCCCAGTGGCTCGCGGTCCGGTGCGCGGCGATTCCCTTCAGGACCGCCTGGTGATCCGCATCGCCGAGCCCGAGGATGAACCGCGCGATCGTGTCGTCATGCAGACTTACGATCCTGGCCGAAGCCTCGAAGGCCCGGATCGCGTCGGCCAGTTCGAAGGCGCTGCGCCCGTCGCGGCGGCGCGCGCGCCATTCCCATTCCAGGAGGCAGCCGGTCACCTCGGACCCGAGGAGGCAGCCGTCGCCGGACGATGGGTCCATCCACTCGGGCAGTCCCGAACCGATCTCCGCATCGAGGTCCTTGATGGCGGTGAGGAAGCTGAACTCGGACGCCAGCCCCTCGTCCATCACGCGTTCCAGGATCTTGCGCATCTGGGCCGCGATGGGTTCGAGATCCTGGGCCAGGCTGGACCCGTCCAGATACGGCTCCTCCCAGTGGTGCTCGCGAACGACGTACCGGCCGTCCTCGTCCCCCGACTCCGCGACGCAGGCCTCCCACTCATCCCAGGCCTTCTCCCATTCCTCGCGGACCTTCGCGCCTCCCGGCGACGGCTGCGCCGTCGTGCGGCTCCGCCCGCGGGAGGCCAGCAGCCTGCGAAGCGTTCCGCCCGTACCCTCGCCGAGCCGGACGAGAAGGCGATCGCGCCCCCGCTCATCCAGCGCGAGGAGCGCGCACGCCAGCACGCGCTGGATCTCGTCCTCCGACAACCCGTGGGAGAGTAGCTCGAGAAGCGCCCGCTCCTCCGCGCGGTCGGCGCGCTGCCTTGTCCGGGTCCCCCGCGTTCCCGTCACTCGCGAAGCCTTTCCAGGCCAGTCAGTCAGTTACACTCAAGCTGACTGCCGAGCTGCATGGGTCAAGGCGGCCTCGACGTCCGCGACCCGCTTGGAGATCGCGTAGGCCCACGAGCCGTAGCTCCCATCGGCGTTCACCGCGGCCACCCAGCGTCTAGCAGCGGCTACCTTCACCTCTTCGAGGGGGTCGAAGCCCTTGGTTTCCAGCACGAGATGTCTAGGCGGGTCGGTCCGGAGGCGGACGATGAAGTCCGGGACGTAGTCGTGAATCTGCCCGTTGTGCAGATAAGGCATGGCGAACCCGAGGCCCGCGTTCTTGGCGAACGCCTCGACCAGCCCATGGGTGTCGAGGATGTACGCGGCCGACTGCTCCCACTTCGCCGTGTCCGCCACCACGTAATTGATGTGGCTCTTCACCACCTCGCGCACGTCCCGGCTAGTCCAGAAGTCTACCTCTGCGGTCGAGCCTTCGCCCCTCCTACTCTCGTAGCGCGGCAGCTCAGGCGCCTCCCCCTCCGATGTGTCAGGCTTGATGGCGCCGACCAGCGCCTCGATCACCCAACCGTAGTAGGGCGACAGCGCGACGTCGAGCTTGTTCGCGGGCGGGAGCGGATGCACCCGCTCGGCGAGGAACCGCTCCACGATCCGCGCGAGCTGCGGGAAGAGGACGTGGGCGGGTGCCTCGCAGCCCGGGTGGCCCACGTAGTCGCGTGTGAGGTCAGCCGCCATGTCGAACACGACTTGTTGCATCCGATAGCCGGCCCGGTACGGGTTCAGGTCCACGCGCTCGAGCTTGCCGGGGCCGGTGAGCGAGGGCCGTCCCTTGTTGTTGGGCAGCGCCGCCTTTACCTCAACCTCTGGCGGGATCTTCATCGGGTCGAGCGTCACGGACGGCACGGCAGCCCAGTTCAGCGTGACGCGATTGCGGATGGCTTGCCGGAACCCCTCGACCCGAGGAAAGCGGATCTCGAGGGCGGCCCGGGCCGGCACGGTGTGCACGTGATGACGCTTCGGTACCGGCGGCCGCGCCGCGCCCTTGTTCTCCTTGAACGGGATGACCTGAAACGGCACGCCGAAGACCTTGGCGACCTCTTCCCCCAGCCGGCCGTCCTCGCCAACCTCGTAGCTCGAGCGCCGGAGCCCGCGCCCCACCACCTGCTCGCACAGTAACTGTGACATGAAGGGGCGCAGCCCTACGATGTGCGTGACGGTGCTGCAGTCCCAGCCCTCCGTGAGCATGCCCACGCTGACGATGCAGCGGATGTCGCGTCCGGGCGGATGGAGCGGCTTCCCGAGTTTCCGGGCAAGCTCCTCGAACCCGGCGGGGTGGATGGGCCGCCCCTGCCGGTCCATCGGCCAGGCGACCCTGCCGACGGTGTCGAGCGTGAGCCGCATCCAGGCGGACTCGTCACTCTTGGCCTGGTCGCTGTCGGTCTCGTGCACCACCTTGGAGTCGACCCGGATCGTGTTCTCGCTCCCGGGCGCGTTGCGGAAGCCGGCGATGTTCGCCGGCGGGATGCCGGCCGGCGGGCGGTCGAGCGCCAGCCACTCGTAGACGACCTTGGCGATGGCGGTGTTCCGGCACACGATGATGAAGACGGGCGGCCGGGGATCGTCCTGTCGTTGCGCCCATTCCGCACGCAACTCCTCCCACAGCCCGGCCAGCATGGCGACGGGCGTGGCCGCCCACTTCACCACCGCCTCCGGCTTGGGATTGCCGCGCGAGCCGCCGCGCTCACCCGTCGTGAGCCGCGGCATGATCCAGCGCCAGATATTGAAGTAGCCGGGAATGTCAGCGCCGGTGGTGTCCCGCACGGCGAGCTGGGGGATCTTCACCAGCCCCGACTCGATGGCGTCGGTGAGGCCGAAGTCGCTCACCACCCAGGGAAAGATGCGGTTGGTGTCCGGCCCCATGCGCCCGAGGTAGTACGGCGTGGCCGAGAGATCCACACAGAAGTTGATGCCACGCAGCCTATGGATGCGGTCGAGCCCGTCTACCCAGACCGTGGCCTCTCGGTAGAACTCGTCCTGGTCCTCCGCGTCGCCGAAGAGGTCCTCGATCTCGCCGTCTGTCTCCTCGCGCCGGATGCGGTAGGCGTGATGAGCTTCATCGTTGAACACGAGGATGTTCTGTTTCCCACCCACCTCGCGGCCGATCACGCGGTTCACGAGGGCCGTGTCGCTTTCCACATGGCGGACCGACTCGACCCGCACCTTGCGGAGATTGCCTTGCCGGTCGCGGTCCTCCTCGATCACGGTCAGCATCCCGGCCGCGAGCTGTCGATCCAGCTCTTCCAGGGTGAGGTACCGGCGGTTGCGCGCGGTCGTCGTGCGGGGGCCGATCGTGATCGTTTCCAGCGTCCGCACCGCGACACCGGCTCGCGCCACCTTGGCGCTCACCCCACCCGGGGTCACGGCCTGCGGCTCGAAGACGTGCCAGTTGGTGATGAGCACCCGACCCTGGGTGAGATCGGCCATGAGATGCGCGGGTACCAGGTCGCGCGTGCGGTAGAGGCTGGCGTCGCCCTCACGGGGGTCCAGCTCGCCCAGGCGGGTGCGGATGGTGACGTTCGGGCACACGACGAGCACCACGTCGGAGAAGCGGCTGTCGCCTCGGTCGTTGACCTTGTTGAGGATGCTCCACGCCGCCAGCATGGCCATGACCGTTGTCTTGCCGCCGCCGGTGGCCATCTTGCACGCGAGCCGCCGGAAGGCGGTGTGACCGGCCGCCTGCCGCTCCTCGCTCGGCTCGTCGAGAGGGATCTCGATCCCCTGCCGGAAGTCGGCGCGGGCCTCGGTGAGGAAGATGATGATCTCCGCGGCCTCGCGCTGAGCGAAAAAGAGCCGCTGCTGCCGGCCCTCGCGCGTCCAGTAGTCGAGCAGCTCCAGGGTGGTGCGCGTCACGCCGGGCCGCCCCGCGGCCTGCCACTCCTTGAGGCGCTGGCGGATGCGGTTGACGAGCTTCAGCTCGATGAGCGTGCCGAGCCCGTCACCTTCGCCTTCGGCAACCGGGCCAGGCGGGCGGTAGTAGTACATGGCCGGCCGGCGCCCCGGATCTCGGCGCGGCAGCTCCCCCTCCACGATGCGCCAGTGCTCGGCCGGCTCCTCGTAGGGGCCGCTGAGGATAGGTTCGGGGACCTCGAAGCCGCTCACCGCCCGAACGCCCTCATGATCCCGTCGAGCTTGCCCACGACCTCGGGATGGATCTCCTCCCGCCGCATCACGGCCGCGATCTCCTGGTACCTCGTATAGGGCAGCCCCGGGAGCCCGGCGGCCGCCAGGGCGGGCGGCAAGAGCTCGGTGCGTGCCTTCGTGGCATTGAGAAAGGCATGGTCTCCCAAGGGGTCGCGGAGCACCGCCGGCGGGAAGTTCTCCTGGAGGTAGCGCCGGAGGTCGTCGAGGTGCGGGCCGGCTGCCGCCGGACCTACCGTGTGCTCGACGAAGCGGGCGAGGGCCTCTGGATGTACCAGGTAGCTCTCGATCTCGTAACGTCGCCACCGGAGCCGCTGGAACCCCCGCCCGGTCAGCTCCGTCGGCTGGATCTCCGGACGCGCGTCGCCATCAACGAGCTCCAGGCCCGGCAGGTCCTCGCGTATGAGACGCAGCGCCTCGTAGTGCTGAGCGGCCCGGATACCCGAGGATCCCGTCCGTGTCTCCGCGACCGTCGGCCTCCAGAAGAACGTCCGGGAGCTGAAGAGAGCGTACGCCGGATGTCCCAGGACCCTGGCCCATTCGCGGAGGATATCGCGATCGGTGTAGTTCTCCAGGTAAAGCACCCCGGGCGCGGTCAGCGCCAGCATCATGTCCGTCTGCGACAGGACCTTCAGCGAGAGGATCACGCGTGCCTGCTCGTCCGTCGTCGCCAGCATCCGCGGCCCGTCGAAGAGGACGCACAGCTCGCGTGGCTCCGCTCCATTGATGATGACTTCCGAGTGCGTGGCGATGATCAATTGCGATCTCAGCTGCGCGGCGACCGCGCGCAGCTCCCCGTAGACCGCGTCCTGGAGGATCACGTGGAGGTGGGCGTCAGGCTCGTCCAGCAGCAAGACAGCACCGGGCCGCGTCCGCAGGAAGGCCAGCAGCATCAGCACCTGCTGGAACCCGCTTCCCGCGCTGGCGATGTCCAGAGCTGGCCCGCCCGGACGCTCGCGGTACTCGGCCAGGATGTGCGCGCCTGTTGCGTCAGGGGGCGCCAGCTCAAAGCCGAAGAGCCGCCGGATGGACTCCTGGAGCCCGGCCCAGGCCGGCTCGGAGCCGGCCGCCTCCACCAGCAGGTTGCGGAGGACGTCGCCCGGCTTGGCCTGCCCAAGGAGCTGATCGACCTTGGGGCGCTGGTAGAGCGGCTCTTCGGTGCCCAGGCCACTCATGGCCGGCACGAAGGCCGTCGTGAGCTTGGCGTTTTTCACGACATCAGGGGCCGCCGTGGGGAGAGGTCGCACGTAGATCTGCTCAGTGCTGTCCGCGATCAGCTCCATGGCGACCGTCCAGCCAGCGACAGCGCTCTGGATCTCGATCTCGAGGCTTCCCGTATAGTCTCGCTCTCGCCAGAGAAGATCGAAGGCCCGCAACGGTACGGCCGAGAAGGCCTGACGCGCGATGGGAGCCCTGGCGTAGTACCCGCGGTGCCGCTGGAAGTCGTTCAGCTCCCGCCAGCGGTTCAGCGCGAGCGACCAGGCCGCGATGGCCTGGAGCACCGTGGTCTTGCCTGTATTGTTCGGGCCGGCCAGCACCACGTGGCCGGGCAGGACGAACTCGACGTCGCCGAACCGCTTGAAGCGGCGCAGGCCGACGCGATGGATCACGCTGTCGCGTCCCTCAGTCTCTTCACGACGAGCAGCTCGTTGCCGCGGTCGTCGATGACCTTGACGGCCACCTGACCGTGCTCTCCCGCCTCGAAGGGCGCGCTCACCGTGCCCGCCAGGTGATCCCACACCGAGTCGTCATACTCGCCCCGGAGGGCCCGCCGGAGGTCGTCCCAGGCCCCCGTGCGCGGGAAGAATGCCTGGGACACGTGAAAGCAAAGGCTATTGTAGTCGGTGTCGAGAAACCACGCCGGCACGTCGTCCGCGTCCATGTGCTTCGCCGCCATCGTGGCCGGATCGAAGAGGTTGAGCTTCGCCAGCTTGACCTCGTATCGCTTGTCCGGCAAACGCCGAAGCTCGACGTCGGGCAGGCCGCACACGCTGAAGATCTGGCTCGACCGCATGTTCTTGAGGAGATCGCCCATCATGAGATCAGGCGTGGCCTGCACGTAGGTGGCCGGCGGCAGCCCCATCTCGGCCGACCTCTCGATCAGGAGCCGCGCGTCCGGCTGGATGGCGAAGCCGACCGCGTAGACGTGCGCGTAGCCCTTGAGGCTGGCCTCCTTCAGCGCTTCGTGGACCGCAAGCTGGGTAAGCCCGCCGTTCTCCGGCCCGAAGACGAACGCCACCGCCCGCTCGTCGCCATTGACCACCATCGCCTCGGCCGACAGCGACAGCGTCTTGGCCGGCGGCCGGACATTGCGGAGCGTGACCGTCTTCCCACCGCCCACGTGGAGCACCGGCGACTTGCGCAACACCTCCAGCATGCGGTCGACGAACGAGCCATACGCCTCGGCGTCGGCCGCGCCGGAATCCGGCACGCCGTCCCCTTCCCAGTCCACGGGGGTGGGGATCGTCGCCTCGAACGTGAAGGGTCCCGTGACCCGGACAATGCTTCTCTCAATCTCAGGCCTGTCAACGAGAACCCTCTCCTTCGGGGGTTCGTTGTTAGCTATGTGCTCTAAGGTGGTATGCGGGGCGACCCCACCCACCTCGCGTCCTGCCTTGCTGCGGCGGCGAGCGTAGTCAAACCCCCCGGCCGGCCCTCGAGTCTCGTCCTTTAGCTTGTAGAACGGGAAGGTCGCTGTCAGTAGGCGCTGCCGGGCCAGCGCCAGAGGCACCCGGCTTGTGTCGATTGAGATCCAACGCCTACCCCACTGCTCGGCAACATAGGCGGTTGTTCCACTTCCACAGGTTGGATCGAGGACGAGATCACCCGGCAGGGTTGTCATGAGAAGACAACGCTGCACAATCTCCGAGTTCGTCTGGACGACGTAGATCGGATCCGAGGCTCCCCCTAATCTGTCCCACCAGTTCGAAAGCGCAACATAACCGAAGTCGTCGAGGTAGCTCTTGAATCTCAGCTGACCCTCACCTGCTATGAGTCGGCCGGCCTGGGCGAGGCGATCCATACCTGACGGTGATCCGTCATCCGAGATGGCGGTTGTCTTCCAGCACCGCCCCGGCCCAGGTGAGTAGATCCGCCCTTTATATTCGTACGGTACGCTCTGATTCTTTCGGAGCCCGCCGCTAGTCAAAGGGTTCGACCGGTACAACCGTGCGCCCGGGTAGTCCTCAAATATCGACTGGGGGCGGAACCGATAATCACGCTCAGTTCCATCTGGGGCGCGGAGTTCAACGATGGAGACATCTCGCCCATCAGGAAGCTCTACGAACTTGAACTCGCCCAGGAGATCCGCATCTAGTTGACGCTGGAGATACACCGGTGTGAAACGAATGAGGCCGCTGTCTCTCGGGCTTCGCGCGTACCAGATGAGATAGTCATTCACGGGGTCGATCAGGTCACTCTTCTGGCTACCCTTTTTCTTGATCGGAATGGTGACGATGAAGCAATCGTCTCCAAACACCTCATCAAGCAGGCTGCGAACGTGGTGGAGATTCTCATCGTTGATCTGTACAAAGATGCTCCCGCTGACCGTTAGCAGCTCCCGGGCCAGCAAGAATCGATCTCGGAGATAGGTCAGATACGAGTGGAGACCCAATTCCCATGTGTCCCGATATGCCTTGACCATCTCGGGCTCTCGGGTCATGTGATCGTCGTCGCCGTGGGACACATCGCGACTCCGAACGAAGGGCTGAAAGTTTGATCCGAACGTAACGTTATAGGGCGGGTCCATGTAGATCATCTGCACCTGGCCGCCGAGGCCCTCGTAGTGCAGCAGCGAGTTCATCACCACGAGCGAGTCGCCGAGGACGAGGCGGTTCACCCACTTGTCCGGGTACTCGTAGGCGCGCAGCGTCTGGTCGGTGATGGGGTGCTGCGGGTCGCCGAACAACTCGAACATGCTCTGCTGCTTGTCGCGCTTGTGGCCGGTCAGCGTCTCGACGATGGCCTTGGTGGACAGGCGCTCGTGGATGAAGAGCGGCAGCGTCGGCACATCGAAGGACAGCCGCTCGGCCTTGCCCGCCCAGTCGAGGAATGGGCGCCCCAGGCGGCGGAGCTGCTCGACAGCCTCCTGGAGCGAGCCGACGGCGGCGAGGACGGTGCCATCGGCGGCCCGCAACTCGCGCGGCTGGTCGAAGGCGTGGGGCGCGGGGAGGGCCGCGGCCTCCGAGATCAGGCGCAAGAGCCACTCGGCGATCTCTCGATCGGGGTTCTGCCCATCCCAGCTCAGCGCGGGGGAGAGGGACGAGTCGTAACGGTAGGTCGTCGGGGGCTTCTTCTTCCTGAACTGGGGTTGCGTCCCGATCTCCGGGCGCATCGGACTGGTGGCCTCGTAGTGGCGGTAGTTCTCCGCGACCCGCCCCGGGTTCCCCCCACCTCCTCCGTCGCGCCGCTTGGGGTTGACCGGGGTGGAGCGCCTCGTCCCGGCGCTGCCCCTGCCGTTTCCTCGTGTCTCCCCGCGACGCCTCTTGCTCACGCACTGCTCCTTGCCAGCCCGGCGTTTGACTCTGCCGCGAGTCTACCAGCAGCTGTGACGGGGGCGGTCACGGATCTCTTGGGCCGGGGCTGGATCGTGCCGGATCCCCGGCAATCTCGCCATCCAGGATCCCCGCGTGCCGCGCCTGCGCTCCGTCCCCTGCATCGGCCCCGTCACCGCCGCCGCCTTCCTCGCCGCCGTCGACGATGCCCAGCGCTTCCGCCACGCCCATCAACTCGAAGCCTATCTCGGCCTCGTGCCCCGCGAGTACAGCTCGGGCGAGATGCAGCGCCGCGGGCCGATCACCAAGGCCGGCCACTCGCGCACCCGCTGGCTCTTGATTCAG
>Ga0187892_10010874_pt1 | contig 11361 bp, 11 predicted proteins | sample MA1701073metaG_FD_139345 | JGI IMG/M metagenome (GOLD analysis project Ga0187892, IMG submission 139345) | Bio-ooze microbial communities from a basaltic lava cave in the Kipuka Kanohina Cave System on the Island of Hawaii, USA - MA170107-3 metaG ... | reverse complement strand
CGCGGAGGAAAACCGCATAGGCAGCCAAGGCCAGGAGTATCCCGACAATCAGGTCGACGACATAGTGCTGCTTGGTGAACAATGTGGACATCGCGACCAGCGAGGCGCACGATATTGCGGCGAACCCAAGGGTGCGATGCACCCGATAGCTGGCGAGCGCTGAGACGAACGAGTGCGCGACGTGGAGGGAAGGAAAGCAGTTGTACGGCGGGTCGGCCTCGTAGAGGAACCGGAGCCCCCAGACGGCAAAGCCCCTTCCCATCACCATTTCCGGACGCGGGGCGACGGTCGGATACAACAGGAAGGAGATGTACGCCACGGTCCACACCGTTAGGTACGCCCACACGGTGCGGCGAATCAGTTCCTCCTGCTGGACCACGAACACCGGCAGCACGATAAGGAAGGCGTAGAGCGCTCCATAGACCAGCGCCCACGTTGGTACCAGGGGCAAGAGCCGGTCCAACGCCAGCGCGGGCGTGTGCGCCCCACCGGCACGGGCTCGGCCCGCAATGACGAGGTAGATGGGGACCAGCGAAACGAGCAGGACCATGGGGATCGTCACCGGGTACGGTCGGGTGAGCGCCTGCCCGACGGTGCTCCAGGTGATGCGGATGCCATCGGGAGTGCTGGTCGACGGATCGCGTCTCACAGTGGCCTCACGGTGGTCCGAGGCGCGGCCTAACGCATGTTGAGAGCACGCCCCTTACTGCTACCATGGAGGTGTCGAAGCGCCATGGACCACAGCAAGGAGCGGCTCTCATGAAACGGACGACGAAGCACGGAGTGCGATCCGCCGCGGCTCGTCAGCTTCACGCCAATGCTAGGCGGCGGAGCCGATCACCGTACGACGACGACCGGGCTCAACCGGTCAGTCCTGGTCCCGTCGCCGAGCTGGCCGTCGGCGTTGAGGCCCCAGCAATAGGCGGCGCCCGCGACGGTCACTCCGCAGGTGTGGTTGTTGCCCGCGCTCACCGCGGCGAAGTGCAGGCCGCCCGCCACGAGCACGGGGCTCTGCCGCCTGGTCGTAGTGCTGTCCCCGAGCTCGCCGAACACACCCAAGCCCCAGCAATAGGCGGCGCCCGCCGCCGTGACGCTGCAGGTGTGGCGTGCGTCGCCGCCGGCGCTCACCGCGGCGAAGGTGACGCCGCCTGCCACGGGGAGGGGCCTCGATTCGTCGCTCATGGTGCCATCGGGGCGCAGTTGGTTTCCTGCCCAACAATAGGCGACCCCGGTGGCCGTGATCCCGCAGGTGTGTTGGGTGCCGGCGCTCACCGCGGAGAAGCGCTCGCCGCCCGCCACACGCACCGGGACGGTGCTGCATGGCCTCTTATCTGGGCCGCAGAACTCCGGCCCGGGGCCGTCGTTGCCGAGCCGGCCGTCGTAATTGAATCCCCAGCAGTAGGCCTCGCCGGCGGCCGTGACCCCGCAGGTGTGCATGGAACCGGCGCTCAGCGCCGCGAAGCGCAGGCCGCCCGCCACGGGCACGGGGGTTAATCGTTGGGTAGTAGTCCCGTCGCCGAGCTCGCCCGCCCAGTTGTTGCCCCAGCAATAGGCGGTGCCAGCAGTAGTGACTCCGCAAGCGTGATTGTCGCCGGCGCTCACCGCGGCGAAGCGCACGCCGCCCGCCACGGGCGTGGGGGCTGATCGCTCGGTAGTGGTCCCGTCACCGAACTCGCCCTGGTCGTTCTCTCCCCAACAATAGGCGGCACCCTCGGCAGTCACAGCGCAGGTGTAGGCGCCACCGGCGCTCACCGCGGCGAAGCGCACGCCGCTAGCCACGGGCACCGGGGTTGACCAGAGACTCGTCCTCCCATTCCCGAGCTGGCCGGAAAAGTTCATGCCCCAGCAATAGGCGGCACTGTCGGTCGTGAGCCCGCAGGTGTGGTGGCCGCCGGCGCTCACCGAGGCGAGTGTGAGCGGGGCCGTCGTCCGGGGCTCACCCTTCCCGCCACACCCGGCGAAGATGCAGCCACCCAGTGCGGGGAGTGCGGCGAGTACGTGAGGAAGGCGGATGCAGCGCATGGCCTCCACTGAGCTGGTGGGAACCAACGTGACCCTCATGAAGCGCGAGGTTGCCAGCACGGTGCGTCGTCGCCGACTAACGGACCGGAAATGAGCTGCGGGCCGCGGCCGCCGCAACCGCTGCGGGGCAGGCACGAAACCAGTTCGCCGCGGCCCGCCAGCTCCATTTCCTTGTTAGACGGCGCGCAGCCCCATTGACCGGCTCAGGGCGCTCATGGCTTGACTTCCGCTTCGTCCGGATCTACCGGGTACTGATGAACAATCTCCGACATGAGACGCCTGACGCTCTCCCGCGGGTGGGTCGTAAGATAGTCTCGCGGGTTCGTAGCGACCCCTTTCTGAATCAGGAGCGTCGCCAGAGAGGTGGCGAAATAGTCCGCTTGTTGGCGGGCGACGACGCCGTAGGCCGCTAGGGCGAATACGAGGGCGCTTGGGATAGGCCGCTCAACCAGGGCTGCTGCCGCTGCTCGTGGATCCGGCAGTAGCACGTCAACTGTTGAGCCCAGAAGCGTGGCGTACAACCCTAGCAGTGGCAGTCCGTCCGCGTCTACCACCGTTCCGGGCAGCCAATACTTGGCGGACAGATGTGCCAGGCAGGACTCCGTTACTACTCGGCCGCGAACATCGTCCAGTTGCCAGACTTGAAGCAGAACGAAAAACGCCGCGCGCGCAGTTGACTGTATTACAAGCTTCTCTATCCCAGCATCTGGCACTGCATCGAGCCAGCGCTTAGTCAGCCTCGCGTCTACCAGCGAACCGTGCGCCAGGACGTAGCTGAACGTTTCGGGATTCCACGTTGCCGCTTTCTCGGCAACATGCAGCGGTAGGCTTACCTCAAGGTAGGTCCGTGCTTGGCTGGCCATCATTGGATCACTGCTAACTGCTCTCGCTAGGTGGAGCAACAGGAAGCTGATGGAGCGGCCTGAGGGATCTGCCGAGTAGATGTCCCCCGGCACGCTTCGGATGACCCGAGCCAGCAGCCTATTATGCGGCTCGACCTCACCAGCGTCCCAGAGCTCCTTCATTATCAGGGTCAGCTTCACAGGCTCCTGGCAGTCTGTGAGATCTAGGTCCTCAGAAGCCCACAGTCCCACTGCGGGAAGCGAGGTAACGGACAGTTTGCGGCAGATGAGCAACAGTTTCCCGACGAGCTCGTACGACAGATGGCCCAACCGCTCCCTAAACTGCGGGCCGTTCGGCAGCTCCTCCAAGACCGCGCGGGCTTGCCGAGTGTGGGCGTGGACTAAAGGCTGGTCAGCATAGCGGTAAAGGAACCTTATCAGCTTAGGAAGAGGCAGCCGCAGCCAAATCTGCTTCCAGTCCTCCGAACTCAGATTGTCGCGTACTGCCTTCGACAATGCCTCATCTTGCTCAGCCAAGAACTTTAGGGTCCACTCGGCTTCATCTCGGTCTGCACCGGCCCGCAGCTTGCTTGTCCAGAAGGCGGCGCCCTTGGACTTCGTCACCCTGACGATCGCTGCCGTCGCTTGCGGTGAGTCTGTCGCGATAGCCACGGTGTTCCGTACGAAGGTGACGGGCGCGGCATCCAGCGCCTGCTCAAAGCTGTGCACGAACGCCGGGCGAACGCCCTCGTCATGAAGGAGCTGCGTAAGTAACGTCCCCTGACTTCTAAGCCGTTGAAAAAGGAGCCGATAACCCCACGGGAGCGGTTCCCTCGAGAGGTAGTGCCGCAGTACATCGAGAGTAATCACGCTGTCATCTTGAGAATTGGCGAAAGCCCAAGCGCGAACGTTTACCCTAGCATCACTGGAGTGAGCCGACACGTAATACACGTCGAGGAGGATCTGTAGGCTGCCGAGAAGCCCACTGGCTTCGAGTTCTTCAGCACACCCGGGGTCGAACGCCGTGCCGAGAGCGGCTATGCCGAACTGATTGATGGCTGACAGTCGGACAAGTGTTAGGCGCAGGTCGGAGCGAAACGGTGCTATGCGGCGAGCGTAGGTAGCTCGGAGCATTCCTTCCTCGGGTATGCTGGCGAATGGTCCTTCCACCCATGCGTCAAGGTACGCAGCGAGAATCCTGAGATTGCCTCCAACCCGGTCAAGAATGTCGTCGAGCTCGCTGTCGCTCGGGACCACAAGTCGGTTCGCTGTGGTGGTGAGGATGTGATCGGCGACTATCCGTCGAATCGTGTCGCGGCTTGGCCGGAGTCGCACCTCGACCGCATTGGCGGGAATCTCGCGTCCGCCAACGACGAGCTGAAGGTGGTTGAGCCAACGACCAGCAACATCTCGGGTGGTCCAGACAAAGAGAGAATTGCACGTCGACCCCGCCGTGCTCAGGAGCTGATTCAAGCCACCTGCGTCGTCGACCTCCTGGAGGTTCTCGAACACGTACACAGGATGGGTATGGTCCAGAGCTCGAATTGTCTCGCACACCTGATCCAAGCTGTCTCCTCCAGGCTCGGATAGGTCGTAGTGCACGACCGTCCGGCCCTCCTTGACCCTTTGATAGCCCAGGAAGCGTACGAGAGTTGTTTTGCCACGTCCTTCGGGAGCGGTGACGAAGCAGTGGCGCGCGGATCTGAGTTTGTCTTCCATGGCTGCAAGAGTGCTAGGTTCAACTGCGACGCGCCCCTGCTGGAGATCGCGAAGCGCGGGCCAGTCGCCGGAAGCCAACTGCCTAGCAAGCCGAGCCTCGAGATATTCGCGCCTCATGCAACACCGTGCCTTTCGCCGACCAAGACTAGCGGAGGACGAGGACGGACAGCACCAGAGCGGCAAGGCCGCCCAGCAGACGGAGGATTACTGGTCTGGATCGCTGAGGGTCCTTGAGGAGCTCATCAAAGTCTCTGGCGGTCCACCGCTGACCCATCAACGACAACTGCTCGCGTATGTCCCCGAGGCTTAGGCTGGCTGCGAGGAACATCGTTGCGGAGGCAAGGGTGAGGAGGATCGATAGGATCAACTTCCAGTGGGCGGTGTGTCCGTCTTCCCGGAGGACGATTGCGGTAGCGAGGTTTGTCCCTAGGGATACCGCTATTCCGGAGAGGAGTGCAAACACTTCCGGCCGAAGATGGAGGACGCGTCTGTAGTTCATGTCCCGATGCCTTTCCGCCTCAGCGCTACAATGTGGTCGTCGTCTCCAAGGGCTCAGTTGCTGTCCTGCAGCAAACGGGTTGGACGTGTGTTCAAGAACGCCTACTTAGCCTCCTGGAGTTGTGTGCTAAGGGAGCGCGCCGTCTAACGGCTCGCGAATCTGCTGCGGGCGAACTCCTCGCCAGCGGCAGGATGGTGAACGTAGTCTGATCTCACCATGCGCACGAACCCACGGTTTCCTTTGAAGCGTACGCGCCCGACTGCAGCATTCGCTGGTTAGACGGCGCCTTCCCGCGAATACCCGCCGCCCTTCCAGGCTCAGGGTCAGGAAGCGGCCTGCATTGACCCGGGCCTGGCGGGTAGTGCGAGTGTGCCGTTGTCGAGGTTCTTTCTCCGTCGTCCTGCGTCACGAGCACAGCTCCGTGAGAGCGTGAACGATCACCCACATGTGCCTCCCTACGTTACGACGAAGCCGGTTCTCGGTCACCTTCTTGCGCTTGTGGTGTACAACACCGATCCTGTCCCTATTGAGCTTGGCGAGCGCCTGACCGATGACTTCATCAAGTCGCGTCGGCGCCAGGATCTTGCCGAATACGTGAGCGAGCTGGCCGATGGTCATACCTTCGATCTCGCGCGATGCAAGTTGCTTGGGACCGGCCTTTGACTCTATCTTGATCCGCCCGGTCTTTGAGCCGCGCTTGAGGTATGATCGTGCCTCGACCTCGAAGGACTGGCATGCCCCTTCAAAGCCCTCCCGCCAGTCCCCATCATCGAATTGTTCATACGCGTGTCCCAGCAAGCGGCGCACCCTTGGCTTCAGCGCCTGCAGGTCAGGGAGTTCGACGGACAATGACAGGTCCTGAGGCGGCAGGCTCTCTGTGATGCCCGCACCGTCCAGCGTGAAGAGGCCGACGCGCATCTCTCTAAGCTGTGCCCGGTCTCCGTTCGAAAGCGCGGTGACTGACGGAACGCAAACGGCCAGCCGTGTGTCGCTTCCCGTGCTCTTGCCATACTTCACCCACTCCCGAATCCGCCTCAGGTCCACGAATTGGACGACGTCTAGGTGAAGCGTCGTCCTGTCTCTGCTCACAGTCAACGTCGGCGTGAATGGAGCCCCAAGCTCTGCTCTCTCTATGCGCACGGAGTAACCATGTAGTGAGAAATGGCTGTGCACCGCCAGTGCACACGGGAGCAGTTCCTCAGCAACGGTACGGAACTTCGGCCCAGCCATGGCGCCGCTAGCCTTCCCGGAGGAATCGGGTGATGCGTTCGGCAAGGCTCCGCAGGCTAGCCTTAGTGGCCGACGACGGCTGGAACCGGCGCTCGGCGTGAACGTCGAGCAAATGGGATACGCGCTCAACGAGCGTCGTCAGGTTGTGTTCAAAGTCGATTTGCTCCACCGACTCCCGGAAGGCATCCTCCACTGTGTAGCGTGGTTCTCGGATGAGCTGGGTGACGATTCGCTGGGCATCCTGCAAGGGCACCTCTTGTCGTTCCACTGCTCGAGCAAGTCGCCGCAGCTTGCGGGGTTCCACTGTGTCCGTAAGAACACCGCTCCGGAACTTATTCACGAGGGCCCGCCTCAGCCGTTCCTCGCCCGCCTCGTCGACCACGGCACGCGTCCTCAAGGAGGCCGCCGCGTTCCTAGCTTCCAAGACGTGGTCTACCGTGACCTTCTGCTCAGCCCGTGGTTTTTCTAGTTCCTTGAGCAATTCGTCGCGGTATTCAACTGGTAGTGCTAGGAGCTGCTTCAGGCGCCGGACCTCGCCACGGGAGAGGGAGGCGAGACCGGCCAGCTGCTTTTCCGTGGGGCGCTTACCATTGCGCTTCTCGAATTCCCTTTCGAGTTCCTCAAGCTTGAGCGCAGTCGGTAGAGGGTCCCAGTCCTTTCGCGCGTTGTGTATTGCGAACATCATCATGATGTTCGCGATGCGCTCGGGCTTCGCCTGGACAATGACGGGCAGCTTGCGCATGCCTAGCTTGATCGCGCATCGCCACCGGCGCTCGCCGTCCAGTAGGCGGTAGGTGGCCCCGTCCAGGTACACCGTGAGGGGCACCAGAATCCCCTGCTCGGCTATGCTCTGTTGAAGCGCCAGCATGTCCTCGGCGTGGAATATCAGACGGGGATTGTCTGGGTTACGCTTGATTCTGTCTGGATCGATCAGCGTCACTTCGGCCTGTTTCACGATCATCCCCCGATGCTGCACGGTTACAGCGAGTCCCGGTACCTCTTGGCCCACGCCTTGACGAGCGTCGGGAGCTTCTCCAGCACCTCACGCCCGAAGAGGATTTCATCAACGTATCCCATGTTAAGCATGTCGATCATCCTGCAGAGGTACGAGCGTCCGCATTCCCACCACGTGTAGTGTGAATCGGCGATCAGCACGTGCTGCGCGCGAACGCCCTCATGCTCTCGCAGCTCTTCGAGTTCCATTCCATCCAGGAGAGTCTCGTAGACGCCGTCCGCGACGCGACTGCCGAACGTCGTCGTGTAGTAGTACTCCTTCACCTCCCACAGGGCGATCGGGTTGACGGGTCCTGGAAAACAGCCGTCCACGCGTCGCGCTAGGGTTCGAAGGGGAGCATCGTTTCTGGTGAAGGTCGTGAGCTCGCGAGGGTCGTAGTCCACGGGCGCACCTTCACTATTCGCTTCGACAAGCATGTTGACAATCCCCGTCAGGAGCGCGGGTCCCGCCTTTTCCCCCTTCTGTTTGTTGTTCGGGATCGGACATTGCGGGTGCAGACGTCCCCTGAGCGCCTCGAATTCAGCCCTCGCGTCCTCGACATCCATGAGGCGAGGTTCAACGTACTGGTTAAGGACCTGAGCCCGATACTCGAAATACGCCCCAAGTGCGGCCCCGAGCTCGGTGGACCCGTGTGCACCGGTCAGGTGCCGCACTCCGAGGCTAGCCGAGGTCATGGCAGCCGCCATCTCTGCCATTGAATACACTCGGACCTGTCCCGTCTTGCGGGACGTGTACCCTGCTTCCTGACTGATCGTGCGCACATTAGCCCAGAATGGCTTCAGCTGCCCGACAAACCTTGGATCGGCTCGCATTATTCTGCACCACTCAGCAGTGATTCGAGCTTGCTCACCACCTCTGGCAGGCTACTATTGAGAGCAATGGCTATCCGACGCACCTCGGCGAGGTCCAGTCTTCGCTCGCCCGACTCATACTTGCTCACGAAGGACTGTCCCGCGCCGAGGTCTTGGGCGAGTTCCGCCTGTGTGAGCCCGGCAGCGATCCTGGCATCCCGGAGGATGTCACGCAGCACGCTCAGCTGGCGATCGTCGGTGCGCGAAGAGCGGGACCGAGTCACTGCCAATTCTCTTGACAATATTCCATATTGGGATATCTTGGGTTGTGCCCGGAAGGAATGCTGACGTGAGCCAGCTCAGTTTTGAAGGGGTACAGCCGCATGCCGACGCCCACCCGGGTCGTTCTGCCGCCCCGCTGAAAACTCAACTTCTGAAGTGGATTGGCAACAAGCAGAGATTCGCGCACGAGATCTGTGGCCTCTTTCCATCCGACTTCGGGACCTACTACGAGCCTTTCTTGGGTAGCGCGGCGGTTCTGGCAACGTTGGCCCCCAAGAGCGCCGTCGCATCGGATGCCCTCGGTCCCTTGGTCGAGATATGGCAGGCCCTTCGAAGTCAGCCCAGCACGATCAAGAGCTGGTACCGAGAACGGTGGTTGCGGATTACCCCCGAAGGCAAGATCGCCTGTTACGAAGCGGTCAAGGCATCCTACAATCGAACACCTAACGCCGCCGACCTCCTCTTCATATCACGCGCATGCTACGGCGGCGTCGTTCGATTTAGGCGCCGCGATGGGGCCATCAGTACTCCGTGCGGTGCCCACAATCCCGTACGCCCGGAGGCATTCGACCGCAGGGTTGACCTGTGGCACGGTCGGACAAGGGGCACGGTCTTTCTTCATTCGGATTTTGAACCAGTGATGGACCAGGCTCGGCGCGGTGACCTTGTCTACTGTGACCCACCCTATACTCACACGCAAGCCATCCTGTACGGTGCGCAGGGTTTTGACCTCGCTCGGCTTCTAGCGACAATCGAACGCTGCAAGAGCCGTGGGGTCTACGTTGCGCTGAGCATCGACGGCACGAAGAAGTCCGGTGACCTCCTGTGTGAAGTACCGATCCCGGGCGGGCTGTTCGAACGCGAGGCCTTTGTGAACTGCGGTCGCTCAATGCTCAGACGCTTCCAGATGCGTGGTGAGAGTCTTGAGTCTGAGGAGGTGCGAGACCGACTGCTACTCACCTACTAGTGGTGCGTCTCTAAAGTTGCGCTAGTGACACTAGTGCCGTATCTTGGCACATGCCTACCACGGTCCCACTGATCCTGGCCGCCCCGGTGCGGGCGGAGTTGCACGCTATCACGCGCTCGACCCGGACGCCGGCTGGTCTGGTGCAGCGGGCGCGCCTGATCTTGGCCCTGGCGGACGGCGCCAGCTACACGGAGCTGACCGCGCGCTGGGGCGTGGCGGCCACCAGCATCAGTCGCTGGAAGCAGCGCTTCCTGGCGCGCGGCATTGCGGGACTCCAGGACGCTCCGCGCAGTGGCCGCCCGGATCGGCTGGCGCCAGCCCTGGAGGCCCGGATTCTGGCGCTGACCCAGCAGCCGCCCCCGCGGCCGCTCACCCAGTGGTCGGTGCGCCGCATGGCCGCCCGGGTGGGCATGAGCCCCGCGACGGTTCAGCGCGTCTGGGCCCGCGCGGGCTTGCAGCCCCACCGGCTGGCGCACTACGTCACCAGCAACGATCCCGACTTCGAGCGGAAAGCGGCCGATATCCTCGGCCTGTACTTGCACCCGCCCGCGCACGCGGCCGTGTTCTGTGTGGATGAGAAGACGGCGATTCAAGCCCTGGATCGGCTCGATCCGGTGTTGCCCTTGTCGCCCGGGCGGGCCGCACGGCCTGGCTTCGAGTACTTCCGGCACGGCACGCTCTCGCTCTACGCGGCACTCGAGGTTGGCACCGGTCACGTAGAGGGACAGACCGTTCCGCGCTACACCAGTGCGGCGTTTGTGGCGTTCCTCGATCAGGTGCTCGCCACGCAGCCCAAGCGGCGGGAGATCCATATCATCTGCGACAACCTCTCCGCCCATAAGACCCTCGCGGTCCGGCAGTGGTGCGCCGCGCATCCCCGCGTCACCATCCACTACACCCCGACCTACAGCTCGTGGCTCAACCAGGTCGAGCTGTGGTTCGCCAAGATCGAGCGCGACTGCATCGCTCGCGGCATCTTCACCTCGACCGCCGACCTGCGGCGCAAGCTCATGCAGTACATCCGACTCCACAACAAGACGTGTCAGCCCTTCCGCTGGGTCTACTCCAATCCCAAGCGCCGCATCCGTACTAGCGCTGCTTGAGAGACGGTCCACTAGCCTCTGATCTAGTGCGCGAAGACTCGTCCCCCGAGGAAGGGCACCGGCCTTGAGTCGCCTACCCGCGTCGCTTCTCCCATCGTGTCCCGTGCTTCTCCATGATGTCGTCGAAGTTGGCGCAACCGGTCTTGCGGCCCCAGGAGCGGTTTCCCTCGAATCCACACGACGGAGCCCTTGGAAACTTCGAGCGTTCCAATCTTCTTGCCGTCCTGCCAAACCCCGAACTTGATGTCCGCGCGCCCCAGTTCGCGTTGCGGAACCTCAAACCAGACTTCGTGCGCCATGCTAGATCGATCCTGTCGTGGACGTGGTTTGTTTCAGCCGTCTATGGAGCTGGCAACCTGTTGCTACCACTTGAGACTAGCGGTGCCGCCTGAGCGCCTACCTCCCTTCGCCGAGATCCTGCCCGTCGACTTCCCGCACTTCGGGCACCGTCGCTCACCCCGATGCACCCGGGAGCCGCTGACCAAGAAGACCTTCCCGCAGTGCGGGCATCGAAACGCGGCATTGTTGCCTTCCCAGTCTTCGTCGTCGCCGAGATTGTGAGGATCCAAGGTTCGGCTTGGCATGGAAGTGACCCCTCCGTGCGCCGCCTAACGGATGGCGCTTAGTTGGGATGAAGCGGCAGCTGGACCTCCACGGTACCGTGGTGGCGGCTACGTGCCCCACACTAAAGAACGCGCTCACCGTCTTGCGACGGGGCGCAAACCGGGAGGCCAGCTGCCATGGACAATATCGGGCTCGATCTGCACCAGCGCGAGAGCCAACTCTGCATCCTGACGGAGGACGGGGAGATCGTAGAGCGCCGGATCCAGACCAGTCGCGAGCGGTTCACCGCGGTCCTGGGCGGGCGGCCGCGGGCGCGCATCCTGCTGG
>Ga0187892_10010872_pt1 | contig 11363 bp, 10 predicted proteins | sample MA1701073metaG_FD_139345 | JGI IMG/M metagenome (GOLD analysis project Ga0187892, IMG submission 139345) | Bio-ooze microbial communities from a basaltic lava cave in the Kipuka Kanohina Cave System on the Island of Hawaii, USA - MA170107-3 metaG ... | reverse complement strand
GCGCACCGGCGGTCGGACGCGCAACGGCACGTGCGGGGGCGGCTGGGGGTCCGGGAGGCGCTGGTCCGGCCCCGCACCCGGTACATCGCCGTGATCCGGGCCCGCCTGCGGCAAGACGGCGGGCGGGTCCCCACCGGGAGCGCGGACGGGTTCGGCCGGCGGGTGCTGGCGCTGCCCCTGCCCGGCCGGCTCCGCTCCGAGGTGGCGCCGTTGCTCGGAGCCAAGTCAACATGAAGGGCCTCCGCGCTCTCGGCTCCCCCGCGCCTGCGCCCCCGTCCCCGGCACGTCCGCCCCCAGCCCCGCACGCTGCAGCACCGCTGGAGCCGCAGGCACAGCTGGTTGGAGGCTTTCGCTTGAAGTGTTCGCGGTGCCAGTACAGTACGAGAATCCGCCCGGGTCGAACTTCTGCCTGGGCTGCGGGACACGCCTGGGGGCGACCTGCGGGGCGTGCGGCCACGACTTACCGGCGGGATCGCGGTTCTGCAACAAGTGCGGGACTCCCGCCAGCGTCGGTGAGTCTGCGGGCCAGGCGCGCTTCAGCTCTCTCGAGTCCTGCACGCCCAAGCATCTCGTCGAAAAGATCCTCACCTCCAAGGCCGCTCTCGAAGGCGAGCGCAAGCAGGTCACGGTGCTGTTCGCCGACCTCAGGGGCTCGATGGAATTGCTGGCCGACCGCGACCCCGAGGAGGCGCGCCGGCTGCTCGATCCCGTGCTCGAGCGCATGATGGAGGCGGTGCATCACTACGAGGGCACCGTGAACCAGGTGATGGGGGACGGGATCATGGCGCTGTTCGGCGCCCCCATCGCCCACGAGGATCACGCCGGGCGGGCCTGTTACGCCGCGCTGCGCATGCAGGAGACGGTCAAGCAGTATGCGCAGGCGGTACGCCGGGCCGAGGCCGTGTCGGTGCAGATCCGCGTCGGGCTGAATTCCGGCGAGGTCGTGGTGCGTGCGATCGGCAGTGATCTGCACATGGACTACACCGCCGTCGGCCAGACGACCCACCTGGCCGCTCGCATGGAGCAGCTCGCCCCGCCCGGCGCGATCCTGCTGACCGCCGACACCCTCCGGCTGGTGGAGGGCTATGTTCAGGTGGCCTCGCTCGGCCCGGTCAATGTCAAGGGCTTCGCCGAGCCCGTGGAGGTCTTCGAGCTGACAGGGGCGGGGACAGCGCGGACGCGCCTGCAGGCGGCGGCCCTCCGGGGGCTTACGCGGTTCGTGGGCCGCGACGCCGAGGTCGAGCACCTGCGCCGGGTCCTGGGCCAGGCCGGCGCCGGCCGGGGGCAGGTGGTCGCCATCGTCGGCGAGGCTGGGGTCGGGAAGTCGCGGCTGGTCTACGAGTTCACCCACTCCCATCGGGTGCAGGACTGGCTGATCCTGGACGCCTCGTCCGTCTCCTACGGCAAGGCCACGAGCTACCTGCCGGTGATCGATCTGCTGAGGGGCTATTTCAAGATCGGCGACCGGGACGATCATCGGGAGATGCGCGACAAGGTGCTGGGACGCGTCCTCGGCCTGGACCGGGCGCTCGAGCCCCTGCTGCCCCCGCTCCTCGCGCTCCTCGACGTGCCGGTCGAGGACCCGGCCTGGCAGGCGCTGGACCCGCCCCAGCGCCGCCAGCGCACGCTCGAGGCCGTCAAGCGTCTGCTGCTGCGGGAGAGCCAGGTGCAGCCGCTGCTCGTGGTCTTCGAGGACCTGCACTGGATCGACGGCGAGACCCAGGCCCTGCTGGATAGTCTCGTGGAGAGCCTGGGCTCCGCCCGCCTCCTGCTCCTGGTCAACTACCGGCCCGAGTACGCGCACCGGTCCGGGCGACGGAGATTCGCTTCGCGCTGCCGTTCGTCGCGGCGTTCCTGGGCTCCGCCTACCTCTGGTCGGGGCGCGCGGCCGACGCGGTGCCGTTGCTGGAGGAGGCGGGCGAAGCGTCCACGGCCATGCGGATTCTGGGCTTCTGTTCGTGGTTCATCAGGGTCCTGGCCGAGGCCTATCTCGTCCTTGGACGGATCGCCGAGGCGCGGGAGCAGGCGGAGCAGGCCGTGGCGCGGGCGCGCGCCCACCAGGAGCGGGGCTGGGAAACCTGGGGGCTGAAAGTGCTCGGTGACGTCCACGCCCACGAGCCCACTGAGGCCGAGCAGGCCGGGGACACGTACCGGCAGGCGCTCGCGCTCGCGACCGAGCTGGGCCTGCGCCCCCTCGTCGCCCACTGCCACCTCGGCCTCGGCACGCTCGCTCGGCAGACGGGGCGCGGCGAGCAGGCGCAGGAGCACCTGACCACCGCGACAGCGATGTATCGGGACATAGGCATGCGGTTCTGGCTGGAGCAGGCGGAGGCGCGGCTCGCCGACGCGCCGTGATGCAGCTTGAGTGGCTCGTCGCCCCTGTTGAAGTAATGCGCCGGAGGTCGAGGGCGTGCTGTTGGCTCTGGCGCCGACGTGTCAGGCCTTATGCCGAAGCGGCGTTTCAACGCGCCGTGGAGACCGCCCGCGAGCACCGTTCGAGCCCGATGCAAAGAGCCGCACCCGAATACATCTTCAAGCACGCGGTGATCCAGGACGCTGCCCATCAGAGCGGGTCGGCGATCTGTTCCGTCTCAACGTGGTGACGCTCCTGGGAAGGCCGGGCTCGGACGATGTCCGGTGACGCGGGCTGTGCCGAGCGAAGTAGGAAGGGGCTCTCAGTCTTGCCGATCAGGTCTGGACCAAGTTCCAGGCGGGCCGCGGCCGAGCGTTGCTCAGGCGGTGACCTGCGCGACGGCTCGACTCCGAAGGCCGTCGAGGTCGCAGTCAAGATAGGCGCTGAGATTCGGCTCCTCGGAGAATCTCGCTATCAGCCCCGTACGTCGTCCATTATGCCACCGCCCGACGCTCCCCGACCCGTTCGCGGAGATAGGAATGAATGCCCGTGTCCGCGGGAGAGCCGCTCACCATCGTGAGCATGGTCGCGATCTCGCTCCGGTGATGGGTCGCGTGGTTCGGCACGTGCAGCAGCATCAGGCCCAGGGGGCGCGTCGACGTCGTGCCCTCCGTGCCCCTGACCTCGAAGACGCGGCCCAGGTCCGGCTCGCTGAGCGCGCCGATGAAGCCCCGCTGCTCGGACTCCAGCGCATCCCACCGCGGGCGCAGCTCAGCCAGAGTCGCGACGTCTGCACCGGTCATGCTCGCCGCCGTCTGGCCTTTCCAGCGCTCGAGCCAGAGGCGGTCGGCGGCGTACAGGTGGGCGAACATTCCGCGCAGCGTCGGTGCGCTGAACTGCCGGCCGACCTCGCCGCCGGCGGCTTCCTCACCGAGGGCGACCGTCACGTCGAAGAGCCGCCGGTTCGCCCAGTGATGATAGTCCCAGAGCTCACGGATCAGCGCGACCGACATGGCATCCTCCCCACTCGCGGTCGAATCATCTCTCACGGCTGGCAGAAGCGGTGGCCGCTCTCGCGATTGACAACGCGTGATCGACCATAGTGTGATACGGCCACGGAGTGATACCCGGGACCGCATCATAGCGCCGATCAGGGAGGTCCAGCCATGAGACTCTCGCGGATCGCGACCGCCGCCGTTCTGGCCCTGCTTGCCGTCGCCGCCGGCGCCGAGGCCCAGTCGTGCCCGAAGGGGAAGCTCCGGCTCTACACATCGTGGCCGATGCAGGGCGCCATGATCCCGGAAGGCACCGGCATGAAGAACGGCGTCGATCTGGCGGTGGCCGAAGCCGGGGGCGTGGTGGCCGGGTACTGCCTGGAGGTCGTCAACCTGGACGACGCCTCGCCCCAGACCGGCAAGTGGGACGGTGCCGTCGAGGCCGAGAACGCCAACAAGGCGGTCGCCGACGAGCTGGCGATCGTCTACATCGGCACCTACAACTCGGGCGCGGCCAAGGTCGCGATCCCCATCACCAACCGCGCCCACATGGCGCAGATCACTCCGGCCAACACCTATCCGGGCCTCACCAAGAAGCGGGGGGCGGCGCCGGGTGAGCCCGACATCTATCGACCGATGGGGGTCGTGAACTATTTCCGGCCGGTGCCCGCCGACGACATCCAGGGGGCGGTGGGGGCGAAGTGGGCCAAGCGCCTCGGGGCCAAGAAGGTCTACGTCCTCAACGACCAGGAGCTGTACGGCAAGGGGATCGCCGACGTCTTCGAGGCGACCGCGAAGCAGATCGGGCTCCCGGTGGTCGCCAACGAGGGCATCGACTGGAAGCAGCCGGACCAGAAGCCGGTGCTGACCAAGATCCGGGCCTCGGGCGCCGACCTCGTGTACATGGGGGGCGTCATCGAGACCGGGGCCCAGGTGATCATCCGGCAGATGAAGGAAGTTGGCCTGGTGGCGCCGCGAACGCGCTTCCTGGGGCCGGACGGGCTCCTTCAGGAGGAGCTGCTGAAGGGCGTGACGTGTGACGCGGCCCTGGCCACGGAGATGCGGGTCACCTTCGCCAGCCTGCCATTCGAGAAGATGACGGGCATGGGGGCCAAGACCTACGCGGCCTACAAGGCCAAGTTCAACAAGGAGCCGACCTCCTACGCGCTCTATGCCGTGGAGGCGGGACGGGTCGTCATCGATGGTATCCGGCGGGCTGCCCCCGAGATGGACGGCGCCAATAGCATCAAGGACAAGCGAGAGGCTGTGCGCAAGGCGATCGCTGCCACCAGGAACTTCGACGGCATCAACCGCACGTGGAGCTTCGACGCCAACGGCGACGTCGATTACGACACGATGTCCGGCTTCAAGGCGGTGAAGGCGGACGGCCCGGTCGGCTGCAAGTTCACGTTCGAGACCATCCTCGAGTAGACCCGGGCGGGGAGGGCCGCCCGCCGGCCCTCCCCACCGCCTCCCCGCGCCATGGAGTGGTGGGAAGTCCTCGTCCAGCAGACGATCAACGGCCTCACCCGCGGCGCCGTCTTCGCGCTGATCGCCCTCGGCTACACGATGGTCTACGGCATCATCGAGCTGATCAACTTCGCCCACGGCGACGTGTTCATGCTCGGTCTCTTCATTTCGCTGGCCTGGTTCTCCCTTCTCGGGGTGACCAAGACACTGGCGGCCTGGCAGCTGGTCACCATCCTGCCCCTGGTCTTCGCGCTGACGATGCTCAGCACGGCCGCCCTCAACGTGCTCATCGACCGCACCGCCTACCGGCCCCTCCGGCACTCGACCCGGCTCGCTCCCCTCATCACGGCCATCGGCGTATCGTTCATGCTCGAGAATCTCGCGCTCCTCTGGAAAGGCCCCTCCCCCATCGCGTATCCCGACGTCTTTCCGTCCGTCGAGATCCTCCGCGAGTGGTTCGGCATCGATTCCGCCATCTTCGTTACCACCAAGGACCTGTTCGTGGTGGGGGCCGCGCTTCCGCTCATGCTCGCCCTCCACTACTTCGTGACCCGGACCACCTGGGGCAAGGCGATGCGGGCCACCGCCCAGGACCGCGAGACGGCGGCCACGATGGGCATCAATGCCGAGCGGACCATCTTGCTGACGTTCTTCATCGGCGGGGCGCTGGCGGGCGCGGCCGGGCTGATCCAGGGCATCTACTACAACATCGGCCAGTGGTGGATGGGGTACCAGGCCGGGCTGCGGGCGTTCACGGCGGCGGTGCTGGGCGGCATCGGCAACATGCCGGGGGCGGCCCTGGGGGGCTTCGTCATTGGCTTTCTGTCGGCGTGGAGCGACCAGTACATCTCCGCGCGCTGGACCAACGCGATCGTCTTCTCGCTCCTGATCCTCGTCCTCGTCTTCCGCCCCCACGGCCTCCTGGGGGAGCGGACGCCAGAGAAGGTCTGAGCGACGGACGCCGCTCGCCCGGGATCGAGTGAGCGGGTGCTGGCTCCCGAGAAGGGGCTGCCGGTGCGGGTCTTGGTGGTCATTATCGGGCTCGCGGCGTGCGAGCAGGAACGCTCGCGGGAGCCGGCGGCCAGCTGGCGCTCCTCGTGCCGCTCGCGATGTGGATCGTGTTCTCGGCGGGCGGCCGCGACTCTCAGCAGACGGAGGACTTCGTGCGCTCCTCCATGGTCGCCCGGCCCCTGGCCACCGTGATGTTCGTCATCGGGTGCCGGTACGGACTCAGCCAGCAGTGGCCGCTCCCCGCCGTGATCGTCTTGGCGTCGGGCGTCTGGGGGGTGCTGGTAACGCGGCCCTACGTCGTCAGGCGCCTGCGATGACGGCCACCGCCCGCCGCATGCTCGGGTGGACGGCGCTCGTGATCGGTCTCGTCCTATACCCCTACGCCGACGGCGCCCTCGGGCTCCACACCGTTCACGCCGTGACGGACGGGATGATCTACGTGCTGCTCGCGCTCGGGCTCAACATCGTGGTCGGCTATGCGGGCCTGCTCGACCTCGGCTACGCCGCCTTCTTCGCCATCGGCGCCTACGCCATGGGGCTCCTCAACTCGCCGGTCCTCGGCTCGCCGCTCTACGGGCACGCGTGGAGCTTCTGGCTGTGCATCTGGGTGGCGGCGGCGGTGTCGGCCCTGCTCGGCCTGGTGATCGGGGCGCCCACCTTGCGCGTGCGGGGCGACTACCTGGCGATCATCACCCTCGGCTTCGGCGAGATCATCCCCGTGGCCATCCGCAACCTCGGCGACATCACCATCGAGATCGGACCGTGGCGGCTGATCGAGCGGCTCAACCTGACCGGCGGCGAGAACGGCGTGAACCCTGTGGGGCGGCCGTACCTGCCCGGCGTCCCCTTCGAGACCGATCCGGTGCCCTGGTACTTCCTGATCCTCGTGATCGGGGCCGCCTCCCTGTGGGCGATGACCCGGCTCCGCGACTCGCGGCTGGGCCGCGCGTGGCTGGCCATCCGCGAGGACGAGACGGCCGCCGACTGTACCGGCGTCAATCCGATCTCGACGAAGCTCCTCGCCTTCGCCCTCGGCGCCTGGTTCGCGGGCTTCGCGGGCTCCGTGTACGCGGCCAAGCTGCAGGCCATCACCCCGGGGGCGTTCGAGTTCCAGGTCTCGATCATGCTGCTCTGCATGGTGGTGCTCGGCGGCGCCGGCAGTCTCAAGGGGGTGATCCTGGGGGGGATGCTCATCACCATCTTCGATCGCGTGCTGCTCGCGCAGGCGACGTTCCTGGTGCGCTGGGTTGGGCGGACGCTCGGCGTCCCGGTGCTCACCACAATCGATCTCACGCTCTGGCGGTGGTTCCTTTTCGGCCTGGGCCTGGCGCTGCTGATGCTGCTGCGGCCCCAGGGCCTCGCCGGCCGGCGGGTGCGCTCGCTGGTCGCGCCGGACGATGCGCGCGACGAGGCGGCCGCGCTGGTGGCCGCCGCGCCGCCCCCGCGCGCCGAGACGATTCCGCGATGGCTTCGCGATCGCGCGCAGTCCGGTGGGACCGCGCCGCGCTGGTCACCGGGCGCCGGGCCGGCCGGCGACCCGGCCGGCCCTCCCACGCCGGGGTCGGGAGCGATCCTCGAGGTAGCAGGCGTGACCAAGCGCTTCGGCGGCGTGATCGCGCTGAACGGCATCGACCTGGTGATCCCGCGCGGCGCCATCATCGGGCTGATCGGCCCCAACGGCGCCGGCAAGACGACGTTCTTCAATGTGGTGACGGGGCTCCTGCGGCCCGAGGAGGGGCGCATCACCTTCGAGGGCGAGAGCCTCGTCGGGCTCCGTCCCAACGCCATCGTGGCCCGCGGCGTGGCCCGCACCTTCCAGTCGATCCGCCTTTTCCCGCAGCTCTCCGCGCTCGACAACGTACTGATAGGCCAGCATTGCCGGCTCACCGCCAGCGTGCTGGGCGGCGTCTTCCGCCCGCCGGCGGTGGTGGCCGAGGAGGCGCGCGGCCGTGAGCGCGCCCGTGAGCTGCTCGCCTTCGTGGGCCTCGGGGGGAAGGAGGACGACATCGCTCGCCATCTCGCCTACGGCGACCAGCGCCGCCTGGAGATCGCCCGGGCGCTGGCCACCGAGCCCCGGCTCCTCCTGCTCGACGAGCCGTCGGCCGGCATGAACCCGCGCGAGGCCGAGACGCTGACCGAGCTGATCGGACTCGTGCGACGAGAGCTCGGGCTGTCGATCTTGTTGATCGAGCACCACATGGAGGTGGTCATGGAGATCTCCGACCGGATCACGGTGCTCGACTACGGCACGCGGATCGCCGAGGGCCCACCCCGGGAGATCCAGCGCCATCCCAAGGTGATCGAAGCCTACCTGGGCACGGGGTACGAGCCGGAGGCCGCGCTCGGCGAGGACGCTAGGCCGAATCATTCATGAACGGCGAGCGCACGACCGGACGGGACCCGCTGGGGATATGTTGTGCGAGCACAGACGGTGGCTGCACCCTGTGACAGGACCTGTCCGCCTACGTGTCCATGTTCCTGAATAGTCCTGATCGACGTCGCCCAGCACCTGCTGGCGCGGGCGACCGACCCCGGGCAGATCAAGACCGTCTGCAATGATCCGGGCGAGGCGGCATGCTCAAACTCGCCGACGTCCACACTGCTACGGCAACATCCGCGCCCTTCGCGGTGTCTTGCTGTCGGTGGCGCCGGGGGAGATCGTTGCCATCATCGGCGCCAACGGGGCCGGCAAGACCACGACCCTCCGGACGATCCTTGGCACCGTCGGGCCCCGCCGCGGGACGGTCAGCTTCAACGGCCAGCGGCTCCACACGCTTCTGAACGACCCGCCGTCGGCATTTACTGCTGGGAGAGCTCGACCTCACCGGTGGCGAGCGCGTGCGCGGCCCAGCTCGCGCTGATCGTCCTACCCGTGGTAGGATTCGCCCATGGCGAAGCGAGCTGCCAGGCCTCGATCGTCGCGGCGGCCGGCCCGCAGGCCACCACGGCCGGTCGCGGCGGCGGCCAAGATCTCGGTGACGGTGGACACCAACGTCCTTGAGGACGTCAAGGCGGTCGTGCGACGAACCGGTCAGAGCCTGAGCGCTCACGTCACTGAAGCGCTGGCGCGGGACGTGCGCAGGCGCAGACTTGCCGAGCTGATCGCGGAGTACGAAGCCGAGGCCGGGGTCATCAGCGAGGCCGAGCTCGCCCAGGTTCGAAGCGCGTGGCGGGACTGACGCTGGACAGTGGCGCGCTCATCGGTTTCGAGCGCAACGACCGGCGGGTGCTGGCGCATCTCAAGGCCGAGCTCCTCGCCGGCAGCGATATCACGGTCTCCGCGGTGGTGGTCGCCGAGGTGTGGAGAGGCGGGAGGCGATCCGCTCGGGTGGCACGGCTGTTGGCGACCGTCATCATCGATCCTATCGGAGAGACGCTGGCGCGGACGGCAGGGGAAGCGCTCGCGCGGGTTGCGGAGGCGGGCACGATCGACGCACTCGTGATGGCCTCCGCTGCCCAGCGTGGCGATCGTGTCCTGACGGCGGACTTCGAGGACCTGGAACGACTCCGCGCTTTCTTCCCCGGCGTGAAGGTGCTTGGCGTCTGAGTCACCCTGGCGGCCAACAGCGGGCTGGCGGCGTTGCCGCACGCCGTCAGGCGCCTGCGATGACGGCCACCGGCACGCCGGAGGCTCGGGCAGATCAAGACCGTCTGCAATAAAATAATCGGCGCTAGGCGGCATGCTCGAGCTCGCCGACGTCCACACCTGCTACGGCAACATCCGCGCCATTCGCGGTGTCTCGCTGTCGGTGGCGCCGGGGGAGATCGTCACCCTCATCGGCGCCAACGGGGCGGGCAAGACCACGACGCTCCGGACCATCCTTGGCACCGTCCGGCCTCAGCGCGGGACGGTCAGCTTCAACGGCCACCGGCTCGACACGCTTCCAACCGACCGCATCGTGCGGCTGGGGATCGCCCAGTCGCCGGAGGGGCGGCGCATCTTCCCGCGCATGACCGTGCTCGAGAACCTCGAGCTGGGAGCCTTCGCCCGCCCGGATCGTGCGGCCATCGCCACCGATCTCGAGCGCGTTTTCACGCTCTTTCCCCGTTTGCGCGAGCGCTTGACGCAGAAGGGCGGGACGCTGTCGGGCGGCGAGCAGCAGATGCTGGCCATCGGCCGCGCGCTCATGGCCCGGCCGAGCCTGCTCCTCCTCGACGAGCCGTCGATGGGGCTCTCCCCCATCCTGGTCGAGACGATGTTCCAGATCGTCCGCGATATCAACCGCCAGGGGACGACGATCCTGCTCGTGGAGCAGAACGCGCGGATGGCGCTCCGGGTCGCGCACCGCGGCTACGTGATCCAGACTGGCCGTATCGTGCTCCACGATGCCGCCGCCGAGCTGCTCCGCTCCGACCTGGTGCGCAAGACGTACCTGGGCGAGAAGTAGGCGGTGGGCGAAGGCGCGTAGGCGTCGTCCCCCGTCGTCCCCTACGCCCACCCGCCGCCTGCCGGTCACCAGGCAGGTCTTCGACTGGCCCGTTTGGTTGCGCGCATGAACTCCGGGAGGGAGCTGTATCGGGCGGCCAAGGATGGAGGTTTCGTATGATCGACGGGGGCGCCGAGCAACCGTTGAAGCCGCGCTCGCCTACCTGCACAGCAGCTGCCGCGTTGCCGCCACTCCGTCGGTGGGCTCAGGGGGTCCGTGGTTGGGCGGCACGGCTCCTCGCCCCGCTCGCCGCGGGGTGCGTGGTGGGGCGACCTACGGGCGAGCTCTGATAGCGCCGCCGCCGTGGCGCGTCGAGGATCGCGAGGCCCGCGCCCTGGCAGACAGGCGTTGCCGGGCGGAGTTCGGGGTGCGCTGGAAGACCTCCGCTTCATCGCGCCGCCAAGGCTCTCGAGACGAGCGAGGCTGAAGCCTCCGAGGTGAACCAGAGGATCAGCACTCTACCCGACCCCCCTCGAGAGACCCTTGCGCAAGTTGGCCTCTACGGCGCACTCTTCTCGCCGAGATGGGCCACGACAACCCGCTTCGAATCCCCGAGCCGCTCCGGCGTGACGTCGAGCAGATGTTCAAGCTCACCGACCCGTTCTGCGGCGAGCATCTCGACGCTGAGTACGCCGAGCTTGTCCGCAAGCTGATCGCCAAACTGGCGCGCAAGCGCCCCTCGCCGCTCGCGCGCGGCGACCTTCGCATCTGGGCTGCTGCGGCGATCTACGCCGTGGGCAGCGTGAACTTCCTCTTCGACCGAACGCAGCGGCCACACCTGACAGGCGACGACCTGAGCGCGCTGACCGGAGTGCCGAAGAGCACCCTCGCCAACAAGGCGAAGCTGATCCGCGACGTTCTGCGCATCGGCCAGATGGAACCGGCGTTCTGCAGGCGGGCGCTGCTCGCGTCGAATCCGCTGGCCTGGATGATTTCGGTAGACGGAATCCTCGTGGACGCGCGCCTGATGCCGCCCGAGATCCAGGAGCCTAGATGTGATGAAAGCGGCTGGCCTCTCGCTCGACGTGGTGGCATACACTGCCCCACAACAGTTACACGCGGTCAACGCCGCAGAGAGGAGAGGCCAGCCATGGACCATATTGGCAT
>Ga0187892_10010869_pt1 | contig 11366 bp, 7 predicted proteins | sample MA1701073metaG_FD_139345 | JGI IMG/M metagenome (GOLD analysis project Ga0187892, IMG submission 139345) | Bio-ooze microbial communities from a basaltic lava cave in the Kipuka Kanohina Cave System on the Island of Hawaii, USA - MA170107-3 metaG ... | reverse complement strand
CACTCCGCCCTCCTCGGAGCGGCCTTCTTCACTCAGGCGTTCCTCCTGAGTCCGATCGACTCCGCGTCGAACTGGTGCGGCGTGACCTTCGAGCCGGCGCCGGGAAACGGTCCGGGCTCGGGGCTCCCCGCCTTCCGGCTCCGCCAGGGCGGGATCCTCCACGGCGTCCCCTTCCTCGACGCCGAGGACGGCTGGACGGCGGAGGACGGCGGGCGCATCCGCGTCACGCACGACGGCGGCGCGACCTGGGCGTTCCAAGTCACCCCCGACGCGGTCCGCACGCAGCTGCGCGGGGTCTTCTTCCTCGACCCCGATCGCGGTTGGGCCGTCGGCGACGGCGGCGTCGTGATCCGCACGACGAACGCGGGGTGCCTCTGGACCTCGGCCTCCTCCGTCCCGACGTCGGCGGACCTCTACCAGGTCTTCTTCGTGAGCCCGACGCAGGGGTGGGCCGTCGGGAAGGAAGGGGCGCTCCTCGCGAGCGCGGACGGGGGCGACACCTGGGTCTCGCAGGCGCCCGCGTGTCTCGGAACCGAGGACCTCTACGGGCTCGCCTTCACGAGCCCGACGACCGGCTTCACGGCGGGGGACGAGGCGATCGTGCTTCGAACGACCGACGCGGGGCAGACCTGGTTCTCCGTCCCGAATCCGTTCAACCCGGCGGGAGCCTGCCCGCAGCCCGGCGTCGACCTCGAGTGGTGGGCGATCTCCTTCGCGAGCCCTACGCTGGGTTGGATCTCGGGAGGCGAGGGGACGCAGGACGGGGAGGTGATCGCGACCGTGGACGGAGGGCTCAACTGGAGCGCGGCGTCCTTCTGCGCGCCGCCGGGGCCCGCGACGCTCTACGGCGTCGCCGCGAGCGGAGCCACGGGCGCGATCGCCGTCGGCTACGGAAGCGGGGCGTTCGCGACTCCCTCTCCGGCGACCTGCTTCTCGGACCACAGCCTTCCGGGCGCCGTGAAGCCGCCGCTCTTCGGCGTGGGCGCGCCGACGAATCTCGATGCCTGGGCCGTCGGGATGTTCGGGGCGCTCTTCCGCACGACGGACGGCGGCGTCGACTGGCAGAGCCAGAACGGCCCCACGCTCTACCGGCTGCTGGATGGGCATTTCCTCGACGGGACGACGGGTTGGATCGCGGGACAGGGCTACCAGATCTCGAAGACCACGGACGGGGGAGCGACGTTCCAGACGCAGATTTCCCAGGCCACGGGGAACTTCGTCCTCGGAATCGACTTCGCCGACGCGCAGCGCGGCTGCGCGGTGGGACAGACCGGCTTCGTGCGGTACACGACGGACGGCGGCTCGACCTGGCTCGCGCCGGTCTCCGTGCCGACCGCCGTCGATCTCGCGGACGTGACGTTCGTCACCGCCACGGCGGTCGTCGCCGTGGGGAAGGCGGGAACCGTCCTCGTCTCCCTCGACGGGGGCGCGAGCTGGGCGGCGACGATCCTCCCCGGCAGCCCGGACCTCGAAGGGGTCGCCTTCTCGGACCCCTCGAACGGCCTCGCCGTCGGCGTCGGGGGCGCCGCTTTCCGATTCCTCGCGGGCGTCTGGTCGCCCGTGGCGACGGGAACGACGGCGGATCTCCACGGCGTCGCTCTTCCCGCACCGACGACCGGATGGGCGGTCGGCGACGGCGGCCTCGTCCTCTCCTGGGGCGGAACGACTTTCGCGACGTCCTACGTCTCGCCGACGGGGAACGCCCTCCACGCCGTCGAGGCGCTCCCCTCCGGCGAAGTCTTCGCCGCGGGGGATCTCGGCCTCCTCGTGCGCTTCGACGGCTCCGGCTGGTCCGAGCCCAAGAGTCGCACGAGCGTCCCGCTCCGCGCCCTCTCCCTCCTCTCGCCGACGAGCGGCTGGGCCGTCGGGATCACGGGTCTCGTGATGCGCTACGAGCCCGAGTAGGGGCGGAGGAACCGGCTCGGAACGCGCGCTTTCCTCCCTCGACCGATGCTCGGATACTCGCCCTCGACGAGGCCGAGATCGAGTCTCCCCGATGGGCGAACACGACGTCAGCCCCACTTCGGACGAGCGGTCGCTCCGGGCGTTCATGGGCGCGCTCCTGGACGACGTCGATGCCCTCGAGCGCATGCTCGCCGAGGGATGGATCGAGTCCGGCGTTCGCCGCATCGGCGCCGAACAGGAGATGTTCCTCGTCGATCGCGCCTGTCGCCCCGTCCGCCTCGCGACGCGGCTCCTGTCGAGGCTGCGAGATCCGCGCTTCACGACGGAGCTCGGACTCTTCAACCTGGAGGTGAATCTCTCCCCGAGACGGCTCGAGGGGGGAGGACTGCGCGAGATGGAGAGCGAGCTCGCGGAGGTGATGGGGAAGGCTGCGAGCGCCGCGGCCGCCTTCGACGCGAGGGTCGCCCTCACCGGGATCCTCCCGACGCTCGGGAAGGAACATCTCTCGCTCGACTGGATGACCCCCGAACCCCGCTTCCGGATTCTGAACCGGGTCACCGTGGAACTCCGGGGAGAGGACTTCCTCACCCGCATCCGAGGCCTCGACGAGTTCGAGATGGCGCACGAGAACGTGATGCTCGAGGCCTTCACCGCGAGCTTCCAAGTTCACCTCCAGGTGGGAGCGGAGGAGTTCCCCCGCCTCTACAACGCGGCCCAAGTCGCCATCGGCCCCGTCCTCGCCGCGGCGGCGAACTCTCCCCTGCTCCTCGGCCATCGACTCTGGCCCGAGACGAGGATCGCGCTCTTCCAGCAGGCGATCGACACGCGCTCGGAGGCGCGCCGCGCCCGGGCGGGTCGTCCTCGAGTCTCCTTCGGGGAGGAATGGGTGCGCGAGTCGATCCTCGAGATCTACCGCGAGGACATCGCTCGGTTCCGGGTGATGCTCTCCACGGAGCCGGGACCGACGTCGCTCGAGCTCCTCGAACGCGGCGAGGTTCCCCCCCTCGAGGCCCTGTGCGTCCACAACGGGACCGTCTATCGCTGGAACCGTCCCTGCTACGGGGTGTTCGAGGGGCGGCCCCACCTGCGGATCGAGGCGCGCGCCCTGCCCGCGGGGCCGACCCCCCTCGACGAAATCGCGAACGGGGCCTTCTTCTTCGGCCTCGTCGTCGCGCTCGCCGAGGAACTCGGAGACGTCACGCGCGTCTTCTCCTTCGACGACGCGAAGGCGAACTTCGTGGCCGCCGCACGACAGGGCCTCGACGCGCAGCTCCTGTGGACGGGAAGCGAGAGCCTTCCCGCGCGCGGGCTCCTCCACGACCGGCTCCTGCCCCTCGCCCGGGAGGGGCTCCGCGCGGCGAAGGTTGACGCCGCTTCCGCCGAGCGGTACTTGAGCGTGATCGACGCCCGGGTCTCGACGAATCGCAACGGCGCCCGGTGGGCCCTCGAGTCGCTCGCCGGGATGGGCCAGGAAAGATCCCCCGACGAGCGCCTCCGAGCCCTCGTCGCGGGGAGTCTCTCCCGACAGATGGAGGGAGGGCCCGTCCACACCTGGACCCTCGCTCGCCTCGAGGAACATCCGGACTGGAGGGCGAGCTATCGCACGGTTCGCCAGGTGATGACGACGGACCTCTTCACCGTCGGCCCCGAGGATCTCATCGATCTCGCCGCGAGCGTGATGGAGTGGAGGCACGTCCGGCACGTCCCCGTGGAGGACAAGAACGGCCGCCTCGTCGGCCTCCTCTCGAGCCGGTCCCTCCTCCGGCTCGTCGGAAGGGGCCGGTCGCGAAGCCGGGTGGCGGTCCGCGAGATCATGATCCGAGACCCTGTCACCGTGAGCCCCGACGCGAGCACGAGGGAGGCGATCGCGCTCCTGCGCCGGCACGGCATCGGGTGCCTTCCCGTCGTCGAGGACGGGAGCCTCGTGGGCGTGCTGACGGCCTCCGACTTCCTCTCCCTCGCGAACGTTCTCCTGGACGAGGCGCTCGGGACGCCGTGAGAGGGAGAAACGCGGCCGCACGTGCGCCGGCGTCCGAGCCGCGGATTCCCGGCCGGCAAGTCGGCTCCGTGGGCGGGCCCGGGCCGATCCTCGTGGCCGTGGGGGGCCTTCACGGCAACGAACCCAGCGGGCTCAAGGCGGTGCGCCGCGTCCTCCGCCGGCTCCGCGACGAGGAGATCCCGTTGCGGGGCCGCTTCGTGGCCCTCGCCGGGAACCTCGGCGCGCTCGCGCAGGGGCGTCGGTGCCTCGGCCGCGACTTGAACCGCCTCTGGATGGAAGAGGCGCTCTCTCACCCCGGGATTCCGGCGGACGTTCCCGAGCGACGCGACCTGGAGGAACTGAACGGGGCGCTCGAGAACCTCTTCGCGGACGGCCGGGAGGTCACTCTCGTCGATCTGCACTCGACCTCCGGGCCGAGCCCCCCCTTCGCCTGCGTGAGAGACACTCGCGCGAGCCGCGCCTTCGTCCGCGGGCTGCCGGTGCCCCTGGTCCTCGGCCTGGAGGAGGTGCTCCGGGGCACGCTCCTCGCTTGGTTCCTCGACCGAGGAGGTGCCGCGGGAATGGTCTTCGAAGGGGGACGGCACCGCGATGCCGCCACCGTCGAGCGCGCCGAGAGCGCGGTCTGGTTGAGTCTCGTCTCGGCGGGTCTCCTCGAGGCCCGCCGGTGTCCCGGGTTCGCGAGGCACGCCTCGCGCCTCCGCGCGGCCGCGCGCGGGGCCCCGCGCGTCATCGAGGTGCGGCATCGGCATCCGGTGGCGCCCGGGGACGGTTTCCGGATGCGCAGGGGTTTCCGCGGTTTCCAGCCCGTCCGGAAGGGAGAGCCTCTCGCCCGGGACGACCGCGGGGAGATCCACTCGCCCCTGCGCGGGTTCCTCCTCTTCCCCCTCTATCAAGCCCAGGGGGACGATGGATTCTTCGTCGCGACGCGCGTTCGATCTCGCGCCCGGCGGCATGCCGCGCCCGCGCGAGGGCGCCGGTAGCTCTCGCTACGACCCGGAGAGCGAGCGCGCGACCTCCTCGCAGCGAGCCAGGACGCGCAGCGTGTTCTCGCCGAGGACCTTGCGGAGGGTGTCATCGGAGTGGCCGCGGCGGAGAAGCTCGAGGGTGATCGCGGGGAGGCGGCTGCAATCCTCCATTCCCTCGGGGAGCGCCGAGACGCCGTCCCAGTCGGCGCCCAGACCGACGTGGTCCGCGCCCGCGACGCGGATCGCGTGGTCGATGTGGTCGAGGAGGACGGAGAGCGAGGTCATCGGGAGGGGGTGCTGCCGGAAGAGATCGCGCTGGGCCTGGCGGAATCCCCGCTCGTCCTCCCCGAAGCGCACCCGCAGCTTCTCGATCTCCGGGGCGAGGTCCACCCGGCGCCGCTCCGCGGCCGCCCGGTACTCGGGGTCGATGAACCCCGAGAAGAAGTTGATCTGGACGACGCCCCCCTTCTTCGCGATCGCGCGGAGCTGGTCGTCCGTCAAGTTGCGCGGGTGGTCGTGGAGCGCGCGGCAGGAGGAGTGGGACGCGATCGGCGGCGCGACGGTCGTCTCGATCGCGTCCGCGAACGTCTCCTCGGACACGTGGGAGAGGTCGACCATCATCCCGAGGCGGTTCATCTCCCGGACGATCTCGCGGCCGAGATCGGTCAGGCCGTGATGGAGCGGCTCGATCGGCTCCCCGATCCCCGCCGAGTCGGCCCAATTCGTGTGGAAGGAGTGGGTGAGCGTCAGGTAGCGCACGCCGAGGCGGTGGAACACCCGCAGCGCCGCGAGGTCGTCCTCGATCATGTGGCCTCCCTCCATCCCCATGAGGAAGGCGATCTTGTCCTGGGCGACGATGCGCCGGACGTCGGCCGCCGTGAGCGCCATCTCGGCGCGGTCGGCGTGGCGGCGCGTCATGCGCCAGGCGGCGTCGATGCGGCGCAGCGCCCGCAGCACCGCCGTCCCGGGTCCCGTCCCCGGCCCCTCGACCTTCCCCATGTAGATGGAGAGGAACTCGACGTCGAGGCCGCCCTCGACCATCCGGGGGAGGTCCATGTGACCGTCCTCGTGACGGGCGGCGAAGTCGTACTCCGGGTCCTCGAACTTCGGCGTCACGTCGGAGTGGGTGTCGACGACGATCGCCTCGCGGTGGAGCGCTTCCGCGCGGGCGCGGAGCGCCGCGTCGTCCTGGAGGAACGGGGTCATCGCGAGCGTCGCGGCCAGGAGCATCACGACTTCTCCTTGCCTTCCGCCCCCCCCAGCTTCGCGGGGTCGTGCTCGAGCTCGTGGAGGGGAGGATCGCCGCCGGGCCCGAGGAGGTAGTGCTCCATCCACCGCACGAGCCGCATGGAGTAGTCGAGCCGCGCCGCGGCCTTGCGATTGCCGTGCCCTTCCCCCGGGTAGAGGACGAGCCGCACGGGGGTCTTGCCGATCAGCTTCAAGTAACGGTAGAGCTCGAGCGACTGGCTCGGGTGGACGCGCGCGTCGTCCTTTCCGTGGAGGATCAGGAGCGGGGTCCGGGCCTGCTCGACGTAGGTGGTCGGGCTTCGCTCGCGGAACCACTCCCAGTGCTCCCAGGGCCAGCGGCGCGAGTGGACGAGGTGCATCTCGTTCGGGATGTCCGTCGTCCCCGCCTTCGCGACCTGGTCGCTGATCCCGATGAACATCACCCCGGCGGCGAAGTGCTTCGTGAGCTTCGTCGCGCCCCACGCCGTGGCGTACCCCCCGTAGGAGCCGCCGGTGATCCCGACCTTCGCGCGGTCGGCGATCCCCGCCGCGACGAGCGCCTCGACGCCGTCGACGAGGTCGTCGAACTCCCTCCCGCCGTAGTCGGCCTGCCCCAGCTTCGAGAACTCGACGCCGCGCCCGGTGCTGCCCCGGTAGTTCGGGTAGAAGACCGCGAAGCCCCGCTCGGCGAGGACCTGCGCGGGGCGCGAGTACGACGTCATCCACCCGTTCGAGAAGTGGTCCTCGGGTCCCCCGTGGACGACGAGGACGAGCGGGTGGGGCGGGCCCGGCGTCCCCGCGGCAGGCCGGAGGAGGACCCCTTCGATCCGGAGCCCGTCCCGGGCGTCGTAGGAAAAGGCCTCCTGGGGGACGAGGCGCAACGCCTCCATCCAGGGATTGCTCCGCGTCCAGGGCCGGGGCGCGCCGGCCTCCGGCTCCCAGACGTAGACTTCCTCGGGGTGGGTCGGATCGTCCGCGACGAACGCCGACCGGCTTCCGTCCCGAGTGACGACGAGGCTCCTCAGGACCGGGCCGCCGGGGGGAACGAGCGTCGCGCGATTCCCGCCGTCGAGGTCGACGCGCTCGAAGGTGCTCGCGAGCCCCTCGTGGCCCACGAAGAGGATCGTGTCCGCGTCGAGCCAGGCGACGTCCTGGACGTGCCCCTCGTAGCGCGGGAGGAGGTCCCGGGGCGCACCTCCCTGCGCGGAGGCGACGAAGAGCCGCCCCTCGAGCGGGTCGTGGAGGTCGGCGGCGGAGACGAAGGCGAGGTGTCTTCCATCGGGGGACCACTCGAGGTCCTTCATCTTCCCGGGGTTCTCGATCGTGGCGACGATCCGGCCGCGGGAGACCTCGACGACGTGGATCTTGCGGCGCATGTACTCGTCGTCGATCCGCGGCGTCGGCGCGAGAGCGAGAGCGAGGCGGTCGCCGCTCGCATCCCAGTGGAGCTCCGAGGCGGAGCCGGGGAGGTCGAGTGCCGCCGCCTCCTTCTCCGGCGAGCTCCTCTCCGCGATCCAGACCCGGACCGGGCGCTCCTCCTCCTCGTACACCTCCGCGGTGAAGCCCTTCTCCCGGAGCGTCTTCCTCGTCTCGTCCTCCTTCTCCTTCGCGAGGAACGCGACGAGCCGACCCGTCGGGCTCCACGTGTAGGACTCGATGTCCTCGGCGTGCTTGCGGACGAGGCGCGCCTCGCCTCCGTCGACGGCGATCGCGTAGAGGGCCTTCTTCTCGTCGCCGGCGCGCTTCGCGAGGAAGGAGATCTCCCTCCCGTCCGGCGTCCAGGCGATCTCGCTCACGTTCACCTTTCCCGCGACGAAGGACCGGCTCACGCCGGCGGGCCCCGCGACGTGGAGCTCCGTCCAGGCGGGCCCGTCCTCCTCCTCGTAGGGGACGCGCGGGACGCGGAGGACGTACGCGACATACGCCTCGGAGGGGGAGACCGCGACGCTCTCGACGGCGCGGATCCGCGTGACGTCGTCGAGGGTGAAGGCGTCCTGCGGCGCGCCGAGGGCGGCTCCGCCCGCGAAAAGAAGGATTCCGAAAGTGGCGAGCCGCTCGCTCGCGCGCGGACGTCTCATGCGTCGCTCCTGGTTCTCGTCCCCGGGGAGGCGCGACGATACGACGCCCGCCGGGGAGCGTCCACCGGCCGGGCCGCTCAGAGGCCGGCGCGCCGGAGGAACCGCGCGGTGAACCGCACGAGCGAGAAGGTCCCCCCCGCGCCGCGGCTCTCCCCGCGCAGGCTCACGTGCTCGAAGAGCGGCGTCACGACCAGGTCCGCGACGCGGCCCGCGCCGGCGAGGTCTCGGGCGAGCGCCTCGGACTCCGAAGGGGGGATCAGGGGGTCTCCGGTGGCGTGGAGGAGGAAGACGCGCGCGCGCAGGCCGGCGAGGCGTCCGGCCGGCGCGAGCCTCGCGAGGTCCGGCCGCGACGCGGCGAGAATCTCCTCGACGAGCGTCGGGTCGACGGGCCCCACCGTCGTGGCCGCTTCCCAGAGCCGGGACCCCCCCTCCGAGAGTCCCGCGGGACGCGGCGGGGGAGCGCCGTCCCGGAGGAAGGCCTCGAGACCGCGGCGCAGCGGCTCGTGCTCGGGCTCGGCGGCGAGGCCGTCGAGGTTGTTCAGGATCACGATCCCCTTCCCGTAGCTCTCGAGCGGGTTAGACGCCGGGCGGCGGCTCGGGGGCGGTCGTCAGCCAGTAGCGAACGAGGCCCTCGAGATCCCGGTACCCGCCGAAGGAGAGGACGGCCGGAACGCGCTCCCGGATCGCGGGCTCGCGCGCGGCGAGGAGACAGAGCGTCCCCGCGAAGCTGATGCCGGCGAAGGCGGCGCGATCCGCGCGGACGAGATCGCGCCGGGCGAGGAGGGCTCCGTGGGCGGCGACGATCCGCTCGACGCTCCGCTCGCTCACCCGGAACGCGCGCAGGTCCTCGAGGTCCGGGGCGAGGACGAGGAATCCGCGGCGCGCCAGCGCCCGCGCGAGGCGAACGAGGCGCTCGTCCTCGAACCCGTCCTCGGCGGCGCCGTGGCAGAGGACGAGGGCGGGGTAGGGAGGACGGCGCGCGTCCGGACGGAAGAGCGTCCCCCGCACCGGCGCGCCCGTCCGATCCTCGAAGGGCTCCTCGACGACGTCCTCGCTCTCGTCGCGGGGAGGCTCGGCGATCTCGCGGAGCAGCGATCCGGCGACGATCCACCGCGGAATCCAGGCCGTCGCGAAGCCCGTCACGGCGGCGAGGACGAGACCCCCGAGGGCGATGCGCGCGAAGCGGCGCGCGGAAGGGCCTAGCCCCCCGCCTTTCGGGAGCGGGAGGTGAGCGTCGCGTTGAAGGTCCAGAGGTCCTGCGGGGTCTCCCAGTGCTTCTTCTTCTCGAAGAGGTTCATCTTCAGCTGGGTGACCCTCATGCGGCTCGTCGTGTTCTCGATCCGCCAGAAGAAGGTGGCGAGCTGCTGGCGGCTGTAGAACTTGTCGCGGTTCGGCGGCTGGATCGTGAACTCGCGATCCTCGTACCCCTTCTCGATCTTCGTCCGCATGGGCGCGTTCACCTCTCCCAGGTTCGATTGTGCCGCCTGCTGGCGGATGAAGAAGTCGGGCTTGTCCTCCGCGAGGAGGAGCTGGTCCGCATTCACCTCGTCGTCGAGCGACTTGATCTCGTTCGCCCGGTCGTGGATCTGCTCGAGGGTCTTCCAGGCCCGCGGGAGCGCGCTCTGGTACGTCCGGAAGGACTGCCACTGGAAGAGGAGGGCGGTCCCGGACACGAGGACGAGGGCGCCCGTCCCCACGATCGCGAGCCGGACGGAGTCCTTCTCGCCCACGAGAAGCTTCCGGACGTTCATGTCGCCGGTTCTCCGGGGACGGCGATCTCGAGCTTGATCGACTTCGCCTCGAGCGCGGGCACGCCCTCGGGCCCGGGCTTCGTTCCGGGCGGCGCGAGGTTGCGGAACCACGGCTTCGCGGACGAGCGCAGCACCCCCATCAGCGTCTCGTAGTGCTGGCTCGCCTCGAGGGTCTCCCCGAGGAAGGTCGCGTCGAAGCTCGCCGCGATGTAGGCCTCCTTCCCGGCCCGCTCGACGAGGTCGAAGTTGAAGTTGTCGAGGACGAAGCGGCCGAGGTCCCCCTTCACCTCGTCGACGGCCTGGAAGAGGAGCCGCCAGGCCTCGAACGCGGACATCGGCTGCCCCGTCCCCTGGCCGAGCTTTTCCCTCAGCTCGTTGTGCCGCTGGTCGACCTGCAGCTTGATGTTGTGGACCCGCTGGAGGAGGGAGGCCTCGGAGCCGACCCGCACCCGCACGTTCGCGAGGTTCTTCGCGAGGCTCTCCGCGTGTGCCACGTACTCGATGTGCGTGGGCCGCAGGTTGTCCTTCACCCGCCGCCAGAGGTAGACGAACTGGAGGAGGATGCCGGTGAAGAGGAGGAACAGCACGCACAGCAGCGGCACCTTCACGCGATCGAACCGCCGCGTGTACCGCAGATCCTCCTGGCGGAGGTCGATCCCCGTCGCGTCGAGCCCGATCCCCTTCAGCGCCGCCCCGAGCGCCGCGGCGACGGGCGCGCCCGCCGACTCGATCTCGTTCTCCGGGAGGTCCGTCTCGACCTTCCGGAGCGGGTTCAAGACCTCGATGGGCCGGCCGAGCCTCTCCGCGATCTCCTCCGGGAATCCGGGCTGCGCGGCGGCGCCCCCGGTGAGGTAGACGGCGTCGAGGGGGCGCTGGAGCGCGAGCGCCGCGGTCGAGCGGCCGACCTCGCGCACGAGACGGCCGACGAACTCGCGCCGGCGCGCCGAGACGAACCGCGCCTCGAGCTCCTCGGGACCCAGCTCGAGATCGCCCGCTCCCTCCTTCCCCTCGAAGAGGACGACGATCTCGTCCGCGGGGGCCTCGGGGAGCGAGGCCTTCTTCGCCGCGGTCTCCTCGTCGACGCCGAGGTCCCTCCCGACGGCGGAGGTGAGGTTCTCGAGCCCGGAGCGGATCGCCCGCACGTGGCGCAGCACCCCGTTCTCGACGATGAGGAGGAGCGTGGAGCGCGCCCCGACGTGGAGGAGGAGGACGGCGCCCTCCGCCGGGAAGGCGTCGACGGCCTTCGCCGCGTTGAAGAGGGCCGTCGCGTCGAGGTCCACGATCTGGGGATCGACGTTCGCGCCGGCGAGGAGGCCGAGGTGGCGGCGGAGCATCGCCTTCGGGGCCGCGGCGACGAGGAGGGAGGTCTGGTTCCTCGTCTCGGAGACGGGGAGGTAGTCGACGACGACGTCCTCGATGTTCCACTGATGGAGGTGGCCCT
>Ga0187892_10010867_pt1 | contig 11370 bp, 5 predicted proteins | sample MA1701073metaG_FD_139345 | JGI IMG/M metagenome (GOLD analysis project Ga0187892, IMG submission 139345) | Bio-ooze microbial communities from a basaltic lava cave in the Kipuka Kanohina Cave System on the Island of Hawaii, USA - MA170107-3 metaG ... | reverse complement strand
TTTTATTGGAGAACCGCCACCGGCTCTGAGGTTGATTTATTGATACAACACCAGGGAAATCTTATTCCCTTTGAAATTAAATTGCATGGTGCCCCTTCCCGCGATCACACGCAGGGCCTTCTTACGTGCATGAAGGATTTGCGTCTTTCCAAGGGATATATCGTTTATCCAGGCAAAGACCACTATTCCCTGGGACATGGCATCACCGCCTTAAGCGCTAAGAAGCTGCTTGAAAACCCCACCCATATACAGGCCCTCTAATAATGATTGACTATCAACTACTAATAACGGAAGGATTTGTTACAAAAGATTTACGAAAGTTTAAGGAGAATTTAATGGCGCGAGATTAATATTTGTTTATGTTTAAACGCCTCGCAATTTTTTTAACTTTTACTCTGCTCATTGATTCCGTCGCAGTTCCATTGGCCCATGCCAACCTATTAAAAGAAACAAAGCAGCCTATCTCCTCTCCTAAAATTATTGACCAAAGCCCCGCGCCAACAACCGTTTCCCTCTCATTGATACCGCATCTTAACTTAACCAAACAGCGGGTGGCCTTGGCTCCGTCCTTTGGAGAAATCGTTGAGACGCATCCTCAAAGTCAAGCTGGCCGCATGATTTATCACATTCAAGATGTGCACGATCTGCTGCCTGCCCAAATTAACTTGTCCGAAATCATTACTGCGCTTGAGCAGCACGCCAAAGATCAGAACAAAAAATTGCTCGTAGCGGTGGAAGGAGCGGCAGGAGAAATCGAAACGGATTCCCTGTCAGCCTATTCAGATGAAGAAAGGAAACGGGATGTCTCAGCGGCTTTGCTTAAGTCCGGCTTTTTTATGGGGGAAGATTACGCCGCTGTTCTAAACAACCCTGGCCGCATCAAAATTGTGGGTGTTGAAACGCCCTCGTTATACAGGGCCAATGTAAGAGCTCGGGATTTGACTGTCACCTCCCGCCAAGCAATCTTGGCCACCATCCGTGAATTACGCAAACAGCTTGAAACTTTGAAACCACACAATTTCAATTCTATTTTGGGGACCCTCGAGAGAAATAGACTGGCCGCCGAAGCCGGAACATTGGGTTTAACGGAGCATGTGAAATATTTGGATTCTATTGATCACAACCGGGTTCATCAAAGGCTTTCTTTAATTCACCTGTTGACTGTGGCAGAGTTGGAATCAAAATTAAACTTTAAAAATGTTGAGGAAGAATCCAAAAAACTCTTAAGTCGCATGGTAGAGGGAAGGGGAGAAAAGGGGTCAGGTCTTGTCGCATCAAGACCTGACCCCTTTTCTCAAGACTTGACCCCTTCCCTGGAAAGACTTCTAGAGTTGTCTCACGCCTACAAAAGAAATCAAATCACGGCTCTCTCCTATTATTCCTATCTTTTGAATAGCGCCAAAGGTTCCTATCCCGCCATTAAAGAATATGTGACGTATCTTCGTCTTGCAGAGGAAGTCAATTCCGACGAAATTTTTGATGATGTTACAGTAATCGAAACCGCCATTGCCAAATCATTGTTGAAGCACTCCATCCCTCAAGATCTTTACCTGCATTTAAGGTGGTTAGAACGCCAAGAGAAGTTTTTCTCGCTCAGTATGATACCCAGAGAATGGAAAAATCAGGGAAAGACTGATACGGCAGAAATCCTAACCCGTTATGCAGATATCAAAAATTTTATTGAAGAACAGAAAATGGCTTTGGGATATCAGTTCTTTGTTCCGACTTTTCACACATCCAAGTTAAAAAGCGCGGTAAAAGGCGCACGACATTTTTATGTAGCGGCCGAAAAACGTGACACAGAGATGGTCAAAAACTTGGTTCAGGTTTTGAGCCACTACCCGTCCCAGCACTATGTTGTGGCTTTTGTGGCAGGGGGGTTTCATACCGATGGAATTAAACGTGAACTAAAAAAACATCACTTGGCTTACAGTGTTATCCGCCCGCAAATTGAAACTTCTGTTGAATTATCGGATAAATATTCCTTCCCAAAACTATCCACTGTTATTAACAAGATCGTGATTCAAAACCAAACTCTTCGTCATCAAAACCCAGCCAAATTGGCCGGCGGCCCGACCTTTGTAACAGGGATTTTCAAAAACCCTGGTGTGACTGACTCAGAGGCAGCCTTAACCGCTGCGGCTCAAACTGCTTTTGCTTCTAGGGGCGTCATTCCCGCTTTCGCGGGAATCCAGAGCTCTGGATCTCCGATTAAGACATTTGGGGGTAACATATTTGGTTTCTTGTATCGCGCCTTTTCCTTTATTAAGCGACATCCCTTTTTTGTGGGAACCGCGGCTTCCATGATTCTTATTATTGCCTTGGCTATCGTTTTGCCCGTTAATGGAGTTGGTGTTCCTCCCGTTGAAGCGGTCCAGGCTATCACAAAAGGTTCAACTGAAGTGAGGTTGGCTGGAGCTGCCAGCCCCTTAGCCTTAGGGGCTTATCTCATTTATCGATTGGCGCAGAGTGGTAACTTATCCCAAGAGAAATTGGCACTGATTCAAGACTATGCCGCGTTACGAAATCTCCGGCTGCAAATTGTTGATGATATTCACGTTAACAATTTAACACCGAGTATTGACCAGAAAAACAAGATTCTCAAAATACCTCAAAGGTATGTTGAAAAGAAGAGAATCATTCCTCAGGCAAAGCTAGATGGAACGATTAAGCTAGGTGAATCTGCAACGTTGGGTCCGAATAAAGACGTTGCTATTCCCATCCAGGAACTTAAAGACGTTCTTCCTCCTCCTGATGACGCCGCCTGGAATGGGGGAGTGGATAAGTTTGGACTACCATTAAATGCTGACATTAAATCTCGTTATGCAAAGATTGGCGATAAGTTCATTGGCCCTACAGATGATCGCAGTAAATATTTTGTAGATCAAAATTCAGAACGGGACAAATATTACGCCGGCATTTTATTAGGAAGGATACGTGATCCTAAGTTCCAAGATCGATTCGTTGATAATTATATTGACTTTTTTGATGAAGAATTGAGTGATTTGCGACGATCTATCAAGGGGGAATATACAACTTATACATATCAAGAAGTCGCCATACTCACTCAGTTCGGGAAAAAATTGCCTCAGTACTTAATTGACTGGTATCGGATTAGTCACGATGAGAATGAATCATTAGACAGACGTCACCTAGCCACCATTCGGTTAAGAGCTTTAATCGAATTTGTGTCTGCGGTCCCCGATACATTGGATCCAGAGAAGACAGATACACCTGATGAAAATAGGGTTCAATATAGTGTGCCTTTGCCTGGGATAAAAACACTGTTCGGCCAAAGGGAAGATTTGATTCCAGAAATTCATGACCCAAAGCCTTATTCTGGGAAAAGTTTTAAGGCTGTCCCAAGAAAGGGTGATGGGACACCACTACCGGCGGACGAATTGATTGATCTCAATCAAGAGTCATTAAAGGATGTACGCCAGGCTGAATTGGAGGGTAAATTTGTATTTACCATCCGAGCTGGCGGCGCGGCGCGACGTTTGGGTCTTGATAAGTCCCAAGCCCCAGCTCTTGTCACCGCAGAAAATGCCTTAGTGACAATTCGAAGAGGGGGACACGACGTTCTTAATGAACCCCATTTCAAGAAATTACCAATGTTAGCCCGCTATATTTTGCAATGGATGGCTCACATAATTGATCAAGCTGAGAAAGAACACGTTAAAGTAGAGTTGGCTCTGGCCAACCAAACCATTTTCATTGAAATGAGTGAGAACAACTCATCACAAATTCTTAATTACATTAAGAAAGCAAAGTTTTTTGGCTTGGCTCCGCATCAAATCGTTTTTACGGAGCAAGAGGTCACAGCGGGAGAGGGTGTAAAGGAAAACGGGGAAGTTGTGCAAGCCAAAACATTTTCTTATCCGGCCGAGCACGAATTGGAAGTGGGACCTCAAGGACATGGAGACATGGAAGATCGAAGCCGTCTTCCGCACAGCGTCTTTACGATCGATGGTCATGGGCAGCGACATTATTATCACGTATCTGCAAATGAGCTTTTTGCCTCCCAAGGTCGCTTGATTAGTCGAATCCAATTATCTCAATTGGATGCTACTAGAAGTGATTATCTTGATGACTTGCGTTTCCATGCATTGGGTCTTACAGGTGAGAAGTTAGGGCTACCTGTGGCTCGATTTTCTTTTGATCCCACTTCAACAAAAGGAGGAAGTTTGTTTTATTTCCGTAAATTCCCTCCAGAATTGAAAGCGTACCTAAGGACCAAGCGAGAGGGAGGGTTCGTTAGCCTTGAGCCTTCCATGTTGAAAAGTGAGGCAGGAGCAAACTTATTGGCTGCACTTCAGAAGACATTTAAGGATTCCGGAGTACGGGTTGGAGTCAGCAACGCCGCTGTGACCGTTGTCGACCCCCATATATTTTTGAACCCTCTGAAACATCAGTTTTTGGCTACGGTCCGCAGTGGAAAGACAATTGAAAAAGACGGCAAGAAATACGAAGTCAATGGAACTATCCATTGGGACTTATGGAGTTATGAGTATTTAAATTATTTAGATACGGTGCCATTTCTTCATGAACGAGACAGAATTCGATCGGAATGGAAAAATACCAATCATTTTTCATTTCACACCAATGATAAAGGCTCTGACGGAAGTGGTTTGCCAGGCCTCATTGAAGCTCTGGTATCTCAGGACGATAAAAGTTCCAATATTACCTTCTACGCATTGGCGCGCAATGTGGAAAATGGGCGCTCTGCTCTTCATGGTATAACTTATGATTTTGATCTACCCATTTCTTGGAAAGTGTTCTTTGGTTTGGCGTTGGCGATCTTTGCTTTGGCTGGGGGGCTTTATAATTTGGATATGGCCAGCGCCGTGGCCTCGGCCAGCATTGCCTTTGTGGGTGTTCACCTTGGATTGATCGGAGGAGTTGCCAAAGGAGTGATTTCCACGGAGCCTGAAGCTGTGGATCAAGATCGCGATTTTGCAGAGTTGTCTCAAGATGGGAATTTTGATTCGCGCCTATTAAATGTGGTCACTAATTTCGCCAAGAGCTTAAATCAATCCGGGCTTGCGCAAACTTCAATTACTCAATTGATCGCCACGCAAGGGATTTGGGCAACCTCAAATCGAAATCAAGGCGTACTAAGCGTAGGTTATGGGTTTTTAAGGAAATCTGGATTTTTTGGTTATGCAATAAGGCGAGTTCTTCTTCATTTGGCTTTGAGTCATGAAGCCGCGCATTATCGCGCTCCCCAATTTCGCATTAGCAGAAGCGCCATTCTTTGGATTTTGAATGAAGTGATGGCCTGGGTTTACACTGTGAGGCTTGTCATTACCCTTCTTTCTTTAAATTTTGGAGCGTCCCTGGCGACTGCCGCTGAAGCCAGTTTTGCCACAAAGGCCTTGGGACGTCATACTATAGAGGTCGCTAAAAAGACAGATACTTTTTCTTCGCGATTGGCGTCTTTGCTCAAGAGTTCACGGACAAGGAGAATTAATGGAGCCTCTCACGTGGCTGTGGATGTGGGTCGTCTTTATGCGGCAACGGGAGCAGACAATTTCCAGGTTGAATTGCGCAATGTCTTGGCCCTTTATGGTCTTTTGCGAGGGCGGCTTGATGAAATGAAAGGGGAAGATGGAAGCCGCCTCAATGCGACCGTGGTGTTCTATTACAGTGAAGATTTAAGTCAAACCTTAAGCCCCATTCTCGCTCAAGCCATTCGGAATTTGGGTGCAACACCAGGAGTTCGTTTTGTTCAACAAGGGATTGACTCAGAGGTCGTCGTTCAAGATCCAAGACAAATTTTTGTTCAAGCCGGGGCGAGCGCCAATTTAACAGATAGCAATTTTCATGTTCTTACTCCTGATTCCGCTGGCATTTCAATTGAGAACATGGTGACCTACGCAGGCCCGCGCGATTTGGCTTTTGCCCTGTTTGCTTATACGCAATTTGAAGATGGACAAAGAGCCTATCAAGGGCTGATTGAACTCTTCAAGTCCCTACTGTCCCACATTCCCCATCAAAACTTAACTGATGAGATTATGACCTTCATCCAAGCCGCTATTATGGCTTAGGGTCAGGCCCTTAAATTTGAGGTTCCCACTCCTACAATTCGCCCTCTCGCCTCACCCATTCAACCCCTAGCCTGGAGGAGAGGGCCAGGCAGGGGCTTTTTCTAAATGTCGTGTAGCACCGCTCATGTAAGCACTAAATCCCGCCGATTGTAAGAGAAAGGTAAAAGAAGTATCTTCTTACCCTGGAAGATGACCATGAAAAAAGCCGATACACTTAAAGAAAGTTGGACCTCACCCATTCCAGAAGAACGTTGGCGGGGGTTTCGCCATCTTCACCGGGGTGTGGCGGCATTTCAATCCTTGGAAAATTTTGAAGCAGCTCAGCTCAATGAACTGGATAACAGTTTGGAAGACCATGAGAAAAAAGCCTTAGGAAGACTTCTTAAGATGGGCAAAAAAGATGAGCTTGAAATTTTCATACGAACTCATGGTGCCAACCCCATCTCAGATCCCCACGCTCCGATCAATGTGCCCATCCATGTCGCCAAGGCGGATATGGTGGACCTCTCTTTGCCGCCCAGCCGAGACGCGCATCAAGCCATTTTAAGAGGCGAGGTGGCCTATGTGCTTTTTCATGCCGGAGAAGCCACGCGGTTTAATCGCGGCCCCTTGTTCGGGTTGAGCTTAATTGAGGTGGCAGAAGAGTTAAAACAAGAATTTGAACTCACCCCTTTCTTGAACGAAATCCAAACATTGCGAAAAACCTTGCCTGATAAAGTGGCCACATTTCTTATCGATAGTCCCCTAGGGCCCAAGCAGGTTTTTTTGATCCGAGCAGGCCTTCGCCGCGTGGTACAAAATGAAGTTGTCTTAGGCCGGCTCTCTGTTAAAGAGGCCCAAAAAGAATATGAGAAAGCTCTCAAACAGCAAAAAATTTTTATTTTTATAGGCCAGAGAGGCGCTGTAGCCGATGCACACGATGAAGCCCTCCGTTCCACCTTTGAATTCTATGGCTTTGATCCTGAAAACGTAGTCACCATAGAACAAGAACTTGTTTCTGGGCTCACCGCCAGCGAAGACGGCCGTGTCTCTTTGGTAAATGAACAAGAGGCCAAGGAGGCTGCGGGCCATCTTTATGCTTTCCTACAATCCGTGAGGCCGGGCGGATTTACCACTTACACTCCGTCTGGACGTCCCATTAAGCCCATGGAGCAAGATGCGCTTTCTTATTTATATCAAAGAGGCGCGCGCTATCTGAGTATTGTCAGAATTAATGATATGGATCGGCACTCCACGGAAATTGTGAATGCCAAAGCTCTGGGTTACGCTTTGACCATGTTTAAGAAAGGGTACTACAACGTGATTGAGGGGGTGGCCAATCCCACCGGCCAAAAGGGAGGAACGGGAACCTGTTTTGATGACCCTGAAATTCATTGTCTAACAGAAACACATGAGAATTCTTATCCTGCTCTGTCCCGCGCATTTGAAGCGGCCATGAAAGGGTATGTGGAGAAATACAAAGGTCATCACCCCGCCTACAACGCCATGCGGCAATGGTCAGGTCTGCAACAGACGCGTTTTGTATTAAGAGAATTCGGCGGGCGAATTGTTTTTGTGCCGCGCGGCAAAAAAATCAACGGGGAAAGCGTGATGTATTTGGGGGCAGACATGCCAATGGGAGATTTGTCTTTGTTTGTGGGCCATTATAAATCCAGAATGTTTCAATTTATTAATAAGGAAAGAAAAGAACTGCGGATTCATGACATGAAACGGAAAGAAGATTTGCCGATCGCCCTACGGACAATGGTTCGTCAACTGAAAGATCCTTATGTGATTGCCACAGCCAGAGAATTTGTTCTAAAAGAGACAGTCCCATTTTCTGCAGACTTGAAAGCCCCCTGGATTTATGGCGCCCCAACCCCGGAGTGGGATAGCTAAAACAGGGTATAAATAAAGGGTGCTGCGGGCGACCCACCCAAAAATATCAAACCCGCGAGCAAGAGAATCACAAGTACAATCGGCAGAAGCCACCACTTCTTGTTTTGCTTCAAAAAAAGCCAGAATTCTTTTATTAAGCTGTTTCGTTCCATAGATGTTTGTCATCGCGAGCGAAGCAATCTCATGAGATTGCCGCGTCGGCCTGCGGCCTCCTCGCAATGACGGCTAAAAAAGCCTTTTGTAAATCTCCTTAAGACTCATATCTGAGTGTTCGTGCCAGTAGGTATTTTCTGCAAAACTGGCTTTCTTTAGTTTAAGCGGGTCTCGCCCAAAAAGCCTCATGATGAGTCCTACGGGCGTGATAATCATATAAAAAATCGTTAATACAATAAGAAAGGATATGGTGGTTCCCATCACAAAGGCCATTCCCATCCAAACATGATAGATAGGTTTAGAGAAGGGGGGCGCAATGAGAGCCAGAATTCCCGCAAAGGCACTGATTCCCCAAATCCAGAAAGCGACTGCGAGGGAGATTTTCCACCAAAACAAACAGCCGATCAGAGCAAATCCAATGAGAATGGCAATGCCGAATTTCCGTAATTCGTGGTCTGAAGGATTCCAATTAATCCTGATGAACATGTATTTGAATGTCATTGCGAGCGACTGAAAGGAGCGAAGCAATCTAATAAATTTGTGAGATCGCTTCGTCGCTCCACTCCTCGCGATGACACCTCCTAATCTAGTTTAAACTTCCTTTTATACTCTTCTGCCCCCGCCATGGTGGGTTGTTCTTCTTTTAGAAGAACGAGATTTTCCAGAACCAAGGCATCCATCTCTGTATACATAAAGCATTTGTAGGCTTCTTCTGGGCGGCACACAATGGGTTCACCGCGAATATTAAAACTGGTATTGATGATGACAGGGCATTGAGTGCGATCATAGAAAGCCCTAATGACTTTATAAAACATTCCATTTCGTTCATGTGAAACAGTTTGAATGCGAGCTGAATAATCCACGTGAGTCACGGCTGGGACTTGAGAGCGAACTTGGTTAAGTAAATCAATGCCAAAGAGCTTTTGGCTATCACCATTTTTGATTCGGATCGATTCCTTGACGGGAGCCACCATCAACATGTAAGGGCTTTCTTTTTCATATTCAAAGTAATCGGATGATTTTTCTTTTAAGACGCTCGGGGCAAAAGGTCGAAATGATTCTCGAAATTTGATTTTAAGATTCATCATGGATTGCATTTTTGGATTGCGAGCGTCTCCGATAATGCTGCGCGCTCCCAAAGCGCGCGGCCCAAACTCCATTTTTCCATGAAAAAGCCCTACTACCTTTTGATTTTTAAGAAGGTCCGCCACCACGTTAGGAAGTTCTTCTTCCGTATATTCCTTTGATTTTGCCTTAATGGATTCAAGGTAAAAAAGAATCTCATTTTTGGCATAGCGCGGACCAAGATAACTTCCGCTCTGAGTGTCTTCGTTTTCCGGAGTACGTTTGTTATCAAGGAAATCGTACCAAGTAAAAAGAGCTGCACCCAAAGATCCACCCGCATCTCCGGCCGCGGGTTGCACAAAGATATCCTCAAAAATTCGCTCACGCATGATCCTGCCATTGGCCACACAATTTAATGCGCACCCGCCCGCCATGGTTAAGTATTTGGCTCCCGTCAACTCTTTGGCGTGCCGGGCCAATTTCACCATCACCTCTTCACAGACTTTTTGAATCGAAGCGGCCACATCCATATGAAACGAAGTGAGTTTGGATTCAGGATCTCTTGGAGATGCGCCAAAGAGGTTATGAAAACGGGCATTGGTCATGGTGAGTCCCTGGCAATAATTAAAGTAGCGCATATCCATGAAGAAGGATCCATCTTCTTTTAAATCAATAAGGTGTTGCTTGATAACGTCATAGAAGCGAGGTTTCCCATACGGGGCCAAGCCCATGACTTTGTATTCTCCTGAATTCACTTTAAAGCCGATGTAATAGGTGAAAGCGCTATAGAGGAGGCCCAAGGAATGGGGGAAGCGAATTTCTTTGAGAAGCTGCATTTTGTTGTCTTGCCCGAATCCAATGGTGGTGGTACTCCATTCCCCCACCCCGTCGATAGTAAGAATAGCCGCTTCCTTAAAGGGAGAAGGAAAGAAGGCAGAGGCGGCGTGAGACTGGTGATGACGGGTAAAAAGAAGCGGTCCGTGATATTGATTGTTCAACCCTAGGTCAATTTCCCTTGGCAAGTGAAGTTTTTGGTGCAGCCACAAAGGAAGCATTTTCCAAAAAGATCTGAAACCATAAGGAGCAAAGGAAAAATACGTTTCCAGCAAACGATCAAAAGTCAAAAGCGGCTTGTCATAATAGGCAACGTAATCCAGTTGTGAGCAGGAGATACCGCCTTCCTTTAAGCAGAATTGGATGGCTTCCTTTGGAAAGCGGTGGTCATGTTTTAGGCGTGTAAAGCGTTCTTCTTGGGCGGCGGCCAAAATCTGGCCGTCTTTGACAAGACACGCCGCGCTGTCATGATAAAAAGCCGAAATGCCGAGAATATACATTGGTCGATTAATTAGATTATTTTGTTTTTTTGAAAACAACTTGATTTTTTTAGCTATTTAATAAAAAGTTAAAGTATTCCTATGAGGATCACAGTAGGGCACATATTCATCTTATTAATGATCGGGCTAGGGGTATATTTCTTTTCTGAGCCCATCAAAGAGTACGTTAACACCAAAAAGCCTGGGGTGATCGCAGAGATCAAATCATTGTTAGGCCTATTTAAAGAAGGCGAACGAGAAACAAATTCTAGTCTAAACGACCCCACGAAAGACCTGCAAGCTCCCGTCAGCTCCACCGCCGCTGCGGTGTCGTATTCGACACCTCCTATTTCTTCGTCTATGAATGTGGCCACTTCAACGACGCCTACTAAACATATAACGGGGCCGGATGTGTCCGGGGAATCCATCAAAGAAAGAAAGAAAGTCCGAACCACTCTGGCTCAAAATCGAAAGCGAAAAAAGCCCGCAACCACATTAACAAAAGGGGTTTCTCAAAAGAGCAAGCCTAAAGCCAAAGATTTGGAATTAAAGCCAAATCCACCCCCTATCAATGACGCCCCTGAAATTCATGGCTTGGTTGGAACGTATGTGGCGCTTGAACTGAAAACAGGCCGGGTCGTAAAAGGCATTTTGGAAGGGAAATCTGACAAAGAATATACCGTGCAGCTTCCTGGCTTAGGGCCCTTTACTTATCCCATCAAAGACGTATCAAAAATCACCAAAGCAGAGTGAGTGAAGTGAGAGAAGAGGTCAACCTGGACTTGCTCCCTTCTCTCTCTCATCGGGAATGACACATTTTTTGGATTTGCCCATTCTTATCCACTTCATAAATCACGGGAATTCCTGTTTCTAAATTAAGGTTCAATACCTGCTCTTTTGTTAAGTTCTCC
>Ga0187892_10010864_pt1 | contig 11372 bp, 9 predicted proteins | sample MA1701073metaG_FD_139345 | JGI IMG/M metagenome (GOLD analysis project Ga0187892, IMG submission 139345) | Bio-ooze microbial communities from a basaltic lava cave in the Kipuka Kanohina Cave System on the Island of Hawaii, USA - MA170107-3 metaG ... | reverse complement strand
CGGCGTCGTGGATTGGCAGTCCGCGTGCATCGGACCGCCGTCAGTAGACATCGGCCACTGCCGAGCCAACTTTCTGCTCTACGCCCCGCAGCTCGCGGACCGGTTCACGCTCGCGGCCGAGAGGCGCGCTTGGCCGCCAGTTCCATCCGTGGGCGGACATCGCTGCGCTCATCGGCATGCTTGACGGTCTGCGAGAGACACGCCTCGACCCGCAAGCCGGACGGAGACCGAGGACGTCCTTCTCCGTGCCATAACCGAGGTGTAACCGATAGACGGCTATTCGCTCATGCTCACGCGACAGAACAGAAGCGTCCGCGGCACAACCTGACGCGGACTGCGCCGGCATGGCTTCCGCCGGGCGGCCTGGACCGTCAGTAGAGTTGTAGTCGTGGCTCGTCGGCCAAGCGATCTTCCGTCAGACCCAGCCGTGGTTGTCCTCAACCCTGACGACGATGTCACAGCAGGGTCGTTCGAGGCGTGGCTCGATCGCCGGCAGGAAGGCGAACCACTCGACCCCGGCGTGCGGGCCTCGGAGACGCTTGCCGACGCCCGCGCCGCCGGCGAGGTGTGACCCCGGTCGTCATCGACGCGTCGGCCGGCGTCGAGCTGGCAGCCGACACCGTCCGTGGGCGCGCGCTGCGGAGCTTGTTGCCGGACGATGCGGTGCCATGGGTCCCGGAGTTGTTCTATGTGGAGTGCGGTGCGGTGCTGCGCCGGTGGGACTTGAACGGGATCCTGACGCCTGCCCAGATCGCCCAGGCCATCGACGAGCTGATGGCCTGGCCGTTGCGGGTTACCCAGGTACGAGGGCTGTTCGCCGACGCGTGGCGCATACGCGCCAACGTCACCTTCGCCGATGCGGTCTACGTCTCGCTCGCCGAGCATCTCGGCGCTGATCTGATCTCCGACGACCGCCGCCTGGCCAACGCTCCCGGCCTGCCAGTCCACGTTCTGCAGCTGCAGTAGACCACCTCGGCAGATTTGTGGCTACCGGGCGGCGCCGGTGAGGAAAGCGGCGACGATGTACGTGGCGTGGCGGTCGAGGGAGACCCTCGCCCGGTCGTAGCGCATGGTCGTCCGAGGATCGGCGTGGGACGCGGCTTCCTGCTCGGCGTATCGGTAGAAGCCCGACACGGTGCACAGCCGACGGGCGACTGTCGCACGGGTCCGCCCACAGGCCTCCAGGTCGCGGGCGAAGCACTCGATGTCGGCACGCCGAACATCGAACATGCGGCGGTCATGATCGTGGCACCAGGCGATGAACTGCCGCAGGTCCAAGGCGTAGGCGTCCCGGGCCAGGCCGCGGTAGCCGGCGAGGAACGCTGCGAGCGCGTACCGTTCGGGGTCGGAGAACCCGGGATCGACGACGGCGACTTCGTTCGTGGGGATAGCAGTGGCCACGTGGCACCTCCAGGTCAAGCCGAGACCCGGAGCCGGAGGCGCCGGCCCCAGCTGGATGGTGAGGATGCAAGGTTGCACGATCCGTTGCGGCTAACAGGCCCCGACCCTCCCCCACCGAACGCACCGACGGCCGAATCGGTCGCCGCCTCGCGAGCTCCCAGGTTTGGCGCTGATGCCATAAAGGCGATTCAATCCGCCTGAGCTTCACGCGCGCGACAGAAGCCTCTCGCACCTCGTCGACAGGTGCTACGCGTACCGTGGAGCCGTGAAACGCACCCAGGCGGCCCAGACGTCAGGTCCGATGGCTGGCCACGTTCGGCAGGGTCGGCGGCATCTACCGCCACGCGGCGATCGGGGTCCTACATATCGCCGATTGGGTCCGCGACGACCTCCCGGACCTGCTTTGGCCGGCCCTGGTTCTCGCTTATCGGAGCACGGATGCGGCTCGAGACTTCGTCCACTGGCAAGCGGCGGTGCAGAACCACCTCCGCGGCTACGTCGAGGTCAAGATCCTCGTCGAGGGACTGGACGGCCGACTGACAAGTCGGTAGCGAGGCGAAGTGTTGACATCGGCCTCAAGCCACGAGACTGAACCGCACTGCGGGGGGTTGGTCAGCCACCGGGTTCGGTGACCACGGACCGTGAGCGTACTTGCGCTGGAGCTTCACCATGAGGATGGCCCGGACCCCGGCGACCGACCAGCGCACACCGACATCGGTGCGGCGGTTCATCTCGCGCATGACCCTCTCCAACACGCCGGTGCCGAGTTCGGCGCGGCCCTTGTCGCCGAAGAGCAGTCGCCCGGCGCCGGGATGGGTGAGGAAGGTGAACACCTCGGCTTCGGCGGCCCGCAGGTGAGCGGCCGCAGCCCAGGCGCCACAGCCCTCGGCATCGTCGATGACGAGCGCATAGGCCGCTTTGGCCGCGCCGAGGTCGTGGTCGGTGTACGCAGCGCAGAGCAGGGTCTCGAGCTGGGCCCGGAAGCTGTCGGACAGCTCGTGGCTGGCCCGGTCGCGGTAACGGGCGGCTCGGTAGACGCCCCGGGCCAGGTGCCACAGGCAGCGCTGCACGGGCACCCCGGCGAAGGCCTCGGCGGCCAGGGCGGACAGCTCCTCCTCGCCGTCGACGAGGATCAGGCCCGGGCGCAGCCCGGCCAGCAGCTTGCCCATCACGGCCCAGCCCTCGCCCACCGTTGCTCCCAACAGCCGGGCTTCGACCGACACCCGCCGCCCGGCCCGGCGGCGGGCGACCAGCCCGATGGCCAGGTGCAACGCCACGCCGCCCTTGGTCGTGCCCGCCCGCTCCCCGGTCCCGTCCAGCAGCAGGATCGGCACCTCGGTGACCTCGGGGCCGATGCGTTCGGGAGCCATGGCGATCACATCGCGGCGGATGGCCCGAGCCGACACCGACGGCCCGGCCAGCTCCGCCAGCAGCCTCGACGCCTTGGCGTACGCCACCTCCACCGCCAGGGAGGCGGCGAGCTCGCTGAGGCGCTCCGTGCGGCGCTGGTGGGGAGCCAGGCCGAGCAGCTCCGCTGCAGGGGCGAATCGCCGGCCGCAGCGGCCGCAGCCCAGCTGCTGGGAGCGGAACGCCACCTGCCCGCAGGCGGTGGTGACCTTGCGGGGCTTGGGCCGAAAGCCGCGTCGGCGGAATCCCTGCCGGCTGCCACAGCCCGTGCACGCCCATGGCGCCTCCAGTTGCTCGTCGTCGGGCAGCGGCAGCCCGAACCCGCCGACCACGGCGTCGACGAGGTCGGCGATCATCGACTCGACGGCGTCGGCCACCAGTTGCGCTGGCGCCGAGCGCCCGAACGCCAGAGCTGCCTCCTCCAGCTCTCCCAGCCCGACGATGCGGTCGAGCTCGATCCTCACGCTGCGTGTACGTTCCATCTTCGGCACAGGGCTCCTTCGTGTCTCTCCAGACGGTTGGAGCCTCGTGCCTACCAGGCCAGAACTACAGGCGTGTCATTCGTTCGCCTCGCTACCGACAAGTCTCGGCCGACTTGTTGGCGTGCGTCCGGGCGCCGAGACCAGCGTAAGGCAACGGGCAGTGGAGTTCGACCTATTGCCCGACGCGGTAGCCAGCGTGCTTGAGACGTACCCCGAACGTCCCGCTATGTGGCTTGTCCACGGTTCCGTCCGGCCCCCGAGCCAGGATGACATCGACCTTCTGGCCGAAGCTCTTCTAGGCGTGATCCGCGATGGTCACCGCGAAGCTCTTATCAAGTGCCTCGGCATCTGGAGCTCGGTACAGGCGGGAACGTTCAGCAGCGACGCGCAAACGATCGACCTGCTCAAGCGGTACCCGAACGATCCGGCAACGCGTTCTCGGGCCGACTCGGTTGTGCGAGCTTCCTGGGGTGCAGCCAAGGGTGCATTGCTCCACGCTGATGAGACGCGATTTGATCAGAGCATCGAGTGGGCGCGGGTGTTTTGGGACATCAACTCGATGACCACCAGGTGTCTGCGCCGACGCGATACGGACGGCGCAGCGAAGAATACCGCTACTCCCGGCAACACCGCGACTTCAGAGGTCAACGATCCGTCTGCCGATGGCGAGCATCTCCAGCAGCTGGCGATGGATCTCGTCGCGAGTTACGTCCAAGCATTGGAGACTGCGCCTTGTCGACTGTACGACCCGGAACGGCAGGAGGTCCACTCCGGCTTGGTGTCACGCGTGGGCCGCGAGGTCATCACCGTCCTGGGTAGCCCCGATCTGTGGTGTATCGAACATGGCTCATATGTCACTCGGGCACTTGTCGAAACCGCAATCTACCTGCAGTGGATGGCGATGCAGGAACCCACGATCTACCGCCAGTTCCAGGAGTACGGCGCGGGAAAGGCGAAGCTCTACGCCCGCATCTTGGACGAGGCCCCCGACGAAGCTCGGATCCCCGGCTTTAGCGAAGCGATCGAGGAACTCGAACGGCTCAGTCACAGTGGCGACGTGATCGACCATCGCGTTGTCGACACCGGCGACTCCTTCGCTGGCAGGTCGATCCGTGCCATGGCCGAGGAATGCGGACTGCTCGACCTCTATCGGCACGTTTACTACATCTCCAGTGGAGTGACGCACTCGGAGTGGTGGTCGGTAGAGACCCACGCCATGGAGCGATGTCTCAACGTGCTTCATCGTGCCCACCTCATCCCGAGCTTGTCACTGAGCTCCGGACGCAACGTTCCACTGGCGGAGTCGTGGGTCGATCAGCTGTATGCGCTGATTCGGAAGAGCCTCGATCTTCTCGGGACCGATGGTGATGCCGTTACCGACGCGTTTTCGTGGATCGAGTCGTCGGGGGACACAACCGAGTGACGACGACGATCGGCGCCGACGGCATGTCGTCGTGATGCCGCGAGGTCAGCTCAACTCGGCGTTAGCGAGACGTGTTTCGCGGCACCCACGCGCTGGGTCGGCCGCCGCCGATCGTGTACCCGCGATCGCCCTCCCAGCTGCGCCTCGTTGGGATCCATCGTGCACGGAACGTAATCCCAGTCGTCGTCTGTCAACGGCGACGCTTCGTCGACGGTCCGATCCAACTCGAGGGTCAGGTCGCCGCGGCCATTCCAGCGGCCGTTGACGACTTCAGGGTGACCTGCCCACGGACCCCAGAGCCGGACATCAGCGTGATCGTTTTCGTCAGTCGACAATCCTCATCCTCCTGCATAGATTTTTCAGCAGCAGGTATCGGCAGGTGGGGCTTCACAACTACCTTGCCGGGCCCGTAGGCCCGCTGAGCAGGTTGTTCTCGCCCGCCCCACTGCCGATCGTCAGGCGGCACGCTGATGCCCAAGCGAGCCGAACGACGGCTCAGGGGTGCCTGGGCGACTCAAGGTGGGAGGGTGACCGGCATCGCTCCTGCTGCGAGGCGCGGAGGAGCTGTGTGCACCGGGCGGCCGCCGCAGGCCCGCAGCTCGCCTGATCATCTTGCTGTTCAACGGGTGATCACTTCATGATCATGTTGGGCGCGCTGCTGATCATCTTCACCGCGTCCCTACAAACACTCATACCCCCTTGGCCATGTTGGCGAAGCGGGTGTAGTGGTCGAGGAAGGCGAGCTGGGTCATGCCGGTGGGACCGTTACGGTGCTTGGCCACGATGACTTCGGCCGTGCCCCGGTCGGGCGACTCGCGGTTGTAGACCTCGTCGCGGTACAGGAAGATCACCACGTCTGCGTCCTGTTCCAGCGAGTTGTGAGCCACGATGCCGTCGGCGATGAAGTTGTGGGTGCCCGGGACGGTCACGTCGAACGTGGGCTGCTCACCCAGCGGCGTGATCTCGACGACTCCGTCCCAACCGAGGTCGGACCTGGCCAGATCGGCCACCTTGTCGGTGGGTACGACCTCGGCGATGACGAGGCCGGTGTCGGGGTTCTCCTTGTTGCCGGCGAGGACGGCCAAGGCCTCCGGGATGACCGAGCCGCGCCGGCCGTGGCAGCCGACGACCCGCAGGAACCGGGCCTGGTCGGCAGCGCCCTGGATGCGGACTCGGTAGCCCTCGCGGTAGTGCTGCCCGTGTCGAGCGGCCCGCACCTTCTTGGACGAGCCGATCGTGGACCGGATGTCGAGGCGGAGCAGAAGGTGCTGGACGTCGAGGGCCAGCCGGTGGCTGGTGGTGGCGTAGTACGTGCGCACGAGGGGGCCCCTGCCATCGCGGCTGAGGGTGATCGAGCCGTCGGTGGCCCACAGGTGGCGCAGGAAGAGGGCGACCTGCTCGTCGGGCAACCCGAAGACGGGCGGGGGGACGAACTTCGTCCCCGCCCGCGCCCTCCAGAGCCCGTGCGGCTCCAGCCAGTTGCGCATGGGGTGGTGCACGCCGTGGGTCAGGCGGTAGGGGCTCGGGAACCACAGGTTCCACACCGCTGCAGCCTTTGCTGCCTCGGCCCGCACACCGAGGAGGCGCAGGGCGGTCGCCTCGACCACCTCCCGGTTGGCCGGGTCGGCGGTCGTGTACGTGAACGACGGGCCCATCGACCCGTCGCCCAGCAGGTGAGCGAGGAGGACAAGCTCGTCGTCGGACCACCCGCCGCGGGGCCGGACGGGCGCCGGCACGCGGCGGGGCACGGCGAGCAACGAGCCCGGCTCGAGCGAGTCCAGCCGGGCCCAACCGTCGACAGTGAGGAACGGGTGGTTGGCGGTGGCGTCGACGCTGCGCCCCGACGCCAGCCGCAGCCGGAACACGGCCTTGATGCCGGACGGGAACGCCTTCTCCAGGCGGCGGGGCACCAGGCGATGTCGCTCGTCGACCGACCACACCAGCGGGCGCTCCTGGGAGAGGACCAGCTCGCCCAGCGAGACGTCCTCGCCAGTGTCGGCCCGCAGGACGCGGGTGTGCGCCGGCATGCAGCCCGACTCCCGGAGGTCGGCGAGGACGGGGCGCTTGTCGGCCCTCGTCTCGAGGTTGCGAGAAAGCTGGGAGAGGGCGATGACCGGGCACTGGAGCTCGCGGGCCAGGATCTTGAGGCCCCGCGAGATCTCCGACACCTCGACCTGGCGGTTCTCGGCGTTGGTGCGGCCCGTCATCAGCTGGAGGTAGTCGATGACGACGAGGCCCAGGCCGGTCCGGCTCTTGAGGCGGCGGGCCTTGGCCCGGATCTCCATGACGGTGAGGCGGGGGTTGTCGTCGATGAAGACGGGCGCCTCGGCCAGGCGGCCCACAGCGTGGCTGATCTTGGGCCAGTCGGACTCCAGGAGGCGGCCGTTGCGCATGCGAGTGGCGTCGACGCGGGCCTCGGAGCACAACAGGCGCTGGGTGAGCTCGAGGTGGCTCATCTCCAAACTGAACATCAGCACCGGCGTGCGGCCCTCGAGGGCGGCGTGGGCCACGATGCCGAGCCCGAACGAGGTGTTGTGGGTGGGGACCATGGCCTCGCCCGCCAGGTAGACGGCCGAGGGCGAGTCGACGGTGATGCACCGCACGGGCACCGACGGCACGGGGCGGACGGCCACCACCGCCCGGCGAGCGGCCCGGGCCGGCACCCGCCGCAGGTCGAGGCGCGCCGCCTTGCGGGGGAGGCGGAACACCGCGTCGAGGGGATGCCAGCGAAGGGACCACGACGTGGCCACCCGCCCGTCGGCCCTCCGGACGCGCCGGGGGCGGGGCGGGCCGACCACGTGGCCCAGCGAGCAAGCCAGCTCACGGGCCTGGCGGACCACCGCGCCGCTGGCGAGCCGCAGCTCGATCGCGCCCGACTCGGTGACGCGCCCGGCCCGGTCGCACAGGCCCTGGAGCAGGGCCAGCCGCTGCTTGGGCGACGACCGCAGGTAGGCGGCGGGCACGTGCTCGGGCGTCCCGGCCCCGAAGCCGGCGGCCCGTAGCTCGGTGGTCAGCACCCGGAGGGGTGTGCCCGGACCGCCCGCCCAGGCGAAGCCGAGGGGACTCCTGGTGGGGCCGGGAACGCCGCGGCGGGCACGCCACTGGAAGGCGTAGCCGGCCCCGGTGAACTCGCCGTGGTAATGGCGCCAGTCGGCCTCGCTCACCCGCATGTCACCGGCTGACGACCGCCCGCCGGCCAGCCAGCAGCCCAGCACGTAGGGGTCGACGGGGACGTCGGCCTCGGGCAGGTCGAGGGGCTGGGCCGGCGGGACGTGCCAACGGAGCCGCCCTCCCTCCCCCGCCAGGCCCTCGGCAACCAGGGTGGCGGTGGTGACCACCCGCGGTGGCCCGCCGCCGGCCGAGGCGACCCACTGGTGGTCGGCGTCGGCCACCAGCCGTGACCCGTCGTCGAAGGCCACCTCGTAGCACGGGCGATCGTGCATCACGGGCGTGGCGAAAATGACCGTGCAGGGCTGGCCCTGGCCGTCGAGCACCGGGTCGCCGGCCCGGAGATCGCCCATGGTGGTCCACCCGCCCGGGGTGGGAACGGGCGTGTCGAGAGCCAGGGCCTTGCCCGTGCCGGGCCGGCCGCCCACGATCACCAGGTTGGAGGGCTGGAGGCCGGCGAGCTGCTGGTCGAGGTCGAGGTAGCCGGTGGGGACGCCGGTGATCTCGTCGCCCCGCTCGTAGAGGGCCTCGATGTGGTCGAGGTGGCGTTCGAGCAGGTCACGCAGGGGGGCGAGGCTGTCGGTGACCCGCCGCTGGGCGACATCGAAGACCAGGGCCTCGGCGTCGTCGATGGCGGCGGTGACGTCGTCGGGCACCGAATAGCCCATCTCGGCGATGTCGCCCGCCACCGCGATGAGCTTGCGCAGCAGGGCGTGCTCCTCGACGATGCGGGCGTAACGGGCGGCGTTGCCGATGGCCGGGGTGTTGGCCTGGAGGGCGACGAGGGCGCCGGTGCCGCCGACGGTCTCCAGCAGGCCCGCCCGCCGTAGCTCCTCGGCCACCGTGACCGGGTCGGCCGGCTCACCCTGGGCGTAGATCGAGTTGATGGCGTCGAAGACATGGCCGTGAGCGGGCTTGTAGAAGTCGCCGGGGGCGAGCTGCAGCTCGACGGCGGACACGATGGCGTCGCGGCTGAGCAGCATGGCGCCGAGCAGCGACTCCTCGGCCTCCAGGTTGTGGGGCGGGACCCGGGAGCCGCCCGCTCCGGATGGGAGCCGGCGCCGGCGCGCGTCGTCGAGGGGCTGGACCATCGGCCCTCTCACCCTGCCGGGCCGGCCCTGCTGATCGCTAGACGGAAGCCCTGTGGATTTCGCCTGGGGATAAGTGGGCCCGCCTGTGGAGACCAGGGATCGAACATACGTTCGTTACCATACCGAGGGCGAGGCAGCGGCGCACACGAGTGCGGCGACCTACTGGGGGACGACTTCGACCTGGAGGCGGACCTCCACGTCGGCGTGGAGCCGGACCGCCACCTCGTGGCTGCCGATGCTCTTGATCGGCTCGTCGAGGTGGATGCGGCGCCGGTCGAGCTCGAGCCCGGCCTGGGCGATGACTGCCTCGGCCAGGTCGGCGGCCGTGACCGAGCCGAACAGCCGGCCCTCGGGCCCCGACCGAGCCGGGATGCGGATGACGGTGGGGGTCAGCCGGCGGGCGATCTCCTCGGCGCCTTCCCGGTCACGGGCGTCTTTGAGGTCACGGGCTCGCCGCATGGCGGCCGCTTGGGCGATGGCGCCCTCGGTGGCCCGCAGGGCCAAGCCCTTGGGCACGAGGAAGTTGCGGCCGAAACCATCGGAGACGTCGAGGACGTCGCCCTTGCGGCCGACGTTGGCCACGTCGGCCCGGAGGATGACCTTCACTCGCCCTCCTCCTCGGCACCCTCGTCGGCGTCGGCCACATCGACACCCACGGCTGCCTCGCCGGCTGTCTCGCCGGCTGTCTCGTCGGCGGCATCACCACCAGCCGCAGCCGGTGGCGCACCGTAGCCGCCCCGCCCACCCTCGCGGGGCGGGCGGCCTCCGCGCCCACCGGGGCCGCGCTCGCTCACTGCCCGCTGGGTGTAGGGCAGGAGAGCCAACTCACGGGCGGTCTTGATGGCGATGGCGACGTCACGCTGGTGCTGGGTGCAGTTGCCCGAAACCCGACGGGCCCGGATCTTGCCCCGGTCGGACATGAAGCGGCGGAGGAGGTTGACGTCTTTGTAGTCGACCCACTCGATGTGCTCCTTGCAGAAGATGCAGACCTTCTTCTTGACCCGGCGGCCGCTGTCTCTTGGCGTGCGCCGCCGGTCGCGGTCTCGATCGCGGTCACGGGCCATCAGAAGGGCTCCTCCCCGTAGTCATACGTCGGACCCGGGTCACCCGACGGCGCCGCCGGGGCGCGGGAGGGGCCGCCGTCGGACGGCCCCCTCCTGTCGTTCTTGCGGATCTCGGCGGTGGCCCACCGCAGCGACGGGCCGACCTCGTCGGCCACGACCTCCACCTTCGACCGCCGGTCGCCCTCGGAGGTCTCCCAGCTACGCTGCTCGAGGCGGCCGGTGACGACCACGCGGGCCCCTTTCTGGAGGGACTCGCTCACGTTCTCGGCCATCTCGCGCCAGCAGACGATGTCGAAGAACGACGTCGCCTCCCGCCGTTCGTTGGTCTGGCGGTCGGTCCACATGCGGTTGACGGCGAGGCCGAACGTGGCCGTGGCCTGGCCGGCGTTGGTGAACCGCAGCTCGGGGTCTCGGGTGACGTTGCCGACGAGAGTGACGGAATTGCCGTTGGACATGTGCTCACGCTCCGTTTGGACGCGGACTGCTGCCGGCCGCCTCGTCGGCGGCGATGCCGGCCGGCGCGCCCTGCTTGGGGCGCCCGGCGATGCGGTCGGGCAGGCGGATCACCTTGTGGCGCAAGACCTCGTCGGCCAGGAGGAGCGACCGGTCGAGCTCGGCCATGACCCCCGGCTCGGCCGACGCCTCCACCAGCACGTAGTAGCCCTCCCGCTGGTGGCGGATCTCGTAGGCGAGGCGGCGCTTGCCCCACCGGTCGACGCGGCCGGGGTTGCCGCCTCGCGAGCGGATGAGCTCGGTGGTGCGATCGACTGCGCCCCGGATGGCGTCTTCCTCCAGGCTGGGGTCGTAGATGACCATGACTTCATACGGGCGCATGAGCGTCCATCGCCTCCCTCTGGACCGTGGCCCCGTGGCCAGGGCTCCCCGCACGGGACGGAGAGCAGGGTCTGTAGTTGTGCCTCGCATGGTAACCCGACACGGTCACCATTCTGGCGGGGGGGTGTGACAGGAGGACGCCTGGCAAGGGAGGGCCGGCCCCGGGGGCTGGGGGAACCCGAGGCCGGCGCGCTCCCCGCCCTTCGACGCTAGCTCGTCAGCAGATGCCCCGACACAGGCAATCCGGGCGCCAGCGCACCGGCCACGCCGCCCACGACCGGCGCCACTGACGACACGACGGTGGTGACGGGGACGACGGTGTTGGTGGCGCTCGGAGCCGCGCCGTCGACCGGTTGGGCCACGGGTGCGGCGCCTGGCGGCACGGTGACCGGGACAGCCGGGAGGGTGGTGGGCACCGGGGGGACGGCGGCGGCGAGCGTGCCGGGCGGCGGCAGGACGGCCTGCACCGGAGGGACGGCGGCGGCGAGCGTGCCGGGCGGCG
>Ga0187892_10010863_pt1 | contig 11373 bp, 10 predicted proteins | sample MA1701073metaG_FD_139345 | JGI IMG/M metagenome (GOLD analysis project Ga0187892, IMG submission 139345) | Bio-ooze microbial communities from a basaltic lava cave in the Kipuka Kanohina Cave System on the Island of Hawaii, USA - MA170107-3 metaG ... | reverse complement strand
GGGTGAGCGGGTAGTCCGTATAAACGGGTGATGCGCCATAATCTGAAGATATCGGACGTTGCGCCAAGGGCTTGACCGTGGTCAACCTCCCCGTGAAACCGATGCTACGGTCCGCCAAGCGGCCCCTCGGTCCGCTCAGGGTCATAAGCTGACATTACCCCTGCGCTGCTTCAGCTTCTGCTTTAGGCCAGAAGCAGACATGTACGTGCCACGTCGGCCGCGTCATTGCCCGGTCGGTTGAGCCCTTGTACAATCCGAGTGGGAGGAGTCTTGTTGGTTCGTGAGCAGCGCCGACGCCGCCTATGAGCAGACCTACTATTCGTCGCTGATGCCGCGCACCTATCTCTGCGCGCGGCTGCTGGAGACGCTAGACTGATGGCCACGCTCTATCACGTGCCCACCTCGCGCTCGCTCCGCGTGCTGTGGACGCTGGAGGAGATCGGCGCCACGGTCGAAGTGAAGTCTTTAGGTGTTCGGCCGCAGCTGCAGGAGCCCGAGTATCTCGCGATCAATCCGGCCGGCACGCTGCCCGCCCTGATCGACGGCGACCGGGCGATCTATGAATCGCTGGCGATCTGCGAATACCTCGCGGCCCGGCATGGTTCCGACCTGGTCGTGGCGCCGGACGAGCCGGAGCGGCCGGAGTTCGTGCAATGGCTGTTGTACGGCGAGGCGACTCTGCAGGCGCCGCTCTCCGCGATGGCGCGCGTCCGCCGCATCCGGAACAAGACGCCGGAGATGCAGTCCGGCATCGATGCCGTGCTGGCTGATGCTCGCCACTCGCTCGCGATGCGGGCAAGGCTACTCGAGCAGCGGCTGGAGGGTCGTGACTTCCTGGTGGCGGGGCGGATGACGCTTGCCGACATTTCGGTCGGCTATCCGCTCAACCACATGGGAAAGCCCGACTTCGCCTCGCTGCTCGGTCCCCGCGCCACGGCCTATCGTGAGCGCCTGCTTGCGCGGCCAGCGTTCCAGCGCGCCGCGGCCGTTCCCTAGTCCTCACTCCCTCAAGCCTATTGGTTGCTAAGCGCACCGCCGAGTCGCTCGGCGAGCAGCGGAGCCATCAGCCGCTCAGCCTCTTGCGGGTCATGGAGGTACAGGCTCCGGCTGGAGAACCCTCCTTGAGTATCCATCAGCGGCCTCCCGCACTGTTCGTCGAACAGCCAGCACACCTCGACTGCATGCTGGACTTCAGGTGCGTTGTTGTTGTGCCCGATCTCGTGCGCGACGAGCAACTGTTGGAAGAATGCGGTTCCAGGATACGGGTGGCCGGCCACGCCGCCGGGCACGATTTGAGAAACGCCGTGGTGACACGTGCGGGGGACGGTGTCAAAGCAGAGAGGACCGTAGTAGTTGAGGCCACCAACGAACGCGATGCCCGCACCGTCCGTAAATACTCTCCCGGAGAAGAAGTGGACCAAGCTGGACTGACCGGCTGTATGTGGCGGGCCGCAGCACAACGGTGACGCCTGGTGTGTCATCAAGGTCGACTGCGCGAGCACCTCGTCCCGTGTCGAGGCATCGGGCCCACCTGTCGTCCAGACCTCGAGCCGATCGATGCGCACGCGCGCCTGAAAAAAGTCGGAGCCGCCGTCGAAGTCGTTCGCGCAGTTGGCGTAGGTGTTGTGGGCGTTGGCGTCCGGCTCGACGCAGTTGTAGAGCCAGTCGACGGCGTTGAGCACCGTCTCCTGCTTGAGCCAGAACGGCATCACCGAGTCGAGGGGGTAGGCGCGAAACAGCGCCGCGTCGCCGTCGGCTACCATGGACATGACTAGCGGCGACGGCGGCTGAGGTGGCCCCACCGGGCTGGAGGACGTACCCGGATCGTCGTCCAGCTCCGGGCCTCGAAGGGCCTCGCTGGTGTTGTAGATGATGTGATTGTACTTCCGGAGCAATCGCGCCCGCGCGCCCGGGTCGACGTTGCGCAGCCGCAGCTGCGGTTCCAACGGCTCGATGAACGACCAGCCTTCAGGCGCTACCAGCATGCTCCCCTCGACAGCGGCATCGGTGATGGTGAAGACAGCGACACCTCCATCTCGAACCTTCCCCTGGTAGGTCGCGGGTGGCGGCAAGGGCATGCTGGAGCCGCTGCCCGCATCGCCGTCCTTGAGGACGAATGCAGTCAGCTCTGGACTGCGCAGGTTGCGCAGCGTCAGCCGCACTTCGCGTGCGACGACCGCGCCTTCTTGACGCTCCAGTGGCAGCTGGAATGGCAGCTGAATCGGCTGCTCCGCCCGGACCGCGCCCGCCAGCGCCGCGGTATCGAGATGCACCGGCGTGAAGCGCCCGATCTCGCTCAACGCGTCGTCGAGGGTCTGCTCGTCGTTGGGTGCGTTGTCGTCGCTGCCGCAGGCGAGCGGCATCAGCGCGATGACGCAACAGAAAACTAGCGTGTAGAGTTTGGCGTCGCGCAGTCCAGGCCGCACGCGTTCCGCGTTGTGCCAGATTGGCATAGTCGTACCCCCAACAGACAACAAAGCGCATGGGCCACCAAAAAGAAAACAAAAGTGCCGAGAGCGCGAAGTGCAGCGCCGTCGGATTGACACGCTGCGCGGCAGCGGTGCGGATTGCCGACACGAGTGTGCCTGCCGTCTTCTACATCAAGGCGTGCGGCTCCTGTTCGCTCGCCACGCCGCAGTAGTCGTTTCAGGCATTCGCTGAGCCGTGTCGCGGCTTGACTCGGCCTGGGCTTCGAAATATTCGACAGACCAAACCTATCGCGGAGGGGGTCACTCATGAACCGTGCGTTGCACATGGTGGTTGGGCTGGCGCTCCTGTTGTCCTGTGTCACACCTTACCCCGTCGGAGCGGCGACGCCTGCGCAGAAGTGCGAGTCAGCCAAGAACAAGGCGGCCGGTAAGTTCGCCGCGTGTATATCGCGCCAGCGGGTGAGGGAAGTGAATGGCAAGTTGCCCGACTACACTGAATGCCGATTCAAGTTCTTCCGCGCGTTCATTGATGCTGACCACAGATGGAGCGCCGCCTGCCCGACGCGCCGAGATCAAGACCCGATCGGCGATCGGATCGATGAACCGTTCAACGAAATCACCGGTGTGTCGACGGCACTCGCCGGCGGCGTGCGCTTCGTCGACAACGGCGATGGGACGGTCACCGACGTCACAATGGGGCTCACGTGGGAGCGCAAAGGGAATAGAGACGGCAGCGCCAATCTCGCCGATCCACATGATGCCGACAACACCTACACATGGAGCGCGAGCGGCAGCGCTGCCGACGGCACCGTCTTCACAGACTTTCTGCCGGCGTTGAACGATATCACGGGCGGGTGCTTCGCTGGCCAGTGTGACTGGCGCCTGCCAACCATTCCCGAGCTGCGCAGCCTTTTCGATGAGAGCGTGTTGGGTTGTAATGTGCTGTTTTCCATGACTCCTTGTATTGACGAAAACACCTTCGGGCCCACCCAGGCCGACAAGTATTGGACGTCTACCAGCAACTTAGCGCCGGCGGGCGCGTGGCAGGTAAACTTCCTGACCGGGAGCAGGTCAGGCGTCGGCAAGACCGTCGGGATTTACGTCCGCGGGGTTCGTGGCGGGTTCCGTTAGCACCTTTACCAACGCCGACTGGCGCTCTCCACCTCAGACCGACGGGGCGCGTGCTACTCGTTCGCCGGTGACGCTGCCGCAGGCCTGGAGGCAATCGCGTAGCACCTACTCGTGACGCCCGCGCCACTCGCGCTTGGCATCGGTGTCGCACAACCGCCCCCCAGCACTTCGGCGGCGCAGACCCCGTCCGCTGACTGTTCCTGAAGACATTGGCTTTCTCTCGAAGCGACTGTGCATGCACGACAAATCTTCCGCCCGGTGCTCCTGCCCATGCCTCGCCGGAATTTGCGGAAGTTTTTGCGAACTGCAGTTTGGGCAAGGGCAGGGGCATGGGCACGGGCGGGATCCTCGTGTCGTCGCGCCGCTTGCGCTGGTGGTAGCCCTGGCCCATTCTGCGCAGGACGGAGACGTCATTGGGCGCGGGCATGTGCCGGGGCACGGGCGGAAGAATGCTACTGCATCGGTGACACCAACCAGGAGCACGAGAGGCGACACCGAGGAGATGGGGTATGCTACGCGTTAGCCGTCGCGAGTTCTTGCGCCAAGCGGGCCAAGCAGGTCTGGCGTTCAGTATCGGATCGCAGTTGGCGTGGAGTGGGTGTGGCGGCGATGAGGTCGATCAACCCAGCGGCGCCTACGACGCGATCATCGTGGGCGGTGGTACCGCGGGAGCGATCGTCGCCACACAACTGCAGCACGCGAGTCAGGGACGCAAGCGCATCCTCATCATCGAAGCCGGAGGACCGACGACGGCTGCTATTGGCGGCACGGCCCGTCCACCTTGGCTCCCGCCGGGCCGCAACGACCTCACAATGTTCGACGTGCCCGGCGCCTACTCGCAAATGGCGCACATGCCGTTCGGCATGCCGTACCAGCTCACCGAGACGCTCTTCACCTTTCAGGGCATCGGCTTGGGAGGCAACAGTGTGTTCAACGGCATGTTGTTCCAGACCAACCCCCCCGCGGTGTTCGACCGTCACTGGCCACCGGGTTGGCAGTGGGACGACATGCAACCGTACTTCGAGCGGGTTCGCGCCAAGGTCCCGGTAACCGACACGCCATCGACTGACGGCGTTCCGCAAAACACTGGCCCGGCGGAGATCATCCACCCCCTCTATGCCAGCGCTGGCTGGGTTGAAACCGATACCAGTCGGCCGTTCACCGCGACCGGTGGCTACAGCCGCCCGTACGTTGCGGTGAAGCAGGGGAGGCGCGCCGGCCCGATCAGCGGCTATTTCGAGAGCGTCGACCCGGCCGGCGTGCCGGTGTCGGGTCTCGAGATCTTGACGTTCAGCAAGGCGACGCGCATCGACCTGGATGCAACGGGTGCGGCGCTGGCCGTGGAATACCGCAAGCGCAGCGGCCTCGATCAATCGGAGCCTGGCGTGTTCGGCACCGCGACGTTGGCGCGTGACGGCCTGCTGATCTTGGCGGCCGGAGCGCTCGCCACACCGCGATTGCTGCTGCTGAGTGGCATTGGGCCGCGCGGCCGCGAGCCGGAAATGTTCCCCGGTCAATCACCCGCACCCTTTGCCATCGACAATCCGCTCGTCGGCGTCGGGGTGTTCGACCACGTCATCTCGATGGTCACCTACCGCTACGATGGGCCGGTGGCATACGAGGCCTACGACTATGGTGACTACGAGACTCACGCCGCCGACTTGCAGCATTATCTGGAGTCTGGACGCGGCCCCTATGCGCGGTATCAACCGGTATCAATTCTCAACTATCGCTCCGGAAGCGACACTCCGAACGTCGAGATCTTCATCAATCCAAACGGCGCTGGCATGCCGGGCGGACCGTACCACGGGCCGCGGACCCTGTCGGCGTTCGTTCTGTTGCTCGATCCCAAAGCGCGCGGGCTGATCACTCTCGATGCCAAGGGCAACGTGAACGCGCCCAGCATCTACTTGCCCGACACCGAAGAGGGTGTCGCCGATACGACCCTCATGGCGCAGGCGGTGTTCGACATGATTCAGCTCCTCGCGCAGGACGAGGGATTGCAGATCGTCTTCGGACCGGGCAGCGCCAGCCATCCGGACTTACGCCCGGACCGGCTTGCCGACATCCGCGCGTACGTGACTGGTCCCTCACCCGTCGACGGCGTCTACTTCAACCGCTTGATCACCAATCATTTCGGTGGGACTGCTGCTCTCAGTGACGGCCCGGGTGGAGTCGATCCGGTAACGCTCCTTTTGCGCGGCACGAAGAACGTAGCGGTCGTCGACGCATCGCTGATCCCGACCATTGTGACGGCCCATCCCGTCGGTACGATCATGGCCATCGCCGAGCGCGCCGGCGACATTCTGGCGGCGCGCTGGAGTTGACCGGGGTCCTCGGATCCGCCGGCGCAACCGCGAGGGTTCACGCCAGCGCCGACCGCTCGCCGAGCAGGTAGTCGGCTGTCCGCAGGGCCAGCGCGTAGATGGTGAAGGTCGGATTCACCGCACCAGAGGTGGGGAAGAGTCCCGATCCGGAGATGAAGAGATTCGGAATGTCGTGCGTCTGCCCGTAGCTGTTGGTGACCGAGGAGTCCGCCGCGCGGCCCATGATGGTCCCACCCAACATGTGGGCGTTGTGTCGACCCGCGTCCCACACCTCGTACGCCCCGGCTGCCTGGAAAATTTCGCGTCCCTGGACGACGGCGGCGTCGAAGCAGGCGAGATCGTCGGCGCCGAAGGTGTGCACCACGCGCGCCAGTCGCAGCCCATACGCATCGCGCCGGTCGCTGAGCACGACTTCGTTCTGCAGAGCGGGGAGGTTCTCGCTGAATACCGTCATCGTCGCCAGGTGCTGGCTCGCCGTGCGCAGAAAAGCGTGCAGGGCTTCGCCGAAGATCTCCGGCCGCCCGCCGGCGATGCCGAGGAGGTCGGTCGGCTTGAGGGCGTTGCCGATGACGAATTGCGAGCTGCCGAGGTACCCCTTGGCGGGATCCTTGGCGTAACGCTCTTGCGACAAGAGTTGCCCGCCGGTGACCCCAAGGTAGTTCTGCGTCTCGTCGGAGAACAGGCCGAAGACGTTGGTGCTGAGATGGGCGGTGACGTACTTGCCCACCAAGCCGCTCGAGTTCGCCAACCCATTCGGATGAGCCGCGGTCGCCGAGTTGAGCAGGATGCGCGGGTTCTGCACCGCGAAGGCGGAGAGGATGACGAGGTCGGCGGGCTGCACGCGGCGCCGGCCGCCGGCGTCGTAATACTCGACTCCGGTCGCACGCGCGCCGCGGGAGTCGGTGAGGACGCGGGTGACGAAGCTCCGATGGCGGATCTCGGCGCCGGCAGCGCGCGCCTCGGGCAGGTAGACGACGAGCGGGTTGACCAGGGCACCGATCGGACATCCGGCATCGCACCAGCCGTCGTAGATGCACGGAGGGCGGCCGTTGAAAGCGACCGAGTTGATCGCCAGCGGCAGCGGCGAGGTGCGCAGCCCGAGCATGGCGAAGCCGCGCTCGACGATGCGCGCCTGGTTGAAGACGACTAGCGGCGGCATGGGATAGGGCGCGCCGGGCGGGCGCCATACCTCGGCGTCGGCATCGCCGGAAAGGCCGACCTCTGCCTGGACGCGGTCATAGAACGGTCGCAGGTCGTCGTAGCCTAGGGGCCAGTCGAGCCCGCGTCCGAAGCGCGTCTTCATGGCGAAGTCTTCCAGGTGGAGGCGCAGCCACACCGCGTAGTGGTGCATGGCGGCGCCGCCGGTGCCCCAGCCCTGGTTGAAATTGAGCGCGATCGGATGTTCGCCGCTCGACTCGCTGACCGGGCCGCCCCACTTGAGGCGCCTCGACCAAATTTGCGAGCTGTAGAGGTCGCCGAGCGTGCGCTCCGGCCCGGCCTCGAGAATCACCACCCGCTTGCCGGCTTGGGCAAGCTTGGCGGCCAACAGGCTTCCGGAGGCGCCCGAGCCGACGATGACGACGTCGGTCTTCTCGCCGGTGACGTTCTCTTCGCCTCCTCGACATGCTGCCAACAGAGCGGCAGCCGCCGCCAACGACCGGACCTTCATCACACTACCACTTCGCCGGCGGCACCAAGTGCGGCATGTAGGGGATTTGCAGTTCCTCGAGGCCTTCGGCGGTTCCGTAACAGACGTCGAGCGCGTCGTTGCGGACGACGAAGTAGAAGAGCGGCGACGGCGGCCCCGTCCAGCCGGCGGGAACGGCGGCCGCGATCTCGCGGACAAGCGCGGTGCGCTGTTCGGGGCTGGCGTCGGCGAACGGAACCCCGAAACGAACGCTGCCGTACCGATCCAGCGATTGGAGGCCCTGCGCATAGAAGTCGAGATACGGGCCCGTCCAGTCGACGTACTTCAGGAACAAGAGCGGGTTCTCGCGCCCCAGTTGGTCGTCGACGTAGTGCGCCACCCCGGCCCGCGCAGCTCCGGGAAGCAGCGTATCGCCGAGCGCCTCGAGCACGGCCGCCTGCGCCACGCTCAGGTGTTGCAGCGCCACACCCTGGGCGCGCGCGGCGGCCGGGCTGAGCCATCCCCAGGCGCTACGAATCGCGAGCGCCGAGGCGCCGGCCGCCAGCTGCGCGAGCACGAATCGTCGGCTGACGAGCAGCGCGCCGTGCGATCCGGCGGTCGTCTTCAGCGATGGTTCCTGGTTAGACTCCCTGGCTCCCAAGTCGCGACGTTTCGTGTCCATTCGTATCAGTCGTTCGATCCGTCGGCCGTAGCGACCTTCGTGAAGCCGCCGACTCAGGGACCACCGGCAGCGGTAACCTCGAGCGGTCGCAGCCTAAGGATGCGATTCATGAGCGTCTCCTTTCAGGTCACCGTCTCGATATCGCCTAGCATGCAAGTTGTCGACTGGTCGTTTCTTCCGAACCGCAGATGAGCATGTCACGCTGCCTGGCCGACCATCGCTATCGAGTGGGACGCACTTCGATTTTTCGCGTTCATAGTGCGAGAATCGAAAAATTCGAGTACGTACCTCCATGGCGCTTGTTCCGCACAATGATACCGCGCTCGTCGAAGACGTGAAGAAGGATCGCAATGGAACTGAACCCGTTTGCTTACGAATTCCACGAGGACCCGTACCCGACGTACCGTTGGCTGCGCGAGCACGCGCCGCTGTACCGCAACGAAGCGCTGGGTTTCTACGCGCTGTCGCGCTTCAAAGACGTCGTTGCGGCATCGGCGGATTGGCAGACGTACAGCTCCGCAGAGGGCACCCTGGTCGAGCGCATCGACCCCGCCATGTTCGAGGCGATGCCGATGATGATCTTCGCCGACCCGCCCCGACACGATCGGTTGCGCAAGTTGGTGAGTCGAACGTTCACGCCACGGCGCGTAGCGGACCTCGAGCCCTTTATCCGTGCCACCGTCGTCCGGCTGCTCGATCGCCTCGTCGAGCGCGGCGGCGGCGACTTCGTGAAGGACTTCTCGGCGCCGCTGCCAATGGAGGTGATCTTCGGCATGCTCGGTGTACCTCCGGACGACCGGCGCCAGCTGCGCGCGTGGATGGATGTCTCGCTCGAGCGCGATCACGACACACCCGTCATTCCGGCGCGGGCGATCGAGGCGATGATGAACATGGGTCGGTACTGGTTCGAGCTGCTGCCCGCCATGCGCCAACAGCCAAACGACGGATTGATCAGCGGCTTGCTCGAGGCAGAGATCGCGACAGAGGCGGGCGGCAGCACCCGTTTGACGGACGGTGAGATCAGCGGCTTCTGCCAGCTGATCGGCGCTGCCGGCAACGAGACGGTAACCAAGCTCCTGGCCAACGCCGCCGTCCTCTTTGCGCGCCACCCCGCCGAGTATGCCAAGGTGTGCGCCGATCCGGGCCGGATTCCGAATGCGGTCGAGGAGGTGCTGCGCTACAGCTCGCCATCACAGTACCAGGGGCGCACCGTGACGCGCGACCTCGAGTGGTACGGCAAACCCGTTCCCAAGGGCTCCCGCATCTTGCTGCTCACCGGCTCAGCCAACCGCGACGAGCGCGAGTTCGCGGACCCGGATCGCTTCGACGTCGAGCGCTCCGTGCCGACCGCCTTCGGCTTCGGCTACGGCGTCCACTTCTGCCTCGGCGCTTCGCTGGCGCGCCTCGAGAGCCGCGTCGCACTGGAGGAGTTCGTGCGCCGGTTTCCTGGCTACCGCATCGACGAGAGCCGCTGCGTGCGCGTCCACATGAGCAATGTCCACGGATACGAGAGCGTGCCGTTCACGCTGGGCTGAGACATGATCTTCGCCAAGCGCGTGTTTCTCGCCGCCGGAATCTACGGGCTCGTGGTGCTCCTGCCGCAGTATTTCCTCGAGACGCAGATCGGGTTGAACGATCCGCCGCCGATTACGCATCCGGAAAATTTCTACGGCTTCATCGGCACCGCGGCAGCGTGGCAGGTGGCGTTCCTGATCGTTGCCGGCGATCCCCGGCGCTACCGGCCGATCATGCTCGCCGGCGTGCTCGAGAAGCTCGCGTTTGGCGTTCCCGCAGTCATTCTCTTCGCGCAGGGCCGTCTCGCGGCGCTACCGCTCGGCTTCGGCATTATCGACCTCGTGCTTGGCGTCCTCTTCGCTCTGGCCTTCCTACGCTCCGCGTGATCGCGCGTCCTCCGCGCTACGGCAGACCGGGGTCCGCACGGTGTGCGCTTCGACATCTCCGTGAAGCGTTGACGCGCGACAAGAACTACTGCGACGCGGCAGCGAGTGGGTCGAAAATTCACAGCCGGTGATTCGCTCGCCGATCAGCGTGGAGGCTTGCGGTAGCGGGTCATGATGGTGTCGTGGCGAATGCGGATGCGCGCGCCGCGACCGAGGCTCCTCAGCGTCCGGCCGGCTGCCTGCAGCTCTGCAGCCGGCGGCAGCTTCCACCGGCTCAACTCGGTCGGCATCTCGTCGACGGCTTCCCAGTCGATGGCACAGGGGAAAGAAGCATCCGCCTCACGGACGAGCCAGCCGTTGTTCATGGCCTCGGCAAGGGCGGCCTCCGCGGCGATGTCATCCGGCACGCCGGGTGCGCCGTCGAGGGATCCGAGAGCGATGACTCGTTTGCCCGCGGTGATTTCCAGGAGCGTATTGGGTGCGAGCGGGCGATCGTCGATCAACACTCCGCCCGCGGTGAGCACTCGCCACACTTCTCGCAGGGCATGGACCATGCCCTCATGGCGTATGCATCACAACGACCAGCTGAAGATTGCGACGTCGAAACGGCCATCGTCGAACGGCAGCGCCTCAGCCCTGCCGCGCACGAAATCGACGTTCCGCCTGCGGCGAGCCGCGGCGCCGGGTGTGAAAGTCGCGACAGGACCGGGATCGACGCCGATGACGCGCGCTGCCCGCGACGCATACCGCCAGGTCATTTCCCCATCTCCGGCGCCGATGTCGATCACAACCTTGCGCACTAGATCGATCATCGAGTCCAGATGTCGCATGCGGGCGTTTTGGGGATCGTTGCGGCGAGCCATATTCGGCCTCCTCGCGCCCGCGAACATACACGGCTCCCGCGATTCGTTCGAGATGCTGTCAATTGTTTGCCTTGGTCCGACCCGATGCATGACCCGATGGTTGAGTCTGGCCCGATGCATGCTGATGCGTTGAGTCTGAATCTCCAGGAGGCCAGCTCGCTCCCAGAGCCGCGGCCCCACCGCTTCACGGCGTCGCTCAAGAAGTTGAGCTGATCGAGCGAACCGAGCTTCCAAACGTGGAGAAACGCGAGTTATGTTGGCGTTCTCAATGAAACCGAATGATCACTCGTGCTCGCATGCGGCGGGACGGTGCCCGACCCTCTACCGAGGGTGTTGAGGAGGGCGATGGACCTTGGACTCGCCGGCGCCGCCGTCTGTGTACAGGGCGGCACGAAGGGCATGGGACGGGCAGC
>Ga0187892_10010862_pt1 | contig 11373 bp, 12 predicted proteins | sample MA1701073metaG_FD_139345 | JGI IMG/M metagenome (GOLD analysis project Ga0187892, IMG submission 139345) | Bio-ooze microbial communities from a basaltic lava cave in the Kipuka Kanohina Cave System on the Island of Hawaii, USA - MA170107-3 metaG ... | reverse complement strand
CCGCCGCCCGCGGTTGCAGGTGTGACGTTGCAGGCAGCACGTCGTCGTCCGTGTGCAGCGGGCTGCTCCGCCGCCCGCGGTTGCAGGTGTGACGTTGCAGGCAGCACGTCGTCGTCCGTGTGCCGTCGGGTCGTTGACGGGCGACGGTCCACGACGGCCGACCTTCAACCGAGGACGACCTGGAACCTGAGCCGTGCTACTTGGGACCGGGCGCCAGCGCGTCGCGGAGGCGCGTGCGCGCGTTGTGCAGGCCCGACATGACCGAGCCGAGCGGGCAGCCGAGCACGTCGGCGATCTCCCTGTAGCTGAGCCGCTCGATGTCGGCGAGCTGCAGGATGATCTGGTGCGCGGGCGAGAGCGTGCGCAGGGCGCGCAGGAGGTCGTCCGGCAGCGCGTCCTCGAGGCGCCCCGCGGCGGCCTCGGGCGGAGCCTCGACGCGCTCCGCGTCGAGCGCGGCGAGCGCGGGCTCGACGCGGCGGCGCCGGCAGAGGTCGACGTAGGCGTGCCGCAGGATCGTGAACATCCAGCCCTTGATGTTCTGGTCGGTGCGGTACGTGTCCCACGCCCGGTAGGCGCGCAGGTAGGTCTCCTGCACGAGGTCGAGCGCGTCCTCGCCGTTGCGCGCGAGGGCGGCCGCCGCGTAGTGGAGGTCGCGCTCGAGGGGGAGCGTGAGGCGCTCGAAACGCGAACGGCGCGCATTCATCGCGGCATTCTAGCGCATCACGCACTACGCATTGCGCATTACGGCCGCCGGGCTGCATCACACGCTGCAGCAAGGCTTGGTCGGGCGACCGTGATGCGTCATGCGTGATGCGTAATGCGCCCGCCTACGCCTCCACCGGCTCGACGATCGCGCTCATCGAGCCCGCGCAGCGGTCGAGGCGCCAGTCGCGCCCGTACGCGTGGATCTGGTCGCGCTTGAACTCCGCCTGCTCCAGGGAGGTGGTCAGCACGATCACGCGTCCCGTCGTGTCGACCTCCTTCGCCATCAGGTACGCCTTCTCGCGGCCGTATCCGAAGATCGTGCCGAGCATCTCGATCACGTAGTCGTACGTGTGGTCGTCGTCGTCGAGCAGCACGACGTTGTACGGCGGCTGGAGGCGGACGTCCTCGACGGGCTGTACGGCGGGGCCTGTCGGGAAGATCATAGATCAAAGATGAAAGACCAGAGGGTGCTTCGCCGCGCGCGCCGATTCACCTTTGATCTTTGGTCTTCGATCTTCGATCTCTGCCGGCCGGGCATGTTACTTCGGACGCTTCTTCTCCACGACGACCGACTCGATCACGTCGTCGGCCGCCACCCTCCGGGCCTGTTCGCGGTCCTGGTCGGAGGCGATGATGCCGGCGATGGTCACGTCGCCCGGCGCGTCGACCGACTTGAGCAGCAGCTGGAACTCGGCGGCCAGGTTGGAGTCGCCGTGGCGGACCATGACGAGGCTGCCGACGTCCCCCTCGCGGCCCGTGCGCTCGAACGGGACGGTCTCGGCGGGCACGTCCTTCTTCGGCGGCATCTGGAGGCGCTCGTTCGTACCGACGAGCGAGAACCTGAGCCCGTCGAAGTGCTTCTTCTCCGCCAGCTCGATCAGCTTCGCGGCGGTCTCCGGCGCCTCGTCGGCGAAGAGCTCGATGCGGAACGTCGCCCTGGCCTTGCCGTCCTTGTCCTTGACGGTGACGACGAGCTCCGGGTGCGGGAGCTTGACCGGCCCGATGCCCACGGGGCTCGCCATCCGCAGCGCGATCTCGCGGTCGACCGCCTCGAGCCTGGCCTTGGCCTCGGCGTCGGTCGCCGCGGTCCGCGAGAGCTCCGCGCGCTTCTCCCGCAGGCGCTGGAGGTCGTGGCGGAGCCGCACGTTCTTGAGGGGATGGGAGTCGAGCGTCGGCACCTGCAGGAGCGCCTCCTTCTGGTCGGTCTCGAACTTGAGGTTGACGGCGAGCGAGTTGCGCGCGTTCTCGACCGCGGTGCGGAGCGGGTGGTCGAGGTGCTTCTGCATGAACTCGTCGTACTCCGCCTGGGCCTCCTTCAGCTTGCCGTCCGCGTAGAGCCGGTTGCCGAGCGCGGCGACGACGAGCGCGACTTCCGGCGTGCCGGCGTAGCGCAGCTTGAGTTCGCGCAGCTCCTCGGCGGTGCCCGCCTTGGACAGGTCGCGCGCCAGTCGGTCGGCGACCGACTTCTTGTAGGCGACGTTCGCGATGACGAGGACCGTGAAGACGATGAGGCCGGCCGAAAGCGTGAGGATGAGGCGCGCGTGCTTCTGCCCGAACTCGTCGAGCTTCACCCACCACGCCGGGCCGCCGGGCGGCCCCGCTTCGGCGGGGGACTTCTCGTCGATCGGGTCCTTTTCCTTCACGGTCATTTCTTGCCGTAGTCGAGCTTGACCTTCACCTTGACGCCGTCGGCCGTGGAGGCGATCTCCACGTCGCACCGCTCCTCCTTCTTCGTGAAGGAGAGTTTCCTGCCGTCGTCCGCCCCGACGGTCCATCCGTGGATCGGGAGCGTTTCGCGGTAGAACTTGGCGATCTCCTCGGGCCGCTTCTTTCCGCTGAGCTCCTGGGTGTAGACGCGGATGTTGCCCGACGGGGTCGCGTTCCCGTACCCCTCGTCGTAGTTCAGGCCGCCGGGGATCGGGACGTCCTGGAAGTTCACCTTGCCCTGAGGGGCGGGAGGGTTCTGCGAGCAGCCGGCCGCCAGCGCCAGCACGAGAAAGATCGTCCGTGTCATTCCTCTCTCCTCCAAGTCGGGCCAATCCTATTCATGCCGGGAGCGCAAGTCAATCTCAAGTGTAGCGGTCCGCCACCAGCCGTCAGCGGTCAGCTTGAGGGTCGTCGGCGATGCCCCACAGCTGATAGCTGAGCTTGTTGCACAGTTCGACGGGCACTTCCGATTGAGCCGCCAAGGCAAGCCAGGGACGCCAAGCAAAGGGCCGCCACGAGGGGTTTCTTGGCGTTCTTCCTGGCGATCTTGGCGTGCTTGGCGGTTGGTTCAAGAAGTCCGCGTCAAGTGAGGATGCTGCCGTCCACACCCTCAGCTGAGAGCGGAAAGCGGACGGCTGGTTGATAACTGATGACGCGAAGCCGGGCTCGATGCTATATTCCCGCCGGCCCCATGTACTTCGACTTCGCCAGTGTGCTGGTCTACCTGATCGTGGCGATCGGGTTCATCCTCGGGTCGCTGGTCGCCGGCATGGTCATCCGGCGGCACCGCCCGTACGCGCAGAAGCTGTCGACGTACGAGTGCGGCGAGGACACGATCGGCACGGCGTGGATCCAGTTCAACGTGCGGTTCTACATCATCGCGCTCATCTTCCTCATCTTCGACGTGGAAATCGCGGTGCTGTTCCCCTGGACGACGGTCTTCAAGGAGCTCAAGGAGCAGGGCTTCGCGTGGCTCGTGCTCGCCGAGATGTTCGTCTTCCTGGGGATCCTGGTCGTGGGGTTCGCGTACGTCTGGGTGAAGGGCGACCTCGAGTGGCTCAAGAGCCTGGGCGAGGTGCGCACGGAGAAGCGGGAAACGAGCTGATGGGGCTGGCGCCGAAGGAGATCCTCGACCGAATCAAGGCGCGGTTCGCCGACGTGGAGATCGTCGACACGCCCGGCGACCCGTACGCGGTCGTTCCGCGCGAGAGGCTGCTCGAGGTGGGCGCGTGGCTGAAGGGGACGCCGGAGCTGGAGTTCGACTACCCGGCGTGCGTGGGCGGGGCGGACGACCTGGCGAATCTCTGGGTCATCTACCACCTCTACTCCGTGAAGCGCAGCCACCGCGTCGTGCTCAAGGTGAAGCTCGACCGCGCGAGTCCGTCGGTGGCGTCGGTCTGCGGGCTGTGGGCGGGGGCGAACTGGCACGAGCGCGAGGCGTACGACATGTACGGGATCGTGTTCGAGGACCACCCGGACCTGCGGCGCATCCTGCTGCCGGAGGACTGGCCGGGGTATCCGATGCGGAAGGACTACGACTTCCCCGACCACTACCAGGGGATCCCGCTCAAATGACGCCGCTCGCGTTCATCAGCTGGGAGGCGCTGCGCAACGCCCCGTGGTTCATGGCGCTGGCTGCGATCTTCGCGGTCTGCTTCATCATCGTGAACTTCATCGCCGTGTACGCGGGGGTCAACACGCTTCTCGAGCGCAAGCTCGCCGCGCACATGCAGTCGCGCGTCGGCCCTTACCAGGTCGGGCCGCACGGCAGCCTGCAGTGGCTGGCGGACGCGCTGAAGCTGATGTTCAAGGAGGACGTGATCCCGCGCGACACGGACAAGGCGCTCTTCCGGCTGGCGCCGTACATCGTGTTCGGCGGGTCGTTCGCGGCGTGGGCGGCGCTGCCGCTCACGGTCGGGTGGTCGCCGGCGTCCTTCAACATCGGCATCCTCTATGTCCTGGCGGTCTCCGCCGCGGTGGTGATCGGCATCCTGATGGCGGGCTGGTCGAGCGGCTCGAAGTGGTCGCTCTTCGGAGCGATGCGGTCGGCGGCGCAGATCGTAAGCTACGAGGTGCCGATCGGCCTCGTGCTGATCGGGATGCTGCTGGTCTACGGCTCGCTCGACATGGTCGAGATCGCGCGCGCGCAGGAGCACGGGGCGCCGTTCGGGCTGGCGCAGGACCGCACCTTCGGCGTGCTGTCGTGGGGCGTCTTCCGGCACGGCGTGTTCAGCATCATCGGGTTCCTCATCTATTACATCGGGGCGCTGGCCGAGACCAACCGGACGCCGTTCGACATCCCCGAGGCGGAGTCGGAGCTGGTCGCGGGCTACCACACGGAATACTCGGGGATGCGCTTCAGCTTCTTCTTCCTCGCGGAGTACGCGAACATGTTCGTGGTCGCGGCGATCGCGACGACGTTCTTCCTCGGCGGCTGCAATCCGCCGTTCATGAACCACGCGCACGCGGGAGCCACGCTGACGGCGGCCCTCGTGCTGGGCGGCTTCGCGTGGGGGGCGACCCGCAGCTGGGAGTGGGCGGCGCTCGCGCTCTCGGCGGGGGCCGGAGCGATGCTCATGGCGGGCCCGTTCCTCTGGCCCGCGACCGACGTGTTCTGGGGGGGCGGCGGGCCGGATTCGCCGGCCGCGAAGGCGCAGGGGCTGCTGTGGTTCTTCGTGAAGGCCTTCTCCCTCGTCCTGCTGATGATGTGGCTGCGGTGGACGCTGCCGCGCTACCGCGTCGACCAGCTGATGGACCTGTGCTGGAAGAAGCTGACGCCGCTCGCGTTCCTCTGCCTCTTCGCGATCGGCGTCGGCGAGGCGCACTGGGCCGGGGCGGTCGCGCTCTCGGCGGCCGGGGTGCTCTTCATGCTGTGGCTGTTCATCCGGGAGGTGCTGGCGCCCGAGCATGCGCCGGCGCCGCTGCCCCGGGTGAGCCCGTGAGCCCCGTCAGACCTGCAATGTCGGACCCCTTGACCGGGTCGCCCCGGGGAGGTCGGACGGGGTGAGCGCGGGCGAGATCCTCCTCAACGCGTTCTTCTACGTCTTCGCGCTCGTGGCGCTCGGCGGCGCGCTGGCGGTGGCGATCTCGACGAACATCGTGCGGTCGGCGTTCGCGCTGCTGGCGGTCCTCTTCGCGGCGGCGGCGTTCTACGCGTTCATGCGGGCCGACTTCGTGTTCGCCGCGCAGATCCTCATCTACGTCGGCGGCATCCTGGTGCTGATCATCTTCGCGATCATGCTCACGCACCGCATCACCGACGTGAAGGTGTCGAACGACTCGTCGCACGGGCCGGCGGCGTTCTTCGCGTGCCTGTGCGTTCTGTTCTCGCTCGTCGTGGTGATCGCGACGTACAAGTGGAACCGCGGCGTCGCGCCGACGGAGGTGGAGGTGGCGGGCGACACCGCCGCGAAGCGCCCGCCGGTCCGCCTGCACCTGGGCATGCTGCAGGGGGACGGGAAGACGGGTGCGGTGCGGGGCGGCATGATCCTGGAGGGGCGCGGCTTCCTGACGGTCGAGACGCGCGAGCTTCCGCCGGGGTGGACGGGCGCGCGCATCCAGATCGCCCGCGCGCAGAAGGCCGCGAAGGCGGGGGATCCGCCGCCGTGGGTCGCGCACAAGTGGGCCGAGGGGGCGTCGACGGTCGAGGCGCGGGACCTGCCGCTCGAGGCGAAGCCCGCGGGCGCGCACGCCGCGAGCCTCGAGCTGACGGGGCTGCCGGCGGGGAAGTACCGCTGGTCGGTCGCGCTGGTGCCGGAGGCGGCGGGGGCGTCGCCGAGCCCGGCGGCGGGATTCGGCGCGTCCGGCGAGAGCGCGGCGTGCGACTTCACGGTGGAGGCGGGGCTGTCGCGGCCGATCGGCATGGCGCTGATGGGGCCGTACCTGCTGCCGTTCGAGGTGGTGTCGGTGCTCCTGCTGGCGGCGCTGATCGGCGCGGCGTTCCTGGCGCGGAAGGAAGTGAAGCCGTGACCACCCTGCAGCCGTACCTCTTCACGCAGCGGCCGCTGGAGAACCTGCTGGTGATCAGCGCGATCATCTTCGTGTGCGGCGTGTACACGATCGTCACGCGCCGCAACGCGGTCTCGATCCTGATGGGCGTGGAGCTGGTGCTGAACGCCGCCAACATCAACTTCGTGGCATTCTCGCAGTTCTCGCCGGCGGCGGGGATCCACGGGAGCGTGTTCGTGATCTTCGTGATCATCCTCGCGGCGGCCGAGGCGGCCGTCGCGCTGGCGATCATCATCGGGATCTACCAGAACTTCGGCCGGGTGGACGTGGATCAGGCCGACCTCATGAAAGGCTAGGGATTGACTCATTGACGATTGGGGCATTGACGATTGGCGCACGAGCACAGGGCGCAGGAGCTGAAAGATCGCACGAAGCGATTCGCGATCCGCATCATCGGTCTGTACCGGGGTCTGCTGGACTCGGAGGAGGGCCGCATTGTCGGGCGGCAGCTGCTGAAGTCGGGCACCTCCGTCGGAGCCAACTATCGCGCCGTGTGTCGAGCCCGATCGCACGCAGAGTTCGTTGCGAAGGTCGGCATCGTTGTGGAGGAGGCCGACGAGACGGTCTTCTGGCTCGAGGTCCTTCAAGAGGCGAAGATGGCCGTCGGACAGGAAGTCGCGTCGCTGACGCGCGAGGCCGGGGAGCTGCCGGCCATCTTCGCGGCTTCTCAGCTGACCGCGAAGCGGGGAAATCGTCAATGAACCAATCGTCAATGTGACAATGGACCCTCAGACACTGGTTTGGGCCGTGCCGCTGCTGCCCCTCGCGGGGTTCGCGGTGAACGCCTTCGTCGGGCGGCACCTGCCGAAGCCGGTCGTCGGCATGCTCGCGTGCGGCACCGTCCTGGCCTCGGCGATCATCTCGTGGGTCCTCTTCTTTCACGTGCGCGGGAGCGGGCCGCTGACCTCGCACACCTTCACCTGGATCGACGTGCCGGGGCTGAAGGACGGGTACCTCAAGTTCGTCGCCGAGCACAAGCTCGTCGTCGACCAGCTGACCGCCGTCATGATCCTGGTCGTCACGAACGTCGGCTTCCTCATCCACGTCTACTCGACCGGCTACATGGCGGACGACAAGCGCTACTCGCGCTACTTCGCGTACCTGAACCTCTTCACCTCCTTCATGCTCATCCTCGTGATGGGCGGGAACATGTTCCTGATGTTCGTCGGGTGGGAGGGGGTCGGCCTCTGCTCGTACCTTCTCATCAGCTTCTGGTACGAGAAGATCGAGAACGCGAAGGCGGGCATGAAGGCGTTCATCACGAACCGCGTCGGGGACTTCGCGTTCACCATCGGCCTCATGCTCCTGTTCGTCTACCTCGGCACGAGCTTCAAGACGTGGACGGTCGACTTCGGCGAGATGCAGAAGGTGATCGCCGAGAACAAGGGCTCGGTCCAGACCGGCGTCATGACGGCGGTCGGGATCCTGCTCTTCATCGGCGCCACCGGCAAGAGCGCGCAGCTGCCGCTCTACACGTGGCTGCCCGACGCGATGGCGGGCCCGACGCCGGTGAGCGCCCTCATCCATGCGGCGACGATGGTGACCGCGGGCGTGTACATGGTCGCCCGCATGAACTTCGTGTACGCGCTCTCGCCGACGGCGATGACGGTCATCGCGGTCGTCGGCGGCGCGACCGCGCTCTTCGCGGGCACGATCGGCGTCGCGCAGAACGACATCAAGAAAGTCCTCGCGTACTCGACGGTGTCCCAGCTCGGCTTCATGTTCATGGGCGTGGGGGTCGGGGCGTGGGCCGCGGGCATCTTCCACCTGGTGACGCACTCGTTCTTCAAGGCCTGCCTCTTCCTCGGGTCGGGCTCGGTCATCCACGGGATGGGGGGCGAGCAGGACATCCGCAAGATGGGCGGCCTGAAGAAGTACATGCCGGTCACGTTCTGGACGTTCGCGATCGCGTCGGTGGCGATCGCCGGCATCCCGCCGCTGGCGGGCTTCTGGAGCAAGGACGAGATCCTCTGGCAGGCGTGGAGCACGCATGACCTGGCGCACCCGATCTGGGGAAAGCTGGTGTGGCTGATGGGCGCGGTCGCCGCGGCGTTCACCGCGTTCTACATGACCCGCCTCGTCGTGCTGACGTTCTTCGGCGAGCTGCGCAGCGCGCCCGGCGCCCACGCGCACTCGGGGGGAGGCGTGGACCTGCCGGACTGGATGGGCGAGGAGAAGAAACCGGAACCCGGAACCCGGAACCCGGAATCCCCGCACGGAGCGCCCTCCGCGGGCCATGATGCACCGGCACCTGCGCACGACGCCGGGCACGGGACAGGCCACGCGCCCTCCTCCGCCGTCCCACATGACCCCCACGATCATGGAAAGGCTGCGGAGGGCAAGCACCCGGGAACGCCGCACGAGTCGCCTCCGTCGATGACCATCCCGCTCGTCGTGCTCGCGGCGCTCTCGATCGTCGGCGGCTTCCTCGGCATGGGCGCGTGGATGGGCGCGTGGACGCACATGCCGAACTGGTTCGAGACGTGGCTGGCGCCGGTGTGGGGCAAGGCGGCGGCCGAACATCACGACGTGCCGACCGCCGAGTACGTCTTCGTCCTCATCTCCGTGGTGATCGCGGTGGCGGGCATCCTTTTCGGCTGGCGCGTCTACCACAAGCTCAAGGGGGAGCCGGCGAAGAACTTCACGTCGAAGCACCGCGAGCTGCACGAGCTGGTGCGCGACAAGTACCGCGTCGACGAGCTCTATGACGCGGTCGTGATCGAGCCGCTCCTCGAGCTCAACGAGACGCTCGCGCGGTTCGACAACGCGGTCGTGGACGGCGCGGTGAACGGCACCGCGTCGGCCGGCGCGTCGACGGCGAACGTCACGGGCTACTTCGACAACGAGGTGGTCGACGGCGGCGTGAACGCGACGGCGCACGCGGTGCAGACGACGGGGCGCGGGATGCGGCGCCTGCAGACCGGCAACATCAAGTCGTACGTGACGTCGGCGGTGGTGGGCGGCCTGATCGTGATCGGCGCCTACTGCATCTCCCTGAAGTGGCAGGAGATCGAGAGGTTCTTCAAGAGCTAAGAGGTCCGCATGGGAGACCTGTTCGGCAAGGAGTGGCTGCTCACGACGATGACGTTCGCGCCGGTGCTCGGCGCGCTCGTCATCCTGTTCCTTCCCAGGACCGCGTCCGCGGCGATCAAGTGGGTGTCCCTCGCCGCCGCGGCCGTCCCGCTCGTCTGCTGCTGGCCGCTCATGCAGGGCTTCAGCGCGGCGAAGGGGAAGTTCACCGACTTCAGCTTCGTGCAGCAGCTCGACTGGATCCCCGGCTTCGGGATCCAGTACTACGTCGGCGTCGACGGCGTCTCGGTGACGATGGTGGTGCTGACGGCGCTGATCTCGTTCCTCTGCGTCATCGCGTCGTGGGGATTCGAGCACTGGACCGTGAACCGCGGCATCAAGGGGTACTTCGCGCTCTTCCTGCTGCTCGAGACCGGCATGATGGGCGTGTTCGTCTCGCTCGACTTCTTCCTCTTCTACGTCTTCTGGGAGATCATGCTCCTGCCGATGTACTTCCTCATCGGCATCTGGGGCGGGCCGAGGCGCGAGTACGCGGCGATCAAGTTCTTCCTCTACACGCTGGCCGGCAGCGTGCTCATGCTGATCGTGATGCTCGCGATGGCGTTCACGGTCGACGGCGACCCGAACGCGCCGGGAAGCCAGCTCTGCTTCAACCTCCCCACCCTCATGCAGAATTCGGCCGCCTTCGCGGGAGAGCACGCGCGCGACTGGTGGATGCTCGCGTTCATCGGCCTCTACATCGGCTTCGCGATCAAGATCCCGGCCTTCCCGTTCCACACCTGGCTGCCCGACGCGCACGTCGAGGCGCCCACGCCGATCTCGGTCATCCTCGCGGCCGTCCTGCTGAAGATGGGCACGTACGGGCTGATCCGCATCAACTACTCGATCCTGCCGGACGCGGCGCGGCAGTTCGCGCCGGTCATGATGTTCTTCGGCTTCGTCGGCATCGTGTACGGCGCGCTCTGCGCGATGGCGCAGATCCGCGGCGTGCCGCGCGTGAACCCGCAGACGGGCGAGCACTTCATCGAGCGCGACTGGAAGAAGCTGATCGCGTACTCGTCGGTCTCGCACATGGGCTTCTGCATGATCGGCCTGGCGGGGTGCACGCCGGCGGGCCTGTCGGGATGCATGTTCCAGATGTGGAACCACGGCTGCATCACCGGCATGCTCTTCCTCCTGGTCGGCGTCGTGTACGACCGCGCGCACCACCGCAACATCGACGGCTTCGGCGGACTGTGGACGCCGATGCCGAAGTACGGCGCGCTGACGGCGCTGGCGTTCATGGCGTCGCTCGGCCTGCCGGGCCTGTCGGGGTTCGTGAGCGAGGTTCTGTGCTTCGTCGGCGCGTTCCAGGCGAGCGACCCGGCGGAGAACGCGGTGTGGGGCTACGGGGCTTCCTACTACCGCGTGCTGACGGCGCTGTCGGTGACGGGCGTGGTGTTCGGCGCGGGCTACTTCCTCTGGAGCTACCAGAAGGTGTTCCTCGGGCCGCTCAACCCGAAGTACGAGGCGATCGAGGACGTGACCTGGCGCGAGCAGCTCACGCTGTGGCCGCTGGCGGCCATCATCGTCGCGCTCGGCATCTTCCCGAAGTACTACCTCGACATCGTGGGCGATTCGCTGAAGTTCGTGGTCAACCACGTGCAGATGCCGTGGCTGAAGCCGGGATAGCGGGATGAACCTGGACGGGAACGCGATCTGGATCGGGCTGGAGCGCATGGCGCCGGAGATCGGCCTCACGGTGCTCATGCTGCTCGTCGTCGTCCTCGACCTGGTGATGAAGAGGTCGAAGCTGCCGGTTGCGCTGCTGACGCTGGTGGGGCTGGTCGCGGCGACGATCCTGGCGTGCAAGCAGTTCTCGGACTACGACGCGTCGACGGCGGTCGTCTTCGGCGGCTCGGCGTCGAGCGACCTCTACTCGCT
>Ga0187892_10010861_pt1 | contig 11373 bp, 13 predicted proteins | sample MA1701073metaG_FD_139345 | JGI IMG/M metagenome (GOLD analysis project Ga0187892, IMG submission 139345) | Bio-ooze microbial communities from a basaltic lava cave in the Kipuka Kanohina Cave System on the Island of Hawaii, USA - MA170107-3 metaG ... | reverse complement strand
CCTTGATCGGCCCGGCGACGAGGTGCTGATGCCCGATCCGTGCTATCCGTGCGCCACTTCGTGCGGATGTTCGAGGGCGATGCGACGACGATTCCCGCGGATGCGGACGGGAACTACCAGCTCGGTTGTTGCCCTCGCCCCAGATGATGCAGCAGTACCTCCTCGCCGGAAGCGCGTTTGACAGGGCAGACAATTGTCAATACGCTCGCGCGGTGGACATCGAGTGGGACCCCGCGAACGCCGAGTCCAACCTCAACACGGGTTGGTTTTCCCGAAGCGGTTACCGTTCTCGAGGACGAACTTGCCTTGACGCGCGAAGATCCCGATGCAGTCGACGAACAGCGCTTTGTCGCTCTCGGCACGAGCGGCCTGGGCAGGCTACTTGTGGTGGTCTACACCTACCGTGACCCGGACAAATACCGGATCATCTCCGCGTGGAAAGCAAATCGACGTCAAAGGTCGTTGTATGAAAAGACTCGCCGCTGAGCCCTATCGGGACATCGACTTCTCTCGCGCCAAACGTGGCGCGGTGATCAAACCTGACCCCGGGAAGACGAAGATCTCGATTCGACTTGACAACCGTGTAATTGAGCACTTTCGCACCATCGTCGAGAAGGCCGGGGGCGGTAACTATCAAACCCTCATTAACGATGCGTTGGTTGCTCACATCCTGCAGGGCTCGGTTCTCGACGCGGTTCGTAGGGTCGTCCGAGAGGAGATCTCGGCTCCGAAGAGGAAGCGGGCGCAACTTACATGACCCCAACCCGGCAGGCGGGCGGCGGAGATCTTGGCGGGACAGGCGGCGGAAACGGGGGGCGTAACGCGCCGGATCGCTAGGGCGAGAGCCGCGGCTCGCCGGGAGGACGCGCCGGGTCGCTCAGCGAGCGGAAAGCGAGCGGATGCATCTCGCGGACGGTCCGGTAATCGGCCCGGAGGAGCGCGGCAAGCGTCTCCTCCAGCCGGTCGCGGATGCGCACGCCGTCGTGATAGATCGCCACCGGCGTGAAGGGATTGCGGTCGAGGGCGCGCACGGCCACGTTGTCCGGGCTGATCGTGTAGCGGCCGAGCTGCCGCACGGTCGGCCACTGCACGTCGCGGAACACGACGTAGACGAGCTCCGAGCAGACGATGCGCTTGTCGGTCTCGACGTCGAAGTGGAAGTCGTACTCCTTCCCGATCTGGCGGAAGGTGTCGAGGACGAACTGCCGGCGGCGCTCGGGCTCGAGCCGCGTGTGGCGGAGCACAACGAGGTCGTCGACGTTGAGGAAGCGGTCGAGGCTGTTGATCTGCACGCCGGGGCGGAGGGCCTCGACGATATGGCGGCCCTGCCGCACCGCGCTCTGGTAGGGCGCGATCACCGGATGGTCCCAGACGCCGAGCGCGCGAAGCTGCGCCTCGTCGCCGGTCCAGATCGCGACGTGACCGTAGTGCCCCGGAATGAACTTGTCGGTCAGGCGAAACGGCGTTTTCTCGAGATGGATGCGCGACTTCTCCGGCACTTACGCAGCGTCCTTTGCGATCTGCATCGCGCTTCAGGTCATCTCCGCCGTCGTTATTCTTGTCCAGGCTGGAAAGCGAACGTAGCGTCATCCGCCTTTATGGGCTGGCTACGGTTGACGCACCGAAATACCGGTACGCATCCGCTGCCAAATTCGCCAGACGATGCTCGAAACGCCGCCTCGCGCGAGAAACACCACCAACAGGACGCTTGCTCCCGTGGCGATGTTGATGACGCCCGACCGGGTCGCGCCCACTAGGCTCGCCACCTCCGGCAGGAACACGTAGAACGCGCCGCCGAGGAGAGAACCGATCAAACTGCGCATGCCTCCGACCACCATCGCGATCAGCAGGTTCAGGGCGACCAGCAGGTTCAGCGATTCCGGCGACATGAATCCGATCGTGCAAACGTACATGAATCCGGCCACCCCGCCGAACAACGCTGCGCAGACGAAGGCCAGTACTTTGTACGCGTACACCGGCACGCCGACCGACGCGGCGACGGTTTCGTTGACCCGTATCAACGACAGCGCGCGGCCCAGCCGGCCGCGCGTGAGGTTGCCGGCCAGAAAGAACATCATGACCGCCAACGCCGCAACCACGTAGAAGGTCCATTGGTCGGACGCCAATCCGGTCCATGCCGGCGCGTGCAGGGGCTGGGCGCTGATGCCGGTGGACCCCCCCGTCAGATTGGACAGGCGTTTGGCCAATGGGACCGCGATCACCGGAAGCGCGAGCGTCACCATCGCGAGCGAATGGCCGCCCAGCCGCAATGCCGGCAATCCGACCAGAAGGCCGATCACTGCCGGGACGACGCAGGCGGCGGCGAGCGCAGCCAACGCCGGCCAGCCGGCGGCGGTAGCGATGGCCGCCGAATAAGCGCCCAGCCCGAGGAACGCGCTGTGCCCCAGAGAGACCTGCCCCGCGAAGCCGGTCACGAGGTTCAGCCCGAGAATGGCCACGGCGAATGTAGCGACCAGGGACAATTGCGAATTCGTGTATGGAGTGGCGGTCAGCGGAATTATTGCAACGACCACGGCGCCGATGAGCCACAGCACGGCCTGTACCCGAAGATTGACGGCCAATCGCCGCACCCAGGAGAACGTATTCATACCCGCGTACTCTCGATCCGGCCGAACAATCCCTGCGGCCTCCACGTCAGCACGGCGCACATCAGCAACAGCGGCACGGCAATCTGCAGGTCGTTGCCGATGAAGCCGATATATGTGCCCGCCAGGTTCTCGACCACCCCGATCATGCCGGCCGCAACGACCACGCCGAGCGGGCTTTCCAACCCGCCCACGACAACCGCGATCAGCGAGTAAACGAGGATCTGGTTCATCATGTTGGGATCGAGGTAGACCTTCGGGGCCACGAGGCAGCCGGCCAATGCGCCCACCGCGGCGGCCAGGCCCCAACCGGTCATCAGCAGCAGGTTGACGTTCAGCCCCGACAGCGCGCTGGATTCGGGGTTGTCGGCCACCGCCCGCATCGCCAGGCCGAGCCGCGTCCCGAAGAACAGCAGATGCAGCGCAATGACGAGCACCGCGAGCACGCCGACGATGCCGAGCGACTCCAGGCTGATTGCCGAGCCTGCTACATGGAGGGCGCCGGGCGGGAACAGGGACGGAAAGGGCTTGATCTCGTGGCTCCAGATGAAGCCGGTCACCCCATTGAGCAGGATCAGCAGCCCGATCGTCACGACGGTGACGACCAGCGGCGGTTCCTTGGCCACCCGGCGGATGATGAAGCGCTCGTTCAGCGCTCCCAATGGCACGGCCAGCGCAATCGCGATGGCAACCGCCAGCAGGGCCGGTACACCCGCCTGCACCAGCGCCCACGCGAGATAGGTGGAAAGGACCGCCAATTGCCCTTGCGCGAAATTCACCACCCCGGTGGCCCGGTTGATGAGAACGAGCGCCAGGGCAAGCGTTGCGTAGATGGCGCCGGTGGTAACGCCGCCAAGGATCTGTTGAAGCGCAAGCATCCCTTTTCCTTCAACCGCCAAGGTACGCGGCACGCACCTCGTCCATGCCGGCCAACAGCTTGGCTGACCCCGTGATCGCCACCCGCCCCGACTCCAGCACGACGGCCGAGTCGGCGAGGTCCAGCGCCAGCGCCGCATTCTGTTCGACGATCAGCATGGCGATGCCGCGTTCGGTGTGAAGCCCGCGGAGCGCATCGAACACTTCGCCGGTGATTTTGGGGGCAAGGCCGAGCGAAGGTTCATCGAGGACGAGAAGACGCGGTCTGCCCATCAGCGCCCGTGCGATGGCAAGCATCTGCTGTTCGCCGCCCGAAAGATTGCCCGCGAGGACCGAACGCCGCTCGCGAAGCCTTGGGAAGAGCGCAAAGCAAAACTCGAAGTCCTCCGCCACCTGCGTCCGGTTGCGACTGCGCAAGGCCCCAACCTGCAGGTTCTCGATCACCGTTAACCGCGTCAGCGTGCCGCGTCCCTGCGGCACGTGAGCCAGGCCCCGCTGCGCGATCTGATCCGGGCGCAATGCCTTCAGCGACTCCCCCGACAGCGTCACCGAGCCGGTGGATGGAATCATCCCGCTGACTGCCCGAAGGGTCGTGGTCTTGCCGGCGCCGTTGGCCCCCAGCAGCGCCGTGATGCCGTTCTGCGCTACCGTCAGGTCGATCTGATGCAGGACCTGCGAAGCACCATAGCCCGCGCTGACCTTCGCGATCTCGAGCAGGTTCACGCCGCCGCTCCCAGATAGGCTTCGACGACGACCGGGTGTTTGCGGACCTCCGCCGCGGATCCTTGCAGCACAACCCTGCCCTCGACGAGCACCACGACTTTATCCGTGATTTTAGAGATCATGCCCATGTGGTGCTCGACGAGCACCACGGTCAGTTCGAACCGTTCGCGCAGCTTGCGCAGCAACACGCCCAGCTCATCGACCTCGCCATGCGGCAAACCACCGGCCGGCTCATCCAACAGAAGCAAGCGTGGTTGCGACAACAGCGCACGCGCCAACTCCACCCTCTTCTGCAAGGCGTACGGCAGGTTTCCGGCGGGAATCCCGGCCCACCGCGATAGGCCGAGTTCATCCATGACCGCTTCGGCCCGCCGCCTCAGCAGCGCCTCGTCATTGCGCACCGACGGTAATCCCAGGGCGAGCGACAACGCGTTGCCGCGCAAATGTACGTGGCCGCCGCATAACGCGTTGTCGAGCGCGGATGCCGCGGGGTCGAGCGTGGGATGCTGAAAAGTGCGCGCGATGCCGATCGCCGCAAGCCGATGAGGCGGCATCCGCAGGACGTCTCGCGCTCCAACGCAAGGCACATCGAAACGCACTTCACCCTGGTGCGGGACGTAGCTGCCGGTGATGCAGTTGAACAGCGATGTCTTGCCCGCGCCGTTGGGACCCACCAGGCCGCAGATGGTGCCTGCCTGGACGTCGAAGCTGACGTCGTGAAGGACGGTGTGACCCCCAAACCGCAAACCGACCCTTTCGATCCACAACGCGGTCGCCGCCGCGCCGGCGGACGGCATCAATGACCGCGCTCCATCCAATCGCGCAGCGCGGCATTGACGGCCGCTGGATGCTCCATCTGAACCATGTGACCGCAGTCTTCGATCGTGATCAATGCAGCCCCGGGGATGGCTGCGGCCATCAACTGCGAGTTTTCGTAAGGAGTGATCAGGTCTTGCCGGCCGCACAACACCAGAGTGGGACACGATATGTTTGGCAGGCTCGCCATGCTGTCGCTCCGGCCCATAATCGCGAGTTGCTGACGCAGGAACGCCTCCTTGCCCACGCGCCGAGCCATATCGCCAAATGCGCGGACCAGCGATTGGTCCGACACCCTGCGCTCATGGAAGAGCAAAGCGGGGAAGCCGGCAATGACGTCCTCGAAGCCGCCGTGCCGGGCCTCGTCGAAGAACGCACGCCGCCGGGCGGCTTGCTCGGGCGAATCGGCCCGGGGCTGTGTGCTCAGCAACGCCAGCCGGCGCACCCGGTGCGGCGCCCGCCGCATGACCTCGAGAGCAACGTAGCCCCCCATGGAGTGGCCGGCGAGCGAGAACGTGCCCTCCCCCAGCGCCAGCACGGCGTCCGCCATCGACCCGATCGAGTCCTGGGTGTCCAGCCGCGGAACCCGGCAGTCATAGGAATCCGATAGCGCGTCGATCTGCGCCGTCCACACCGCATGATCGAACAGGAGACCCGGGACAAGAAAAACCGGTTCGCGCGACGCGTCGGCCATGGGATGTCGGCGTCACTCACCGACGACCCATGCGCCGTCTCGAAACGTCTGCAGCTTGAAGCCGGTGATCGGCGCCTGCGGCGGTTGACCGCCGTCGAATCCGATACCGTCGAGCAGCATCGACACCTTCGGGAGCTTCAGGCCGTGGACCGCGTCCATGAGCCCCTGGCGGGTCAAGGTCTTCATCGCCTTGAGGCTCTCCACCATGGTTTCGGCGCTGGCATAACCCCAAATGGCGTTCAAGATATGAGGATCGACATCCGGGCTGTACTTCGCCATGCGGGCAAAATACTCGACCATGTCCGGGTCTTTGGCGTATTGCGGCGATCTCGTCGCCTTGATGAATGTGCTGCTTCGCAACTCCGCGAAGTACTCGCCTGCACCGGAAGGCTTAATCACCTGGGCGATATTGGAGGTCAGGGTGGGCACGAAGGTCGCGGGCTTCCACCCGGTCAACTGAATCTGCTTGAGGCCCGAAGCCTGCAGCTTTGGCACGTTGACCGCCGAAAAAAACCAGTCCGCCTTGGAGGCCGCGAGATTGGCGATCTGGCTGTCCACCGTCGGGTCGGTCGGCTCATAAGTCTGCCGGATCACGAGTTCTGCTTTCGACCCTTCGAGCCCCTTTTCCAGTCCGCGCACGTAGGCTTTCCCCACGTCGTCGTTCTGGCTCAGCACCGCAACGCGCGCCGGCTTGTCCCGCGCCTTGATGAATGCGCCGAACGCCTGGCCCTCAGATTCATAGGTCGGCAGCCAGCCGATGGTCCATGGGTTTTTCACGGGGTCGGCGCTAAATACGCTGGCGCCAGTCACCAGAAAGATGTTCGGAACCTTCAGTTGGACGGTTTCCGGCATCACCGCGAGGTTGCCCGGAGTTCCGAACGAGCCGACAACGGCCAGCACTTTGTCCTGATTCACGAGCTGGCGGAAATTCACCACCAGTTTGCCGGGATCGTAAGAGTCGTCCCGGGCGATGTACTCGATCTTGCGCTTCTTGCCGTCGGACATCTGGACCCCGCCGGCATCGTTGACGGCCTTGTAATAGGCCTGTGCCCCGGCGACTTGCGCAAGACCATTGGCCGACAAAGCACCCGACAGGGGAAGGCTCCCGCCGATCTTCACCGTGTCGTCCGCGATGCCCGGATCGACCGGTGCGTTTCGACCGCAGCCGGACAACGAAATCGCCAGGATTCCCGCGATCACAAGGGCCTTCGCGCCGGAAGCGAACTTGGTCCCATTGGGAGAAAAGGCATCAAGCCGATTCTGCCCGCTCATGTATTCATTCATGATCGCTCCATACGCGAAACGGACTACGTTGACGACAAGCGGCGTGACGATGCGCGGACGCCATCCCCGCCGTGGAACGGTAACGATTGGAGGTCCGTTTCACTATCGTTCAATTGAACGATATAAGGGCCGCTTGCGCCGTGTTGCCGCTCTGCGGCGGAACTCCCTCGATGCGGCCGGCACCCCCGAGCTTGCGTTGGCGCGAGACCAGGCTTCCGTGTTCGAGGCAAGCGCCCTGGCCGTGAAGTGCGGACGTCATCATCGCCTTGTCGCTCACCCCCAGCTTTTCATAGATGATCCGCAAGTGATGGCGCACCGTCGCGGGCGCGTTGCCGAGCTCGCGGGCAATTTCCTTGTAACTGCGGCCGCGGCTGAAGGCTTGGGCAATGGTTGCTTCCCGCTTTGAAAGCAGATCCACTCGTGTACGGCCTCGCGCGACGAGAAGATGGAATTCGCCGAACGAATAACGGCGCACGACGACGCGGCTGAACTTGATCGAGGCGTCGCTCGACTGAAGCCATTCAAGCACCGGAGGCGGCAGCGAAACACCGTCCCATTGCGGCCATTGCGTATCGAGCACGTCTCGAAACTGCGCCTCGGCGCTCACGATACCGAACTGCCTGTCGATTACCGCGATGGCGACTTCGCCGCCCGACGCCGAGACCTTGAAATGTTCGATTTGAAAGGCGCGGTTGGCTTCCCATGAAGCGCATAAATGAGGCGTCAGATACTGTTTGAGCAGTTGCTCGTCGGCATTGAAGCGCGGCTCGTGCTGCGCACGGTAGAGAGATAAAAAAGTGAAAGTGGCTCCGGTGCGAGCGTAGTCGGCGGTGCAACAGGCCTGCCCGATGCCGTGCGAGAACGTCAGCGTCGCCAACCCCGGCGCGGCCGCCAAATTGCGTTCATCGAAATAAGCAGTCTGCCGCGGTTGCTCGCGCGCAGCTCTGGCTACGTTGTCGTCGCGTTTGGTTTGCTCCCAGACGTCCACATAGCGCGCCGGAAGATTGTACAAATGAGAGGAATGCAAAAGGAAGCTGCTCTCGTGAGGGGACATGATTCCCCACCATGCCATGTCGAACGGAAGAATCCTCTGCACCACGGAAAGCGCCTTCTGCTGAAAGCCGTCCACCGGTTGCTCCCGGGCGAGAACCGTCAGTTCCAAAAGCGCGTCGCTGAATTCGTTGAGCTTGAACATGAGTACCTCACTTCGAGGTCGCGCAATCTTCGCAGAATCCCCCCTGCCTCCTCGGAGTCTGTGCCAAACCAGCGTAGTTTAAGCCCGCCGCAATGTTGGCGGTGGTGCGCATTTGGCGACCCCTCTTGCGACCGCAGGACGCGTGAGGAATGTGATTTCCCGAGCGGGCGAGCGCTACCGGCGCCCCGTCCACTTCTCGCCCCACGCGAGGAGCGCGCGCATCATGCCCTTGAGATCGCGGCCCTTGGGCGTCAGGCGATAGTCGAAGCGCAGAGGCTTCTGCTGGTAGGCGGCCTGCATCCACCGCGCCATCCACCACCTCGACGGCGGCAGCGTCGAGACCTACCAGGCGATGATCCGGCACATGGACGAGGGCATCGGCCGGATCCTCGATCGGCTCGAGCGCAGGGATGCCGCTGAACGCACGCTCGTGATCTTCACCAGCGACAACGGCGGCGAGCGCTTCTCTGACCAGTGGCCTTTGAGCGGCAAGAAAAACGATCTGCTCGAGGGCGGCATCCGCGTGCCGCTGATCGCGCGTTGGCCGCAGCGGGTGCCCGCTGGACGCGTTACCGCGCAGGCGGCGATCTCGATGGACTGGGCAGCGACGCTGCTCGAGGCCGCGGACGTCCCGCAGCATCCGGGCTATCCGCCGGACGGGGTCTCTCTTCTGCGTATCTTGGAAGGCGCGGAGCCATTCGAGCGCGAGCTCTTCTGGCGCATGAAGCTCCGTGACCAGCGCGCCATGCGCGCCGGCAGCTGGAAGTACCTTTCCATCGAAGGCAACGAGTTCCTCTACGACCTCTCGCGCGACGCGCGCGAGCGCGCCAATCTCGCGAAGCGCGAGCCCGCGCGGCTCGCAGCCCTGCGCGAGCGCTACGCGGCCTGGGCCGCGGAAATGCCCGCCATCCCGGACGATGCAGTCGCGGAGAAGCTGTACACCGCGAAGGACATGGCGCAGCCCTCGGGTTGACGCAGCGGTTACTTCGCAGACAACTGGCGCGAGGCGCCCATCCAGTCCTCGATGTGGTACGAGCGCTCCATCTTCCCGTCCCGGATCGTGTGCACGTCGATCGACATGATGCGGAAGCTCTTGCCGCCATGGGGCACGCCCATGAACGCGCCCGCCGGCGTGCCGCTCGCCTCGCCGCGCACCACCACGCGGTCACCGGAGACGAGCAGTTCCTTGATCTCCCACTTCAGGTCCGGAATCGCCTTGGTGAATCCTGCGATGACGCCAGTCACTTTGTCGCGCGGGCTGCACGCCTCGTTACCGCCGCACGATACCCAGACAGGGCTGGTCGCTTCCGTGATCAGTGCCGCGGTGTCCTTGCCGGGACCCGCGTTGAGCGCGTCGTAGAACGGGGCGATCGCGGCGCGGGCCTGCTCGACCGTCAGGGACTGCGCCTGGGCGGCCGGCATGGCGGTCATGAGCGAAGCGCAGGCAGCGGCGACAAAAAGCCAATGGCTAGCACGCATGTCTTCTCCTTGATGAGAAATGGAACGGCGCGCATTACAGCCCCGGAGCGCCTGATGAATCAAGCGCATAATATTCATGGACCATGCATGATATTGATCTTCGCCGCATCGACCTCAACCTCCTCGTCGTGCTCGACGTGCTGATGGCCGAACGCAGCGTCTCGCGCGCCGCCGCGCGGCTCAACCGCACCCAGTCGGCGATCAGCCACGCGCTGGGGCGGCTTCGCGACCAGGTCGGCGATCCGCTGCTCGTGAAAGTGGGGGGGCGGATGCGCCCGAGCCCGTTCGCCGAGCACCTGGCGCAGGAACTCCGGCCGATCCTCTCGAACATCCGGCGCGCCCTCGTGCCGCCGCTGGCGTTCGACCCGGCGACCACGGTGCGTGAGTTCCGCATCGCGGTTCCCGACCTCACGCCCTCGCTTTTCCCCCTGCTCGAAGAACGCGTCCGGCGCGAAGCGCCGGCGGCGCGTCTTGAATGGGTGGCGCGCGACGCTCAGGCGGTGCTTGCGGTCGCCGAGGGGCAGATCGATGTCGCGCTCGCTCCCTCCGCGCAAGCGCTGCCCGAAGGCCTCAGCCTCGCCGCCGTTCGGCCCTTCCGCTGGGCGTCCTTCGTGCGCCAGAGCCACCCGGCGATCAAGTCCTGGGGGCGCCGCGCAAGGGCGAGATGGCCGCACCTTGCGGTCCGGGTAGGCGACGGCGGGCCGAGCCCGGTGGCGCGGGCCGCCGCCGGAGTCGATTCGCGGCGCACGCTGACGACCTGGGTGCCGCATTTCTCCGCAGTCGCTCCGCTGCTCGCCCGCAGCGAGCTGATCGCCACGCTGCCCATGGTCGTGATGTACGAATCCCTCGAGCGTTTCGGGCTGCGTGCGCTCAGGACGCCGTTTCCGATCGCGCCGATGACGCACACCCTGATCTGGAGCCAGCGGCTCGGCAACGACCCCGGGTCGCGATGGTTACGCGGGCACGTCGGGGCCGTCCTCGATGACGTGATTAAGGCGGCCGACGCGCAAATGCCCGGCTAGGCGCCAGGTATTCCTTCAGCCTTGCGGCCGGCGTGCGATCAATGCTGCCCAGGCTTCGCGGGATCGAGATATTCCCGCAGCCGTTCGGCGACCCTGTCCCTGATCCGCGAGCCGTACTGCCGCATCTCGTCCTTCTCTTCGTCGGTCAAGCGCTTGTCGATCACGTGAAAGCTCGCGCGCTCCTTGATCCGCCGCCACCAGTCGCCCGTCGCCGGCCGCCCCTTGAGCCAGAGATCGAGGAGGTTCAAGTACTCGAGCCGCGCCAGGTACGGCGTCATGTTGATGTCTGCGAGGCAATATTGCTGGCCGGTCAGCCAAGGACCGCCGCTGCCGTCATTCGTGCTCAGCGCACTTTCCATGCTCTTGAGCGCCTTCTCGAAGTGGCCGATGGCCTGGAACACGTAAGGGCTGTCGACGCCCAGCTCGTAGGTCGACACGTAGCGCGCCCGGCGCTCCGGATCGCCCACGTTCCTGAAGCGGGTCTCTCTCTGCTCCGGCGTCATCGCGCGCAGCTTCTCGCGAAACATCGCCGAGAAGCTGATCTCCCGGGTCGCCTCGAAGATCGCCTCGTCGACCTGCTTCGACCACAGCCGCATCCTAGCCCTGAGGTAGGGATCTTCCGGAACCAGCGAAGGCTGCGGATGGATGTCGTCGACGTACTCGCAGATCAGCGTCGAT
>Ga0187892_10010860_pt1 | contig 11374 bp, 12 predicted proteins | sample MA1701073metaG_FD_139345 | JGI IMG/M metagenome (GOLD analysis project Ga0187892, IMG submission 139345) | Bio-ooze microbial communities from a basaltic lava cave in the Kipuka Kanohina Cave System on the Island of Hawaii, USA - MA170107-3 metaG ... | reverse complement strand
TTAGGGCGAAGCCGTAGAGAACCGCGCGGGCACAAATTTTAATTTTAGAAATATTTGGAAAGCTGGGTAACGTATTCATTGGGACCTCTAGCTTATGATCTCAAAATACTTTTTATGATCCTCCCGCAAAGTGGATGGCCCGGCTTAGGTTCACTGCTTCGAAATCGCCGGTCTGCCGCGAAGCAAGTATTTCTGGACTTTACCGGTCGCGGTCTTCGGTAGCTCACGCACGAATGTAACGCCGTGTGGGGTCTTGAAATGTGCTAGATGGTCTCGTGCGAATTGGCGCAGCTCTTTTTCGGTGGCGGTAGCGCCAGCTTTCAAAACAACAAACGCTTGCGGTGCCTCGCCCCAGCGCTCGTGAGGTAAACCAACTATTGCGATCTCTTGAATCGCGGGGTGTCTGAGTAACACTCCTTCTACCTCGACCGAAGAGATATTCTCGCCGCCGCTGATGATCACATCTTTCAGGCGATCGCGAATTTCGGTATATCCGCTCGGATGTACTACTGCCCCATCACCGGTGTGGAACCATCCGCCTCGCATTACCTCAGCCGTGGCCTCCGGGTCCTGATAGTACCCCTTCATCACCACATTTCCGCGCACCACAATCTCACCTAAAGTCTCGCCGTCATGTGGGACCCCGCGTCCATCTTCGTCAACAACCCGCAGTTCACCGGAAGTGAGCAACTCGACGCCCTGGCAGGCCTTGATAACAGATCTTTCACCGCACGAAAGCGTTCCGTGTTCGGGTCTCGGTTCACAGACTGTAATAAAAGGCGAGGTTTCAGTCAGACCATAAACATGAGTGATGACCCAGCCCAGTTCTCCCTCAATTCGCTCTATAGTGGCCGGCGCTGGTGGCGCCCCCGCGGTCATCACCCGGAGTCCGCGAGCAGTTTGGCGTCTTAACTGTTCCGGGCTATTGGCAATTCCGATCAAAACCGTAGGAGCGGCGCACAGCATACTTACGGACTCAAGGTTGATCTTCTCGAAAACTGCCACCGGCTCAACCTTTCTCAGGCAAATGTGGGTCGCGCCGGCCGCGGTGACGGTCCAGACGAAAGTCCAACCATTGGCATGAAACATTGGCAGCGTCCAGAGATAGCGATCGGCTAGCGTCATTGGGTGATGAATCAGCGTGCCCACAACGTTCATGTACGCGTTGCGGTGAGTAATCATCACGCCTTTGGGCCTTGAGGTCGTGCCGCTGGTGTAATTGATGGTCAAAAGGTCTGTTTCCGAGATAACTGGCCGGGGAAATTCTGCCGGCGCGTTTGTCAAGAGTGTCTCATAGTCCAGCCAGCCAGGTTTGGGAGTTTCCAGAGCGACAAAGGACTGGACCTTCATTAACTGCGAGCGAACGCTATCGACCGCGTCAACGTAGTCTGAGTGGGCGCAAACAAGGCGCGCACCACTGTGGTTGATGAGATACGCGAAGTCGTCGGGACTCAGCCGGAAGTTAATAGGCACCAGTACAGCGCCTATTTGAGGAATTGCATAAAAAGATTCAAGTTGGGCATGCGTATTAGGCGCGATATAGGCGACGCGATCACCTTGTCGAATCCCTAGCGCCAGCAAAGCAGACGACCAGCGATCGCAGCGGGAGAAGAACTCTTCATATGTCAGCCTTAAATCACCGTCAACAACTGCTTCACGCTGCGAGTACAGTTTGCGTGTACGACGCGCAAATTCCAGGGGAGTCAAAGGCAGCTCCATAGAATCCCTCCTCTGCTGGACTTTTTTTGTGCTTCCGGCTTTCTGGCGAAAATATACGCGCGTGTGCTCTGGTATTCTACTTCGGTTGAAACATGGATCTCTCTCAATTGCTTCTTCAAGCTCAAACCCAGCTCTCTGAATATAACGTTTCAGCTCGTCCATCTGGAAGAAGAAAGAATCTAGGGATAACTGCCAACAATGCATCTGGCGGCCCGCCTTCGCCGACACACGCGCTACGCTCTTGTTCTCAGGTTATCTGGCTGATTATTTCGCCAATCTTAACTTTACCCAAGAAACGGGGAAACATATCTTCGACCGCACCGGTTCTTACCAGGTGAAAGGTTCGCTGGGAAGCATGGAGAACCTCAATCTACGACTGGCTCGATTGGTTGGCCCTGATGTGGTTCAAAGGCGTCGAAAACAGACGAGACGTTCCCCAGGCGGTGGCGGTACTGACGCTTGTCGCCGAAGAAGCAAAAGAACCGCTGGCCTCAAGGGCTAGTTACTATCTGGGAATCGCTGCCATTCCTGAGCAGAACGAGACGAAGGCGCAGGAATATTTATTTCCAGAAGAGCCTGCGTGGTACGCCTGATCCATTTTTCAAGCATCTAAGCGAACAGGCGTAGGGTATTTCAAAAACAAAGTGAGCAGTAATGCAGGTAACTCGACACGACTTTAATTTCTATGGGCAAGTACTGGCCGGGTGGCTAATGTGCACCGTGACATCAGTGGCTTCAGGTACAACCGCTGTTCCGTACGTGCACTCGGATCTTTCGCCGGAAGCCGGCGGCCAGGACGCGACCACGCGCCGCCAGCACAAGCGCCTAGAAACCTTCGGAATCTGGTTACCGAACTCGGCCAGAATTATTTTAATCAGGAAGACTCCCAAAAGTAAGGTGACTTACTTGTTCATCAAGATGGCGGACGGCGACGGACGGCTGTTTAAGCAAAAGTTGGTTGAAGGACCTTTTCCGAAGAAAACGAAAGTCTCGGTCTCGATTGAAGACTTCGATTGCCTGAAGGGCCCAAATTCAGGCGACTGTCTGCGCATCGGCGCCGTTAACTCGCCGAGCGACGAACCGAGCGACGAAATCGACAAGTGGTTTAAAGAAAGTAAATTTGAACCCGACACCATCGCGTCATTTCGCATCGACGGGTTCAAGAAATTTGCGTCCATGTTCCTTGACTCGAAAAAAGGATTTTTACTGCTTTGGTACAAAGCGTGATCAATGCGTTCTAACTCGAAGAGACATTGAATTCTACCGGACGGGGACCATGAAGCCGAAGATGAAACAGCTAGCGATAAAAGTCAGGAACCATCATTATGCCGTTGCTTGCGCCTGCTTGTTACTCGTGGGAGGTACTTCGGCGCAGGAGGACGCCTCATTCAATAAGAAGTTTCCGGACGGCAGCGAGGTTTACTTGCATAGAGAATCGTTTGTCGAGCAGAGATCACGGCCGCAAGACTCAGGGGCCGGAAAGCCGGGTGAGGCGAGCACCGCGAAAGAGTTTAACGTCGATCGCTACTCTTTGTTTTTGAGGACGCCGAAATCAGCATCGGACATTTTGATCTGGAGCAAAGAATTGGTCCACCTCAAGCAGAATCCTGAACTTTCGGCACATAAGGGAAGGTTCCGTGTGGCCGACGTCTTGCTCGAAAGAGACAGAGCCTACGTCCTGACGCACATTGGTGACTTCTACATCGTCTCAAATGTCAGACGCGACCTCGATGGTGTTTGGTTTGAGGCGAGCAAGACAAACCTGGCGCGGGATCTGGAGTTCCAACCAATAGTTAAAGCGGAGTTCCAGCCCGGTTCGAAACCGCGGATCAATGTCGATTACAAGGCCAGCGGGGGAAAATATGACGGCCTGATACGCCGCTGGTCCTGGGCTCTCAGTAATGACTGTTGGTATAGAAAATAAGTCCTTCGCCAAATGGCGAGATGATCCTGATATTTTTGAGAATTAATGGCAGTACCTGCCGCCGGCGCGGCCATTACGAATTGTCGGTTAAGGAGTTTAGGTACGCCCGCCGGCGCGAATCCCCAGGCTCCTGAGAGAGATTACTCGAATCCGGAATGGAAGCTCGTTCACCTATGACTTGCTATTCCGCGTGCACCTCGTAAAGATAGGAACTATGCTTGTCGGAGCAGGAGCTGACCGTGAAGGGCGGAACTGGTTAGCACCAATAGGGCAATGTCTTCCTTACTACTGCTAGTGCTTCTGTTATGCGTGGCTTGTATCGCCATCGGCGCTGTCAAGAAAAAGGCGTCGTTTCTCATAGCTCTTAGCGGATCAGTTCTGGTGTACCTCGTAAGTTGTTATGCGTGGTTTGCGCTTTGGTGGTTTAACGTCGTCAGAGTTGACGGCCTCTTTATGAGACTGGGGCTTTATCGCATTCGAGGAAGTTGGGGGCTGTTGTATTTTGCGCCGCCCCTTCTGCCAGTGGTGGTTTTTAATTGGCTTTTCATATTCCTTCGCCGCCGGAAAAGGAAGAGAGATCTCCAACCTTGACCTGGCAGGATAGTTAACGCAAAGCTAACCGCCGAAAAGGAGTTGTGTCCAGTAGAATTGCGATGAAATGCGAGACTTGTCGCCAGCGGCGGCCCGTGCGCCCTGGTTAATTCGAGCGTTAGGGTGCTTCCTTGAACCGTGAGGAGATGAGATTAGAGGATGTATGCCGCTGTGCGCGGCGGGTGATGCCCGGCGTGCGCCGACTTTTCTTGCTATGATCGAACACGATCCTCGATGTGACGTTTCCGAACAGAAGATCTTGGCTGACGTGGCTCAATATGGATGGCACGTCATGAAAGTGCTCGAGAAAGCTGATTCGCCTGGTTGGGCATATTCGATCGGCCTTTATCGTGCCTTCCGTCATCCTGAGATCGTCGTTTTCGGGCTCAATGGCGACCTGATGCACGCGATCATCAACTTCATTGGCCAAGATATTCGCTCCGGCAAGGGTTTCGAACCGGACAAGAAGTATGCCGACCTCATCGAAGGATATTTGTGTACGTTCAAGACGGTTAGCGTGGCTTGGTATTATCCGTTTTTGGGTTACGCCAATTGGTTCTACAAGGGCATGGATTATCCGGTTCTGCAATGCATATGGCCTGACAAGAAATCTCTCTATCCGTGGGACTCGGGTTTTAATCCAAATTGGGTTTATGCCCAGCCGTTGTTATTTCATAATGAGCCCGTTTCAGCTCGGACGACTGCCTGGCTTAGGTCAATGAATATTGACGCTGGAAATGAACATTGAAGATGAACAGGAATATTCATTCCTGGGACAGAGACGCTTTCTCAAAAGCGTTGATTTGGAGTGTACTGGTAGAAAGTATTTCTATCGCGCCTCTGGCCATCTCAGGGATGGGACATGCGGGGCCAAATGGCATTTTGGGTTGGCTTAGTCTCTTGTTTAATTTTCTCGGTTTCATCCCTGCGGTCTGGTTGAGCTCCGGCATTGATATGTCTTGGGCGGCTTTTATTGCCATCGTCTTTCTCTTCCAAACACCGTTATTGTGCTATCTCATTTTTGTTTATTTTCGGTGGAGGAAAATTCTGAGGAAAAGGGGTATGACGATTCACAAAAATCTGATTCTAATAGCGGCGATAGCCTTCTTAGTTTTTCCCTCGAAGGCTGTGGAATCAAGCAAACGCGAAAACCGAGCTGAGAATAGCAAAGGGGTCATTAAAGCTCTGGTGACCGGCACACTTCAATTTGAAAACGGTCGAGGATATTTCATCTCGGTAAAATCGACAAAGCATTCGGGTTGGAATAATCGAGTTTGGCTTGCCGTCAGCGAAGATAAGATAATGGTTCGCCAACTTCAAGGACTAGAAGGGAAGAGCATAACGGTGAAAGGCGAACTTGAGCAGATGCCGGCGAACGTCCAAGCAGCCGTACCGGTGCACGGAATGTACTTACGAACCTTCGAAATCGAGGGTGGGCGGTAATAGTATTTGCAGAATCGGGTTGAACTCCGACATGGCTATGGCCACCATCCTCTTCACGTCCTTGCTGCTTTTCGCGTTAACATGCTTGATTCGTCTCTTTCCACCTTTCACAGATGGCAAGCCTCTTTGTTGATGAAGAGAGTCTCAGAAGAAGAGCATTTCAATTGATGGGGGCCCCTGAGCTCAGAAGAACGAGTCCGAGGCGTCTTAATGATTTGTGGTCTCGCTTCCTCTAATGAGTCTGTTATGGAGCAGTGCGAGAAGACACTTCTTCGGGACAAAAGCAGTACCGTGAGACGCCCTGTAGGGAGGTAACGAATTTGAAACGCTATCCGCTAACGCTTCTCGTAGCTATTTTAGCCTCTGGATCGATAACCTTTGCTAGGTACAGCCAAACAGCCAGCGAACGCGCCGCAGTCATGGCAGCGGTTGCTCCGGCAACATATCCAGCAATAGCCAGAACTGCAGGAGCGCGGGGGGACGTTGTCGTCGAGGTGCTTGTGGACTCGAAAGGCAACGTAGTCTCCACAAAAATAATTTCCGGCCATGCCCTCTTGCAAAAAGTTAGCGAGGACGCTGCTAAACAATGGAAATTCTCTCCTTCACCGGAAAGCACAAAAACGCGAGCGGTACAACTTACCTTTGGCTTCCAAACTGTAGACGCGGGCCGAAACCCAAAGTATGAGTTTACGATCGTCTTTCTGCCTCCGTACAAAGTAGATGTGCGAGAGCATGCGAGGATCATCGAGTGACTCGATCAAGGCATCTCCTAACGAAACGGTGACAGCGGATATTGCCAAAAAGGCGAGACCATCCGTGTCGTAGAGATGCGCATACCCTAAGAGTATTGAACTGGTCGTCTTATCCCTAGGCGCCGCCGAACAAGCCCTTGCTGGCCCCGCAATAGCAGTTTTCTCGAGTAGTCATGTTCGCTTCAGCTCTCAAAGAGATAGGCTTTGAAGTTGTTCTTGATCCCAAAACTTCACAGCTAATCAAATCATAGGAAGGCTCCCGCTTGAGAATCTGGAAAACTTGCGGAACTCAAGTTCGTTCGCCACGTCACACCGAATAAAATTCGCAGGCAACTAACTAGAATGCAAGGAGCAAGGAGAGCAAGGGCAAAGTCTCTCGGACCTAGCCGCTAGTACTATCAATTTTGAGGTTTAGAAGACCTGGCAGTCTGCGGTCCCGTTGACCGCGCTACCCGGTATTATCGCCTGGCGACGTGCGCGAAGTGGCGCACGAGCACCAACAGTAATACCGACTGCCATGCGAGCCCTATCAGCGCGTGCACCAGCGCCGCCCGGGTCGCCCCGTCGTGGAACAGCCAGAAAACCTTCAGCGGCCAGTAGTGCGGGAGGAGCCCGAATGCGTATTGCCACGGACCCGTCACGAAGTACGACACAATACACGGCACCATCACGATGCCTACCGCCTTGGCGAGTGCGAATCCCTGCACCTTGTTCGAGGCGATCGTGCCGAGGAACAGCGCGTAGATCGGCGCCAGCGGCGCGGCTGTCACCGCGCTCACCCCAGTCTGCAGCATCGTCGTCGCCGTCAGTCCCGCCAGCGGCACCATGACCGCGCCAAAAACGACGCTCACTAGCATAAGTCCGCTCAGGCGATACCGCAGGTAGTCGCCCAGGCTAAGCGGGGTGACCAGCAGCGCCGACAGCGTTTGGTCGTCTCTCTGATCGAGCAGGAGAAATCCGACAACGCTTCCAATCATCCCTGCCAGAATCAGGGGCAGGAAGCTCATGAGGAGCGGGTAATAGGCGACGAGGTCGAAGTTGAACTGACGACGCAAGATCTCGGCAACCGGCGGAACGCCGAACCGGAACAGCAGACCGAATGCGGGTGTGAAGAGTGCAATCCAGCGCAGCATCGAGTCGCGCGCCACATTGTGCGCGTCGATGGTGCCGAGTGACCGGAAGGCGGCGGCTGTCCTCATTGGCTTCGCAGTCGGCGGAGCGCGCGGCGGCTCCAAAGAGAAATTGGAACCAAGCAGAGCAGCGGATAGCCAATCGCATAGGCAAGGCGGGCCGGCGTGTACGGCGTTTGCATCTGCATCAACTCAAGCGAACCCTGGATTGGATGCAGCAGGTACCACTCTCGCGAGCCAACCCCGAAGTATCCCAGAAGTGGCAGCGAGAGCACGGCCGTGTAGAGCACCGACGGCATGATGAACTCATTGATCGACTCGTAGTGCGCTATAACGGCAACGCCTGACAAGCAAAAGAGCGTTGCAGCCAGCGCGATCCCGAGAGTCATCATCAGCAGTCGCCAGTCGAGTCCAGCCACTGCTGTCGCAATTAGAAGGCTTTCCACTAGCGATAGTGCCGTCAGCGTTATCACTTTGGAGGCCAGGTACTCGTCGCGGCGCAGCGGCGTGACGCTCTGGGCTGCAAGCGTACCCTCGCCCTGCTCCAGCAATAACAACGCGCTCACGAAATAGAACGTGTTGATCAGGATGTTCTCGAGAAGCACCACGGGCAGCAGCAGTGCCGCGACATCGTTCGGCAACCAGCGCAAGACGGCGATCGAGCATACCACCACGAACGCGGTCGCCAGATAGAAGCCGTTGCGCAGCTGTACTCGCACGTCTATCTGGAGAGTCGCGACGAGTCGAATCATACTAATGCTTTCCCAGTCACGCGAATGAAAACGTCCGCCAGAGTAGCTTCGCGGGTATGGATGGTCTGCACGTGACAGTCGCGGAGCACCTGCTGGAATGCGACATTATCCGCGAGGCCGTCGAGCGGATAGTCGCTGTGCGTCGAGCGGTCGCCGGAACGGTACTCGACTCGGACAGTACGTTCCCCGTGCGCTAGCTTCAGTGCACGTGGCGAGTCAATGCAGGCGATGCGGCCGTCGACGATGAACGCGACACGGTCGCACAACTCATCGGCAGCGGCCATGTCGTGCGTAGTAAGGAAGACCGTTGCACCACCCTGCCGCTCCGCCCGAATGAGATTCTTGACGCGCCTTGTGTTCACCGGGTCGAGTCCGCCCGTCGGTTCGTCGAGAAAAATCAGATCCGGGTTGTTCAGCAAACAGCGGGCGATGCTCAGACGGCACTTCATGCCCTTTGAGTACTCGCCAACACGCCGGTTGCCGTCGCTCTCGAGGCCGACGGCCTCGAGGACCGCGGCGGGAGCACGCGCGGCGCCGCGGTACAGCGCTGCAAAATAGAGCAGGTTCTCGAGGCCGGTCAGCTTGAGGAAGTGGTTGGGAGCCTCGAAGGAGACGCCGATCCGCTCGTAATCATCGGCAGTCCAGGCCGCGACCTCCTTGTCGCGCACGCGCACGAACCCCCGGTAGCCTTCGAGCAGGCCGATCAGAACTTTCTGGGTCGTGGACTTTCCGGCGCCGCTTGGCCCGAGGAAACCGAAGATCTCGCCGCGTTCGACGGCAAACGTCAGTCCACGCACCGCCGCTTTGTGCGAGCGCGAGTAGGTGAAATGGAGGTCGCGAACGTCGATCAAGCTTTTCGCGATGCTTTCGGGAAATGGCCGATACCAGTTGCCTTTTGGCAGCAAACCTTATCACACGACTTGGGATCAGTGAATTGACAGCCAACCTTGCGAAACGAATCAGAGACAGTCCGAAATTGGTTATACTGCTGCGCAAATAATCTGTTTGGTGAAAGCAAATGTCTAATGTGCCATTCTGGGAAACTACTTATGCTCAATTAGGCGGTGCAAGCACTTTTGGTAAACCAGCAGAAGAATTGGTTCAGCTTGTTGATTTGCTACCTCCAAGCGCCAGCGTGCTTGACCTCGGCTGCGGTGAAGGACGAAATGCTTTGTACCTTGCTGAACAGGGCTTCAAAGTTACAGCAATTGATATTTCTGTTGCCGGAATCAAGAAACTGCGCCATCTGGCGCGCCAACGCAGGCTTTCGATTACAGCGGAAGTCCACGATATAAGAGATTATACTTTCAAGCATAGTTTTGACCTTATCATTGCACATGGCAGCCTGCATCTCATCGAGCGTGAGCATTGGGCCCCACTAATTGATCGCATCAAGGCTCGAACAGCCGCTGATGGTTACAATGTCATCGTGGTGTTCACGGACATCATTCCCCCTCCTGAAGACTTAAAGGATTTTCACGTCGGCCTGTTTCGAGAGGGTGAATTGTTCAAGTTGTATGACGACTGGGATGTCATACTTAAGAAGAGCTATGTTTTAGAAGACGAGCATCCGGGCGACATCCGACATCGGCATCCGATCAATAAGGTAGTGGCGCGAAAGAGTAACTTGTGACGCAGCGCTGTTTGCGGCGCTACAACATGCGTTACTTGGGCGAAGACGGACTTCCGTGACTTACATGACGAATGTGGATTTTGGACGACTGAAGCAACCATACTAACTGCGAGAGCTGAGTGCTATCACGCCAGCCGTTCAGATGCGCTTAATCAGATGCGCTTAGTAGGAGCTTTTGCCGATCAGGTACGAAATGGAGATTTCGGATTGCGGAATTCGGATTGAAAAAAGCACACATTTTGCCCTGTCCGGAAATTGAAGGAGTCCAATTATGTCGTCTTCACTCTCTCGTCGTCATTTCATAGCGAGTCTTGGAGCGGTCGCAGCGGCATCGGTCCTTCCATATGAGGCGCTTGCTGGTGCGCTCGAACCGGGTCATTATCCACCGGCTGATCTCTCTTATTTTGAGCGCCCGGTGACTCCCGCTCCCGCAAAGATTCTTTTTGGCTACGCGGCCATCACGTGGGGCGGAGATGATTTGCAGGCGATTAAGGACATCTCCGAGCTCGGGTTTCGCGGGATACAGTTACGCGCCAATATCTTGAAGGAATATGGCGAGCGGCCGAAAGCCTTGCGTGAACTGCTCGACCAGCACCATCTCGAAATGGTCGCTCTGTCAAGCGGAAGCGTTCGGATAGCTCTCGGCACGGAGGCCGAAGAGATTGCCAGGCACGTTCGCCACGCGAGATTCGTGCACGATGTCCGGGGTCACTATCTACAGGTGACGGATTCGGCGCGGCCGAAAGATCGGCAGACAATCGCAACCGATTTCAAAGAACTCGGACGACTGCTAACGGAGATTGGCAAACGCATTGCCGATCTAGGTATCCAGCTCGGCTACCACAATCATATGGACAGTCTGGGCGAAGCAGCCGACGAAGTTGATCGCATCATGGAGGCGGTTGACTCGCGTTACTGCAAGCTGGAACTCGACATCGCACACTACCAGCAGGGCGGCGGCGATCCGGCCCGGGCGATCAGGCGATATCGCGACCGGCTGCTGTTTCTACACATCAAGGATGTCGAGAGTCCTTCGCCCGGAGCTACGGGCGACACCACACGCTCTTATCGCTTCGTCGAACTCGGTCGCGGCAAGGTCGATCTTCCGGCCGTCTTTGCCGCGCTGAAAGAGATTAAGTTTCGCGGCTGGGCCGTCGTGGAACTCGATAGCGTGCCCGACAAGGGGCGGACACCCAAGGAGTCGGCCTTGATCAGCAAGAAATATCTGGAAGAGAAACTAGGTATGAAAGTCTAAAGACTTGAGACTGGAGGTTAAGTCCAAAACGGTTTTGGCGATTCGCCTTAGCCTGCGAAGCAGGCGAAAGAATAAAGTCATTATGGCTGACAGAAAAAGGCCTTGTCCCTTAAGGAACGTGGGTTATGCTGGTTGCTTGTAATAACAAACTGGCACAGAGCCACATTAAGGAGAC
>Ga0187892_10010859_pt1 | contig 11375 bp, 10 predicted proteins | sample MA1701073metaG_FD_139345 | JGI IMG/M metagenome (GOLD analysis project Ga0187892, IMG submission 139345) | Bio-ooze microbial communities from a basaltic lava cave in the Kipuka Kanohina Cave System on the Island of Hawaii, USA - MA170107-3 metaG ... | reverse complement strand
GGCCAGCTTGCTCTCCCTGGAGGTGAACAGGAGTCCGTCGACAGCGGAATGTTGCTTGAGGTGCTCGGTGACGGCCACGGCGACGACGTGTGGAAGCGGCACCTCCCTTGTCTTGCGGCCCTTCGGCAGGGCGATGACGGGATGGCCGCCGAGCAGCTTCACCTGCTGGCGGACAAGAACACGGTGGCGCATCAGGTCAATGTCCTCGACCCGCAGACCGAAGACCTCACCCTGCCGGAGCCCGCACCCAGCCGCCACCACGGGGGCTGCCCGCCAACGCTCGGGGTGAGCCTCGACCACGGCCAGCACCTGATTGATCGTCCACGGGACGACCTTGGTCGGCTGAACCGCAGGGGCCTTCACCGCACTGGACCGGCAGGGGTTCCGAGGGATGAGGTCGTCCTCGACGGCAGCGCCCAGGATCGCCGAGAGGTTGGCCAGCATGACCCGGACGTATCGGGGGGCGCATGTCTCCTGGCGGCCCCGAAGCCATGCTTGGATCATCGACGGCCGGATTTGGCGGAGTTCGATCGCCCCGAGGGTCGGCATGATGTGGACACGAAATCGGCTTTCGACCGCCTCCCGAGTCGACGGGTCGAACGTCTGGCACGAGAGCCAGTCCGTAGCGAACTCGACGAACGTCACCCGGCCGGCCGCCGGGTCGACGTACCCGCCGGCGAGCTTGGTTGCCTCGATGGTGGTGAGGAAGCGTTCGGCGTCGACCTTGCGCTTGAAGTTCCTGCTCCTGCTGGCACCCTCGGGCGTGCGCCAACGGGCGCGCCAGCCATCCCGTACGCGGTCGACTGATGCCATCTCGGCTCCTCACGGCTGGCCCGCGAGGCCCCGGTTCGTGACCGGGATGCGCGGGAGGTGGGGATGGCCGAAAAAACCGCGGGACGGGCTTCCGACACCCCCGGCCGTCGAGGGGTACCGAACCCAGATTACCTTCGAGTGAGACGCAGTTGCGTCCGCGATCCGCGTTCCTGATCGGACCCGGAGCGCTGTGCTCGGTCCGTGAGTTGGCTCTCGACCCAGGCCGCCACGTCGGCGGTCCGGTAGCGAACGTGGCGACCGACCCGAAGGAAGGCGGGACCCCGACCGAGGTAGCGCCAGTTGGCCAGGGTGCCAGGCGGAACGCCCAGGTACCGGCTGACATCGAGAGGGGTCATCAGATCGGCCAGGGCGCGCGGCAGCCTGGGCGTGGTCGTCGCTGGATGATTCATGGACGCCTCCGGGTACGGAGTCGACGGGGCGAGGGCGATGCCCTCACGACACGCCGGTGAGGCCCGGCCGGTGATCGTGGTGCTCGGCGGCCGTGTCCGCCGGCGGCCCGCAGGTTGCCCGGAGGGGAACCTGCAAGGGTCTGTCCGAGGGATGGGCTGGTCGGCAACGACGGGTGGGGTTTGCCGCGGGATGCGGGCCGGACTGGTCGGTGCGGTACAGGACGGGAGCGCGGGGGCGATTCTCGGTCGGGGCGTGGCGGACTTGATGTCCGGGTCCGTAAGCGCCGTCGTTCGATCGGGCGGCGGCGGGACCGCCGTTGACACCGCGTGCTCGACGAGTGTCCACAGGGAGGTCGGTCTGGTTCGCACGACCAACTAGGCCACGGAGGCCGTCCCGTTTTCGCGGTTGTCGCCCCGTTCCCCCTCCCGCGGGACGATCAGGGCGCGATCCGCGAAGACATCCAAAGGAGCAACGTCCCGCGGGACGCGAGAGGGATCGCCAGCGTGAACGGCCCGCGGTCTCATGGGCTCGTGAACGACCGTCCCGCGGCGAGCAACCAGCCTCTCGCCACGCGACCCATCCCTCGGAACACACCCTTGCAGGTTCCCCTCCGGGCAACCTGCGGACCATCCCGCGCCCGTCCAATTGGCGTGCGCGTGCAAGCACCTCGTTCACCCCGGTCATCGGCGCCTTCAGCCAGGTACGGTCGTCGCATGCCGGGCGGCCCGTTGGAGGCGGACACATGTCGCGACTACGTCCTCCCGCTGGTGAAGGCGGCGGGATGGGGTGACGATCAGATCGTCGAGCAGTTCCCGATCACCGACGGTCGGATCGTGCCGGTCGGGAAGAAGCATCGCCGGGCCAAACCGCTCCGGGCCGACTACGTCCTCGAATACGAGCCTGGGGTTGCGGTCGCCGTGGTCGAGGCCAAGCGTGAGTACGCCATCCCCGGCAAGGGCCTCCAGCAGGCCAAGAAGTATGCGCAGCTCCTCGACCTTCCGCTGGCCTACTCGACCAACGGCAAGGGCATCGTCGAGGACGATCGAGACACCGGGCTGGAGACCGACCGGCTTGCCGTCTTCCCTTCGCCTGAGGCCGCGTGGTCGCGTTATCGGGCGTGGAAGGGCATCGTCGAGGACGAGGTTGCCGAGGGGCTCCTCCTGCCCTTCAACCGGGCGCTTCGCAACCCCGACGGCACAGTCAAGGAGCCCCGCTCATACCAGCGCACAGCCATCAACAGGTCGGTCACCGCCATTCTCCAAGGGGACAAGCGGCTCCTCCTCACGCTGGCCACCGGCACGGGCAAGACGTTCGTGTCGATGCAGATCGTGTGGAAGCTCTGGAAGAGCAGGTGGCAGAAGGGCCGAAACCCTCGCATCCTCTACCTCGCCGACCGCAACATCCTGATCGACCAACCGATCGAGCGCGAGTACAAGCCCGCCTTCGGCACCGGCGACAACACCCCGATCTGGAAGCTTCGGGGCGACGCCAAAGCCGGCCGGGAGATCTACTTCGCCCTTTACCAGCAGCTCGCCGACAGCGGCGACGACCCGAACGGTATGTTCCGCGACTTCGCCCCCGACTTCTTCGATCTGGTGATCGTCGACGAGTGCCACCGTGGGAGTGCCAAAGCGGAGTCGTCGTGGCGCGAGATCCTCGAGTACTTCTCGCCCGCCACGCAGCTCGGGATGACGGCCACTCCCAAGCGCGACGAGACCGTCGACAGCTACGAGTACTTCAACGACCCGCTGTTCGAGTACTCGCTCGCCCAAGGCATCGATGACGGCTTCCTGGCCCCCTACCGGGTGCGCCGCGTGGTGCTCAGTCCCGACGCCCACGGCTTCGCACCGACTTCGGGACAGCTCGACCTGTTCGGCAACACCATTCCCGAAGGCCTCTACACCACCGAGGACTTCGAGCGGGTGGTATCGCTGCTGAGCCGCACGGAGGCGGCCGCCAAGCACCTCACCGCGTACTTCCGCCGCACCGACCGGCTGGCCAAAACGATCGTCTTCTGTGTTGACCAGGAGCACGCCGATCAGATGCGGCGGGCACTGCACAACGCCAATGCCGACCTGACCACCCAGCATCCCAACTACGTCGTGCGGATCGTGAGCGACGAGGCCGAGATCGGCAAGGGCCACCTCAGCGACTTTGCCGACACCGATCAGGACTACCCGGTGATCGCCACCACGTCGGAGATGCTGTCCACCGGCGTGGACCTGCCCACCGTCCGCAACATCGTTCTCTTCCGGCCGGTCGGGTCGATGGCGCTGTTCAAGCAGATGATCGGTCGCGGCACCCGACTGTTCCCCGACGAGGACAAGTTGTCCTTCGAGATCATCGATTACGTCGGCGCCACCGCTTTGTTCGCCGACCCTGAGTTCGACGGCCCGCCCGAACGCGTCGAGGTTGAGGAGATCGACGAGGCAGGCAACGTTGTCGACGACACGGTGGTCGAGGAGCCGGAGCCGACATTCGACATGGGTAGTGGCACCGACGGGACCGGTGGCGATGGCTCGATCGATCCCGACGATCTCGACGTGGAGCCGACCGTTAAGTTCTACGTCGACGACACCCAGGTGTGGGTCACCGCCGAGGCGACGTACCACCTCGATCCTGAGACACAGCGCCTCCGGCTCGTCGAGTACCGGGACTTCGTGACCGAGACCGTCCGTCTCCTCTTCCCCAACGCCGGCGAGCTCCGGGCGCGTTGGGTCAACCGTCTCGGCCGCCGAGAGGTGCTGGTCGCCCTTGAAGAGCACGGCATCGACGCCAACGATCTGGTGAGTCGCACGGGGCTGGTCGATGCTGACCCCATCGACGCACTCGTCCACCTGGCGTGGAACCAACCGCTCGCCACCCGTACCGATCGGGTTCGGCGAGTCCGCAACGAGCACGCAGCCTTCTTCGAGACCTACCAGCCGGCGGCCCGCGAGGTCCTCGGGATCCTGCTCGACAAGTACGCCGAGCACGGCATCAGCCAGTTGGACGATCCCGGCGTCCTGCAAGTGCCGCCACTGTCGTCGTTGGGCTCCCCGGTCGACATCGCCGGGCGTTTCGGCTCCAACGCCGCTCTGAGGGAGGCATTCGAGCGACTGGCCGAGCTGCTCTACGTAGCCTGATACTCAATCATAACTTGAGTTCTAGCGTCTGATGCCTGCTGAACATCATGTTTCTGTATAGTATTACGCGATGCCCGTCGACCGTCGAGAGCTTCGTAGGCGGCTGTTCGCCCAGGCTGCCGAACAGGCCGGCTACTTCACGGCCGCTCAGGCGAGGTCGATCGGCTATTCGTACCAGGCCCAAGCGCACCACGTGGGCGCCGGCAACTGGCTGCGGGTCGACCGCGGGCTGTTCCGCCTCGGCGAGTGGGTTCCCAACATCCACGACGACCTGGCCCGCTGGGCTCTGTGGTCCAGGGGCCGCGGCGTCGTGTCTCATGAGACCGCCCTGGCCGTGCACGCCATCGGGGAGTTCGAGTCGCCTCGTGTGAACCTCACCGTTCCCCCCGGCTTCACGATGCGCGACCGAGCAGTGAAGCTGCACTTCGCAGATCTCCCGCCCAGTGACGTCGTTCAGCGTGCAGGCTTCCGAGTCACGAACCCGACTCGCTCGGTCATCGACGTTGCGTCACGAACTCCCGACGAAGACCAGCTAAGTCGGACCATCACCGAGGCCGACGAGCGTGGCCTGATCACGATCCGAAACCTGCGGACGCGGGCCGAGGCCGTCGATGTTCGGGCCGCGCTCTACATCGAACGGGCCCTCGCACTGCAAGCGACACCTTGACCTACGACTCGGCTGCCGCGCTCAGGACCGCCTTGGAGCAACGCCTCAGCAACCGGGCCGTCCTGACCGGCCTCGGCCTCGATCGGCTCAGGCGGGGCGTCCTGTTCGAGCGCATCGTGGCTCGCCTCGAGGCGGCTCAGCCGGGCCGGTGGGTCCTGAAAGGCGGGATGGCACTGGAGGTTCGCCTCCGGGACGATGCGAGGGCGACCAAGGACATCGACCTTGGCCTCCGGCAGGAGATCGAGGCCGAAGCCGACCTCCACGAGCAGCTCGACAAGGCGTTCGCTGTCAACCTAGACGACGACGGATTCGAGATAGTGGCCGCCAAGCCCCGGATGCTGGGTGCAGACGGTGGTGGATTTCCCACCTATCGGGTCGGCGTCACGGCTAACCTGGCCGGTAGAGAGTTCGGCCGAATTCAGCTCGACGTCTCACTCCGAGCCCACGAACTCGACCTCACCGACCACATCGCCCTGCCGAACTCCCTCGACTTCGCGGGTATCCCGACGAGGACTGTCGAGATCATCGACGTCAACCGGCATGCTGCCGAGAAGCTCCACGCCATGCTTCGCACCTTTGGCGACCGCGAGAACTCGCGAGTTCGTGACCTTGTCGACGTCGTCCTCCTTGTGGAGCACGATCTCCTGACGACGGAGGCAGTTGCAGCTGCCGTTCGCCAGGTGTGGGCCGAGCGCGACGGGGTTGAGCCTCCGACGACGGCAGGCCCGCTCCCAACAGAGTGGCCGGGGCGGTACGAAACCCTGGCTGAGGACTACGAGCTCGGAGCGCGGACCTTCAGCGCGGCACAGGCCGTCGTCGACCAGCTTTGGGCCGAGATGTTCGCTCTTGAGGAGACCTGACATGCCCCGATCCACGAAGGCCGGCCCGCCGGCCTCACCCCAGGCCAAGCTCGCCTCCGTTATCAAGTCCGCACGCGATGCCATGCGCAAGGACGCCGGCCTCAACGGCGACATCGATCGGATCCCGCAGCTTGCGTGGTTGTTGTTCCTCAAGGCATTCGACGGTTTGGAGGAGAACCGCGAGATCACCGACTTGGACTTCCGACCCGCCATCGAAGCGCCTTTCCGGTGGCGCGACTGGGCGGCCGACCCCAACGGCCCAACGGGGGAGGCGTTGCTCGACCTCGTCAACGGCAAGCTGCTGCCCAACCTGCGTGAGTTGGTCGGCACCGGTAGCCACGACCCTCGCGACGTGCTGTCTGCCGTCTTCAAGGAAACCAACAATCGGATGCTCTCGGGCTATCTCCTGCGAGACGTCATCAACAAGGTCAACGAGATCAACTTCGCGTCGGCTGACGACATCCACACCATGGCCCACCTATACGAGTCAATGCTGAGGGAGATGCGCGACGCGGCGGGCGACTCGGGCGAGTTCTACACACCTCGACCCGTCATCAGATTCATGGTCCAGCAAGTGGGTCCCCGTCTTGGTGAGGTCATTCTCGATCCGGCATGCGGCACCGGCGGCTTCCTTGTCGAGTCCCTCGCGCACCTATCCGACAAGGTGCGGACAGCGGACGAACGTCGCCTGCTTCATACGAACCTACGTGGCATCGAGAAGAAGCCACTGCCGTACCTGCTCGGGATGATGAACCTCGTGCTTCACGATGTCGGCCAACCCAACATCACCCGCGCCAACGCTCTCGCACGACCGATCACGCAGATCAGCAAGGGCGACCGGGTCGACGTGGTTCTTACCAACCCTCCGTTCGGTGGTGAAGAGGAGGCGACCATCCAGGCCAACTTCCCGGCCGACAAGCAAACGGCCAGAACGGAGTGGCTCTTCCTCCAACTGGTGATCCGTCAACTCCGCGATGGCGGCCGTTGCGGCATTGTCGTCCCCAACGGGGTGCTCTTTGAGGGTGGTGGGCTGGCGCGAATCAAGCAGCAGCTTTTGACCGAATGCAACCTGCACACTGTGGTCCGCCTCCCTGCCGGCGTCTTCGAGCCGTACACGCCGATCCCGTCGAACCTCCTGTTCTTTGGCAAGACGGGAAGGACAAAGGAGATCTGGTACTACGAGGTGCCTCCGCCCGAGGGGCGCAAGAAGTACTCGAAAACCAAGCCGATGCGCTTCGAGGAGTTCGCCGACTGCCAGGCTTGGTGGTCGCAGCGAGAGGAGAGCGAGCGAGCTTGGCGCGTGTCCTTGGCCGACATCGAGGTCAGCGGGTTCAACCTCGACCTGCACAACCCGAACCGTCCCGACGACCTCGCTCATCGCGCACCAGGCGAACTCTTCAATGAACTGGTGGACACGGAGCGGGAAATCCTCGCCTTGCTCGAAGGGTTGCGAACTGAGATGGCTGACGGGTCTTGAGGATGGACCATGTGAGGGTCGGCGACGTGCTGAAGCTTCGGCGGCGCACCGTCGAAGTGAAGATCGATGAGGAGTATGACGAGATAGGTCTGCGATCGTTTGGGCGTGGGATCTTCCATAAGGAGCGGGTGTCCGGGGCGTCGCTCGGCGACAAGCGCGTTTTCAGTGTTGAGCCCGGTGACCTTGTCATCAGCAACGTATTTGCTTGGGAAGGCGCAATCGCACTCGCTTCGAAGGCGGATGCGGGGAGGATTGGATCGCATCGATTCATGACATTCGTGCCCGTCGATCATCGGATCGATACCTCGTGGGCGAGGTGGTTCTTCCTAAGTGAGCCAGGTCTTGATCTGATTGGTCAGGCTTCCCCTGGGTCAGCCGGGCGAAACCGTACGCTCGCGATCGATCGATTTGAGGCGTTGATGATCCCTCTGCCGTCGATCGACGAGCAACGTCGTACGGTTGCTCGTCTTGACGCTGTTGCCGAGGTGGCTTCCATAGCCACCGAGCGAGTCGAGGACATTGGAGCCGCCTATTTTGCAGCGCTTCTCGTCGGTCTGGTTGACTCGGTCGTTGCACGCAGATCTGTCGACAAGGTCGCGGTCGGGAAGGTAGCCGACTTCGTTTCCGATACCGTTCATCCGGGCGAGGATCCCGCGCGAGCGACGTCGTTCGTCGGGCTCCAACACATCGAAAGTCATACAGGCCGGTGTCTCGGCAGCGACCCCGTCGGGTCGATGAAGGGCAGAAAGTTCCGATTCCAACCTGGCGATGTCGTGTACGGGTATCTCCGGCCCTACCTCAACAAGGTCTGGCTAGCGGACCGTCACGGTCTTTGCTCAGTGGACCAATACGTTCTTCGCCCGCGAGCTGGAATGGACAGTGCCCTTCTCGCTCACTGCCTCCGCGGACGATACGTGCTCACGCGGGCGATCGATCTCACCCATAGCCTCCAGCTTCCTCGCCTCCGTTCGGGTCTCCTTGCAGCGCTTGAAATTCCGGTCGTCACAACGCCAGACGTCGAACCCCTGGTCGGTCGTCTGGATGGCCTCCGTGATCGAATCGTCAGGGCAACGGCCATGCGCCAGCATCAGAAGGACCTCGTACGAGCTCTCCTGCCGTCGGCCCTAAACGAGGCGTTCGCCGGCCTCAGCTGACCGCCTGCCAGTCGTCGTCTGCGACCACCACGTGGCCGAGGAAGCGGAGCCCCGCTGTCTTCGCGCCGACGGCGATTTTGGCCGTGGCCCTCCGATCGGCGTCGCTCGGCTCTGGATCACCGCTGGGGTGGTTGTGCGCCAATGCGAATGCCCGGCCGTCGTGACGGAGGACGGCGTTCAGGACTTCCCGCACGGGCACCAGCGACTGATCGAGCGAACCCTCGGCAACGACAACTGTTCGCTTCACCCGGTTGGCCGCGTCGCAGACGAGTACGATTACGCGCTCACGCCGAAGCCCGGCGAGCGCCCTTCGAGCAGCGCGGGCAACATCGTCGCCGCTCCGAAGCACTTCGGATTCCTCGGCAACCAGTGCCGCCCGGCGGCTGAGCTGGAAGGCGGCCACCACCGCGGCAGCCTTCACAGGACCGACCCCCTTGCGTGTGGCTAGCTCCTCCGGACGGGCGACCGCCAGCCCGCCCAGGCTTCCGTACTCGGCCAGAAGCTCCGACGCGAGATCGAGGGCACTGACGCCATGCGTCCCGTTCCGCAGCACCAGCGCGAGCAACTCCCGCTCGGTAAGCACCTCGGCGCCCCCGGCGATCAATCTCTCCCGTGGTCTTTCGTGGGGCGGCATGGCCGCCATCAGCACCGTCATCAATCCTCCAAGGGAATCGTACTGAAAGGGTGTGACACCGAGCCCTCTCGACTCGCTCTTGCCGTCGGGTCGGACCCGAGTCACACGCCGAACTCATCCTGATGGTCCGAGGTGCAGGTGAAAGAGGCATGCCGTCCTCACCCGTCGAGCGCGCTCTCCGGCATGTAGGGCGCTAATTCGGCTCTTCGCGTTGGAGTGGGGAGAAGCGGCACGGAGGGAGGATTGCCAGCCGTCCCGTCCGCCACCTCCGTCCCACCGTTGCCGATGTTTAGGCTGGTCACGACGGGTGCGAGCATTGAACGGGCTCGCCCGGAGTTGGGCCGCTGCGCGGCTTCGAGGACGGCGGTCCCCACTCGGACGCGTAGAGCGGCTAATTCGTCGAGGCTGCTAGCTCTGTTGTTCCCGGCTTCCGTCAGGGTGACGCCTTGAAGTCGTTCAGCGCCTTGAGCAGCTTCATTGTTGCCTCGTAGCCCAGCTCGGTTCCCTCGTAGCGAACCTCGTAGAGGCCCTGCAAGTTTGACGGCAACGCGGCCCCGCTCTCGACCAGAAGGATAAACTTCTCCCTGTAGAGCGCCATTGCCGCTCCGATCTCGATCAGGACGTTCTCGTTGAGCATCACGTGCTCCGCCCCTGCTTGGTCCATCACCTTCGCCTCGGGCTTGACGTGGATGATCCCGGCCGAGCACGACCTCATGTCGTCCATCACTTTCTGTGGGACAGGCTTCGACACGGTCTCCATCTCCGCAGAAACCACGGGGGTGAAGTCACCGAAAGCAAGAAGCTCCTTCAACTGCTCAACAACCCGACGGGTCTTCCCATGCGAGATGAACACCCGTCGGTTGTTGAGTGGTGACCCGGCCTTAGGAACCTCATTGTTGGCCGGAACTGCAGGAGCGGGCGGTTCGGTGTCGGGGGGGTCGGAGGAGTCGAAGCGAGGCGCCGCCGCATCGGCGCCATCGGAGGTGACAGCGGGTACGTCCCGAGGAGCAATATCTCGTCCGCCGAGATCGACGTAGACCTTGTCCTTGATTCGCTTCAACAACCCAGCGAGCTCTGCGTTGTCGTTCACGAGAACGAATACCTCCGCCGCCCTGTCGTGCGGCACGCCCAACGCCTCAAGCACATTCGCGGCGATTTGGGGCGACGGCAGGGGTGACCCGTCGTACTTCTCCAAGAACTTCTTCTCTACGGTGGGAGCTAAGGCGGCATCCTTGAGGGCTCGATCATCGTCACCTTCTTGGAGAGGACTGACGAGGCGCCGGCCAACCGCCGTCAGCGTGATCTCGGCGGCGTTGGGCCCCCCATCCGTTAAGCCGTAGCCGACAGCGGCACCACAGAGCGTGCGGAACGGCCCAGAGGTAGGAGACATTTCCAAGGCTGCGGCGAGGTCGATCGGCCGAGTCGCCGACTTGGCGTAGTGGTCAGCAATGGCTCGAGGAACTCGCAGGGCCTGCGCGAGAGGAATGCTTGGGATATCCCCTTGACTGATGCGCGAGCGAGCAGGCTTCGGGTCGGGCGAACTCGCTACTGGCTTGGCTTTCGGCGGCATGCCGTCACTATACACTCCGTACGTCCTATACAGCGCATACACATCGCAGAGAGCAGGGCGGGCGTCGATCGAAGCCAGAAATTGGCTGGGCTGCTCTTGTTGTACGCGACCCGACGTCGACACTCCGCCTGGCGGCGGTGGCGATCGCCGCCGGGTCTGCGGCTCGATCCTCTGATCACGCAGGACTCCGCTCACGGTCCCCCGTGGGCCTTGGCCCGGTTGGTCGACCCCCACCTAGCTGGTCAAGTTCTCGCGAGAGGAGATGTGCGAGGGTGGGCAGTGCTGCGGACGATCGCCGAGAGGGAAGTCCGGGCGGGCGATGCGCGTCACCAGCGCAGAGATCCGACAAGTTCCCCGATGGGGCTGAAGGTCGGCCTCGCTCTCGTGCCGTCCATGGGTCGGCTGTGACACGAGCATGACACGCGAGGTCCGAACTCGATGGGACTCGGTGTGACGTGTCGTGATGTGTTTCCGCAGGTCAGCGCCACTTCCCGTGCATCCGCCCAGGTCAGCGGGACCCCCGAATCAGAACTACGACATCTGACCGGGTAGTGGCCTGACCTGCGGTTTCGCGCCTCGAGGCCTGTTTGGTCCGTCTGTGTGGTCCGTCGGAGTGACGGTCAGTGGCGGCTCAGACTGCCTCGTAACCCGCAATCCGAATCCG
>Ga0187892_10010857_pt1 | contig 11379 bp, 12 predicted proteins | sample MA1701073metaG_FD_139345 | JGI IMG/M metagenome (GOLD analysis project Ga0187892, IMG submission 139345) | Bio-ooze microbial communities from a basaltic lava cave in the Kipuka Kanohina Cave System on the Island of Hawaii, USA - MA170107-3 metaG ... | reverse complement strand
TGGCGGGGGCGCCCGTCGGGGGCGTGAGGCGCCGGGGCACGGTGGCAGGGGGAGCTGGCTCGGCCGTGGTCGGTTGCGCCACGGCCTCGGTCTGAGGCTCCGGCTCCACCGTGATGGGGATGGGCTCCTGCGTCCTGTCGGCGATGGCGGGGGCGGTGTCGGTAGAGGTGCGGGACCCGCCACAGGCGGCGAGGGCGAGGGTCAGCGGCAGGGCGGCGGCGGCGAGGGCTAGGCGGGCGGCGGTGGTCCGGAACACGTCAGGCTCCGGTGGGGACGAGGTCGGCGCGGGCGGCGGCGGCGCGCTCGTCGACGGGCGGGTGGCTGGCGGTGAGGCGCTTCCACCAGGGGAGGCGCCGCGCCACGCCGCTCTCGTCGGCCGCCCGGTCGAGCATGGCGGCGAAGTCGTCGGGACGGCCGAGCAGGCGGAGGGCGAAGCAGTCGGCCGCCCGCTCCTGGCTGCGGTCGCGCCAGGCCAGGAGCAGCCGGGCCGGTAGGGCGACAACCGCGCCCACCAGCAGGACCAGCGGGTAGGAGGCAGGGTCGCCCGCCGACGGGATCCCGGCCCAGTCGAGCAGCGGGCGGGAGGACAGGGCGGCGGCGGCGACGCCCAGGGTGACGAGTTGGGCGACCAGGGTCAAGGGGAGGCGGCGGGCGTTGTGGCCGAGGCGCCAGTGGCCCAGCTCGTGGGCCACCACCTGGTCGACGAGGCCGGGGGGCCAGCCCGCAACCGCCGATTCCAGGACGACGCGGCGGGTCGGGCCAAGTCCGACCACATAGGCGTTGCAGCCCTTGCGGCCCGCCTTGGTGGCGACCGCGACATCGACCGCGTCGACGCCGGCGGCCGCCGCGAGGGCGTGCAGGCGCACGGCCAGATCGTCGGGCGCGGGCTGCAGCGGACCGGCCTGAGCGGCGATGACGGCAGGCATCACGAGCTGCCATCCCATGGTGAGGGCGGCGAACAGGCACCAGGCCAGCAGCCACCACCAGCCGGTGGCCCGCAGTAGGGCATACAGGGGGAGGGTCCCGAGTGCGGCGGCGGCGGTCGAAGCCACGAGGACGGTGAGCTCCTCACGGGCCGGGCTGCGGGCGGCCTGCCCGCCAGTGCGTCGACGGAGCGAGTGGGCTGCGGTGAACGGCACCCGCAGAAGGGTCCGGGTGCCGCTCACCGCAGCGACGACGACCACGAGCGCCAGCGCCCACCCCCGGATGCCGGCGGCCTCGAGCAGGCGCTGGGGCAGTTCGGCCAGAAGGCAGACCAGGGCGGCGAGACCGGTGGTGAATGCTTCTGCCCCGTTCAGGCCGAAACGCGGCACGGCCGGCGAAGTGGGGTCGGTGGAGACCGGCGGGACGGTCGTCGACAGGGACATCAAACGTGGCGTGTCAGGCCACCACGCCTCCCAGCAGGGCCCCGACGATGGGGATCATGGCGAGGACGGCGGCGAGCAGGGCACCAACGACGGGAATGAGCTTGCGCATCGGGAAGAACCTCCGTTGTGTGGGTCGCCGGGCTTCGTTGACCGGCTCCTTTGGTATCGGCGGCAGCCATTGCGCCTTAAGCCGATTTGTTGTGAAAAGTTGTTGGAGGTAGTGCGGACGTTGACGGGACCGATCCGCGGCGATCGAGGGGGGCGGCGTTAGCCTGAAGGGAGTGGACGGGGCATCGGCGCGAGGCCCGCGCATCCTCGTCGTGGACGACGACTCCTCGGTCCGCACCCTGCTGCGCCGGCTGCTGAGCATCGAGGGCTACGAGGTCGACGAGGCGGCCGATGGCGCGTCGGCGCTCGAGCAGGCGTCGTCCGCCGATCCCCATCTCGTCCTGCTGGACGTGATGATGCCGGGGCAGGACGGCCTCGAAGTGCTGGAAGCGTTGCGACGGATGAGCGACGTGCCCGTGATCCTGCTGACGGCCAAGGATCAGGAGGCCGATCGGGTGCTCGGCTTCCGGCTGGGGGCCGACGACTACGTGGTGAAGCCGTTCTCCACCGCTGAGCTGATGGCCCGCATCGCCGCCCTGCTGCGCCGCAGCGGCCGCTCGCGCCCACGGTCGCACCATGAGCTCGTCTTCGACGGGCTGCACATCGACCTGGCCAGGAGGGAGGTCACCGTGCGGGATCGCCACGTCGACCTGCCGGCGCGGGAGTACGAGGTGCTCGCCTTCCTGGCGTCGTCGCCGGGGCAGACGTTCACACGCGAGGAGATGCTCGACAACCTCTGGCCCCGGTCCGCCCACCGCCTTCCCGCCACAGTGACCGAGCACGTCGGGCGCATCCGCCGTCGGATCGAGGAGAACCCCGAACGGCCGCGGTGGGTCCGCACCGTGCGGGGTGTGGGCTACCGCTTCGAGCCGTGAGGAGCGCGGCGTCGGACCCCTACCATGACCCCGTGGGAGCGGCCCGCCAGCACCCCGACGCAGGCAGTGGCCGCCCTCTCGGCCGGGCTGACGACGCTGGCCGAGCAGCTCTTCCAGTTGGACGCGTCGCCCGAGCTGGCCCTGGCCCGTGAGCCCGACCGTCTGGAGGGCCGGTCGGGCGCGGTGGCGGCACTCCGCCCGCGATGGGCGGCCGAGGACCATGTGGGGCGGTCAGGCCGCATGCTGGCCGCCGGCCAGGCGTTCGCGGTGCCGTCGTCGTATGGCCGAGCGCCTGCTCTAGCGGCCGGAGGTTAGTTTTAGACAATAGGCGTCGGAATCCGACGCCTATATTGCCTGAAAGGTGGAGTGCCCATGCTGCGGCTGTGCGTGGTCAATCCCCGCACCACCTCCGACGACCTGCGCCTCATCTTCGATTCGCTGCGCTGAGCGCGCCCGGCTGACCGCACGAGACGTTGGGAAGGGGCCGCCGGGGGGTAGGCAGCCCCCGTGGCGACCACCGAGGCGGGCCTCCGGGAGGTCGACGACGAGCTGGCGGCGCTGCTGCGGCGCCACCGCCCGCCGCGCCTGCGGCGCCTGCGTAACGCCGTCTCGCTGGTCATCTGGATCCTCACCGCCGGGCTGGGCCGGGTGGCAGTAGGGGCTGCGTCCCTTGTCCGCGCCCTGCGGCGGGCCGAGCTCCGTGCCGCCTCTGCGCTCGGCCCCCCGGTCGCCCGCCGGGCCGCTTTAGGGCGGCGGCGGCCGCCCCGGCCGGTCGTGGCTGCGGTCGCGACTCCGGACGGGCCCCGGCCGTCCCGATCCTCCCGGTGGATGCTGCACGCAGCGGTGATCGTGCTGGTCGGGGTGCCGGCGGTGGGCGAGGGGCTGCGCCTGGCGTCCGGACCCTTGCTCACCGACCTTGGCGCCCTCGACCGGCGCTCGACGGTGCTGGCCGCCGACGGCAGCACCCTGGCCGTCGTCCACGACGGGGTCAATCGGCGCCAGGTCCTGCTGGAGGAGGTGCCCCAGGTCGTGCGGGACGCCGTCCTGGCCGCCGAGGACCAGCGGTTCTGGACCCACGACGGCTTCGACGCCCAGGCCATCGGCCGGGCCACCCTGGCCAACCTGCGGGCCCTGGAGGTCACCCAGGGCGCCTCGACCATCACCCAGCAGCTTGCCAAGCAGAACCTGGTGGGCGACAGCCCCACGTTCGTGCGCAAGGGCAAGGAGCTGCTGTACGCCTTCGCCCTGGAGGGACGGTTCTCCAAGGACGAGCTGCTGGAGCGGTACCTCAACCAGGTGTATTTCGGATCGCAGGCCTACGGCGTGGCCGCCGCCGCCGAGGAGTTCTTCGGTGTGGGGCCCGGGGACCTGTCCCTCGAGCAGGCGGCCCTGCTGGCCGGGATCATCCGGGCCCCCGCCACCCTCGACCCCCGCACCGCCCCCGACCGGGCCGTGGCCCGGCGCGACGACGTGCTGTCGGCCATGGCCGCCATGGGCTCGGTGCCGGCCGCCGACGCCGAGGCCGCCAAGGCGGTGCCCTTGTCGGTCGTCCCCCACAAGCCGCCCCTGAACGAGGACCCGGTGGTGCTGGAGGCGGCCAAGCGGGAGTTCCTCGCCAATCCCGCCTTCGGCGAGACCGAGAAGGAGCGGCGCCGGCTGCTGCAGGCGGGCGGGCTTACCGTCAAGGTGACGGTCGATCCTGCCCTGCAGGTCGCCGCTCGCACCGCCGCCCGTTGGGTGCCCGAGCGGCTCGGGGCCGCGCTCGTATCGGTCGACCCCCGATCCGGGCGGATCAGGGCCCTGGCCACGTCCGGCGCCGCGGCCGGCAGCCAGTTCGACGTGGCCACCCAGGGTGGGCGGCAGCCGGGCAGCACGTTCAAGCCGTTGGTAGCGGCGGCCGCCCTGGAGCAGGGCATGCCCGCATGGCAGGTGCTGGTCGGGGACGGGCCCGTCGAGATCGACTACCAGCGGGGTCTGCCGCCGTGGCGCGTCGACAACTACGACGGCGAGCAGTTCGGCCTGATCGGCCTCCGGGACGCGGTGGTCAACAGCGTCAACACCGCCTTCGCCCAACTCGGGGTGGCCCTGGGGGCGGAGCGGATCGCGGCCATGGCCGAGCGGCTCGGCATCGACCCCGAAGGGTCACTCGGCCCCCCCGGGTCCCGGGGGCCGTCGATGGCCCTGGGTGGCCTGACCCACGGCGTGTCGCCCCTCCAGCTCGCCTCGGCGTACTCCACGTTCGCGGCCAACGGCAGCCGCACCGCGCCCTACCTCATCGAGGAGGTGCTGGGTCCGGACGGGAACACGATCTATCGGGCCACCCCCACGTCCCAGGTCGTCCTCGACCCGGCGGTGAACGCGGCGCTGGTCGACATCCTGGTGGAGGCGGTCGAGGAGGGAACGGGGGCGGCGGCCGCCCTCCCCGGCTGGGAGGTGCTGGGCAAGACCGGTACCACCGAGGACTCGGCCGACGCCTGGTTCGTGGGGGCCGTGCCCGACCTGTCGACGGCGGTGTGGATCGGCCACCCCGACCGCCGCCAGCCCGTCCCCGGCCTCACCGGGGGGAGCATGGCCGCACCGGTCTGGCGGGCGTTCATGGCCTCGGCCCTCGAGGGCGAAACGCCGGCGAGCTTCGACCTGCCCGAAGCCGACCGCCGCGACGTCGCCCCGCTCAAGCTGCCCGTCGCCCGGCCCTGCTGGGCGCCCGAGTGCCTGGACGACGACGCCTAACCGTGGCCCGGATCGACCCCGAGGCTGCGCAGCAGGCCGGCCACCCGCCTCCCGATGTCATCCCGCACCGGGCGCACGGCCTCCACCGGCTTGCCGGCAGGGTCGTCCAGGGGCCAGTCCTCGTAGCGGGCGCCGGGGACGACCGGGCAGGTGTCGCCGCAGCCCATGGTCACCACCACGTCGGCGGCCCGGGCCATCTCGTCCGTCCAACGCTTCGGGGCTTCGGCCGCGATGTCGATGCCAACCTCGCCCATGGCGGCGACGGCGGCCGGGTTCAGCGCGCTCGCCGGCTCCGAACCGCCCGAAAGGGCGACGGCCCGGTCACCGGCAAGGTGATTGAACCAGCCCAGGGCCATCTGCGATCGGCCTGCGTTGTGCACGCAAAGGAACAGGACCACCGGCGGGCTCACTTGGCCACCGCCCCGGCCGGCGTGGCGGTATCGGAGGGGTACAGCACCCGGACGGCACCCACGGCCAGGGCCGTGCCCGCCAGCTGGGCGGCCACGAAGGCGGGCACCGATGCCGGCGAAATCCCGGCGAAGGTGTCCGAGAGCGTGCGGGCGACGGTGACGGCGGGGTTGGCGAAGCTGGTCGAGGACGTGAAGAAGTAGGCGGCGCCGATGTAGGCGCCCACCGCGGACGGGACCGCCGGCGCCCGGCCCGCCCGGGCGAGCCCGAAGACGACCAGCAGCAGGCCGAAGGTGGCGACGACCTCACTGGCCCACAACGCACCCGAGCTGCGCCTGGTGGCGGACAGCTCCATGGCCGGCACCGAGAACATCACGTTGGCCACGACCGCCCCGGCAGCGCCCCCGACCACCTGGGCGCCCGTATAGGCGAGGGCGTCGCGGCTGCTCAGGCGGCCGAAGGCCCGAGCGGCCAGGGTGACGGCGGGGTTGAGGTGGGCGCCCGAAACGGGCCCGAGGGCCAAGATCACGGCCACCAGGACGGCGGCGGTGGCGCCGGCGTTTTCCAGCAGCTGGAGGCCGGTGTCGTCCGGCGAGAGCCGCTGGGCGGCAATGCCCGAGCCCACCACGGTGGCCACCAGCAGCGCCGTCCCGAGGGCCTCGGCGAAGGCTCGCCGGCCGGTGTCGCTCAGCAGCACCACGAGGCGCCGGCGGCGACCGTGCCGTCCTCGGACGCCACCGCGCAGCAGACGGCGCCCGTCTCGGGATCGACGGTGCGGAGCTGCCCGCCCGGCATCTCCACGTCCTCGAGGACGGTGTAGATCTCCCACGGCTCACCCGAGGGGCCGTCGACCCAGACCTTGTCCTGGCGGGCGTAGCAGCAGGCCACGCCGTCCTCGGTGGCGGTGGCCAGGCCTTGGGCGGCCAGGCGGCCCTGGGCCTTCCCCACCAGCTCGGGCGTCTCCACCTCGACCCCGAGGTGGTTGATGGTGCCGCCCAGTCCGGGTCGCTCGAACAGCACCAGCTTCAGCGGGGGGTCGGCCACCGCGAAGTTGGCGTAGCCCGGCCGCAGCTTGGCCGGCTCGGTAGCGAAGAACCCTGAGTAGAACGTGACCGCCGCGTTCAGGTCGTCGACGTTGAGGGCCAACTGCACTCGGGACATGGGGAGCCTCCTCGCATAGACTGTCGTCGATGGACAGTGAACCCGACCCATCGAAGATTGTCAATGGATAAGTTGCACATGGCGGTGGATTCCTGCTGCCCGGTCGTCCTCTCCGCCCCACTGTCGGAGTCGCGGGCGGCGGTCCTGGCGCGCGACTTCTCCGTGCTGGCCGACCCCGTCCGGCTGCGCCTGCTCAGCCTGCTGGCGTCCGCCCCGGCGGGGGAGGCGTGCGTGTGCGAGCTGGTCGAACCGTTGGGCCGGGCACAGCCGACCGTCTCCCACCACCTGAAGATCCTGGTGGAGGCGGGCCTGATCGCAGGCGAGAAGCGGGGCCGGTGGGTCTGGTACCGGCCCGTGCCCGACCGCCTGGCTCAGTTGCGAGCGGCTCTCGACTAGCTGCGCACCCGCTCGGGGGCGGGCGACTCGCTGCGGCGGCTGCGGGTGACGGCGACGAAGCCGCCTGCGAAGAGCAGCAGACCCACTGCGCCGAGGCCCGTGACCAGCGCCAGCGGGAAGGACGAGCCTCCCGGCTCGGCGGTGGGCGTGAAGGTGCTGGCGGCCGGCTCCGGTGCGGGGACGGCGGTCGGGCTGCGGATCTCGAAGAGGGCCCGGGAGGGCGTGCCCGGAGCGTCGCCCCCCTGGTCGTCGCGCTGCACGCCGGTGATGGCGTAGAAGCCGGGCGGACCGTCGGGGATGGTGACGGTGGCCTCGAAGCTGCCCTGGGTGTCGACCGCAGCCTGGCCCAGGACCTCTCCTTGGGGGCTGTGCCAGTGGATGCGGACCGGGGTGCTGGCCCCGGCCGGGCTGGGGGCCTGCCACGACTGGCCCTTCACGGTGATGACGTCGCCGGGCCGGCCGGCGGCGCTGGAGAGGTTGAGGGTGGCGGGGGCGATGCAGGCGAACGCGGTGGCTCCGGCCACGGCGACGGCCGCCGCCGCAGCGGCACCGACCATCGAGACCGACCGCCTGAGCGACGCCGTTGCTCGCGGCAGGGATCCTCGGACCATCGAGCCACCTCCCCCTTCGACTGCTTCAGACCGGACGATAGTCCGCAGATGCGCATAGCGGGAAGGAATCGCTTGACCTATACCCTAGGGGGGTATAGTATACGGGCAGTTGATCGACGGTCGGACGGAGGTCGGAGCGATGGAAGCAGCCCACGGGACGCACATGCAGCACCAGGGCGGTGACGGCGGGGGTCACGGCGACCACGCCAGGCTGTTCCGCAGCCGGTTCTGGTGGAGCCTGCTGATGACGATCCCCCTGGTCGCCACGGCCGAGATGATCCAGGAGTGGTTCGGCTACTCCCTCGACGTCCCCGGCGACGGGGTGATCGGGCCCGTCCTGGGCACGGCCGTCTTCCTCTACGGGGGCTGGCCGTTCCTGAGCGGCGGGCTGGCCGAGGCCCGGTCGAGGCGGCCGGGGATGATGCTGCTCATCGCCATGGCCATCTCGGTGGCCTACGCGGCGTCGCTGGCCACGAGCCTGGGGGCGTTCGACCTCGAGTTCTGGTGGGAGCTGGGGGCCCTGATCAGCATCATGCTCCTGGGCCACTGGCTGGAGATGCGGGCCATCGGCCAGGCCCGGGGGGCCCTGACCGCGCTGGCCGAGCTGCTGCCCGACGAGGCCGAGAAGGTCGGGCCCGGCGGCGGGATCGAGTCGGTGCCTGTCGGCCACCTGGCCGTGGGCGACCTCGTCCTGGTCCGCTCCGGAGGGCGGGTCCCGGCCGACGGGCGGATCGTCGGGGGGGAGGCCGAGTTCGACGAGTCGATGGTCACTGGCGAGTCCCGCCCCGTGCCCCGCCGGTCGGGTGACCGGGTGGTGGCGGGCACGGTGGCGACCGACTCGTCGGTGCGGGTCGAGGTGCAGGCGGTGGGGGAGGAGACGGCCCTGGCCGGCATCCAGCGGCTGGTGGCCGAGGCCCAGGCCAGCCGGTCCCGGGCCCAGGTGCTGGCCGACCGCTTCGCCGCCCTGCTGTTCTACGTGGCCGCCGGCACCGGCGTGGTCACGTTCATGGCGTGGTGGGCACTGGGCGACGTGGAGGACGCCGTGGTGCGCACGGTGACGGTCCTCGTCATCGCCTGCCCCCACGCCCTCGGGCTCGCCATCCCCCTGGTGATCAGCATCTCGACCGCCCTGTCGGCCCGGTCCGGGATCCTCCTGAAGGACCGCCTCGCCCTGGAGCGGATGCGGACGGTCGAGGCGGTGCTGTTCGACAAGACGGGCACGCTCACCAAGGGGGCCCACGTACTCAGCGGTGTCGCCGCGGCCGGATCGAGCGTGGCCGCCGACGAAGTCGTCCGCCTGGCCGCCGCCGTGGAGACGGACTCCGAGCATCCGCTGGCCCGGGCCATCGTGGCTGCTGCGGGCCCTGGGGTCCCCCAGGCCAGCGGGTTCCGGTCGATCACCGGCCGGGGCGTGGAGGCGTCGGTGGAGGGCGACCGCTACGCCGTGGGTGGCCCCGCCCTGCTGCGGGAGCGGGCGCTGGTCGTACCCGTGACCCTCGAGCTCGAGGTACAGGCCTGGAAGGACCGGGGGGCGGCCGTGCTCTACCTGATCCGCGGCAGCGAGATCGTGGGGGCGCTGTCCCTGGAGGACGAGGTCAGGCCCGAAGCCCGGGACGCGGTGGCCCAGCTCAAGGCCCTCGGGCGCCGCGTGGTCATGATCACCGGCGACGCCCGCGAGGTGGCCGACGCCGTCGGGGCCGAGCTCGGGGTGGACGAGGTCTTCGCCGGAGTCCTCCCCGAGGACAAGGACTCGGTGGTCGCCGACCTGCAGGCGAGAGGGGTCACCGTGGCCATGGTGGGAGACGGGGTGAACGACGCCCCCGCTCTGGCCCGGGCCGATGTGGGCATCGCCATCGGGGCCGGCACCGACGTGGCCGTCGAGTCGGCCGGTGTGGTCCTCGCCTCCAGCGATCCCCGCGGGGTCGTCGGGGTCATCCAACTGTCCCGGGCCGGCTATCGCAAGATGCTCCAGAACCTGGCTTGGGCGGCCGGGTACAACGTGGTGGCCCTGCCCCTGGCCGCCGGCGCCTTCGCCTGGGCCGGCGTCACCCTGCCGCCGGCGGTGGGAGCGGTGCTGATGAGCGCCTCGACGGTCGTGGTTGCTCTCAACGCCCAGTTGCTCCGCCGGCTCCGCCTGCGGCCCGCCTCGCCGCCCCCCGGGGCCGGCGGGGCGGCTGGCCGCGCCGGAAGCGCCCCCGGCCACAGCCCGCACACGCACGCCCAACCGGTGTAGGACAGCCGTCCCATGCGGGAGGCGTCGCCCTCGTCCGCCGTACTCGCCATGGCACTCATCGCCGGCTGCGGCGCCCACACCCGCGACGGCGATCTCGTCCCGAAGGCGACGGTGAGGACGCCCGGCCTGTTTGTCTTCTGCCATGGCCTCTCCGGCCTAGACAGCCCGGCTCGCCGTGAACGCTCGTTGCCGAATGGCCCGCGTCAGGCGCCGATTCGTCCGGTTTCGTACGCCCACATGGCGATCTCGACCCGGTTCCGGGCACCGAGCTTGGTCATCAAGCTGCCGAGGTGGGTCTTGACCGTGCTCAGGCTGATGAAGAGCTCGGTGGCGATCTCGGCGTTGGTGCGGCCCCGTGCGACGGACACCAGCACCTGTTCCTCCCGATCCGTCAGTGGGGCGACGGGCTGCGCCGGAGCCGTGCCGTCGCGTCGGTGGGCGAACGTGGCGAGCAACCGGGCGGTGACGCTCGGTGCGATGAGCGCATCGCCGTTGGCGGCGGCCTTGATGGCCTGCACGAGCAGCTCGGGGCCGGCGTCCTTCAGCAGGAACCCCCGCGCGCCTGCCTTGAGGGCGCCATGGACGTACTCGTCGAGATCGAAGGTGGTAATGACGACCACGGCCTGCGGCGCGGCGACGTCGGGCCCGGCCAGCTGGCGGGTTGCTTCGATCCCGTCGAGGCCGGGCATCCGGATGTCGAACAGGCAGACGTCGGGGCGGAGCTGCTTGGCCAGCGTGACGGCTTCGGCGCCGTCGGCGGCCTCGCCGATGACCTCGATGTCCGGTTGGGCGTTCAGGATCATCCGGAGCCCGGTCCGGATGATCTCCTGGTCATCGGCGAGCAGGACGCGGATGCTCACGGGCGGGCGCCCCGCGGGAGCACGGCCGTGACGGTCCATCCCCGGTTCCCGGTGGGGCCCGCTTCGAGGGTGCCGCCGAGCAGCTTCGCTCGTTCGGCCATCCCGACCAGCCCGAACCCGGTCGCCGTCCGGGGATCGAACGGTCCCGGATCGCCGTCGTCGTGCACCGTCATGCGGACACAGTCGGGGTCGCCCCGCACCGCCACCTGGACGCGGGTGGCGTGGCGGGCGTGGCGCACGGCGTTGGTGACCGACTCCTGGGCGAGGCGGAAGATGGCCGCATCGACGGAAGGCGGCAGCCCGTCGAGGTCGCCGGAGAGCTCGACGTCGACCCGCGGCCGTTCGCCGGGGCTGGTGGCGAGGTCCTCGACCTGGGCGACGCCGCGCTGGGGCGTGAGGTCCGGTTCCTCTCCCTGCCTGAGGGCGCTGACCATCGTGCGCATCTCCGAAAGCGTCCGAGAGGCCTCCTGCTCGATGACGGCGAGGGCCTCCACCGCCGCGGCCGGATCCGTGGAGGCCACGACGCGGCCGGCCTGGGCCCGGATGGCGATGGCCGAGACGTGGTGGGCGACGGTGTCATGGAGCTCGCGTGCCAGTTGCTCTCGCTCGAGGAGCTTCATCTGATCCATC
>Ga0187892_10010855_pt1 | contig 11380 bp, 11 predicted proteins | sample MA1701073metaG_FD_139345 | JGI IMG/M metagenome (GOLD analysis project Ga0187892, IMG submission 139345) | Bio-ooze microbial communities from a basaltic lava cave in the Kipuka Kanohina Cave System on the Island of Hawaii, USA - MA170107-3 metaG ... | reverse complement strand
GCACTACCGTGGCACGATCCTCCTGGCGTTCCGCCAGCTCCTCAGCGATCAATACCAGGCGGCGAAGGGTACCTGTGGTCCGCACCTGGCCCACGGGAAGGCGGGCAGTTTCCAGAGCCGCGACCGTTTGATCCGCAAGCTGTTTGAGCGCAGGCCCCACAGCCATCGGGGGCAATTCCTCCGTGCCGATCTCCAGCAACAACTCACTCATGGGCGCGCACCGCTTCGACGTCCGCCCCTGCTCCCGCGGAGCGCGCCGCGGGCTGTTCGGTCTCGCGCCGTTGCTGAAGGTACGCGGATGCGCACGTCCGCGCCAGCGCCCGCGTGCGACCCATGAGCTCAACCCGTTGCGCCACGCTGACCGCGCCGCGCGCGTCCAGGAGGTTGAAGACGTGCGAACATTTGAGCGCGGAGTCATACGCCGGCAACACCAACGGCACCATGAGGGATCGCTGTGCATCTGCCTCGTACGCCTCGAACAGTGCGCGCAGACTGGCGGCGTCGGCGTGATCGAACGCGTATGTCGAGTGCTCGCGCTCTTCCTCTTTCCGAAACTCACCGTACGTGACGCCCGGCGCCCAGACGAGGTCGAAGACCGAGTCCTTACGTTGTAGAAACATCGCGAGGCGCTCGAGCCCGTAGGTCAATTCAACGGGAATCAGGTCGAGGTCCACCCCACCCATCTGCTGTAGGTAGGTAAACTGCGTGACCTCCGTCCCGTCGAGAAAAATCTGCCAGCCCACACCCCAGGCCCCTAGCGTCGGGTTCTCCCAGTCGTCTTCGAGAAACCGCAGGTCGTGGTGCGTCAGCCGCAGGCCGAGCCGTTCCAGACTTTTGAGGTAGAGAGGCTGCGCGTCATCCGGCGAGGGTTTGAGGATGACTTGGTATTGGTAGTGCTTGTAGAGCCTGTTGGGATTTTCCCCGTAGCGTCCGTCCGCCGGCCGGCGGCTCGGCTGCACATACGCTACGCGAACGGGCTTCGGGCCGAGCGAACCGAAGAAGGTCGCGGGATGCAGCGTCCCGGCCCCCACCTCGACGTCGTAGGCCTGCTCGATGACACAGCCCTGCGCGGCCCAGAATCGGTGCAGGGCAAGGATCATATCCTGAAAGTTCATCATCGTCTGGCGCGCAGGCATCGTCACACAAAGAAAGAGAGCCCCGTCTCAGGGACGGCGGCTCCGTGGTTCCACCCTGATTCCCGCGGGCGTATGAATCCTAAGTGCAAGACGTACCGCAGGCTCTCCTTCCGCGCTTTCGGGCGGATCCCGGCAGGCCTGGCGCGGTGCTTGGCTCGGTTCGGCGCCGCGCTCCTGCGGCTTGGGAGTGCCGTTCGCCTTGCGCCGCGCCCGTTCGCACCAGCCACGGGCTCTCTCGATCGGCCGCGCGGCTACTCGTCCCCCGCATTGCCGCTATTTAACTCCCGGCCATTCTAGCAACCTGACGATAGGTGGTCAATTCGCAAGCATGTGGACCGCCAGCCCGGCGATCGCGCTTCCAAGCACAACGTGAAGAATACCCCAACCGTACTTCCACATGCCCACGAACGCCACACCCGCGATCGTCGCCGCGTAGGGATCGATCGTCTGTGGACGCGGAAACGTCAGCGTCATCCCAAACATGGCCGTCTCCGCGACCACGCGGAACAGGTTGTGCAGGGCGAACCAGACCGCCAGGTTGAGGATGACCCCAACGACGGCAGCGGTGATCGCCGAGAGCGCGCCCGAGAGGAATTGATTCCCGCGCAGACGCTCGATGAAGGGCGCGCCGAGGAAGATCCACAGAAATGACGGCGCGAAGGTCGCCCAGACCGTCACGGCTGCCCCCAGAACACCGGCGACGGCGGGCGGCAGATCACCGGGATTGCGAAAAGCGGCAATGAACCCCACGAACTGCGTCACCAGGATCAGTGGGCCTGGCGTTGATTCCGCCAAACCCAAACCGTCGAGCATCTCTCCGGTGGCGAGCCATCCGTACCGCTCCACCGCGGCCTGCGCCAGGTACGTCAAGACCGCATAAGCGCCACCAAACGTCACCATGGCCGCCTTACTGAAAAAGATGGCCTGCTGCGAAAGGACATCGCCGAGGCCACGCCAGGCGATAACCGCCCCGAGCGGGACCCACCACGCGGCAAGACAGGAGGCCAGAACGGTGGCGCTCCGGCGCAGGCTGGGCCGTGTGTACTCCTCCGGCGGTCCAGCATCGGCGATCGCCAAGCCCTCGCTGCTGCTCTCATCGGGCCGGTTCCCCCGCATTGCCTGGGGTCCACCCGGGGGGGCAACAAACACGCCCGGCCAGAAGCGCGCACCGAGGAACCCGACGATGCCGGCCCCAATGACGATGAGGGGGAACGCGACGCGAAACAGGAAGATCGCGGCGAACGCCGCGGCGGCAATGACCGTCAAGGTCGGGTGCCTCAACGCTCGAGAACCTATCCGGATCACGGCGGCGGCAACGATGGCTATGACCACCGCGCGCAAACCGTAGAAGATCGCCGCCACCCAGGGGACGTTGCCGTGGACGACATAGATCCATGACAGCACGAGCAACACAAAGAATCCCGGCAGGACGAAAAGGATCCCGGCGATGAGCCCACCGACCGTGCGGTGGAGCAGCCAGCCAACATAGATGGCCAATTGCTGCGCTTCGGGACCGGGGAGCAGCATGCAGTAGTTCAGCGCGTGAAGGAAGCGGGCATCGCTGATCCATCGGCGGCGATCGACTAGTTCGTGGTGCATGGTGGCGATCTGGCCGGCCGGACCGCCGAAGTTGATACATCCCAAGAGCAGCCAAAAACGAAACGCGTCCCAAAACGGGACGCGCTGCGCAGACGGCGCGCGGGCTTCCTCAGTTAGCCTGACGGAAGGCCGCGGGTCTGACACACCTCGCGGCTTCTAGCCGATGCCTAGCGGTTCCTCTTCGCGAAGCCGACGGCGGATCGAAGGTACAGGCATCGTCGAGATGAGCGCCGCCGCCATGAATGCGACAAGTCCGGCGACGGCCCACGATATCGGCAACTCGATCACTTCCGACTCAGTCTTGATGCGCACCATGGAGCCGGGCCCCACGCGCACTACTCCGCGCGCTTCGGCGAGCGCAGCCCCGAGCTCAACGATGGCCTTACGCGCCCGATCGAGATCAATCTCCATCCCAGCACCTCCTGGTCTTGACTATACCACGCGCGCGGCGGTTTAAGTCCTGTATGCTTGGCCGCTCTCCGCCACGCGCAGGCCGAGGCGCACGCGACCGATGACGGCGGGCGCCCGCAACCGCGCCTCCCAGCACGCTTCGGCATACCGCCTGAGGAGATCGGCAACCGCCGCGATTTCATCGGCTGAAGGCTTGATGCGTCCAAGCGCCGCGGGCGCGGCGTCCAGCAGAAACGTGATGAGCGCGATCGTGCGGGGCGATGCCGGCGTCGCCATCGGATCGCGCGAGCGGCAGGCCTCATCCAGACAGCCACCCAGCGCCGCGCTCCATGCCGCGCGGCCGCGCAGCGGACGTCCGCAGGAGGCACAGCGTCCCACGGCGGGCCGGTGCCCGGTGAGCACGAGCAAACGCGCCGTAAACCAGAGCCCCGCGACTTCGTGCATGTCCCCGCGCATCAGGTTCAGGGTCTCGCCCAAAAGTCGAAACACATCAGGATGCGCATTGCGCTCGGCGAGGCCGCGGTCGGCGAGCTCCAACACGACCGACACATCGCCCATCCGTTCGAGATCACTGCGCAGCGGAGCGTGGGCGTCGAGGACCTCCACCTGCGAGATCACATCAAGGGACCGTCCTTCGGCGACCAGTGCCCGGAAACGTGTGGGGGGTTCGAGGCGGCCGCCGAGTCGGCTCTTGGGACGGCGCGCACCCTTCGCAACGACGGTGACCTTTCCACGGTCTCTGGTAAGGATCGTCACCAGGCGGTCGGCCTCACCAAGGTTGCGCCGACGGACGACGATGCCTTCAACCTTGTAGAGTCCCATGGCTAGCCGCCCAACCGTCCCCTGAGGATCAGGGCAGCCATCGCAAAATAGATGAGGATCGTCACCACATCCATCGAGGACGTCACAAACGGGCCGGAGGCCACCGCCGGGTCCTTCCGCATTGTCGTGAGGACCAACGGCGCGGTCGAGCCGAGCAATGCCGCAACCGCCATGACAATCGCCAGGGTAAGGCCGACGGTGATCCCGAGCAACAGATCGCCTTGCAGCGCCAGTGTCACCCCGAGTGCCGCAACACCGCTGGCAATTCCCGCGGTTACGCCAACCAGGCTTTCGCGCAGGATCAACTGGCGATAGGTTCGCCGGTCCACTTCCCCCGTCGCGATACTCCGCACGGAGACGGCCACAGACTGAATCCCCATGACGCCTGCCATGTCGGTGACGACTGGGATGTAGTAGGCCAACGCGATGACCGCCGCGAGTGCGTGCTCAAACCCCCCGATCACGCGCGCAGCAACGCCTTCGACCACCAGCATGGCGAGGAGCCAGGGTAGACGCTTGGCCGCCCGCGTGACGGGCGAGTCGAGCGTTTCGACCTCCTCGACCAACCCGGCCAGTTTGTACGCGTCTTCTGATGCCTCCTCGGTGACAACGTGAATGATATCATCCACGGTTACGACCCCGCGTAGACGGTTCCCGGCGTCTACGACCGGCAGCGCCTGTAGCCTGTACTTCTCGAAGGCCCTCGCCACCGCTTCTTGATCGTCATCCACCCGCGCCGAAACCACGTTGGTGCGCGTGACCGTGGACAGCGGGGCATCCGGTAGGGCGAGGATGAGATCGCGCAGCGACACCACCCCGGCCAGACGGGTGTGCGCATCCACGACGTACACGTAGTAGATCGTTTCGGCATCGGGGGCAATGGACTGCAACCGGGCCATCGCGTCGCCCACGGTGCCGTCGGCGCTGACGGTGACCACTTCCGTCGCCATCAGACCGCCGGCGCTTTGAGGAGGATAGGCCAGCAGTTCGCGGACGTCGGCGGCGTCCTCCGGCTCCATCGCCTTGAGGAATTGCTCGGCCTCCGCGGCGGGCAGCTCGCCGAGCAAGTCGGCGGCCTCATCGGAGGCCATCTCCTCCAAGACATCGGAAGCCTGGTTTGGACCGAGCCGCCGCAGCAGCGTCTCCTGCCGCTCCGCCGGCAGGTGCTCGATCACCGCCGGCGCGAGGTCGGGGACGGTGGCAAGAACGGCAACGGCTTCGTCATCGCTTAGACCCGCGAGCGCATCCGCGATGTCGGCCGGATGGAGATCTTCGAGTTCCGTCTTGAGACGCCCGTGGTCTCCGCCGGCGAGGAGGGTCCGAAAATGCTCGGCCACTACCGTGCTCATGGCCCGAGCGCCTTCAGCAGCTGGATGGCCAGCACGAAGTACAGGATCAAGGCGAAGATGTCGGCGATCGTGGTGATCAAGGGTCCGGACGTGATTGCCGGATCAACGCCCAGGCGGTCCATGGTCAGGGGGATCGCCATTCCCAACGGCGCGGCGATCACCAGCGCCCCCCACATCGCCCCGCCCACGACGGCGCCAAGGGCGAGACTCTGCTGCCAGAGAGCGGCAAAGACCCCGACGACCAAACCGCACACCGCGCCGACCAACGCGCCGGTACTCCCCTCCCGCCCCACCTGCCGCCAAGCCTTACGGCCAAAGCGGCCGGTGGCCAGCCCGCGAACCGCGAGCGCGAGTGACTGGGCCCCGACATTGCCGGCCGATGCCATCAGCGCCGGGATGAAGAAGGCGAGCGCGAGTGTGGCCTCGAGGGTGTTAGTGAAACGGCTGATCACGAGGACCGCAAGAATATCCAGAAACAGATTGATGACAAGGAACCCACTGCGCTTCGCCAGCATTTCCCACGGGAATGTCCGCGCCCGCAGCTGCGCCCCTCCCACCGCCCCAGTCAGACCGAGGACATCCTCGGTGCCCTCGGCTTCAACGACACTGACCAGATCATCCGACGTGACCGCGCCCAGCAGGTGGCCCGGCTCGTCAACGACAGGCACGGCGAGGAGGCTGTACTTGCGCGCCAGCGTCGCTACTGCCTCCTGGTCGTCCAGGGGAGCCACCGTCACCAGCCGGGTGTGCATCATGTCCCCGATGAGGCGGTCAGACCGCGCCGCGATCAGCTCGCGCAGTGTGACGACCCCGACCAGCCGGGCTAACTCGGTGACGTACACGTAGTAGAGCAGCTCCGCTTCCTGGCCGCGCTCGCGTACGGCCCGGATCGCATCTGCGACGGTGAGGTGCGGGCCGATCGTCGCCACATCTGTGGTCATCAAGGCGCCCGCGGTGCCCTCGGGATACGCAAGCAGCCGCTCGACAGCGGTCGCGTCCTCCTTGCGCATCAAGCGCAGCAGGCGCTGCGCGCGGTCCTTGGGGAGCTCGCCGATCAGGTCGGTGACCTCGTCGGACGCCATCTCGTTGAGCAGCGCCAATAGCTGCTCGTCCGCGAGGGCCTGGCTGAGAGCGGCCCGTTCGTCGGGGTCAAGCGATTCGAGGACCAGCGCTGCCTGCTCGTCGGGCAGGAGAAGCAGCGCCGTGACCCGGTCGGACTCTGGGAGCCGGCGGAGCAGTTCGGCGAGGTCGCCCGGGTGTACCGGGGCCAGCAGTGCGGCCAGCCCGGTTAGATTTCGACGGCTGAGGTACTGCGAGGTGGTCTCGAGTAGGCTCTCGGTGAGCATCGCCAACGCATATATGCCCGTTGTGCCGTGCCTACCATACGCGTGAGTCCCGTGCGGTGTCAACGACCCTGCACGATGGCCGCATCCGCTCAAGCGAATGGCAGGACCTCACGGGCTACGTCAGGTCCACAATGCTTACCACTACGTTTTGGGGATCTCCGGCGGGCGGAGGTCGAGCGGCCCAAACGGATGGACCAGGAGATCGGAGAGCCGGAAGACCTTAGGCGCGCCACGGGGACCCGCGACGATGACATCGCGGACGCCAAACTCGTGCATCACCTGGCGGCACGCGCCGCAGGGCATGGCTCCCTGGCCGGTCCCGTCGGCGGCCGCCACGGCGACGGCGCGAAGACGGCGGTGCCCCTCGGCGACGGCGCGGTGAATCGCGGCACGCTCAGCGCAGATAGACAAGCCGTAGGACGCATTCTCTACGTTGCAGCCCGCGATGACGGCTCCTGACGACGCCAGAACAGCAGCGCCCACCGGAAAACGCGAGTAGGGAGCGTACGCGCGGCGACGGGCGGCGCGGGCGGCGCGCACTAGCGCGCTCACTGCGCCGGGCTCCGCCTGACGAGAACCTCTCATCGCACTCCGCCCGGGCGCGGCCGGACTGCCGGCGCCTCCGGTGAGACCGGCCGTCCCCGGGCGGGCGGCGTAACGATACCCCCAGAAACGACGAGCTTCAACGCCGCTTCAACGCTTATCTCCAGGGGAATGGTCTCGCTCTCCGGGACCAAACAAAGGATGCCCGTCGTCGGGTTGGGTGTGTGCATCATGAACACGTTTAAGATACGCTCGCCGGACGGTCCCTCAACCGGGGCGTCCCCCGTCACGAAGCCGACCGAATACAACCCCTCCCGGGGCCACTCCACCAGGATCGCCCTCTTAAGGGCCGAGCGATTCTGCATGAAGACCGAGTCCGCCAGTTGCCGCGTCGCGGAGTAAATGGTGCGCGCGATCGGGATGCGCATCATCGCGCGATCGAAGAGGCCCACCACCCGGCGCCCCAACACGTTACTGGCCAGCGCCCCCGTGAGCAGAATGACCAGAATGCCGGCCACCAGACCAAGACCCGGCACGGATCGCTGAAGCATGTACTTAAAGACAGGGGCGAGCAGGCTGTCCAGAAACCGGAACAGTGCGAGCAAGACCAGAACCGTGACGCCCAGCGGCAGGATGATCAGGAGGCCCGCGGCCAGGTAGTTGCGCAGCCGGTGACGCATCAGTCGTCGACGGAGGAGACCGGCTCAACCCTCGTGATCTTCACCTGCGCAATGCGGTTACCGTCCACGCGCTCAACCGCGAGCTCTACGCCGTCATAAACCACCTGCTCTCCCTGAGCCGGCACGTGTCCGAGCAGGCTGTAGACAAATCCCCCGACCGAGTCCACCTCACCCGCGGGCAGCGCAAGGTGGAGCGCCGCGTTGACATCCTCAACGTTGACACGGCCATCGACCAGCGCGACCCGCTCGTTGAGAACCTTGATCGGAGGTTCTTCGACGTCATATTCATCCTGTATGGGTCCGACGATTTCCTCGAGCAGGTCTTCAATCGTCACGAGGCCGGCGGTACCGCCATATTCGTCCACCGCGATCGCCATGTGCGCCTTCTTACGCCGCATCTCACGAAACAGCTCGTCGAGGCGTTTCGTCTCGGGGACGAAGAACGCGCGGCGCACGAACTCCCGAACCTTTCCGTCCAGCGTGCCCGCCTGAAGCGCGTCCAGGAGATCTTTCACGTGCACGAGCCCGATGATCTGATCGATCGTCTCGTGGTAGACCGGAATGCGCGAGTGTCCGTGCGTGCGGACGACTTCCAGAATAGCGTCGATAGGAGCATCGTCCTCCACACAGACCATATCGATCCTCGGGACCATCACCTCACGGACCACGGTGTCCCCGAATGCGAAAATGGAGTGGATCATCTCGCGCTCGTCCTGCTCGAGCACGCCCTGCTCCTCACCCCTCCGGACGATCATCTGGATCTCTTCTTCGGTGACCATCGGCGCATCCGTGCGCACGCGGGCCCCGAATGGCCGCGTCAATATGTTCGTCAGAAATGACAGCAGGCGGACCAGCGGCCCCAGCAGCCTCAGCGTCCACTGCACCGGCCGCACGACCGCGAGCGCCAGGCGATCGGCGTAGTGAGCGGCGATCGACTTGGGGGCGATATCGCCCACGACCAAGAGCAACGCGGTGATGATCCCAAAGCCGTACACCGCGCCGCGCTCAGGACCCAGAAGCCGCATGGAGACGACCGTCGCGAGCACGGCTGCGCCGGCACTGGCGATGTTGTTACCGATCAGCAGTGTGGAGAACAGGCGGGCTGGATTCTCCAACAGCGCCAGCGCCTCTTCGGCGCGCCGCTGCCGCTCCTCGCTCAGCGCGCGCAGCCGCGTTCGGTTTGCCGAAAGCAGCGCGGCCTCCGACCCAGAAAAGAACGCGGCAGTGAGGAGCAACAAAGCAATAATGATGAATTCAAGCGTATAACCTGATGCATTCAAAGAACGAATCTGCCTACCTTTTGGGCCGGTTGGCCAGGGGCACCCTCGAGGAATCCTCACAATTATACCACAGCGCGATTGACGCTAATCTCCGCTTCTGGCGCCTCCGCCGAGGCGCGTTAGGTGCACGCGCCATGGACCCGGGCCGCTCTTCAGCGTCACCGCGACGCCGTCTCCAGCAAGCGTCACCAGATCCACCTCATCCGGCCCCATGTGGAGCCGATGTCCTGCGATGCGCGAGACACGCAGCGGCAACTCCGCGATGCGGCGATCCGTTCTCAGCACGAACTGGCCTCCCTCATGCGTGTAGCCCTCCGTCGGCAAACCCGCGCCTTGGGAGGAAAAGCGCATGGTCACCAGACGCAGTCCGTCTCGCCCGGCGCGAAACTCTTCGACGATGGGAGTGCGCTCCACGGAATGACGGTATCGCAGTTCGAGGGACGCGCCCGGCGCGACCGTCCGGCGCCACAGGACGCGCTGCGTACGGGAGTCGGTGACGACCACCGCGACGTCGGGCCGATCGACAAACACGGTGGCCGCGGCGACTATGGCCGCGGCCACCGCGACAGCAGCGAGCGTCAGCGCGCGGCGCCGATCTACCGGCTCACCCCGCGCTCGCGGTAGTACCGCTGTGCCCCGGGATGCAGCGGCACGGGCATACCGTCCACCGCTTTGCTCACATCGAGGTCCCGGCCGCGGGCATGCGCCGCCCGCAGCCGATCGAGATTTTCCCACAACGCCTTCGTCAAATTGTACACGAGATCCTCGGGCAAGTCGGCGCGCGCGACCAGCATGGCCATCACCGCCACGGTTCGCACGGGCCCGGTCAATCCCCGGTAGGCATCGCCCGGCACCGTCACGCGCGTATAGAATGGCCATCGCGCGCGCAGCGCCTGCAGCGCCTCGTCGCTGACCGGCACGAGGGCGACCTCGCGCGAGGAGGCAAGATCGGTGACGGCAGCAGTAGGCGTCCCCGCTGTGATGAAGACCACATCCGTGTTGCCGTCGCGGAGTTGATCAATCCCCGCGGCGAACGACAGGAAGTCGACGCGCATCTCGCGATAGAAGATGTCGTGCACGGCCAGGATCTGCCGCGCGTTGGCCTCCGTCCCGCTCCCGGGGGCTCCGACCACGACGCGCTTCCCTTTGAGGTCTTCGATGCCGTTGATGCGCCTGTTCCGCAGCGTGACGATTTGAATCGACTCAGGGTAGAGCATCGCGATGCCGCGAACGCCCGCGATGGGTTGCGGGCGGTTGCTTCCAGGCTCGGCGAAGACCTCGGTACCGTTGTTGGCATAGTAGGCGACATCGTTCTGCACCAGCGCCATGTGGGCATCGCCCTTGGCCAGAGTCTGAATGTTCACTACCGACGCCCCGCTGCTCTGCGCCGCCACCCGGACGCCCTGGACCCGGCTGTTCCAGATCTCGGCCATCGCTCCGCCCAGCGGGAAGTACACTCCTGCCGTCCCCCCTGTCACCAGGGACAGTAACCGTACCTGGGCGCCTGCAGGCGCCGTCAGGGCCGCAACCAGCACGATGGTTGCGACACATAAGACCCCACGAGCCTTCACGTTCGACCCCCCCTTATGATCCGGCAGACGCGGGCGTTAGGGCCGCGGCGTCTCAGCCGGCCCGTGAGCCGCCGGGCTCTGCGCAGGTTCTCGGCTCGCCTGCGAACCTGCGGGGCCCACGCCCCGCGGGGCGTCTGTTCTGGTTATCGCCCGACGTCTCCTCCCGCGGGGATCGCCACGGTCGGCGCGCGGCTCTTACGGACCATCTGAATCGCCGCCACGAGCACGAGCAAAGCAAAGCCCACCGCGTCGCCGCGGGGGTCGTGAAAGATGAGCGCGAGCGCGGCGAGGACTAGCACGAGGCGTTCTGGCCATCCGGCCGGAGCCAGAAAGTACCCGGTGACGGCCGCGGCGAGGGCAACAACACCCACAACGGCCGTGGCCGCGGTGAACACAATCTCCTGGAGCCCCGCCCCCTGAAGCAGAATCGTCGGCGAGTAGACAAACATGTACGGCACCACGATCCCCGCGAGCGCTAGGCGCGTCGCCGTCCAACCCGTCGCCAGGGGGTCAGTCTTAGCGATACCCGCTGCGGCGTAAGCGGCGAGCGCATCAGGCGGCGTGATGTCCGCCAGGACGCCGAAGTAAAAGATGAACATGTGCGCGGCCAGGGGCATCACACCCATCTGCACGAGCGCGGGCG
>Ga0187892_10010854_pt1 | contig 11381 bp, 8 predicted proteins | sample MA1701073metaG_FD_139345 | JGI IMG/M metagenome (GOLD analysis project Ga0187892, IMG submission 139345) | Bio-ooze microbial communities from a basaltic lava cave in the Kipuka Kanohina Cave System on the Island of Hawaii, USA - MA170107-3 metaG ... | reverse complement strand
GGCTCGCCGCGGCGGCGGACTCGCCGCCGGTGACGCCGGACACCGTCTACGACCTCGCCTCCCTCACGAAGGTCGTCGCGGCGACGACGGCGGCGATGATCCTCGTCGGCGAGGGGAAGCTCGACCTCGACGAGAGGGTCCGCCCAGATCGCGTGACGGTTCGCCACCTCCTCACGCATTCCTCGGGCCTGCCGGCGTTCGGGCCGCTCTACGAGAGGCTCGAGGGAAAGCGCGCGTACGTCGAGGAGATCTCGAAGATCGACCTGCTCTCGCCGCCCGGGACGAAGACGGTCTACAGCGACTACGGGGCGATCCTCCTCGGGGCCGTGATCGAGAAGGCGGCGGGGATGCCACTCGACGCGTTCTGCGAGAAGCGCATCTTCGCGCCGCTCGGGATGACCTCGACGCGCTACCTCCCGCCCGAGTCCTGGCTCCCGAAGATCGCGCCGACGGAGGAGGACCCGCGCCGCGGCGGGGTCGTGCGCGGTCGTGTCCACGACGAGAACGCCGACGCGATGGGGGGCGTCTCCGCCCACGCCGGTCTCTTCTCGACGGCGGGGGATCTCGCGCGCTTCTGCAGGATGATGCTCGGCGGCGGCGCGCTCGACGGCGTGCGGATCGTGGAGGAGGACGTCCTCGCGCTCTTCACGCGCCGGGCGAACGTCGTCCCGGGCTCGACGCGCGCTCTCGGCTGGGACACGCCGAGCGAGAGGCACTTCGCGGCGCCGCTCGGCGCCGACTCGTACGGCCACACCGGCTTCACCGGCACCTCGATCTGGATCGTCCTCGAGCGCGACGCCTTCGTCGTCCTCCTGACGAATCGCGTCCATCCCACCCGCGCCAACCGCAAGATCGACCCCGTCCGACGCGCCCTCCACGCCGCGCTCTCCCGCGCCCTCGGCTCGTAACTTTCCATCCATACCCGGCCTGGATGGTCGAAACTCGCGAGTTCCGACCATCCAGGCCGGGTATGTTTGGAAAGGTATCGGTTGGAAACTACTCGGCGATGGCGGCAGCGAGGAGGGCGGCCATCGCGGCGTTGCCGGCGTCGGTGAGGTGCATCCAGTCGAGGAAGGCGTCCTTGGAGTCGGGGAGCAATGCCTGGAGGTCGGGGTGGAGCGCGCTCTCCTCCTCGGCGACGCGGCGGAGGACCTCGTTGAAGGCGGCGATCGTGCGGCGGAAGGCCTCCGCGCTCGGGTGCGCCTTGCCGGCGTAGAGAGGCTTCTCGGAGGCGAGGTCGGGATAGAGGTGGATCCGCTCCGCGAAGGAGGGGAGGACGACCCGCGCGCGGCGGGACTTCGCGAGCCGCGCGACCGTGCGCGTGTTCCGCTCGAAGGCGGCGATCGCCTCCGGGGGCGGCGCTTCGAGCAGCGGGGCGTCGGCCTCGGCGGCCGCGGGCCGCTCGAGCTTCCAGCGCACCGTCAGGAGGAGGAGGCTCCGCTCGGGAAGCGTCGGCACGCCGCCCGGTACGCGGCGGTGGGGCGGCGTCCAGTGCGAGTAGTCGGACTTGAACCTCGGCGTGAGCGCCGCCGGCACGTCGTTCACGCCGTGATAGAGGATGACGAGGTCGGGCTCGAGATCGAGGCCGCGCAGCGCGAAATCGACGACGCTCTCGACGGAGGTGTAGCCTGCGACCCCGGCATTGACGACCTCGATGTCGGCCTCCGGAGACCGCTCACGGAGCGCCGCCTGGAGGAGGGCGGGGTAGGTCGCCTCCTCGGGATTCTCCCCGCCGAACGTCGTCGAGCCGCCGACGCAGAGCACCCGCACGCGACCGGGCGGCTTCGGGATCTCGATCTCGGGTCCCCGATACCCGAACGAGTTGAACCGCCAGAGGACCTCGCGGTCGAAGATCTCGCTCCGGTACCGGAACTCGAACGACGGCCGGTGCGCGCGCCCGAGATAGGGATGCGCGACGTAGACGGGATCCGTGACGCCGCGCCCGGTGTACCGCCGCCAGGCCTCCTCGAACGGGATGCCCTGGGAGCGGGCGCGGACCCGGAGCCCGGCTTCGGCGAGGGCGAGGACGGCGATCGCGGCGGCGAGGGCGACCGCGAGCCGCTTCACGCGGCGCCGAGGCCCGCCATGATCTCGTCGAGGACCTCGCGGCCCGGTCGCACGATCTCCGGCGGCAGCGTCGAGAGCGGCGCCTCCGTCAGGTCGTACTCCTCGTCGAAGGTCCGCCGCTCCGGCTCGAGGTAGAGGATCCCCGTGACGAGCTTCCCGGCCGCGCGCGACTCGTGGAGCGTGCGGAGCGCGCCCAGCGCGTCGCCCGGATCGTAGTCCTCGCCGAGCTTCTTCAGCGTCACGTGCGACCCGTCCGGCATCGCGACGTCGCGCACCTCCCCGGGCGCCATCTCGATCGGCTCCATCGGCTCGAAGTGCGGGACGAACCCGATCTCGTGGAGCGGGTCGTCCTTCGCCTTCACGTGGTCGTAGGACTTCGTCGACCCCTCGTGATTCGCGAAGGTGACGCAGGGGGAGATGACGTCGAGGATCGCCGTCCCGCGGTGGGAGAACGCCGCCTTCAGGATCGGGCGGAGCTGCTTCGGGTCGCCGGAGAAGGAGCGCGCGACGAACCCGCAGCCGAGCTCGATCGCGAGCGCGCAGCAGTCGATCGGGAGGAGCTCGTTCTCGCGTCCTCCCTTCTGCTTCGACCCCACGTCGGCCGTCGCCGAGAACTGCCCCTTCGTGAGGCCGTACACCCCGTTGTTCTCGATGAGGTAGACGACGGGGACGTTGCGCCGCACGAGGTGCACGAACTGCCCCATCCCGATCGAGGCGGTGTCCCCGTCGCCGGAGACGCCGATCGGGACGAGGGTGCGATTCGCCGCGTACACCCCCGTCGCCACGGAGGGCATGCGCCCGTGGACCGCGTTGAAACCGTGGGAGCGCCCGAGGAAGTAGGCGGGCGTCTTGCTCGAGCACCCGATCCCGGAGAGCTTGACGACCCGGAACTGCTCGAGGCCGAGGTCGTAGGCGGCCTCGATGATCGAGGAGGAGATCGCGTCGTGCCCGCAGCCGGGACAGAGCGTCGACTTCGCGGCCCGGTACTCCTGCTTCGAGAGGCCGAGTCGGTTCGTTTTCGCGGCGGTCGTGGCTTCGCTCATCCGACGAGCACTCCTTTTCGCTCCGCGGCGAGCACCGCGTCCGTGATCGAGCGCGCGTCGACCGGGAGCCCGTTGTAGTGGCGCACGCTGCGGAGCCGCGAGGCGAGCGGGCTGCCGACCTCGAGGGCGAGGAGCGCCGCCATCTGCGCGTCGCGGTTCTGGTCGACGACGTAGACGCGCTCATGCGCCTCGACGAAGGCCCTGACCTCCGCGGTGAAGGGGAGCGCCCGCACCCGCAGGTACGACGTCTTCGTCCCCTCCTCCGCGCGCAACTGCTCGCGCGCCTCCTCGATGGCCCAGTGGCTCGTGCCGTAGGCGAGGATCCCGACCTCCGCCCCGCGGACCGGGTCGACCTCCGGCGCCGGCACGAGCGTGCGCGCCGTCTCGTACTTGCGCGAAAGCCGATCGAGGTTGCGAACGTAGTCGTCGGGGCGCTCCGTGTAGCGCGCGGCCTCGTCGTGCCCGGAGCCGCGCGTGAAGTAACCGGCCGCGGGGTGGTCCGTCCCCGGGAGCGTCCGGTACGGAATCCCGTCCCCGTCCACGTCGCGGTAGCGCTCGAACTTCTTGACCTTCGCGAGCTCCTCGGCGGAGAGCACCTTGCCGCGGTCGATCGGCGTCTCGGGGTAGGGGAAGGGGTCCGACATCCACACGTTCATCCCGAGGTCGAGGTCGGACGCGACGAAGACCGGCGTCTGGAGACGCTCGGCGAGATCGAACGAAGCGATGCCGAAGTCGAAGCACTCCCGCACGGAGGCGGGGAAGAGGACGACGTGCTTCGTGTCCCCGTGGGAGAGGGTCGCGAGCTTCAGCACGTCTCCCTGGCTCGTGCGCGTCGGGAGTCCCGTCGAGGGGCCGACGCGCTGGACGTCCCAGATGACGGCGGGGATCTCCGCGTAGTAGCCGAGCCCGACGAACTCGGTCATCAACGAGATCCCCGGCCCCGAGGTCGAGGTCATGGACCGGGCCCCGGCCCAGCCGGCGCCCAGGACGACCCCGATCGCCGCGATCTCGTCCTCCGCCTGGATGACGCAGAAGGTCTTCTTCCCCGTCTCAGGGTCGATCCGGTGCTTCTCGAGGTAGTCGATGAGGGACTCGACGAGGCTCGAGGAAGGGGTGATCGGGTACCAGGTCACGACGGTCACGCCGCCGAACATCGCGCCGAGCGCGGCGGCGGCGTTCCCGTCGATCAGGATCTTCCCCTTCGTCGCCTCCATCCGCTCGACGCGGTACGGATCGCGCTCCTCGAGGTTCTCCTTCGCCCACTCGAAGCCGCTGCGGACCGCGCCCCGGTTGAGCTCGAGCACCTTCTTCTTGGCGCCGAGCTGCTGCGCGAGCGCCTTCTCCACCTCGGCGAGATCGACCCCGAGGATCTGCGCGACGACCCCGACGTAGATCATGTTCACGACGAGCTTGCGCAGGCGCGCGTCGGGGCAGACCGCCTCGACGAGCTTCTGGAAGGGGACCTCGTAGACGATCCGGTCCTCGGGGATCGAGGGCTTCGGGATCGCGTCGCTCCAGACGATCGCGGTCCCGGGACCCATCCCGCGCGCGTCGTCCGCGGCGGTCTCGGGGTTCATCGCGACGAGGAGGTCGATCTCCTTCTTCCGCGCGACCCACCCCTCGCGGGAGGCGCGGATCGTGAACCAGGTCGGCAGCCCCGCGATGTTGGAGGGGAAGAGGTTCTTCCCGCTCACGGGGATGCCCATCTGGAAGAGGGAGCGCATCAAGACGGTGTTCGCCGTCTGGCTCCCCGAGCCGTTGACGGTCGCCACCTGGATGCTGAAGTCGTTGACGATCGGTTTCACGGGTCCTCTGTTTCGCACGCGCTCGCCCCCCATTCAATCCCGATTCGCGGGGAGAAGGCCGGGCGCGGCGAGCCCCACCATGATAAGGTCTCCGCGACGCCCGTGATCGGTCTCGACGACGTCCGGAAGGCCCGGGAAACCCTCCGGGGGAGGATCGTCCGGACCCCCCTCCTCCCCTCGGAGCCCCTCTCCGAGACGATCGGAGCGGAGGCATGGCTCAAGCTCGAGAGCCTCCAGAAGACGGGCTCCTTCAAGGTCCGCGGCGCGCTGAACGCGATCCTCTCCCTCCCCGAAGCCGAGCGAGCGAAGGGCGTGCTCACGATCTCCGCCGGAAACCACGCCCAGGGCGTCGCCTACGCCGCGCGCGCCGTCGGCGTCCCCGCGACCGTCGTCATGGCGAAGGGGGCGAATCCGGCGAAGGTCGCCGCGACGAATGCCCTCGGCGCCGAGGTCGTCTTCGCCCCCGACATCGCGGCCGCCTTCGAGACGCTCGAGCGCCTTCGGCGCGAGCGGGGGCTCGTCGTCGTCCACGCCTTCGACGACGACCGCGTCATCGCCGGTCAGGGGACGGTCGCCCTCGAGATCCTGGAGGACGTTCCCGACCTCGATCTCCTCGTCATCCCGGTCGGCGGAGGCGGGCTGCTCGCCGGCTGCGCCGTCGCGGCGAAGGCCGCCCGCCCCGAGATCCGGATCGCCGGCGTCGAGCCGACCGGCGCCGACAAGCTCCGCCGCGCCCGCGAGGCGAAGCGCGTCGTCCGCCTCGAGCGCATGGACACGATCGCCGACGGCCTCGCCCCTCCCTTCGTCGGCGAGCGAAACCTCGAGATCGCCCTCCGCCACGAGGACGAGCACCTCCTCGTCACGGACGACGAGATCCGTTCCGCGCTCCGCTTCCTGATGGAGAAGTGCCAGGTCCTCGCCGAGCCCTCCGGCGCGGCCTCCGTCGCGGCCCTCCTCGCGAAGAAGCTCCCGGTGAAGCCCGGCTCGAAGGTCGCCGCCGTCGTGAGCGGCGGGAACGTCGATCCGGGGCAGTTCGCCGCCCTCACGACGTGATCCGAGGGATGGTCGGGGGCCTACCCGCCCCCAGCCTTTCGGATGTTCGATCGCGCGAGGAGGTAGAAGTGGAGGGGATTGCGAGTCCTGACGGCTCGCATCGCCCAGTGGAAGTACTCCTGCTGATTGTGGTAGCCGCGTGGTGAGGCGCGCAGGAGGACGGCCGCGCACGCCTCCATGTCAGCCGGCAGGAGCGGTTCCGAGAGGAGAAGTTCGCAGAGGAGGGAGAGGGCGCGGTCCTGGTCTTCCCGCGCGCGGTGCGGCTGCTGAAGGGAAGCGTGGAGGAACCCGCGACGACACAGGGCTTGTGCGAGGGGTCGGATGTATTCGCGGTGGCTCGGGGCGGAGTCCAGGAGGAGTTCGAAGTGCGGGATCCCTTCGTCGAGGAGTTTCAATTCCTCCTCCGCGTCGCCGAGGTCGCAGACGATGTTGGCGAGGCCGACCAATGCGGTGCCAAGGTCGACTCTCGCCCTCGCATCCTCGGGATCCAGGCGGAGGATCGCCCCATGAATATCGCATGCCCGTCGAGCGTGCTCCTCGGCCACCGGGTACTCGCACTCGGCCAGAGCGCGCATCGAGACCGTGCCCAGAGCTGCGGCGAGCTGGCCCATCGCGAGTCGGTTCGAGGGACGGAGGTAGTTGAGGCGCTTCGCCGCATCGAGCGACGCCTCTGCATGCGCTCTCAGCGAGACAGGATCGTCTCCGCGGCGAGTCGCGATAGCATGCAGGCCGCGTCGGGCGGAGTAGATACCCGCGTAGGCGTTCGCGTCGCGAGGATCGTCCCGCGCGAGGGCCTCGAAAACGAAGACCATTCTCTCGTAGTGTGCGGCGGCCTCTTCGAGAGCGTCCTCGTTGAGGAATGCCCACGCGATTCGATGATGGCTCCAACCGAGATTGTCTGCGTATCGACGATTCTCGGGCTCCGACGCAGCGAGGCTCTCGTCGATGGCGAGGCACTCGCGATAGTGTCGAACGGCCCCCTCGAAGTCATTGCTCCTGCGCCGCGCATCACCCAGGTAGGCCAGGACGATCGAGAGGCGCATCTGATGGTCGAGGTTCTCGGGATGGAGCCGGGCGATCTCGCGGCTCGTCGCGAGAGCGCGCCGGATGAGGTCCTCCGCGGCCTCTCCGCGGTCGACGTCCGAGCGATCGACGTAGAGGTGTCCCAGGGCAGCCTGAATGCCCGCCTGGAGGGTGCGCGCCTCGGTGTCCTTCGTGTCTTGCGAAGCGAATCGGTCGGCGATCGGGAGGAGTTCTTCCAGGCTTCGCTGCCGGGTCGATGACATGCCGGGAGCCTGTTCGATGGCGCTGTCGAGGAGGAGAGCGAGGGCGGAGGTCGTCAGTTGTCGCGAGGTTTCATAGTTCGTGATGGCTTCCCGCTTGGCGACGACGACCTGGACGATCGCCGCGAGCATGACGAGTCCGACGACGCCCGCCGCCGCGACGAGGCGCTTGTGGCGCGCGGCGAGCTTTCGCAGGTAATACAAGGTGCTCGGAGGCCGCGCGAGGACCGGGCGGCCCTCGACGTGGCGCTCGACGTCGGCGGCGAATTCCGAGACGGTGCGGTAGCGCAGCTCCCGGTCCTTCGCGAGGGCCTTCGCGACGATCGTCTCGACGTCCCCCGCGAGCGCCGCGTCCCGGGCGCCCAGCGGAACCGGCGCAACCTCGCGCACGATGCGGGAGGCCTCCAGCAGCCCCACCCCTTCGACCTCGAGGGGAAGGCGACCGCAGAGCAGCTCGTAGAGGACGACGCCGAGCGCGTAGACGTCGGCGCGGGTGTCCACCCCTCGGGGATCCCCCGAGAGCTGCTCGGGCGCCATGTAGGGAAGCGTGCCGAGGACCTCCCCGGCGAGGGTGAGCTCGGTCTCGACGAGCCTCCCCTCGGCGGCCTTCGCGATGCCGAAGTCGATGAGCTTGGGGATCGCCCGGCCGTCGCGCTCCTCGACGAGGATGTTCGAGGGCTTGATGTCCCGGTGGATGACGCCGTTCTCGTGGGCGTGGCGCACCCCCTCGCACGCCGCGACGAAGAGCCGCAGGCGCTCCTCGCGCCCGAGCCGGCGGCGCTCGGCGTGCTCGGTGATCGGGCGCCCCTCGACGTACTCCATGACGAGGTAGGGCCGCTCCGCCCAGGGCCCGGAGCCGTCCGTGACGCCCCCGTCGAGGACGCGGGCGACGTTCGGGTGTCGCATGCGCGCGAGGGCCTCGCGCTCGACCTCGAAGCGCCGGGAGATCTCCCGGGACTCGAGGCCGGGGCGGAGCACCTTGACGGCGACGGGGTGGCCGTCGGCACCGTCCGCGAGGAAGACGGCGGCGAAGAAGCTCTCGTGGAGGCACCGGCTCACCCCGTAGGGCCCGAGCGAGGCGGGGAGCCCGACGAGAGGATTCTCGGGTGAGGCGCGCGCGAGGTCGAAGCGCGAGCCGAGCGCGGGGGCGGAGAGGAAGGTCGTCCCTCGATCGTGCTCTTGAAGGAGCGATTCGAGCTCGCCCCGGAGCGACGGAGCGTCGAGTCCGGCCCGATCGAGAACGACTCTTCGTTCCTCGGGCGCGAGGTCGCGCACCGCGACGAAGAGACCCCGCAGCCGCTCGTACTCGGCCGGATTCACTCGGGCTCCTTCAATCGCTGGCGCAGCCACCAGCGCGCCATCTCCCAGTCGCTGTCCGCCGTGCGGACGGACACCCCCAGGATCACCGCGGTCTCCGCCGTCGTCAGACCGCCGAAGAACCGCAGCTCGACGACCCGCGCCTGGCGCGCGTGGAGGCGAGTCAGCTCCGTCAGGGCGTCCTCGAGGTCGAGGACGTCGACGATCCCGTCGCGCCCGGCGATCTGCGAGAGGTCGATCGCGACGCGCTGGACGCCGTCTCCCCGACGGCGGCGCAGCCGCATCCGCGCGTGATCGACGAGGACCTGGCGGATCACGCGCGAGGCCATCGCGATGAACTGGGCCCGGTCGCGCCAACGGTAGCGCCCCGCGCGGGCGAGCTTGAGGTAGGTCTCGTGGACGAGGGCCGTCGTCTGGAGGGTGTGCCCGCGCCTCTCCCCTCGCAGGTAGGCGCGGGCGAGCCCTTTCAGCTCGCCGTACAGCGCCTCGAGCAGCTCGGGGTCGTTGACGTCCTTCCGCGTGTCCTCCATGTCCCTCGGGCAGAGGAAGGCTCGAACCGCGCTCGGGGGATTCTAGCCGGGCCCGGCGGGATGGAGAAGGTTGAGAGAGAAGAGACCCTCGGGGTCGAGCCAACGAAGTTCCGTGGCGAACCCTCCACGCGCCGTGAGGGCGTCGATCTCCTCGGGGGAGTACTTGTAGGAGTCCTCCGTGTGGATCGCCTCGCCGCGCTCGAAGGGGACGACGATCCCGGCGCGCTCGATCGCCACCCGCTGCGCGCGCGCGCTCACGAGGTGCATCTCGATCCGCCCTTCCTCCTCGAGGTAGCGCGCGCGGTGGCGGAACGCCTCGAGGTCGAAGCGGCCGCCCAGCTCGCGGTTGATGCGGGCGAGGAGGTTCTTGTTGAAGCGAGCCGTGACGCCCCGCGAATCGTCGTAGGCCGCCTCAAGGATCTCGGGGTCCTTGCGGAGGTCGACGCCCATGAGGAAACGGTCCCGCGGCTCCATGGCGTCCCGGGCTCGCGCGAGAAACGCGGCGGCGGCCGCCCGATCGAAATTGCCCACGTTCGAGCCGAGCCAGAGGACGAGCTTCGGCCCGCTCACGGCCTCGCGGATCCGGCGAAGTCCCTCCTCGTACTCGGCCGAGACCGCGAGGATCTCGAGGCCGGGGAACTCCTCGAGGAGCGAGACGGAGCTCTCCCGGAGCATGGCGTCCGAGATGTCGATCGGGACGAAGCGGAGGCGCCTGTCGCGCGCGAGAAAGGCCTCGAGGAGGATCCGCGTCTTGGCGGCGCTCCCGCTCCCCATCTCGACGAGCGCCGTGCCGGGCTCGATCGCCGAAACGATCTCGCGCGCTCGCTCGACGAGGATCGCGCGCTCGGCGCGCGTGGGGTAGTACTCGGGGAGATCGCAGATCTCCTCGAAGAGCCGCGACCCCTCCGCGTCGTAGAAGAACCTGCACGGGAGGGACTTCGGGATCGCCGTGAGCCCCGCGACGACGCTGCGCTCGAAATCGGCGCGGTCCTCCTTCGCCGTCGTGCCGACGAGACGGAAGCGCGCCGGAGTCTCGGGAGCGCTCACGCCGCCGCCTCGATCGCCCGGGCGAGCTCCTCGAGGAGAGCCTTCCAGGCACGCGCTTCCCGCTCCGGGCGGAAGAGGGGAGCGAGTCGCGCGCACCGGGCCCGAAGCGCGCGGTAGAACCCGTGGTCCTCCTCCGCGCGTCGAAGCCGTCGCGCGAGCGCTCGCGTCCCGCCGACGGGAAAGAGCCCGGGGTAGTCGGCCCCGACGATTCCGGTCGTGCCGGGGATGCGCGATGCGAGGACGGGAACTCGGTGCGCGATCGCCTCGGACAGCACGTTCGCGCCTCCCTCGCTCCGCGAGGAGAGGACGAGGAGGCGGCTGCGCGCGAGGACGCGGAGCGCCTTCCAGCGCGGAACGGCGCCGAGCCAGCGGTAGCGGGGATTCGCCGCCGCCTCCGCGCGCGCCCTCCGCGCGAGGGCCGGGTCGATCGCCGCGCCGGCGTGGAGCACTCGCACCCGCGACGAGGAGGGGAGGAGGCGGGCCGCGAGCGCGGCGCGGAGCGGATCCTTCACCCGACGGAGGTGGGCGAGAACGCAGACGTCGAAAGCCCGCCGCGAAGGGGCGGGCCTCGTCCGCGGCGCGCGGACCGACTGATGGATGACGCGCGCCTTCGACCGCGCGGAGGCGGAGAGCTCGCGCAGCCCGAGCGGCTGGAGGAGGACGAGGCGCGACGCCATCTCGAGAGAGCGGCGCGCGGCGATCGAGGTGCGGAGGTCTCCGTAGAGGTCCGTTCCGGTGAGCGCGACGACGACGGGCTTGTCGGGATTCGCGCGGCGGAACCGGACGATCGAGGAGTGGCTCTTGCGCGCGTGGAGGGCGACGAGGATGTCGAGCCGACGCCCGGAGTAGGCCCTCTCCACGACGACGCGGTGCCCGAGCCCGCGCAGGATCCGCGCCCAGCGCAGCGCCGTGACGCGGTTGCCGTGACGGGAACCCGCCGGGGCGGGCGTCACGATGCCGACGATCATGCCTCCCGAGCGCAGGTGCGGAACCCGGCCCAGACGTCGCGGCGATAGGGCTTGTAGAAGTTCCGCCAGGTGTTCCGCAGCATCCGCCCGCGCGTCGGCCAAGCGCCCCCGCGCAGGACACGATGATCCCCGAACCACGGCTGGGAATACTCCTGGTAGGGATCGGGGGTGAAGCCGGGATAGGGCCCGAACGCGGTCGACGTCCACTCCCAGACGTTTCCGATCATCTGCCTGCACCCGAAGGCGCTGTCCCCGGCCTCGAGCGCGG
>Ga0187892_10010851_pt1 | contig 11385 bp, 9 predicted proteins | sample MA1701073metaG_FD_139345 | JGI IMG/M metagenome (GOLD analysis project Ga0187892, IMG submission 139345) | Bio-ooze microbial communities from a basaltic lava cave in the Kipuka Kanohina Cave System on the Island of Hawaii, USA - MA170107-3 metaG ... | reverse complement strand
TCCCGGCCAGAAAGTGACGATCATGACGCCGTTCCACCGCCTGGCGCTGGCCGCGCGGAACGCGGCGTTCCGGGGCCAGGACCTCAAGCCCAGGGACATCGAGTCGCTGCTCAAGGATGACGGGCGCATCGTGCTGTGGGTGACCTTGCGCGGGGCGAAGGCGGACTTCGCCCGCTTCTACACGCCCACGCTGGTGGGCGCGCAGGACATCAAGCCGGCGTTCACCCAGAACGAGCGCACCGCGCAGGGCCAGCAGGACGGCAGCTACTCGGCGCGCTGCATGTACGTGTTCGCCGTCCAGGAGCTCAATCCGCGGGGCAAGGCGACCTTGATCGTGAAGGATCACGACGAAAAGCCCGTGGCGAAGTTCACGCTCGATTTCGCGGTCATGCGCTAGCCCGGCCTATTCATGAGCGGCACGAGGCGCGAGGCGGCCGGGTCTGTACCGCGCCGCTGATGAATAGTCCTCCGAGAAGTTCGGTCGCAACCCATGAAGGCCTGAGAGGAGAGCGTCCATGAAAGCCATTCGCATCCACACACCCGGCGGTCCGGAGGCGATGAAGCACGAAGAGGTGCCCGCCCCGACGCCAGGACCCGGTCAGGCCCTCGTGAAGCTCGAAGCGGCCGGCGTGAACTTCATCGACGTCTACTTCCGGTCCGGGCAGTACAAGGCGGCGCTGCCGCTCACGATCGGGCTCGAAGGCGCCGGGACGGTCGCCGCGCTCGGGCCGGGCGTCACCGACCTGAAGGCGGGCGACCGCGTCGCCTACACGGGCGTGCCGGGCTCGTACGCCGAGATGAACGTGGTGCCGGTCGACCGCCTGGTGAAGCTGCCCGACGGCGTGCCGTTCAAGGACGGCGCCGCGGCCATGCTCCAGGGCATGACCGCGCACTATCTGGTGACCTCGAGCTTCCCGCTGAAGAAGGGTGACACGTGCCTCGTGCACGCCGCCGCCGGTGGCATGGGCTTGCTGCTCTGCCAGCTCGGCAAGATGCTCGGCGCCACGGTGATCGGCACCACCTCCACCGAGGAGAAGGCGACGCTCGCCAAAGGGGCCGGCGCCGACCACGTCATCCAGTACACCAAGCAGGATTTCGAGGCGGAGGTGAAGCGCATCACCGGTGGCCGCGGGGTCGACGTGGTCTACGATGGAGTGGGCGCGGCGACGTTCGACAAGGGGCTGAGCTGCCTCCGCCCCCGGGGGCTGATGGTGTTGTTCGGCCAGGCGAGCGGCCCCCTGCCGCCGCTCGATCTGCAGGTGCTCAACCAGCGCGGCTCGCTGTTCGTGCAACGCCCGAGTCTCAATCATCACATCGCCACGCGGGAGGATCTCCTGCAGCGGGCCGGCGACGTGCTGGGCTGGGTCCGCGACCGCAAGCTCAAGCTGCGCATCGAGCATCAGCTTCCGCTGGCCCAGGCCGCGGAGGCGCATCGCCTGCTCGAGGGCCGAAAGTCCACGGGCAAGATTCTCCTGATCCCCGGATAGGGATGAGACCGCCCCTCACCCTGCCCTCTCCCCTGAGGGGAGAGGGACCCCGCAGATCCCTCTCCCTTCTCGGGAGGAGGCAGGATGAGGGGCGCGAGTCGGCATGAACATCGCGCAGAACCTCGAGCGCGCCGCGCGGTATCACGGGGAGCGCCCGGCGCTGATCTTCAAGGATCGGCGGTGGAGCTACGCCGAGCTCGATCGTGAGGCCTCGTCCGTGGCCGCCGGCCTGAGGGGGCTCGGTCTGAAGCCCGGCGAACGGCTCGGCGTGCATCTTCCGAACTGGCCGGAGTTCGTCCTCACGTATTTCGCCGCGAGCAAGATCGGCGTGGTTCCGATCGCGCTCAACGTCACCTACCGGCCCGATGAGATCGCCTACATCGTGGGGGACGGCGAAGCGACGGCGGTCATCACGGCCGATCCCGTCGCGGTGAACCTGCCGGCGCGCAGCCGGATGCCGTCGGTCCGGCACCTGATCCGTGTACCCGCCGGCGGCGCGGCCCCGGGCGCGGTCGAGGGCGCGATCCCGTTCGCCGCGCTCACCGGGGATCCGGGACTGCGCGCCGTGGATCTCGAGCGCACCGACACCTGCGCGATCCTCTACACGTCGGCGACGACCGGCCGGCCCAAGGGCGTCATGCTCAGTCACGAGAACGTGGTCTCGAACACCTGGGCGACCAATCACCACCTGCGGATGACGCCGGACGACGTCGGGCTCTGCGCGCTGCCGCTGTTCCACTGCTTCGGCCAGAACTTCGTCATGAACGCCCTCGTCAACGTCGGCGGCACGCTGGTGCTGCAGGAGCGCTTCGTGCTCGAGGAGTTCCTGGCGGCGGTGGAGGCTCACGGCACGACGTTGCTCTACGCCGTACCCACCATGTACATCCTCTTGCTCGCCTCGCCGATGCCGCCTCGCCCATGCGCGTCGCTCCGGCTCTGCTTCTCGGCGGCGGCCAGCCTGCCCGGCGAGACGGAGCGGCAGTGGAAGGAGCGGACCGGCCACGACGTCCATCAGGGCTACGGCCTGACGGAGTGCTCACCGTTCGCCTCGTACAACCACGACACCGCGTTCCGGCCGGGCTCGGTCGGCACGCCGATCGAGAACGTGGAGATGAAGGTCACCGATCCGGTCACCGGGCGCGACGTGGCCGACGGCGAGCTGGGCGAGATCCTGATCAAGGGACCGAACGTGATGAAGGGGTACTTCCGGAACCCGGAGGCCACCGCGGAAGCCGTGCGCGACGGCTGGCTCCACTCCGGCGACATCGGCTATCGCGACCCGGCGGGGTATTTCTACCTCGTCGATCGGGTGAAGGACATGATCAACGTGTCCGGCTTCAAGGTGTTCCCGCGCGAGGTGGAGGAGGTGCTGTTCCTGCACGTCTCGGTCAAGGAGGTCGCGGTGATCGGCCGGCCGGACCCGGTGCGCGGCGAAACGGTGAAGGCGTTCGTGGTGCTCAAGGAAGGCCAGGCCGCCGCTCCCGAGGCGCTGCGCGCGCTGTGCCGGGAGCGGATCGCCTCCTACAAGGTGCCGGAGGAGATCGAGTTCATCGCCGCGCTGCCGAAGAACCCCACGGGAAAGATCTTGAAGAAGGAGCTGCGCGCGCCGAAGTGAGCGGTCGCGGTAAGCGAGTCAGACTTCGATGCTGAAGTGGAGTGCCATCACGGTCGGGGGGCTGGTGCTGCTGCTGGCCGCGGTCCTCGCGGTCGTGCCGTTCCTGCTGAACACGGCCGCCCTCCAGGCGTACGTGGTGCAGACGGTGAGCCACTCGCTCGGGCGGCCGGTCCGCTTCGCCTCCATGTCGATCTCGGGCTTGCCCCTGCCCACCATCCGACTGCGCGGACTGCAGATCGCCGAGGATCCGGCGTTCGGGCCGGGCCCGTTCCTCACCGTGGGCGAGGGGCGGCTCGGCGTCCGACTCTGGCCACTGCTCCGCGGACGCGTCGAGATGACCGACCTCACGCTCGAGGAGCCGCGCGTCGAGCTCGTGGCCGACCGCGCCGGTCGCTGGAACGTGGCGTCGCTCGGCGCGCCCGCTCCCACCACCCCGGCGCCGCCGCCGCGCGAGCCCGCCCGATCGGGGCTGCCCTCGGGCGGAAGCGTGCTGCTCTCCCGGATCCGCATCGTCAACGGCGCGTTCCACTACCGGCCGCCGGGCTCGGCGGACTCGCCGTACCGGCTGGAGAAGGTCAACCTCGTGGTCACCCAGGCGAAGGCGGGCGGCGAGCTGCGCCTGAACGGCGATGCGCTGGCGCAGCCGGGCGCCGTCCGGGTCACGATCAGCGAGGCGACGCTCACGCCGGCGAGCTCGCGCGCCGTCACCGATGCCTCGCTGCGCGCGACCTTGCAGCTCGACGCGCCCGACATCGCCCCGCTGGCCGGGCCGATCCTGGCTCCGTCCAGCGCGACCGGCCCCCTGAAGGGCGAGCTGCGCGTGAGTGGCACGCCGTCCCGCCTGACCGCCGTCGGCACGATCACGCTTCCGCGGCTCGTCCTCTCGGAGGCGCACCGCCGCTGCGGCGAGGGCAAGCGCCAGCAGCTCGTGATCGACACGGTGAAGATGCCGCTGACCTACGCGCCCGGACAGCTCGACGGCCGGCCGGTCGAGGCGTCGGTCGGGCGCGGCGCGATCACGCTCGAGCTCGGCCTCACGCTGGAGCCGACGCGCGTCGCCACGCTCAAGGACATCACCGTCAAGGGCGTGGAGCTCGGGCCGGTGCTGGTCGACTATCTCTGCCAGCCGTACGCGGTGACCGGCCCGCTCGATCTCACCGGCGCGGCGCGAGTCGCCGTGGACGATCCGTGGCGCACGATGAATGGCTCGGGCCGACTCCGGGTCGGCGCCGGCCGCGTGGTCGGCTCCGACATGCTGCGTGTCATCGAGGACACGCTGGCGCTGGCCGGCACGGTGTCGGCGCTGCTCGAGCCCGGCCGCGGAAATCGAGACACGCGGTCGGTGCTCAACTTCGACTCCATCACGGCGACCTACACGGTTACCAACGGTGTGGTGCGCACGAACGACCTGCTCTACCAGGCGGCGGACTTCCGGGCCCGGGGCGCGGGGACGTACGCGCTGGCGGACGGGCGGATCGACATGAACGTGACGGTCACGCAGGGCCCGAACCGGTTCAAGGGGGTGCTGGCGGGCAGCGCGGGCTCGGTCCGCATCGTGCCCACCGACGTCAAGGTGCACGAGCCCCGCGATCTCAGAAAACTGCTGGACCGACTCTTGCGCTGAAGCGGGCGCCGCCGACCTTGCCGGTCTCCACGAGCCCGACGAAGAACGCATACAGCTGGTTGAACTCATCGTAGCGCGCCTGGCCCAGGCGGGCCACGGTGTCGTCCCGCAGCGCGCGGTACATCGAGAGTCGCGCGCGAAGGATCTCGACCCACTCAGCGGAGAGATCCTCCGCGTCCACCCCGACGAAGCCGGCCCGAGCCAGCAACTGCCGGTAGCCGTCGATGCTCTGGAGCGTCGTCGCCGCCATCCACTCCTGTAGCCGCCGGCGCTCGCCATCGGCCAGCCGCGCGGTGGCGATCCAGTCCGTGAAGGCGATGCGCCCACCCGGCGCGAGCACGCGGAAGCACTCGACGAGCGTGGCCGCCTTGTCGGGCACGTGCAGCAGGCCTTCCTGGCTGATCACGGCGGTGAACGCCCCGCGCCGGAACGGCAGCACCTGCGCGTCGCCACGGGTCATGCGGACGCGGTCCCCGAGCTTGACGAGCTGGCTCAGCCGCCGGCCCCCGGCGCAGCGCGACTGGGTGAGCTCCAGCCCCACCATGCGCGCGCCCAAGCTGGCGGCGAGGAAGCGGTCGGGCCCGCCGAGCCCGGCGCACACGTTGAGCACCCGGCTGGCCGGTCCGATCCCGGCCCGTCGCGCGAGGGCCGCGACGGCCTCGAGGCCGCCGTAGTGATCCTGATCGAACGCGTATAGATCCTCGGGCGAGAGCGCGCGCAGGTCCTTGCCCTGACGCCGGAGCGCCGCCAGCACGTGCGTCTCGCTGATCGGGTGGCGATCGTAGAAGTCGACGACGGCCTTCTCACCCAATTCCATGCGATGGAGTGTACGGAAACGGCGAGAGGCCGAGAAGCCTTGAAGTGCCCGCGGCGGTATGGTAGAAGAAGGCGTTTTCATCCCCCCGGCGAAGGAGACCAGATAGTGCCATGACGGACGCGACGGCACACTCCCAGGCGAGCCAGCTCAAGGCCGGGCTCGAGGACGCGGTCGTCGCGACGTCGGAGATCTGCTTCATCGATGGCCAGAAGGGGCGGCTTCTCTACCGCGGGTTCGACGTGGACGACCTGGTGGCCCATTCGACCTTCGAGGAGGTCACGTACCTGCTCTGGCACGGCCGGCTCCCGACGCGCAAGGAGCTGAACGCCCACGTGAAGGCGCTGTCCAGCACCGCCAACCGGAAGCTCCCGCCGAAGCTGCTGGCCATGCTGAAGCTCTTTCCCCGGAAGACCACGCCGATGGAGATCCTACGAACCGGCGTCTCCGCGCTCTCGGCGTTCGATCCGGAGACCGACGACAACTCGCGCGAGGCCACCCTGCGCAAGGCCGTGCGGCTCACGGCCCAGATGCCGACGCTCGTCGCGGCCTGGGAGCGCATCCGCAGCGGCAAGCCGGTGGTGTCGCCGAACCCCCGACTGAGCCTGGCCGGCAACTTCCTGGCGATGATCACGGCCCAGAAGCCCACGCCCCTCGCCACCAAGACCTTCGATGTCGCCCTGATCCTCCATGCCGATCACGAGTTCAACGCCTCGACCTTCGCCGCCCGGGTGACCGCCGCCACGCTGTCCGACGTGCACTCGGCGGTGGTCTCGGGCATCGGCGCGCTCAAGGGCCCGCTGCACGGCGGGGCCAACGAGCAGGTCATGCTGATAGTCGAGAAGATCAAGGATCCGGCCAAGGCGGAGAGCTGGATCAGGAAGGCGCTGGCCGACAAGGCGCGGGTCATGGGATTCGGGCACCGCGTCTACCGCGTCGAGGACCCGCGGGCCAAGCACCTGCGGCGGCTGGCCTCGGAGCTCGGACGGCAGATCAGCGACACCAGCCGCGTGGAGATCCTCGACACGATCGCCCGTGTCGTTTCCGCGGACAAGCACATCTATCCGAACGTGGACCTGTACTCCGGCGCCGCGTACTCGGCCATGGGGATCCGCACCGATCAGTTCACGCCGATCTTCGCCATCAGCCGTGTGGCCGGCTGGGCCGCCCACGTGCTGGAGCAGCACGGCAACAACCGGCTGATCCGGCCACGAGCGGAGTACACGGGCTCGACCGACGCGACGTACGTGCCCCTGTCCGAGCGGTAAGCGAGGGCAGCCTGCCGCGGGTCGCGCAGCGATGACGACCAGCCTGGTTCTGGTCGTGTGCAATCGCCTCGAGCTCACCCGGTCGTGTCTGGACAGCCTGCGCACCACGCGCGAGAGGTTCGATCTGTGCGTGGTGGACAATGGCTCGACCGACGACACCCCCGACTACTTCAAGCGCGCGCCGCTGCCGTTTCCGTCGAGCTATCACCGCAACGACGAGAATCTCGGCCTCATCCGCGCCCTCAATCAGGGCGCGCGGCTCGCGTCCGGCGAATTCGTCTGCTTTCTCCACAACGACACCGTCATGCGCGACCCCGCCTGGCTCGGAGCGCTGCGCGAGGCGGTCGAAGGGCGCGAGCGGATCGGGCTCGCCGGTCTGTACGGAGCCCGCCGGCTCCGTCGTGACGGACGATATGTCGGGCGCACCATCGTGCACTGCCTCGAGGGGGCGGGCAATCTGAGCGGGGCCGTGATCGAGGTGGCGGCCGTGGACGGCGTGTGCCTGTTCCTCCGGCGCTCGCTGCTCGACGCCCTGGGCGGCTTCGACGAGCAGTACGGCTTCTTCCACGGCTACGACCGCGACCTGTCCTTCGCCGTGCGGGAGGCCGGGTGGCGCTGCGTTGTCGTGAACGCGCCGTTCGTGCACCATGGCGGCGGTACCCGGACCGGGCCGGAGGCTCCGCTGGCCGCCGACGCCGACCAGGCGCAGCGGCGGCAGGCGCTCCGCCGCTTCGCGGAGAAATGGCAGCACCGGCTGCCCAGTGACGTGCGGGGGCGCGCCGAGCGCGTCCGGGACTGGCTCGCCGCGCCGAGGAAAGCATCGTGATCCGCGCGGGCTCCGGCTTCGGTCGCAGCCGTGACCCGGTGGAAGCGGCGCTCGATGCCGCGCTCGCCGCGCACGAGCACAGCGGCGCGGAGCGGGCCGAGCTGTGTCTGGTGTTCACGACGCCGGGCTCCTTCCCGGCCGCGCACGAGCTGCTCCACGCCGTCCGCCGGGCCACCGGCGCGCGCGTGGTGCTCGGCTGCAGCGGCGCCGGCGTCCTCACCGAGCGCGGCGAGCACGAGGACCCGGGCGGCGCGGCGGTGGCCGAGGTCGACGCCGCCGTCGCGGTCCTGGCGATCTGGAGCGACGAGCTGCAGGTGGCCCCGTTTCTCGTGGACGAGACCGATGGAGTCGGCTCGACGGCCGGGGTGGTCGCGGGCGCGCGGGCGTTCGAGGGCACCGGCGGCGCGGGATTGGTCCTCGCGCTGCCCGACCCGATGGGGCTCGAGCCGGGCGCGCTGCTCGAGGGCATCACGGAGACGGCCGGGCCGATGCCGGTGGTGGGCGGCGTCGCGGCGGGCATGCCGCTGTTCGAGCTCTACAACACGGACGCGGTATGCGGCGCGCTGACCGGACTCGCGCTGGCGGGCCGCCAGCCGGTCATCGGCGTGGCCCAGGGCTGCGAGCCGATCGGCGAGCCGTTCGTCATCACGCGGGGGGACGGCAACCTCGTCCTCGAGATCGCCGGCCGGCGCCCCGTCGAGGTGCTCAAGCGCGCGCTGGGGTCGGTGCCCGGCGGGCCGGACCGGATCCGCCGCGCGGGGATCTTCGCCGGCCTGGCGGTCGATCCCGCCAAGTCGCCGCTCGGCCGCGGCGACTTCCTGGTGCGCAACCTGATCGGCGTCGATCAGGCCTCGGGCGCCATCAGCATCGCGCAACCCGTCCGCGTTGGGCAGACGATCCAGTTCCAGATCCGGGACGGCCAGGCCGCCGCGCAGGATCTCCGTCGTACGCTCCAGACCATGACGGCGAACCTCGGCGATCGGCGCCCCGCCTTCGGCGTGTACTTCAACTGCGCGGGGCGAGGCGTGGGGCTCTTCGGGGAGCCCGACCACGATGTGCGGCTCATCGCCGAGCAGCTGGGGCGCTTTCCGCTCGCGGGCTTCTTCGGCAACGGCGAGTTCGCGCCCGTGGCGGCGCGCAACTGCTTTCACAACTACACCGGCGTGCTCGTCGTCTTTCCGGAGCACGACGCGAGGCCGGAGCACGACGCGAGGCCGGAGCACGACGCGAGGCCCACCGCATGATCCCGTTCGTCAAAGGCCACGGTCTGGGCAACGACTACATCGTCATGGAGGAAGGCGACCTGCCGGCGGCGCTCGAGGCGCGGCAGGTGGCGCGCGTGTGCGATCGCAACTGGGGCGTGGGATCGGACGGCATCCTGCTGCGCGTGGCGCCGTGGGGGGGCGCGGATTTCGGGCTGCGCATCCTCAACCCCGACGGCAGTGAGGCGGAGAAATCGGGCAACGGCCTCCGGATCTTCGCCAAGTATCTCCACGATCACGGCCACGCCAAGCGCGCGACCTTCACCGTGGCCACGAAGGGCGGCCGCGTGGAGTGCCGGTGTCACGTCGAGCAGGGCCGCGTCAAGCAGGTGACCGTCGAGATGGGCCGCGGCACGTTCCTGGCGCCCGAGATCCCGATGAACGGTCCGCCGCGCGAGGTCGTGGGGGTGCCGCTGCAGGTGGACGGCGAGACCCTGCTGGTGACCGCGGTGTCGGTCGGCAATCCCCACTGTGTCATCTTCACCGACCGCCTGGACGAGGCCCTGGTGCGCCGGCTCGGCCCGCTCGTCGAGCGACACCCGGCCTTTCCGAATCGCACCAACGTGCAGTGGGCGCGCGTCGCATCGCGCTCGCAGGTGGACATCCTGATCTGGGAGCGCGGAGCGGGCTACACGCTGGCGTCGGGCTCGTCGTCGAGCGCGGTCGCCTGCGCCGCGGTGAAGAACGATCTGTGCGACCATGGACCGGTGACGGTCCGGATGCCGGGTGGCGAGCTGAACATCGAGGTGCGCCACGACTGGTCGATCCGCCTGCAGGGCCCGGTCGAGGAAGTGTATGCGGGGCGGCTCTCGCAAGATCTCATGGACGCGCTCTACGGCTAGCACAGGACCAGGGAGGACGCGCTGATGGATTTCGAGTACTCGAAGCGGACCAAGCAATACCTGGAGCAGCTCACCGACTTCATGAACAAGCACATCTACCCGAACGAGAAGACGTTCCAGGACCAGCTGAATGCCCAGCCCGGCCGCTGGCAGGTGCCGCCGATCATGGAAGAGCTCAAGGCGAAGGCGCGCGAGCGTGGCCTGTGGAACCTGTTCCTGCCGGAGAGCGAGCGCGGGGCCGGCCTCACGAACGTCGAGTACGGGGCGCTCTGCGAGGTGATGGGCCGTTCTCCCATCGCGCCGGAAGTGTTCAACTGCGCGGCCCCGGACACCGGCAACATGGAGGTGCTCGAGCGCTACGGCACCCCCGAGCACAAGAAGCAGTGGCTGGAGCCGCTCCTGGCGGGGCAGATCCGCTCCGCTTTCGCCATGACCGAACCCAAGGTCGCTTCGTCGGACGCCACGAACATCGAGTCGAGCATCGTGCGCGATGGCGACCACTACGTGATCAACGGCCACAAGTGGTGGACCTCGGGGATCGGCGATCCGCGCTGCAAGATCATCATCTTCATGGGCAAGACGGACCCGAAGAACCCGGACAAGTACAAGCAGCAGTCCATGATCCTCGTGCCGCGCGACACGCCGGGGATCAAGGTGGTGCGCATGCTGACCGTGTTCGGCTACGACGACGCCCCCCATGGTCACGGCGAGGTCCTCTTCGAGAACGTGCAGGTGCCGGCCTCCAACATGCTGCTGGGCGAAGGCCGCGGCTTCGAGATCGCCCAGGGACGGCTCGGCCCCGGCCGCATCCATCACTGCATGCGCCAGATCGGCGTGGCCGAGCGGGCGCTGGAGGCGATGTGCAGGCGCGCGCGGGCGCGCGTGGCCTTCGGCAAGCCGCTGGCCGAGAACGACATCACGCTCGAGCGCATCGCCCAGTCGCGGATCGAGATCGACCAGGCCCGCCTGCTCGTGCTGCACGCGGCGCACATGATGGACACGGTGGGCAACAAGGCCGCCAAGCAGGCCATCGCGGAGATCAAGGTCGCCGTCCCCAACATGACGCTCACGGTGCTCGACCGGGCCATGCAGATCCACGGCGGCGGCGGCGTCAGCCAGGAATTCCCGCTCGCCTTCTGGTGGGCCCACTCCCGCACGCTCCGCTTCGCCGACGGCCCCGACGAGGTCCACCGCCGCCAGATCGGCCGCCTCGAGCTCCGCAAATACTTCTAACCCACCGTGGGCCGCGGGGTCAGGCTTTATATAATATACGGGACCGAAAGAAGGAGAACACCGCCTGGCTCAAGCAGCCTCCAAGCCTCTCGTAAGATCGCGTCAGGTCCCGCTGGGTCATGCTCCACCACGCCCAGAGAAATGTAGGCCGCAAAAACGCCTGGGCGAAACCCGAGTTCGCGAAGGTCCATCGCTGCAAGACGAGCCTCGGCGACACCTTGCGGCACTCCAAAAGCGGCTCGAAGACCAGGTCAACCCCTACTGTTACCCATCCTCGCTCGCGCAGGAGGAGCGCATAGTCGACATCAACGCCCCTCGCGCCCTCGCGTTCCTTCCCCGCGCCCCCGTTCCCAGGCCATCACGCCCCCAGCCCCGCACCCCGCAGCCCCGCTGGAGCCGCAGGCACGGCCCCGC
>Ga0187892_10010850_pt1 | contig 11386 bp, 13 predicted proteins | sample MA1701073metaG_FD_139345 | JGI IMG/M metagenome (GOLD analysis project Ga0187892, IMG submission 139345) | Bio-ooze microbial communities from a basaltic lava cave in the Kipuka Kanohina Cave System on the Island of Hawaii, USA - MA170107-3 metaG ... | reverse complement strand
GTGGGTGGCCGTCAATTGCGACGCGTCCGGCGCGGCCCCGGACGGGCCCCTCGGTCAGGACTACACGCACCCCCGGGCCTATGGATCGTTTCCGCGCATTCTCGGACGGTACGTGCGCGACCTCCGCCTCATACCGCTCGAGTTCGCCGTCCGCAAAATGACCTCGCTCGCCGCCCAGCGCGTCGGGCTCACGGATCGCGGCCTGCTCCGGACCGGGATGTACGCGGACATCACCGTATTCGATCCCGCCACCGTCAGCGACCGGGCCACGTTCGAGAACCCCCATCAACCGTCCGTGGGCATCACGGACGTCTTCGTGAACGGCCGGGCGGTGATCCGGCGTGGCCAGCTCACCTCCGAGCGGCCCGGTCGCGGGCTGCGCGGCCCCGGCTACATGGCCCCCGAACGGCGGGGGGGCGCCCGCTAATCGGGAGTGGCATGACTCTGGGGCGGTTGGTCCTCGCGTGGCTGCCGGTGGCGGCGTGGTTCGCTCTGGCCGGTTGGGCCGCCCACCGCTGGGTCGGGGTCGCCGTCGCACCCGCCCCGACTCGAACCACCATCGCGTGGACCGGTGCCGAAGCTCTGGTGGCGACGCTGATCGCGTCGTTGTGGTTCGATTCACTCGGACACGGGCAATGGTGGGTGTTGTTCGGCCTGTTCGGCATCCTCGCCAGCGGGTTCCACGGCCGCCCGCCGTTGATCGCCGTGATCGCGTCGATTGTGCGCTACGTCACGGCTGGAGCGATCCTCTCCCGGCTGCTCGGATAGGCGGGAACATTCCGAGCGGCGTTGGGCTACCAGCGACTGACCTGCTGCACCCTCCCACGTGAGGAGGCTGCGATGACCAACACCGTGCCGCACGCCATCACGCGGCTGGAGTCGTTCTTTTCCGAGCGCGAGACCCGGCCCGGCGTCATCGGACGCCGGTTGCTCGGCGTGGCGAAACCCGAAGATGAACGTCTGGCCGCGCTGCTGTGCCACGAGCGCGACGCTAAAACGAAGATGGACGGCTCCATCGGCGGCGTGTTCGTCAGCACCGTATGGACCGCATGGGAAATGATGGATCTCGGCCTCGACGCCGTGCAGGGAGGGTTGTCGAAGGTCGTGTCCTGGGTGGTGACGTTCCTCGAAGGGAAGCCCACCGCGCCCGCACCCACCCCCCTGGCGCTCCCCAACGGCGCCGTGCTCACCAACGAAGCGAGCGCCACCTTTGCCGCCGAATGCCTGGGGCTGCGCCTGCTGCTGCGCGCGGGCCAGGACGACCGGCCCGGCGTGCTGCGACGGCTCGAGCGCGTGCTGAGCCTGCAACCGACGCTCCCCGACGAGCTGGCCGCGTGCGCGCTCAGCGTCGTGGCGGTGAGTCCTGTGCCGTATCGCGGCCGGTTGCCGGCGTGCGTCGAGCGCGTTGCCGCCGCCCAGCTTCCCGACGGCACGTGGGGCAACGCCGATCTGTTGCACATGCTCGAATCCCTCGTGCTGGCCGGCATTCGTCCCGTGCGCGGCGTGATCGAGCGGGCCGTCCCGGCGCTGCTCGGGCTGCAGCGCCCGGATGGCAGTTTCGACGACCCGCCACACGAGGAGCGAGCCCTCATCGGGTTGCGGGCGCTGCTGGTGACAAGGGAAGCCTGACGGAGAGGGACGGGGCCGAGGCACGGAGGACGGGCGGCACCGACCCACTCGTCCCTCGTCCCCCGTCCCTCGTCCCTTCATATTTCGCCCACCATGACCGCCATTCGCCTCACGGCGTACTCGCACGGCGCCGGCTGAGCCTGCAAGCTCGGCCCCGCCGAGCTGACGCAGGTCTTGCGCCACGTGCCGACGACCGCGGACCCGCGGATCCTCGTCGACGCCGCGACTCGGGACGACGCAGCCGTGTTTCAGGTGGCGCCGGATCGGGCCCTGGTGGCGACGGTGGACTTTTTTTCGCCCATCGTGGACGATGCCTACGATTTCGGCCGCATCGCCGCCACGAACGCCTTCTCCGACGTGTACGCCATGGGCGGCTCGCCGTTGTTCGCCCTCAACCTGGTCGGGTGGCCGCGTGAGGTCCTGCCATTCGAGCTGCTCGGGGAAGTGCTCCGCGGCGGCGGGGACGTGGCGAAGGCGGCGGGCGCCTTCGTCCTCGGCGGCCATTCCGTGGACGACCCGGAGCCCAAGTACGGGATGGCGGTGATCGGCGAGGTTCACCCCGAGCGCATCGTGACGAACGCCGGCGCGCGCCCGGGTGATGCCTTGGTGCTCACCAAGCCGATCGGGACCGGAATCCTCACCACCGCCCTGAAGCGCGATCTGCTGGCTTCTTCCCTCGCCCCCGCGCTCGCCGACGCGGTCCAGGCGATGACGACGCTCAACGCCGGCGCGGCGCGCGCGATGCGCGCCGTTGGCGTGCACGCGGCGACGGACGTCACCGGGTTCGGCCTGCTGGGACATCTGCACAACATGCTGCGCGCCAGCGCGGTAGGCGCCGACGTGACGGCGGCCGCGGTGCCCGTGCTGCCGGGGGCCCGGGAGCTGGTCGCCAAGGGAGCGGTTCCGGGTGGCACCAGGCGCAACCTCGAAAGCCTGCGGGATTCAGTCAGCTTCGCCGACGGCGTGTCGGACGAGGAGCGTACGCTCCTGGCGGATGCGCAGACCTCGGGTGGCCTGCTCCTCGCCGTCGCGTTCGACCGGGTCGACCGGCTGCGCCAGGCGCTGGAACGCGAGGCCGCGCCCGTGGCCGCGGTGATCGGTCGAGTCACCCCCGCGCGAGCGGGATCGATTCAGGTGCGCTAGTCTCCACTCCATGGCCGCCATCCGCGAATACCGCGCGCTGACGCCCGCCGCTCTGGACGCGTTGGAGCGGGCCGTCCGGGAGCGGCTCCGCGTCGCGCTGCAGCGGCGCGGGACCGAATACGTCGTCGTGGCCGAACGCCTGGTGACGGGCGATCGGGATGAGCTGCTGGAGGCGCGCCTGCCGATGACCGGCGAGCTGCTGCGCTTCCCGCTGCGGGAGCTCGAGTCGTTCGCGGTGCTGCCGTGAGCGCGGCCGGCGCCTGATGTTCACGCGACTGCTGGTGGGAGTGGACGGCAGCCCGCAGGGCGACGCGGCGCTGGAGCAAGCGGTCGTCCTGGGCCATCGGTTCCGGTCCACGCTCGTGGTCGCATCGGTGCGCGAACCCGGGCAGGGAGCGAACGACGACCATGCGGTGGACCCGGGCGAGCTGTTGGAGCGGGCGCGGTTTCGGGTGGAGGCGGCGGGGCTGCCCGTGGAGCTGGCGCCGCGCGAAGGCGAAGCGGATCTCGTGCTGGCCGAGCTCGCGGAAGCCGTGGATGCCGGTCTCGTGGGCCGGCGCGGCCGTCGCTCCAAGCGGGCCAGCCCCCCGGCGCTCGGGCGCACCGCGGCCTCGCTGATTCAGCTCGCGGGACGGTGTGTCATCGTGTGCGGCGGCACGCCGTCCCCGATGCGCGCGGTGGCGGTGGCCTTCGACGGTCGGAACCGGCGCGCCCTGGAGCTGGCGGCGCGCTTCGCGAGCGTGGCCGAAAGCACCGTGCACGTGATTCACGCGTGGCGCGACCGCGCCGAAGGCACCCGGATCGTCGGCGTCGCCGAAGCCGAGCTGTCCCTGCTGGGCGTGCAGTACGAGACTCACGTCGAGGAAGGATCGGCGGGTGAAGTCGTCGCCCGGGTGGTTCGCACGATCCGGGCGGACGCGCTGTTCGCCGGCGCCCACGTGCCGCGCGGTCCGGTCGAGCGTCGCCCCAGCGTCGCTTCACATACCGAAGACATCCTGCTGCACACCGACTTGCCTGTGGCCATTCAACCTTGATGGCTCCCCCCCCCGCCCCCGACTCCGTCGTCACGCCGGTGCTGGTTCACGCCGACGAGAGCTGCCTCGGCAACGATCGATCCAAGTCGAGCCCGGGCGGCAACGCGGCTCTGGTGGAGGCCCCGGCCGGGGACAGTGTGGCGCGCTGGGATCTGTTCGAGTCCTCGCCGCAGACGACCAACAACCGCATGGCCCTGGCGGGCGCGATTGCGACCCTGGAGTGGATCCGGCGCCAGTGGCGCCATGCGCGTATCCGGTACGTCTCCGACTCCGAGTACCTGATCAAGGGGATGAACGAATGGATGCCGGCCTGGAAGTCCAGGGGCTGGAAGAAGAGAAACGGGCCGATCGACAACCTCGAGCTTTGGCAGAAGCTGGATCAGGCGGCGGCCGCGCACATGGTGGAATGGAAATGGGTGCGCGGGCACAACGATCATCCGAAGAACGAGTACGCCAACGCGCTCGCGGTGCGCTCCGCCGAGGGCCAGGCGCGCTCCAACGGGCTCGTCGCCTCCGGCTTCGACACCTGGCTGGCGCAGCAGCGGGCCCGTGGCAAGTACGGCGATTACGACCCGGACGGAGAGGTCCATGAGCGGGTCTAAAGACGGCGTCACCGCCAACACGCACCGGCTCAATCTCATGGCCGACGGGGCGCCGCCCCCACCGGTGGACCGCATCCCCCTGTACGAGGTCTACATGCGCATGGCCGAGGAGCTGGCCAAGCGCTCGACGTGCTGCCGGCTGCAGGTAGGGACGGTGGTGACCGACCAACTGCTCGAGAACGTCCTGGCGATCGGGTACAACGGCAACGCCAAGGGGCTCGCGAACCGCTGCGACAGCGCCGTGCCGGGAAGCTGCGGCTGCATCCATTCCGAAATGAATGCGCTGGTCAAGGCGCCCGGCAATGTGCGCGACAAGGTCGTATTCGTGAGTGCCTCGCCCTGCGTCATGTGTGCCAAGCTGATCATCAACTCCGGCGTCACGCACGTCTTCTACCGGAAGGCGTACCGCGACCCGTCGGGCATCGAGGTGCTGGCGCAGGGCGGGATCACGCCGGTACTGTACGACCGCTGGGTGCAGGAATGGCGGTAGGACGGGTGCGGAATAGATTCCGAAGCCCAAACGTCTTCGGAGTCGTTCCATGCGACGTTCCCTCGTCTGCGCCTTGACCACGCTCGCCGCGCCCCTCTCCGCTCAATCGCTCCTGTACCGAACGCCCAATCTCAGCGGGACCTGGGTGCCCGAGCCCGGGGTGCTGCAGTTCAATTTCCTGCACCGCTTCTACGTATCGCCCAGACCATCCCGCTCGGTGAGCAACTATCCCACCTTCACGTTTGCCTTCGGCCTGCCCGCGAGGACGACGCTCGGGTTTCACTACGCTACCCGATCGGAGCTGTCCTCCACGTTCAGCAACGAATTCGAGGTCTACGGGCGCTGGCAGCACACACTCGGCCCGGTAACGCTGGCGCTGACGCCCGCTTACAACACAGCGGCCAAGAGTGTGGACGCCGAGGTTGCCGCAGACTGGACCCGCGGACCGGTCACGCTCCTGGGCGCGGTGCGCGCAATGACGCACGCGTATCGCGTCGACACCGCGCGCTTCGCACTGGCCGGGGGCGCCGTGGTTCGCCTCAACCAGTTCGTGGGACTGACGGGAGACGTCGCCTCGCTGCTATCGAAGCGGCCCACCGAAAAACTGGCGTGGAGCGCCGGGCTGGTGTTCGCGATTCCTAATTCGCCCCACACGTTCTCGTTGCACGCGAGCAACGTTGACGTGAATACGATCGAAGGCAGCTCACGCAAGAGCCCCTTGATCGCCCAGCAAACGAAGAAGCCGATCTACGGCTTCGAATTCACCATCCCGATTCACCTGTCGCGTTTTGGCGCCTGGTTCCGTAAATCCGGCGCCGCCGCGGTGTCCGGAGACGTCGACGCCCCGGTCGCGGCGACCGTCACGATCGGTGCGATGCAATACCGCAGCGACACGATCGAGATCGCGGCCGGGCAGGCGGTGCGCTGGGACAACGCGGATCCGCTCGGGCACACCATCACCTTCGATCCGGCGGCCGGAGAAGCGAGCTCGTCCCTCGTGCCGCCCAACGGGAGCTACGTACACCGCTTCGCGAAGCCCGGAACGTTCGCCTACCACTGCACGCCGCATCCATTCATGAAGGGCGTGGTCGTTGTCAAATGAAGGGGAACCGGGAAGGGGGAAGGGGGAAGCGTGTCTGACGAGCTCGATCGGCTGTTCGAGTGCCTGGTCGAAACGCTGGCACGGGACGCGCGCATCGCGGTGCCGTTCCCGGCGGCGGATCTGTACGAGCGACTGGTTCCCTACCGCTCCAATCGCTCGCGGCTCGGGGTGGCGACCCATCAGGACTACGAAATGGCCGTGCTGCGCCTGCTGGCCGGCGAGCGCGGCTTCGTGCAGCTCGATCCCACGGACGTGCGCGAGGGCATGCAGCGCGAGGTCACCGCGGCGAATCCGGATCCGGCGTTCTTCCGGAACTTCCCCGACGCCCAGATCATGATCAACCGGTTCGCCGCCGAGCGCGTGCTCCGGGGCAACAAGGCCTACGCGCCGCCGGAGCCGGAGGAGCCGCAGGCCGAAGACGAGGAGCCGATCAGCTGGACGTCGGAGAACCCGATTCCCCCCGCGGGACTGGCACCGCCCGCGCCGGCGGTGCCGACCTTCGAGCTGGCCGACGCCGAGGAGATCGCGTCGCCGCATCATTGCCCGTACTGCGGGGGATCCCTCCCCTCCAACCGCAAGGTGAATTTCTGTCCCCATTGCGGGCAGCCGCCCCTGGGCGAGCTGAAATGTCCGGCGTGCGGCAGTGAAGTGGACGTCGGCTGGGCCTACTGCATCGGCTGCGGGCGCTCGACAGGATTCGAGTGAGCGAGGCGGCAGCTCGTCCGAATCCTGCGGTTGCAGTGATTGCAGGAGACGGGATCGGCCCCGAAGTGATCGAAGCCGCGATTCCCGTGCTGGACCGCGCCGCAGCCATGGACGGCTTCGCGATCACCTGGGAACGGCTCCCCTACTCCGCCGATCATTATCTCGCCACCAAGGAAACGCTGCCCGATCACGCGTTCGCCCACCTGCGCGACGACGTGGACGCCATCTTCCTGGGGGCGATCGGGGATCCCCGCGTGCCTGGGAACCAGCACGCCCGCGATATCCTGCTCGGGCTGCGATTTCGTCTCGACTTGTTCATCAATTTCCGACCCGTCCGGTTGCTGCATCCCGACCTCACGCCGTTACGGGCGGACAGGCGGTCGGGCGGCCGGATCGATTTCGTGATCTTCCGCGAAAACACCGAGGGTGTCTACCTCGGCAAGGGCCGCGTCGCGGGTGACGAATACATCGCCGAGGAAGTCAATACCGCCAAGGGCGTCGAGCGCATCATTCGCGCCGCCTTCGCCTGGGCCAAACAGCACGGCAAGACGCGGGTGACGATGAGCGACAAGTCGAACGCCGTGCCGGCCCATCAGATCTGGCAACAGCGCTTCGGGGCGGTGGCGGCGGAGTATCCGAACATCACGGCCGAGCATCGGTTCGTCGACGCGCTGGCGATGGAGATGGTACGGGAACCGGAGCGGTTCGAGGTAATCGTCACCAACAACCTGTATGGCGACATCCTCTCCGACCTGGGGGCCGGCCTCGTGGGCGGGCTGGGGCTCGCGGCCAGCGCCAACCTCCACCCCGGCCGCGCCGGATTGTTCGAGCCCGTGCACGGATCCGCGCCGCCGCTCGCGGGCAAAGGCGTCGCCAATCCGGTGGCCGCGATTCTCACCGGCGCCCTGATGTTCGAGCAGCTGGGACACGCCGCCGCGGCGCGCGGTCTGGAGCGCGCCGTGCGCGCCGCGCTCGCCGGCGGAACGCGGACGCCCGACCTGGGTGGAACGGCGACCACCGCACAGGCCGCCGCCGCCGTGTTGCGCCAGCTCTGATGTCCCGCGACCTGGCGCGGACGCTCGGGCCCCGAGACCTGGTCCTCGTCGTCATCGGTACCGTCATCGGCTCGGGAATCTGGCTCGTCCCCGGGGCCGTGCTGCGCAACACGGGGAATGACCCCGGGTTGGCGCTCGTCGTGTGGGTCGTGGGCGGCGTGTTCTCCCTGCTCGGCGCGTTGACCTTCGCCGAGCTGGGGGCCCTGTACCCGGAATCCGGGGGCAGCTACGCCTATGTGCGCGAGGCATTCGGCCCGCTGCCGGCGTTCCTGCTGGGGTGGACCCTGTTCCTGGCCATCAACACCGGCTCGCTCGCCACGCTGGCCGTGGCGTTCGCGACCTACGCCGGGGAGTTCATCTCGATCGGGGCGCTCGCCCAGCGCCTGGTGGCGGTGGCGATGATCGCCGTGGTGGCGGCGGTGAACATCCGTGGAACACGGCAGGCGGCCTCGGTCCAGAACTGGAGCACCGCCGTGAAGGTCGGAGCGATTCTCGCTCTCGCGGCGAGCGGGATTCTCCTGGGGCACGAGGGCGACGCCAGCGCCCGCCGCGCGTTTACCGTCCCGATCTCAGGGGCCGTGCTCTCCGGAGCCGGTGTCGCGCTGCTCGGCGTATTGTGGGCCTATGAAGGGTGGGTCAACGTCACCAACTCCGCGGGGGAAGCGCGCGACCCACAGCGGAGCTTCGCCCGCGGGATCATCATTGGAACCGCCGCGCTCGTCGCCATCTACGTGATCGCGAACGTCGGCTACCTGGCGGCGCTGGGACCCGATCGCGTGGCGGCGTCCGATCGCGTCGCGGCCGATGCCGTCCGCGAGCTGTACGGTCCGGTGGCCGCGAAGGTCGTCGGCGCGGCGGTGCTGATCTCCGTCTTCAGCGCGTCCAACGGGCTCACCCTGACGAGCCCCCGGACGTTCTTCGCCATGGCCCGCGACGGCGTGTTCTTCTCGAAGCTGGCCGAGGTGCATCCCCGCTTCGGAACCCCGGCGTTCGCCGTTCTCGCGAGCGCCCTGTGGGCCGCGTTCCTCACGCTGACGGGGACGTTCGAGCAGTTGTTTACCTACGTGGTGTTCGCGAGCTGGCTGTTCGCGGGTCTCGCCGCCGCCGGCGTCTTCGTGCTGCGGCGTCGCCGTCCGGACCGGCCACGGCCGTTCCGCGTGCCCGGCTATCCGGTCACGCCCGCGCTGTTCATCGCGGCCGCCGGCGTCGTGGTCGTGAATACGTTCGTGTCGCGGCCGGTGCAGGCATTGGCCGGGGTCGGCATCGTGGTGGTCGGGACCCCGGCGTACTTCTACTGGAAGCGTGCGCGGCGGGCCTAGGCGACCACTGTATATTCCTCGTTCTCCCGCTCAAGGCAGTTTGTGTGAAGACCCAAGGCAGCAGCACCGACGTCGTCTTTCTCTCTGGAGTCCGCACCGGGTTCGGCAGCTTCGGCGGCTCCCTGAAGGAGCACTCGGCCATCGACCTCGGCGCCGCCGCGAGCCGCCACGCGCTCGAGCGCGCCGGCACGCCGGCGGCCGACATCGGTCACGTGGTGTTCGGCAACGCGCTGCAGACATCGGCCGACGCCATCTACCTGGCGCGTCACGTGGGACTCAAAGCCGGACTGCCGATCGAGACCCCGGCGGTCACCGTCAACCGGTTGTGCGGCTCCGGCTTCGAGGCGATCACGCAGGGCGCCCAGCTCATCATCCTCGGCGAAGCGGACGCGGTCCTGGCGGGCGGCGGCGAATCCATGAGCCAGGCTCCTCACGTGGTGCGCGGCGCGCGCTGGGGACTGCGCCTCGGACCCGCGCCGCTCGAAGACCTGCTGTGGGAGGCGCTGAAGGATCCACAGTGCGGCCTCTCCATGGCGGAAACCGCGGAGAACCTCGCCGACAAGTACCAGCTCACCCGCCGGGAAGTGGACGAGGTGGCCGTCGGCTCGCAGCAGCGCGCCAAGCAGGCCTGGGACGATTGCGTGTTCCAGGATGAAGTCATCCCGGTACCGATCAAGAAGCAGGGCCAGACGGTTGAGTTCCGGGCCGACGAGCACATGCGCCCGGAGACGACGCTCGAGGCGCTCGCCGCCCTGAAGCCCTACTTCAAGAAGGATGGCCTCGTCACCGCCGGCAACGCATCGGGCATTTCGGATGGGGCGGCCGCCACCGTGATTGCGAGCGAGTCGTACGCGAAGGCCCGCGGGCACAAACCGCTCGGGCGCCTCGTCGCCTGGGCGCCGGTCGGCGTGGAGCCGAAGTACATGGGCATCGGTCCCGCGCCCGCCGCGCGCAAGGTCCTGCAGAAAGCGGGGATGACCCTCGATCAGATGGACCTCGTCGAGGTGAACGAGGCATTCGCGCCCCAGTATCTCGCCGTCGAGCGAGAGCTCGGTCTCGACCGCGCCAGGACCAACGTCCACGGCGGCGCCATCGCCATCGGCCACCCGCTGGCGGCCAGCGGGACGCGGATCACGATTCACCTGCTCCACGCCCTGCGGCGCGCCGGCAAGCGATTCGGTCTCGGCTCCGCCTGCATCGGCGGCGGACAGGGACTGGCCGTCATCGTCGAAGCCCTCGGGGATTGAGGGAGTCTCCATGAGCGACGTTCTACTGGCGGTCCTCGCGGGAGTCGGTCTGTTTCTGTTCTCCGGGCTGCGCGTGCTGCGCGAGTATGAGCGCGCGGTGTATTTCTTCCTGGGTCGGTCCTGGGGGGCCAAGGGGCCCGGCCTCGTCTACCTCCCGCCGCTCTTGGCGCGGATGCAGAAGGTGAGTCTGCGCGTGATGGCGGTCGATATTCCGCCGCAGGACGTGATCACTCGCGACAACATCTCGATCAAGGTGAACGCGGTGCTCTACATGCGGGTCAACGACCCCGTGAAAGCGATCATTTTCGTGGAGAATTATCTCTACGCCACGAGTCAGCTGGCGCAGACCACGCTGCGCTCGGTGCTGGGCGAGACGGAGCTGGACGAGCTGCTGGCCAACCGCGAGAAGATCAACGCCATCCTGAAGAAGATCATCGACCAGCGCAGCGACGATTGGGGCATCGAAGTGTCGGCCGTCGAGGTGAAGGATGTGGATCTTCCCCCCGAGATGAAACGCGCCATGGCGCGGCAGGCGGAGGCCGAGCGCGAGCGCCGGGCCAAGGTCATCAACGCGGAAGGCGAGCTGCAGGCCTCCGAGAAGCTGGCCATGGCCGCGGCCGTCATCGGCCAGGAGCCGGCTGCGATCCAGCTCCGCTATCTCCAGACCGTGACCGAAATCGCCTCCGAGAAGAACTCGACCACGATCTTCCCGATTCCGATCGACCTGTTCAAGGGTCTCCTCGACGCCATCGGGCGCCGCGCCTCCCCCGACAGCGCCGCGCCCGCCCTGCCGGCGCGCGCTTCGGGTGACGCGCTGCCACCGGTTCCGGATAAGGGCAAGGTGCGAGTGTAGGCATGGCGGGCGAGCTGATCAGCCGGGAGGCGCTCGACCGCATCATCCAGCGTGCCGCGGAGCTGCAGACCGGAGCGCGAGACATCGGCGACGGCCTCACCGAAGGCGAGCTGCTGGCGCTCGGCAAGGACGTCGGCATCCCGGATCGGTACCTGAAACAGGCGCTCCTCGAAGAGCGCACGCGCCTGACCGAGGACGCCGCTCCAC
>Ga0187892_10010849_pt1 | contig 11386 bp, 9 predicted proteins | sample MA1701073metaG_FD_139345 | JGI IMG/M metagenome (GOLD analysis project Ga0187892, IMG submission 139345) | Bio-ooze microbial communities from a basaltic lava cave in the Kipuka Kanohina Cave System on the Island of Hawaii, USA - MA170107-3 metaG ... | reverse complement strand
CCATAGTTCAGCGTCAGGTGCGTACTGATCTTCCAGTCGTCCTGGGCATAGAGCGAATAGATCTTCTGAAACAAGTTGAAGACGGTGTTGGAGTCCTGTTGGTAGCGACTGGGTAGCCCGAGCAGCAGATCGGCCACACCGCCCTGAAAGGACACGTTATTTCCAGTACCACTGAAGCGTCCGGTAAACTCGAAGTTGCCCAGAAGAGAGCTGACGTCGCGAATACCCGTCTGGAGATGCAGAACCTCACCACCGAACTTGGTTGAGTGATCGCCGTGAGTAAAGGCAAAAGAGTCGCGGAAGTTATAAGAGCGTGGAGTTTGAAACTGCGGCACCGATGTGGTGCGGCCGATGCGTCGCTCGATGACAGTGGTCAGTTGGGTCACCGGAATACCTCCGCAGATGCTCTCATCTGTGGGCCCTCCCTTCAGGCCAATAAGCTGTTCCGGGCAGCCGGATCCGAAGTTCGGTGGTGTCTGGTAGAAGTTCCCGCGCGCGAACCCGAAGCGCATTTCCGAAACCAGCGTCGATGACAGCACCCATGTGCCGCCCACCGCCACTGCCTGCGAGCGCCACAGGGCCGAGCCAAACGTATCATTGCGCGAGCCTTCCGAGAGGCCGGGCCGGAATGAAGGTTGGAATAAGTTCGTGTCCGAAAAAGAATAGCGGCCGAACAGATTGAACTGACTCGACAGGTTGTGATCGACGCGAACGTCGAACTGATCGGTGCGGTTGCGCGTGATGGGAACACTGACGAAGTTGTTGTCGATCTGGCCAGGCGTGCCCGTGTTGGGATCAGGACTGACATCCACAATCTTCTTACCCACAGGATCTATCTGGGCGGAAGGAATGATCCAGCAGTTACCTTGGCCATCGTTGCACTCCGCCGTGGCCGGCTGGCGAAAATCCTGGCCAGTGTCACTCGCGTTGTATGGATTGAAGATGGGAATGGTGAACAGGCCCCTACGCCAGATGGGTTGCGGGACCGAAGAAGTCCGCACCGTTCCCAAACGGTCGCGCAGGCCTTCGTAGTCGGTGAAGAAGAAGGTTTTGTTTTTCACAATCGGACCACCAATCGTACCGCCAAACTGATTGCGCAGCCGGAACGGCTTGGAGACCCTGTTTTTGTTCGAAAAGAAGTTTGAGGCGTCGAGGTTGTCGTTGCGGTGAAACTCGTAGGCCGAACCGTGCAACCCGTTAGTCCCCGATTTGATCACGGCATTGATTAGCGCTCCAGAGCTCCGGCCAAACTCCGCCGAGTAAGCGTTGGTCTGAATCTTGAATTCCTGCAGGGCGTCTACGGACGGCTGAATGACCTGCATGTTACTTCCGCGAAATGAATTCGAGTACGAGGTGTTGTCCACGCCGTCCAGAAGGAAGGCATTTTGAAACGCCCGATTGCCGTTGACGTTAAAGGCTCCTTTAAACCCGATCGATTGAAGCCGAGGCGTTGCCGTCAAAACCCCCGGAGACAGCGTCGCGAGCTGGTTGTAGTCGCGACCATTGAGAGGCAGCTCCACAATCTTTCGCTCATCAATCACTGCTCCCCGCCCCGAAGTGTCGACCTCCAAGAGAGGCGCTTCGGCGGAGACGGTCACCTCCTGGGTGACCTCACCGACAGTCAATTCAATATCGAGTCGAGCCGTCTGATTCACCTGAAGAGTTACGGCAGTGTTGACATGCTTTTTGAAACCGGGCGCCGACACCGACACCGTATAAAGACCGGGTTTTAGGCTGGGCACAACGTAGCGTCCATTTTCATTGCTTCTTCCAGTGGACGAAATGTTGGTGCCTTGGTTTGTAACCGTGACATCAGCGTTCGCGACGACACCGCCCGACGAGTCCGCCACCGTGCCCGTGAGCGTCGCCAGTTCCGACTGGGCGAGCAGCCAGGCGCTGGACCCGGCTGCACTCGCCAAACTGAGGCAGAGAAAGCAGGAAAACAGGAGTTGAGGATAGCGATGAGTAGAGAGTCTCCATAAGGATCGTCGGTCTTGCGTGTTCATGGAATGTCTCCTTGTGAAAAATAAGACGGTTGATTCAAGTCCGGGAGTAAATGGGCGAGGCCAATCGGAGCCATTTGAATGCAGCGAGAATCGATGAGAGCATTGTGAAGCCAGTTTTAAGTTGAGTCAAGATGGTGAGCCAACCTCAGAGTTAGAGGATACGATGGCTGCGTTAAGGGAGTGTGAACGGCATGTTAAGAGTGCGTTAGCTGTCGATGGCGACAGAAACCCATCGCTGGGCGCATACGAGGTGAGCAACGATGAATTGAATTCCGAAGCTGGCTAGCGGTATCGCAAGGCTGCTTGCGTGGGGCAGACATTCTTGTCTGCAGTTGGGGCGACTTTCCAGTCGCCCCGAGGCCGGCCTTGAAAGTCCGGCGAACCGGCAGGCTCGAAAGCCTGCCCCACATTGATTGGCGCGGAATGGCAGGTCCTCAACTTCGGAATTCGGGATGAAATCGGGTTTTGATTCAGTTTCAGCCACTCACCAGCACGACCACGCTGTGAGGGGCTACATGATAGGACAATGGCTTGGCCAGCCGGGCAAACTTGCCATCGGCCCGAATGTCATGAGGCGGCGTTAACGAAGTGTCCACGAAACGATACCATTGCTTGTGGCGGGACGGAGCCGCCAGCTCGACAGTCAACTGGCCTTCGTAGGCATTCGCTAAAATCAACAGATCGCTTTCAGTCTCGCCGCCCACTAGTTGCAGGCCAAGAAACCGGGAATGCCATCCCCAATCCGGCTGATGGGGTTTTACCCCGTGCCAGAGGAAATCCGGAACTTCATCGAGATTCTGATAAGTCCTGCGCCTGAGAATGTCGTGCTGCTTGCGAAAGGTAATGAGCTGCTTAAAGAAGCGGAAAAGTTCGCGGTGCTGGCGCAACAGGCGCCAGTTTAGCCAGCTGATTTCGTTGTCCTGGCAGTAAGGGTTGTTGTTGCCCTGCTGAGTTCGGCCCATTTCGTCGCCGGCGAGTATCATCGGAACGCCTTCTGACAATAGCAGAATCGTCGCGAAGTTTTTCGTCTGCTGCTTACGAAGCCGGTTGACAGCAGGGTTTGACGACGGACCCTCTTCGCCGCAATTCCAACTATGGTTCTCGTTGGACCCGTCGGCGTTGTTCTCGCCATTAGCTTCATTGTGCTTTTCGTTGTAAGAAACAAGGTCCCTCAGCGTAAAGCCGTCGTGACTCGTCACGAAATTAATGCTGTGAAATGGCGCTCTCCCATCCTCCTGATACAGATCCGCACTGCCGGCCATACGCGTAGCAAGAAGCGGGACCATGTTGGCGTCGCCTTTCACGAAGCGCCGCACGTCGTCTCGAAACTTTCCGTTCCATTCCGCCCAGCGGCCCCAATTCGGAAAGGTTCCCACCTGGTAAAGTCCGGCGGCGTCCCAAGCTTCGGCAATCAGCTTCGTGTTGGCCAGAACCGGATCGGCAGCAATGGCTTCGAGAAGCGGCGGATTGGCTAGCACCGATCCGTCGGTTCCGCGGCCGAGGATGGACGCCAGATCGAAGCGAAATCCATCGACGTGCATCTCGGTCACCCAATAGCGCAAGCTATGCAGAATGAGCCAGCGGATTACTGGGTGGTTGCAGTTCAGGGTGTTTCCACAGCCCGAGTAATTGGCATACTTCCCGGTTTCCGGATCGACCAGGTAGTAAATCTTGTTGTCCAACCCACGGAAGCAAAACGTGGGGCCGCGTTCGTCGCCTTCGGCGGTGTGGTTGAACACCATGTCGAGGATCACTTCGATACCGGTTTCGTGGAGTGCCTTCACCATGCGTTTGAATTCCACGCGCGGGTTGTTCCCGTCGGTTGCATAAGCCGCCTTCGGCGCAAAGAAGCTGATGGGGTGGTATCCCCAGAAGTTCTTCAAGAGTTCGCCCGTCAACGGATTCTTCCGCGGATTGTCGTTTTCCTCGAACTCCGTAATAGGCATCAGCTCAACGGCTGTGATTCCCAGCTCCTTAAGATAAGGGATCTTCTCAACGACGGCAGAGAAAGTGCCGGGATTAACGACGCCTGAGGAGGCATGCTGCGTGAACCCGCGAACGTGCATCTCGTAGATGATCGAATCAGCCAGATGCGTGTTGAGCGGCTGGTCGTTTCCCCAATCAAACGTGTCTTCAACGACCAGCGAAGAACGGTGCTTCACTTGGCCCGGCACGCGGGAGGTTTCGAGATGCAGGCTCTCGCCCCAGATTTCTCCGTTTGAAAGAGCCGTGGCATAGGGATCAATCAAGATGTGTGCCGGATCATAGCGATGGAAAGGGGTGCCTGTATCGGGCAATCGCTCAGCCCGGAATCCGTACCGAACTCCAACATCCAGCCCGCGCACAAACGCATGCCAGACGTCGCCCGTACGATTGAATCGAGGGTCAAGCGGGAACTCAACAGTCTCTTCCGATTCGCTCGAGGGGAAAATGACCAGCGTGACACCAGTCGCATGGCGGGAGAAGACGGAGAAATTCACACCGTCACGCTTTAAGGCGGAGCCAAGCGGAAGCGGGTGGCCGCGGCTGATCTCAAACCTGGGTCGGCTAGGTTCGGTCTTGAGTTTCCTGGTTGCCAAAGGGACTCCTGCTGAGAGGTGCTGTTGTCAATTTGCTCGTTGTCGTCACGAATCGCGGAAACGAGCGCCGCTCATTGTAATCGATCCTGACCCGCCAATGGCAAGTGGGGCACCTTCCACACGTCTGACAAAGCCGTCGAAGAATCAGGCGGTTCACCCAAAAAAAGGACTAGGTTGAAATAGAGGTGTTTGTCTTTCGCTGAGCCGATTCGTTGAATCTTTTCGCGTAAGGTAGAAGGGGATCGGGTGCTGTGGCGCTACCTTCGATGAAAGTATTCCCCCTTACCAAAGGGGGCGCCAGGGGGTTGTCGGTTCAGCCTTCGGGTACCCATCAAGACAACCCCTTGAAGGCTTCGCGACCGCGTGAAATCTTCTCAAGATTTCACCTTCGCCTTCCTTCCCCCCTTTCTTAAGGAGGACTTTCTCGCTGGATCTCAAGCCCGGACTACTCCAGCGCCTGATTCAGATCCTCAGTCAGATCGTCCACGTGTTCCAGGCCGATTGAGACGCGCAGCAGATCGTCGGGAGTCCGGGTCCCAGGATGTTCAACAGAAGCGCGATGCTCAATGAGACTCTCCACGCCGCCTAGACTGGTGGCACGCGTAAAGATCTTCACCCTGGCAGCCACTGCCATGGCCGCGTCCCGGCCACCTTTTACTTGAAAGGCCAGCATACCGCCGAATAGTTTCATCTGGCGTTTGGCAACCTCGTGCCCTGGATGATTTTTCAAGCCCGGGTAGTGGACGGCTGCAACTTTCGGATGCTCGTTCAGAAACTGTGCCACCTGGAACGCCTGTTGCGATTGTGCGCGAACCCTCCAGGCGAGCGTGCTCACACCGCGCTGAACCAACCAGCAGTCAAACGGAGAAGGCACAGCACCGCCAGAGGTTTGAATGAGCCGCATTCTCCGGAAGAAGTCGTCTTCCTCCTTCGAAATCAGAGCTCCGCTAATGACATCGCTGTGGCCGCCCAGGTACTTCGTCGTCGAATGCATCACGACATCGACTCCCATCTCTAGCGGACGCTGCAAGACCGGAGTCCCCCAGGTATTGTCGCAGGCTACCATCGCGCCGGCGCGACGGCCGATCGCAACCATCCGTTCAATATCCACGATCTTCAAGAGCGGATTGGACGGTGTTTCGACCCAGAGCAGACGCGTGCTCGCAGTCACAGCCCCTTCCACCTGGCGGGCATCGCTCATATCCACAGTGCTAACCTTTAGCCCCCACCGCTCCAAGATCTCGCGCAGCTGGATCGTTGTTCCCCAATAAATGTCCAGGGGAGCGATAATATGGTCTCCGGGAGAGAGTGCCTGAAACACTGCCATCGAAGCCGCCGATCCGGAAGCAAAAGCTGCGGCACACGCTCCACCCTCCAACGCCGCCAGGCAGGTCTCCAGAGCCTTGCGATTCGGATTGTTGCTGCGGGCGTAGATGTATCCCTGAGGGAAGCTGCCATCAGCACCGCGCTCGAAGGTGGTTGCGAGTTGAATGGAGGAGGTGATCGCCCCGGAACCTGCGTCGGGTTTCTTTCCAGCATGAACAGCGATGGTTTCGAGCTTCATTGGTCACTCCTTAGTGCACTCAATGCAAGGTTTTTCGCGATGCATCATAGCAGGATCTTGCTTATCTCAGCAGGGTTGACGGAAGAACTGAGGGGAGGGATGCACCTGGGTGAGTTACGCCAACTCAACCCAGGTGAACGGCAGGAGGATAGGAGGAGTGCTTTCGCGGCAACTACCTAAGGTGGGAACGTTCGCTCCCATTTTGGCGTCAGAAGCATTTGCATCTTGGACCGAAGAGATAACAAACTGATGAACGAGAGCTTGAATCGGAATGAATTTTCAGGCAGCAGACGAGAGCTCTGAAAGAGCATCAGAAGTAGCCCAGCGCAAGCGAGGGGCAGGAGCCCCCTCGTGCCGCCCTGGGTCAGGGTTCCAACCGATTTCCTCCGGTGAGGGGCGGTGGGTTGCCGATTCCCCAGTCTTGCGTTTCGTATTCTCTAAACGTTTCTCGGCATGAAGCATGATTTGCGCGAATCGGCTCGGTCTTGCCCCCTCACCCTGGCCCTGAAGGTGTGAAAAAATTGAATCGGAGCGATCCTGACGCATCACGGTTCTGAATCCACAGCCGTAAACGCCGTAAACGCGCGCGGAGCGCACGTTCCACCTGGGTGGAGCGGGCGCTCCCGCGCACGCTTAGCGCCGGAAGTAGTCGATTTTCAATTTTTCACAGCTTCCCTCTCTCCCAACACAGAAACCATGTTGGGGGAGAGGGAATTGCCGGACCTCGTCGCGGGTGAGACCGTCAAGTGCCAGGTGCGTCGTGCAATTGTTGGGGAACTTGAATTCCCTAGTTGTTCCCAAATTGCGAAAAAAGCCTCCAATTGGGAGGCGTCTCAGACGAGGTTAACTGATTCAGAAGAAAGCAGAAAGGGCATGGTGGGCGCGACCGGGATCGAACCGATGACCTCTACCGTGTCAAGGTAGCAGCAAATTCAAAACAAAGGACTTAGTTACTTTGTCTTCAACGCAGAATCAATATCTTGGAGGCTGATCATTGCGAATATTGGGCCGATTCTGGGCTGTTTTTGATTGGCTTCGTCGCACTCCATTTCACGCACTTAGCTCATGTAGCGAACAGTCAACCAACAGGTCAGCGACGAATGTAGCGATTCCAGCCATTGCCCGAAAACTCTGAGGAAAAATGGACAACCGCCTTGAGGGACGGGTCTGCCTGCGACAGGGAGCACCTCCGCCCGAGGGTGCAGTGCCAGGGCTAACGCTCCCAGTGACCGCATTCCGCGCCCTCAATTCCGGGCGTCCCTTGCCGGACTCGAAACTGAGAATCACCAAAACAGGCAGACCGTGCAGACCTCGTGGTGCGCATGGATTGCACCAGATAATGTGATACATTGGGCTGGCGGTCATTGTGAGGTGTCAATGTCGAAAACAATACAAATCGAGTTACCGCTGGAGTTGATCCAAGCGGCAAATCTCGACACAGCCCATCTCTCTGAAGAGGCTGCAAGGCTGCTCGCCCTGGCGTTGTTCCGCGAGGATCAAGTATCCCTAGGACGGGCCGCTGAACTGTGCCAGACCCCCCTGGCTGCATTCATGGAGTTTGCCGCCAAGCACGGAGTTCCTCCAATCCGATACGACGCCACTGATGTGGAAGAGGACCACGGCACGCGGGAGCAATTGGGGGCGTGAGAGTCGTTGCCGATTCTTCAACGCTCATCATCCTTGCACGAATTCACCGTTTTGGACTTCTCCGCGAGCTTTATGAGTCGATCATAATCTCTGTGGATGTTTATAGGGAAGTCGTGATTCGCGGTGCGGATCTGCCGGGATCGAAGGAAGTCTCCGAAGCACTTTGGATTCAAACCAGTTCATTCAGTAATGCAGTGGATGTGGCAGCTGCTTGCCGGCGGTTCGGGCTGGGTGTGGGAGAAGCGAGCACGATTCTTTTGAGTCAGCAGCTCAACGCGGATTTGGTGTTGATCGATGATCTTCAAGGGCGCAAGTGGGCGCGGGAAGCAGGCCTGAATGTGCAGGGCTCGGTGGCTCTTCTGGCGAGCGCGATTTCGAAGGGTTTCCTTCCAGATCTTCGACAAGCCTTCACAGATCTGCTTGAGTGCTCCTACATTGACCGCCAAATCCTCAACGCAAGATTGCAAGTTCTCAAACTTCCTCCCTTGTGACAAAACCGCTTGGCGCCCTACGCAGGGTCGTCCATTCACACAAATAGGTTTGCCACCTCGTCAGGCCGAGGCACGCGGTCTGTGCGCTGCCTTGCCTCTGGGCGCCAACATCCGAATCATCCGTTCGGTTCCCTAAGTTCCTACCTGTGTCACTGGTGTGCTCGTCCCGAATGCCTCCTTTAATCCCGACTAAGATCCGGAGACGTTTCGCTACCCGTTACGCCGTTTCCCAACCAGCTGCCTGTCCCGCGGCGCCGGCGCTGCGTGTGCAGCGGCTCGCGTCGCCTGATACTGTCCGAACAGTGAGTGGTCTCAATCGCTCGTGCTCGGCACCTGGCTTTCAGCTAGGACGAAGCCATTCTTGACGAATTCCGAAGCCGGTGCAGCTTTAGCTATTGACAACGTCTTTTAGACTAATCAAAATGCTGTTTTTGATTTACAGAAAAACGGGCTGGTTATGCCTCTCATCATGGTTTGGGGAATGGTGCTTTTGGGCTCTCTGTCTGGAACTGTTTGGGCGCAGAGCACCGCGACTTTGTCAGGCCAGGTCACGGACCCTAGTGGTGCCGCCGTGGTTGATGCGACTGTGACATTGTCTAACGCGCTAACCGGATTTGAACGGCAACTGTCGACCGACCAGGAAGGTAGGTTTTCGCTAGTCAACATTCCTCTGCAGTCCTACACGATAGTGATCCAAAAGGCCGGGTTTTTAACTGAGCAATGGCCCGTGGTCCTTCGCTCCAATATTCCGGTAAAGGTGTCGGTAGAATTGAAGCTGTCTCAACAGATCGAGAGCATCCAGGTTTCTGCCAGTGATATGAGGGCGTTGGTGGACATCGAAGCCACTGGGACGCGGACAGAATTGAATCTGTCCGGCATCGAACGGATGCCGGTGCAAATCGGCAGTCGCGGAATGGAGTCTCTTCTATTGAGTTTTCCAGGTTTCGCTGCCAATGCGAACGGAGCTATTCACCCGCGTGGGGCCCACAACCAAATGACCTACGTGGTTGATGGCATGGCCATCAGCGACCAGCTTACCGGTTCTTTTGCTACGTCAATTGACCCGTCAATTGTCCAGACGGTCGAGCTATTTACCGGCAACATTCCCGCCGAGTTTGGCAGCAAGATCTCGGGTGTAGCCAATATAACCACTCGATCGGGCCTGGAGACAGATCGGCCCTTTTCGGGGAGCATTCAGCTCGGACTGGCCCAGTTTGATACGGTTTCCAATGTGTCCCAGTTTGGCGGTAAAGCTGGTCGGCTGGGCTACTTCGCTTCATTCCATTCTCTCAAGAGTAATCGCTTTTTGGATCAGTTTTCGCTGGACAACCTGCACAACGGCGGCAATTCCGAACGTGCGTTTGCTCGGTTCGATTTTGAGGCATCTCCCAAGGATCATGTGCGGCTGAACCTGATGGCGGGACGTTCCTCGTTTCAACTCGCTAATCTCCGCTCTCAGCATTTGGCCGGGCAGGAGCAACGCCAGCTCTTGAAGGATGCCTCGGTATCACTAGCCTGGTTGCACACTTTGAATTCGCGGGCGACCGTGGATTCCAACTTATCGTATCGAACTTCAGTCGCACAGCTTTTGCCAAGCCCTGGAGATACGCCAGTCACGGCTTCACAGGCCCGGCACCTTTCAACACTCAGCGTGGGGAGTCGGATCAACGCTGTGTTGGGACCTCACACGCTGCGTGCTGGACTGGACCATCAGTATTTTCCGGTGAGTGAGAACTTCAGTTTCGGGGTTACCAGTCCAGACTTTAATTCACCAGATTCTGAGGACTTTATCTCGACGCTGCTGGCTCACGATCTGAGCCGGGGAGGACGTCTCTTTCACTTTTCTAAGCGAGCCAGCGGAAGTTTGTCGAGCGTTTTTTTCCAAGACCAGATTCGATGGTCGCGTTTTGCCTTTTCGGTCGGCTTGCGCTACGACAACTACCGATTTCTGGTAAAGGGGAATCAACTTCAGCCTCGGGTCGGCCTGTCATACCATCTTCAGGAGACCGGAACCGTGTTCCGCGCTTCATACAACCGCACCTATCAAACACCGCCCAACGAGAACCTTTTATTGTCGAATTCCGACGAGTCCAGCGTTCTGGTGCCGGTGCACGTTCGCGAGACCTTGGGCGGAGCGCTCATCCGCATCCGTCCCGAGCGGCAGAATGTCTATGAGGTGGGCCTGCAGCAGGCCATAGGCCGGTATGTCAGCCTGAATGGCAGCTTCTATCACAAGAATTCAACCGACATGCAGGACAACGACAACTTCTTTAACACGGGAATCATCTTTCCGACGTCTCTCAAACGGTCGCGTGTCAATGGCGCAGAGCTTCGCCTGGCGATTCCTCGGTTGCGAAGGTTCTCAGGCTCGTTGAGCGTGACTCATTTTCATGTGGTCGTCGATCCTCCCTTCACCGGAGGACTGTTCCTCGGGAGCGCGGCCATTGATTTGCTGACAGCCGGCCCCTTTGTAATTGATCACGATCAAAAGCTGGGGGCACACGGTTTTCTTCGCTACGACATCAGCAAGGCCTTCTGGGTAAGTACTGCGGTGCGTTATGACAGCGGCCTGGTTTCTCGAATCCTTCGAATCCAGAGGAGGTGGCTAGGGACCCCGACTACTCGGATCTATTACCCTACGTCAACCTGGCATCCGACCCTCCCAGAGTTCATTCTCGCTCCATCGTGGATGGGGCCGTTGGTTACCAAGGCATGCGCGAAGGTCGGCCACGGTGGGACATCCAGTTTCAGGCGACGAACCTCACGAATCGGATTGCAGCTTACAATTTCCAGTCGATCTTTGTCGGAACACGGCTGGTTCAACCGCGAACCTTCGGTGTAAAGGTCCGCTGGTTTTGGTGAAATCCAACTGCCGCCTCTACCACACCCTACAGCCGGAGTAGTTGTTCACGGAGTATGCGCGACTGGATGCGGCTGACGGGAAGTCGTTGATCGTTCTTCAGGGTCACCACGCAGGTGCCGCCCGGCATGGTCGTGACTCGGGTGATCAGTTCGAGGCGGGCTAGCGCGCCGCGGGAGAGGCGTACAAACTGGCTGGGATCGAGGCGGGCCTCCAGGTCTTTCAGGCGGTAGGTGATG
>Ga0187892_10010848_pt1 | contig 11386 bp, 12 predicted proteins | sample MA1701073metaG_FD_139345 | JGI IMG/M metagenome (GOLD analysis project Ga0187892, IMG submission 139345) | Bio-ooze microbial communities from a basaltic lava cave in the Kipuka Kanohina Cave System on the Island of Hawaii, USA - MA170107-3 metaG ... | reverse complement strand
GGAACTGGCGGACCGCCTTCGCCTGTACATCCGTGAAGTGAACCTCGCCCCGGTGGTCTTTCGCTGGAAATACAAAATGGATGAAATTTCTATTGACTAAGTATTAACAGAAGTATCATCTAGTATCGCCGCCACTCCCGCAAAAAGCGTCGATTGCCAAAGATGGTTGGCGAAGGGCGAGAGGTGTATCGGGATCATTGTGGGTTCTCCTTCTTTGAGAGTTTTCGAAGGAGTTCCTCCGCCTGTTGCATGTCGTCCGGCGTGAACTTGCCGGATTCAACCAGATGGGCCATCACCGGCTGCGCCCGCCCGCCAAACAGGCCCAGCAGATCGTCGATTAACTTACCCAGAGCCGCGTCGCGAGAGACGACTGCCTCGAAGATGTGGGCGTTGCTAATCTTTTTCACGCGCCGTAACGCCTTCTTCGCTTCTAGACGGTAGACAGTAGTCTGCACGGTGGTATAAGCGGGCCTGTTTTTCGCGGGAAAAGCTTCCTGAATTTCCCGTATGGACAGTCTGCCCCTGGTCCAGAGCGCCTCCATGATTCGCAATTCGAGTTGCGTGAGTTTTGGTAGCGTCATATCTATCTACTATATTCGTTTGTAAGTCTACTATAGATGTAATTTAATTACAAGACTTTTCTTACATTCGCCAGGGGGAAGCTAGAATGGTCGGGTTTCACCGGAAACTGACAGAGCGGAGGAAGGGGGAGATGAGAACTGCTCTGCGACGATTGCGCCGACTAGTCCTCGCTAACGCCGTAGTGTAGGGCAATCCTGCTCGGAGGAAGTGCATTACCGGAAACACGCCAGTAGCGAAACTGGTCCCCCTTATCGGCGGATGGTTCTTGGGCGCAGAGCATTCCCGGCGCGCTTTCACTGTGAACAGTCTGAAGGGTATGCTTGGATCAAGCGGCTCACCCGACTCTTCAGATCACCTCTTGCCAAGAGCCTGAGCTATGGCTTGTTCGGCTAGTAGAGCCATCCGCTCGTAACCGGCATCGTTAGGAATCAAACCATCGACTGTCAGATCCTTCTTCATGGCCCTGCCGTCCGCTAGCGCTGAATAGTAGTCGAGATAGACTAAACCGTTCTGGGCAGAGTAAGACTTCAGCCACCCGTTCAAACCGATGATCTTCCCCGGTGGCCTGCGCTCGGTCAGATTCTTGAAGCAGTCACAAACCGGAGTGAGTGAAGCCAGCACAACTTGAATACCATGGGCCTTGGCAAGTTCGGTCATTGACATGAAATTTTCGGAAATCGTGCCTTCAGTGGCCGGGCCCGCATACCCTGCCAGATCGCTGGACCCCGCCTGAATCACCACAACCTTCGGCTTCAGACTGATGACATCCTGACGAAAACGGACCAGCATTTGAGGGGTTGTTTGATGGCCGATGCCCCGGTTCAGGTAGGGCTTTCCAGAAAAGAACTTTGCTTTTCCCGTGCCCCACAGCTCGGTAATCTCATCGCCAAGAAAAACCACACGATCAACGCCAGGGGCCGGGGGGCCCAACTCGGCATTCTCGCTCCCGTAGCGGGTGAGCCCGCCCCAGTCACTCAGCAGACGAATGTGTGTTGCTAACTCGCGTTCGAGCTCGGCGATGGTCTTGGCGGAGTCCGGGGTTTGGGCGGAAATAGTCAGGACACAAAACAGCAACGGAGGAACGGAGAAACTGAGAAGACGGACGTAGACCTCGCAGATCGAGGCGAATCGGGCGGCCAATCCTGGCTCCGGCTTAGTTTTTCTCCGGGTCTCTGCGTCTCTGCGACTTTTCTCAATCCCAGGATCATTGCTTGATGCCATAGCAATACAGGACACCATCGTAGGTGTTGATGTAGACCCGTCCGTTCGCCATCGCAAGACCACCCCAGTGGTTCCAAGTCGCGATCTCTTTGCCGCTCGACCACAGCTCCTTGCCGGTTTGAGCCTCCAGGGCATACAGGACGGCGTGTGTCGATTTGGGAATGCGTCGCTCCATGCGGAAATCCAGGCCCACGTCTGGAAATGCCTGGGCCGTATTCTCGCCACTGCCGTAAGCGAAGACGACGCCGTTGGCGATCACAGGTGGCTCGGCTTGATCCATGTCGCGAGAAATCCACGCCGGTGAAAGCTGTACTTTGCCGTTCTTCGGCTCCACTTTGAATGCGGCGATCGCGCCCTTCTTGACGACGCCATGCTCGATTGGGGCCTTGAACTGGGAATGCTTGGGGCCCCAGAATGGGGTCAACAGCCAGCGCGTGCCTTTGCTGTCTTCCCAGGTCGCCAGAGAGCCCCAGATGCCGGCCTCAGCAAAGTCGACCATTTCATTACAGATGAGAGGAGTGCGATATGCCGGTGTTCGATGATCGTCGCCCCCAATGGACTCCGTGTCCATGAAGTAGAGGCGGCACTCCTTGCTGGCATCGACCATATACTCCTTGCCCTTGTAGTTGAAAATGGCGGGCGTTACCTGCATGTCGAGATCGCGCTTGACCAACCAATCGGCGTTCGAGGGTCCGTAATAGTCTACGAGGTCCAAACTCTTGGTCTCAGGATTCTGTTTCACCCCGATGATGCCATTCCCGTAGAGTCCGTTTTCCGGGTCCCAGCGACCGTCCCCGGTTCCTGTGTACATGGTTCCATTGGCGCTGATCGCCGGACCTGAGCGGCCCCACATGCCACCGCCTGCCGGTCCCCAGCTCCCAACTTTGTGGGTCGCCAAATCGTACGTGTAGGCCATGTTCGGGTTTCCGCCACAGCCTTGCGCGCTATGTGTGTAAATCACGTTGTTAAACAGATTCATGGCATAAGGCTTGCCATTGGGAGGCATGAACTTCGCAGGAGGGGCGATATCTTTACCATCGGAAGCCTTCACTTGCCAAAGACGGCCGTCCCAGGAAGCCGAATAAATGGTGTACTTGCCCGGCGCTCCGCCTGGACCGATGGTCACGTTCGCTGTCATCCCTCCGGGACAAAGCACGCTCGGTCCGCGCCCTCCGGGCGGGTCTTGATAAGTGCTTTGAAATTGCCTCTTCCAGAGCAGTTCGCCCGTGGCCACATCAATCGCGTACAGATTGTCCGACACGCCGGCCTGAATGACGACCTGCTTCGGCCCGCCGCTGGTGTTGAGGCTTCCAATGACGAGGGGAGGAAGCAGCGAATGCATCTGACGCGGCTGATTGTCCAGCTTGATCTTCCAAAGCAACTTGATGTCTTTCGCGTTCTTCGTGTTGATGATCTTTTCTTCTTTCTGCCAGTTCGTACGCATCACGTCGCCGCCGTCAGTCAGCCAGTCGGCTGCCCAGGCGCTGAAAGGCAGAATCAGGATGAAGAGAACAACAATCAGAAGACTTCTCATAGGTTGGCATCTCCATGGACGGGATCAATCTTCGTGGCTTTACTTTTCCCCTCGAACCCCGCACTATACAGCAAAATCAGAGCTGTTAAACACCCTGGAAAAGTACGCCGCAGGGTGTCGATGCGCATGTCCACCAACCCAAGCATCGGTAACCATCAAGGAGTTTTCAGTCTATGCGAATGTTCGTCCGTTCCACCTTCGTCGTGGCGATCGCTCTTGCAACAACGTTGAACACTCTATATGCCCAGCGGGGTGCGGACTGGACGACTGTCGGAAACGATGCCCAGCGATCGTCCTGGGTGAGGAGAGATGCCAAGATCTCTCCCGAGACGATGCGGAAGCCAGGCTTCGAGCTTGTGTGGAAAGTGAAGCTCAAGAACGAAGCAAGGCAACTCGCTTCCTTGACCCCTCCTGCTCTCTTGGATTTCTACATCTCCTACCGCGGGTTCCGTTCCCTTGGATTTCTGGGTGGAAGTTCGGGCACAGTCACCGGCATCGACATCGATCTGGCTCGGATGGAATGGGAAAAGAGATTTCCTGCGCCTTCTGCTGCCCCGTCTTCCCCGGAATGTCCTGGAGGAATGACATCGAGCGTTACGCGTCCCACGGTGACCGGCTATCCTGCTGCTACCGGCGTCGGTTTCGGGCGTGGGACTCCAGCAAAGTCAGGCGTTGGGGAACCCTTCGACGGTGCGGTAACGCTGAGGGAGCGGGAAGCCCGATTGGCAGCTCCGCCGCCACCCGCTGCCCCGACCAACCGCCGGACCGCACCTCCCTCCAACCCATATACGCCCACCGTGCAATACGTGCATGCCATCACCGCGGACGGAAAGCTGCATTCGATGTATGTCTCCAACGGCGATGAACCCAATCCCGCAGTCGATTTCCTGCCACCGGGTGCCAATGCCCGAGGTTTGATGGTGTTCGACAAGACCGCCTATGTGGCTACCGTCAACGGTTGCGGTGGAGCGGAAAACGGCATTTGGGCTCTCAATCTGGAGTCCAAGAAGGTTACTCGGTGGAAGTCCGACAGCGGAGTGGTTGGACACGCGGGCTTTGCGGCGGGTCCCGATGGAACACTCTATGTCGCCTCCCGAAACGGAGAACTGGTGGCGCTAGAGGCGGGCACGCTCACAGTCAAAGCCACCTACAGGTCTGGCACGGGATTCAGTTCTACACCGCTGGTCTTCGACTACAAAGACAAGGACCTGATTGCAGTAGCCACGAGCGAAGGCAAGATCCAGCTCCTTGAGGCTGGCGCATTGAATGGGCCTGCGCTGGCCACAACCCAGGCCTTTTCCAGTGAGGATTTCGCGACAGGGTCGTTAGCAAGTTGGCAGGACGCGGCGGGCACCCGTTGGGTGTTGGCGCCAGCTGGCGGTTCGGTCGCGGCAGCTGGATTTGCGGTTGGCAACGGTGAAGTCAAGAACGGCGCGATTGTGGCCTTCAAGATCGTCGAGGAGAATGGGCGCTTCACGCTTCAACCTGGATGGGTTTCGCGCGGCATAGGCTCCCCGCTTCCCCCAGCGATCGTGAACGGCGTTGTTTTCGCCCTCGCCAGCGGCGAGTTTCGCTCAGGCGAGGCACGGCCCACTGCTTCGCAACGGGCAAAAGGTTCAGCCAATGCGGTCTTGTATGCCCTGGATGCAGCCACGGGTAAGGAGCTCTGGAATAGCGGCAACTCCATCGCGTCGTATGTTCACAGCGGCCAGTTGGCCGCCGGCGGAGGACGTGTGTATGTGGGAGGCCACGACGGGACCCAATATGCATTCGGCTTTCCGATGGAACACTAATAACTTGAACTTACTGCAAGGTGGAGAGCAAGAAGCAGGAAACCTGAAATCCAAAGACCGTATTGGTGTCGTTCGGACTTTGAACTTCTTTAGTCATTCGAGCTTCGTCATTCTTAACTCTGAAACTGGCTGCGATTGGGCAACCTCATGACACGGGTCATTCTCTTTCTGCTCTTCTCAGTTAACCTCTATGCCCAGCTCCCGGAGGGACTGGGGCGCGAAGAAACCGAACGACTCTGCAAGGGCTGCCATGAGTTGGAGCGCTCTGTTTCGCGCCGGCAGGATCGCGATGGCTGGCAGGCAACGATCAACAAGATGGTGGCTTTCGGGACGAAGGGATCGGACCAGGAGTTTGCGCTGATTCTCGACTACCTGACCAGACACTATCCAGCAGAGGCGGTTCCTCCGGTGAATGTAAACACTGCCGCCGCGATCGAAATGGAGAGCAGGCTCTCTCTAAGACGCTCGCAGGCCGCTGCGGTCATTGCCTACCGCACCAAGAATGGCAAGTTCAAGTCGATTGAGGATCTTAAGAAGGTGCCGGGAGTGGATACAGCAAAAATCGAGGCCAAGAAAGACCGGATCGTATTTTGAACCGCGTTTGAACAGGGTGAGTTGGTGACCAGTCAGGGCTCCCAACAGTACCTTTTCAGGGTGCACGAACCCCGCATTCAACAGAACCATAGGAACGGATGCCGGAAACATGTCTGACATCGTTGTTCTTTTCTTTGCCTCTCCGCGTCTCTGCGATTATTTTTGGAGCTATTCCAGACATGACCTTGCGACCCTTGCTTATTCTTGCTCTTGTGGTGGCTGTCCTGTCGACCGCGTGTGGGGGTTCTACCAAGCCGCAGTCTTCCTACCTCGTCTATGTCAGCAACGAGGCTTCCGGTGACTTGACCGTCATCGACCCCGACCAACCCGAGGCTGTGGCGACCATTCCTCTGGGTAAGCGGCCCCGAGGCATCCATGCCTTTGGCAACTTGCTTTATGTCGCGCTGAGTGGATCGCCGTTCGCACCGCCTGGTGTGGATGAGAGTACGCTGCCACCGGCAGACAAAAGCGCGGATGGCATTGGCGTGGTGGACCTCAGACAGAACAAGTTGACCCACAAGATCGACGCCGGGTCGGATCCGGAAGAGTTCGCACTGAGCCAGGATGGCAAAACCATTTACGCCTCCAACGAAGACATCAGTGGCCTAAGTCTTGTCGACTTGGCGAGCGGAAAGCTCGTAGCCACGTTGCCGGTTGGCGAGGAACCCGAAGGCGTAACCCTCAGCCCGGACAGCAGGTTCGTTTATGTGACTTGTGAGAACGACGGGATTGTATCGGTCGTCGATACTGCGGCAGGAAAAGTGGTCAAAACGATCAAGGTTGGCCGCCGCCCGAGATCGGTGGAGTTTCTCCCCGACAGCTCGCGCGCCTACGTAACCAACGAGAACGACGGAACTGTCAGCGTTATTGATGCCGCTCGTCAGGAGCCGGCTAGTACGATTCTGCTGGGCGAAGGCGTAAAGCCGATGGGTTTGGCGATCAATAAGGCAGGTTCCAGGTTGTATGTCAGCACGGGGCGAAGCAAGAAGGTTTTCGTTTTGGATACTGCGTCCAACGCGATTACTGCTTCCTTTGAAGTCGGCCAGCGCCCTTGGGGGATCGAGTTGTCCCCGGATGACAAGCTTCTCTTCACGGCCAACGGACCCTCGAACGATGTTTCCGTTATCGATGCAACGTCGGGCGCGATTATCCGAAAGGTCAAAGCCGGCGACCGCCCTTGGGGCGTGGTTGTGGTGCCGAGAAACTAACTAACTGGCCAAGGACTTCGCCCTTGATATCCAAGTAGGGTGCGTTGAAAAACGTGACGCACCCTACAGGCGGGCTCATCATTGCAGTTAGATTTCAAGAGATGATCGTTTTGGCAGGGGCGATTTCTGAAGTCTGGTGGCCTTGACGTTGTGAACATGAGAGGCGTCCTCCGGACGGCGACCGTGTCGGCCAGTTGCTAGCGTGAATCGCCGCGCGGAGCGCGCCTCCCACATTCCGGAGCTTGGTTGAAATCGCCGTAATAAGGTCTCAACTTGAGAGCTCGCTGCGCACCCTCGATTTGCAACTTCCTTCAGCTACACTCCGCTTACCACGCAACGCTTGACCGCTGCCAACGCCCGATCCACTTCAGAATGTAGGTTGTAGTAGTGAGGCGAGAAGCGCAAACCGCCACGATCGGCACCCAGGCGGGGAGCACCCGCAAGGCGGTCTTTCTCATAGAGCGCCGCCGCCAGCTTCGGAATATCCAGATTGCCTGGGCGGAAAGACACAACCGAGTGTGAGCGCTTGGGATCTGTGCTGGTCCACAGTTGCACGCCAGGGATCTTCTGCAGCCCCTGAATCAGGGCCTGAGCCAGCTCTCGCGATCGGGCTTCGATCACTTTTCTGCCGATCTTTGTTTGGAACTTGAGCGCTTCACCAAAAGCCATAATGGCAGGCTCATCGCGCTGGCCAAAGCTCTCGAAGGTCTTGGAAATTCCTGTGGCTCCGGGGAAGGCGCTGACGATGCTGGGCCAGATACGGCTTTGAGCTGCTTTGTTGATGTAGAGAACTCCCACTTCCTTGGGACCGCACGGCCACTTGTGCGCACTGGAGGTGTAGAAGTCGGGCTGCGTCTCAGCCAGGTTTACTTCGATCAATCCAAGCGACTGCGCCCCATCCACCAAACTCAGCACACCTTTTTCGCGAGCCATCCGGCAAAGCTCTCGCGCTGGCATCAGATCTCCGACGGTGCTGGTTAAATGTGTAAAGCCGAGAACTTTCGTCCGCTCGGTTAGCTGCTTCGCCACGGTCTCGAGGTAGTAAGCATCTCCCGGGTGTGGGTTGACCTGGTCGATGATGCGAACGGTAAAGCCAAAACGACGCGACTTAGCCTTCCAGGCCTCCAGATTACTCGGATGATTGTCTGAGAAGAGAATCACTTCGTCGCCGGCCTTCAGGTCGATGCCGCTCGACACCAGGTTATTGCCCTCACTGGTGTTGCGCGTGAGAACAATTTCTTCTGCGTTCACTCCCATGAACTCGGCCAAGAGCTTCCGGGTAGCTTCCTTGCCTTCACCTAGCTTCACTCGATTCGGGAAGGACGGGTCACGGTCCAGGTCGTGCGTCAGGCGTTCCTGTGTTTCGACGACAGGTACCAGCGCCGGGCAAAGGTTGGCGGCATTCATCACTCCCAGGCCCTGAGGCATGTAGAACTGTTCCCGGACTGTTTCCCAGAATCTCTCGTCGGGATTCGAAGGGGTTGATGGGAGAGGTTTGGATCTTGCCCAAGTCTTCCCTGCGGGGGACATCCACGCCGTGGCCCCGGCGAAGGCCAGCGACCGTGCAAAGGATCTCCGGGTGAGATGGCGGTCTCCATCCATCGAGTGCTGGGACATGGCTCCCTCCTTGGTTTTTTGACAATTTGAAAAGAGAGTGGGTTGAATTCGCTTAGCGCTTTCTCCGCCTTTGCGAAGCGCCTAAGGGGACGTCATCCCGGCGGATGGTAAGCCGGGATCGAGAGGGCCCCTCTGACGCTCTGCCACAAAAGGGGAGACGAAGGAGAACCTGAATTTTGCTGTGTGGCAATCCGGGAATCCCTCCCGGGAGGGGTGGCGCGCATCCACAGCTGTCGCACAGCGCCTGGGTGGGTTCTTCATCATCACCACCCACCCCAAAGCCTCCGGCTTCTGCTCCTCCCGGGAGGGGATTTTAGACTCTAGTCTTGGACCCCACACCCGCAGGGCCTTCGAAGAGAACGCTCTGATTGAGGTGCAAATTCAGGTTCCCCCTATTTTTCCTTCAAGGTTGCCACCGTTAACGTATCACCGTCGAGTGTACCCTCAGCTACGATGGCAATGTTTTTTTCCTTCTTGGTTTTTTCAACGAGAGCTTTTGCCTTCTTGCTCCCTTCCGCATCGAACTTGACATACTTGCCGTTCGCAAAAATGCCAAAACCACTTGACGCGCAATGATCCATCAACGCGCATTCCTTGCTGTGGTCGGCGGCTTTGGCGGCGTCCTTCACTTCGCCTCCGCACATCTGGTCAACAAGGTGCCCCGTCAGCGTTGCCTTCTTCCCCTGTGCGATGCCGATAGACAGCGAGCACGCTGCCGTTAGCAGGAAGACAAGCATCATCCTGGTCGCTTTCTTTTTCATTATCGACTCCTTTGTATGAAAAATGTGATCACTGGCCAAGCATCATAGGAAGCAGGAACGGAAACGTCAAGCCGCGTTGTGAAGAGGATTCTGACGACACCCTGACCGCCCCAATGCCTGGAAAATGCAGTTGCATTAACCCAGGAGCGCTCCCATAATGCCGGCCATGACACGGTACGGCTACCAGCCCATCGACAGCTCAAAAGTTCGCACACGTTCGATTCGGGCCAGGGCTACCAAGGTTGGCGTAGAGCAGTTTGGAAAGGCCCACCAGAAAGGCAGCGGAGTTGATGGATGGTTACAGTCGTTGCCGAAGATTCTGGCAGGCTCTGGCTTTCGCAGAGTCGTGGAGGCACTCGCGTCGGCGCGCTCTCTGAAGAAGCCCATCATCTGGGGTTTGGGTGGTCATGTGATCAAGTGTGGCCTGAACCCGGTTCTGATCGACCTGATGGATCGCGGTTTTGTGACAGCTCTGGCGCTGAATGGCGCCGGCGCCATTCACGACTTTGAAATTGCGCTGGCGGGTTCTACATCCGAAGACGTAGAAAGCGAGCTGGAAACCGGCGACTTTGGGATGAACCGTGAGACAGCGGAGTGGATGAACGAGGCCATTGCTGAGGGCGTAACTCACGGCGTCGGATTAGGCGAGGCCATTGGCTCTTATTTGGGCGAAAACTCGGTTCGGTTCCCGTTTGTCGATGTCAGCCTGCTGGCCGCCGCTTTCCGGCGCAACCTCCCGGTGACCGTGCATGTGGCCGTGGGCACCGACACGATCCACCTTCATCCGTCCGCAGACGGTAGCTTGCTGGGAAAAGGCAGCCTCCAGGACTTTCGCTTGTTGACGGCCGTGATTCGCGATTTGAACGACGGGGGCGTCTATCTGAATTGCGGGTCGGCCGTGATCTTGCCAGAAGTGTTTCTCAAAGCAGTCAGCCTGGTGCGAAACCTCGGATCTCCTCTAGGTAAGTTCACGACCGTGAATCTGGACTTCCTGCAGCACTATCGGCCCCATCACAACGTCGTCACACGTCCGACGCGCAGCTCTGGCCAGGGCATCGAGTTGACCGGGCACCACGAGCTGATGATTCCCCTCCTAGCAGCGGCGTTGATCGAGTCGGAATTCTAGATGACGGACAGTCCAGCCCCTCCACCCTTGGTCGAGAGCTCAGAACAAAACGAACTCGTCACTCCCGCTCCGCCACCTTTTCCTGTTTGGTCCGGCTGGGATGTGGTCTTTCTGTTTTGCTTCGCCGCATTTTGCGTTTTGATGCTGGCGGCTGCTGGTGAGGCCGCCAAGCACTTTGTACACTCGAAGCTTCCCTCCGCTCGGCACCTTCTCCAATCACCCAACGAAGGAATCTATTTGTTCTTGTTCCAGGCGTTGCTCGACGCTCTGATTCTCCTGTTTATCTATTTCACCATTACTCTGAAGTACAACGCCTCCTTTCTCGACTCGCTCAAGTGGTTTCCCAGAAAGGAAGTTCGTGTCGCGATCTCTGTTTATGTTCCCGTTGGAATCGTTCTGGCGCTGGCGGTGCTGGGTGCCTCGACGCTGTTTCCGAACCCGCAGGAATCGCCCATTGAGAAATTGCTGAAGGTTCCTCTGACGGCCTTTCTCTTTGCCGCCCTGGGAGTGTTGGTGGCGCCTTTTGTGGAAGAGGTCATTTTTCGGGGCTTCCTCTATCCAGTCGTGGAACGCCGTCTCGGCACGACCAGTGCGGTTGTCGCAACAGCTCTGTTTTTCTCGGGCGTGCATGTCAGCCAGCTATGGGGTAGTTGGGCGGCGATTGTTCTGATCACTGTGGTCGGTTTCACACTATCCTCAGTCCGTGCCCGGACGGATGCACTGCTGCCCAGCTTCATTATTCACCTCGCCTACAATTCCACGATTTGTCTTCTATTCCTGATTGGAGTTCTGGTGCAAGGGTTCCCCGTTTGAGATAGGGAGGCTAAGCTAGCAGCCTGTCGGACTTTCCGAGCAAGCAAGTAACCGGGAAGAAGAGGGAAACGTAGTTACAGCATGAGCGCACACTTCAAAGCGGTGGACCGAGAAACCCTTTACCTGTTTCCACCCTC
>Ga0187892_10010847_pt1 | contig 11388 bp, 14 predicted proteins | sample MA1701073metaG_FD_139345 | JGI IMG/M metagenome (GOLD analysis project Ga0187892, IMG submission 139345) | Bio-ooze microbial communities from a basaltic lava cave in the Kipuka Kanohina Cave System on the Island of Hawaii, USA - MA170107-3 metaG ... | reverse complement strand
TCGTTCCACCCGCAAAAATTATTCAGGTATTCGACCTCAGCCCGATAGGCGGTTTGCAGGATTTCCTTCCTGGAGGCCGGTTTGCCGATGAAGCTCAGCAGGCACGCGGACGCCGCCAGCATGAGAGCGGCAGAGCCCGCGAGGCCCGACCGGATCGGGATATCGCTCGCCACTCGAATCTGGCAATCGGGCGCCGCGTCCAGCGAGCGAAGCAGGGCGCGAAGAAAGTCAAAGGAATCGCTTCGGTTGGTCAGGTCCCGTGGACTGCGAACGCCGCATTCTTGATCCGCGAATGCAAGACGCAATCCGTTCGCACTTTGCGCACTGACTTCGGCGCGCCGTGCGATGGAGCTCGAGATCACGAGCCCGCCGTAAATGTCCAGCGGGTTTCCGAAAAGATTCACGCGGCCTGGAACCGAGACTTCGATGAGCACGGCGTATGACCCCCGGCTGGTTCGGCGCCAGCCTCCGGTTTTGGGGAACGAGCCTACCCGCCGCGCCCCATGAGGCAAAGCGACGAGCGGCGCTGAGCGACCTATATCTGCCGGCAGCAATCTAAAGACCGAGCCGCCGTCGCCAAGCTTTACCGTTCCTATCGGTAGCGCCGCGCCGATTGAGCCCTCATGGCTGGCCGCCGGTGCCTCATTGCCGGCACAATCGTGTCGCAAAAAGACGTTGGATGGGTCGAGGAGCACGACAGGAGGAACCATGCCGCGATTAGGTCAACCGCTGCCGGAACTGCTGTGGCGCCTTTCGCTGTTCGGTCTGCTGGTGCTGACCTTTCTCGATGGAATCTAAACGGCGACGTTGGGCGCGATGCTCGGACCAGAACGCCGGGCGTGAAAGAAGAAATAGACGCCGCCGAGAAATCCCACCGAACATCAACGCGAAGGCGGCGAATACGAACAGATCGACCACACCTGGTGGGCGCATGCGAAGGTGGGAGGGGCACAGAATGAGCGGTGCCATGAAGGAGCAGAGCAGCCTTCGCAAAAGCTTCGGTGAGACGCTCTATGGGTTCGGTGTAGTGTCGGGAGCGGCTTCTTTTTTGTCTTGATTCAACAGGGCGCTTGCCGCACCGCCGGCGCAGACGTTAGGCCGCTCGCCTCTCGCACGGATATCCTTCGCCCTTGTTCCGCCTCAATCCGGAGTCGACACTGCCGGGAAACCAAAGAGGGGCTCGCTATGAACAGACGCGCGCTACTTGTTGGGTTGACTTCCGCGCTCGCTGTCGCCTCGTGCGGGCCAAGCGGAAGAATTGCGAGGAAGGCAACGAAACCCCGCAAGCCGCATCCAAAGAAAGAGGATGACGCACCTGGCGATGCCGCCGCCAGAGCGTCGCGTGAAGCGTTAGAACGCGCCTCCGATCAGCGCCGCACATTTCCACATTGCACCGAAGAGGCCATGAGAGAAACGATCTTCAGTGTCCACCCAGCGCCGCCTCCGGTGCCATCGGAGCTGGTTCACTGATGGCGCCGTCGGCGCAGCGGACTCGCAAACGCCGCAAGAAATAGCAGGGACGCCATGATTGCACTCGCATTCGCACTCGCGCTTACCGTCATTGATAGGGACAAATTCAAACTGCGTTCAGGCGAAGTCATCCGCATAGAGAACATCGACGCCCCAGAAAGCGGCGCGAAGGCGTTTCCTTGCTTTCCACGCGCGTGAAGAGCTCGAGGTCCTGCTTGCGAGCGGCAACCACGAGATTTGGGATCTGTCCTATAACTATTGGATCTATATAGAAAAATTGGAGCGGGCGAGGCGATTCGAACGCCCGACCCTAACCTTGGCAAGGTTATGCTCTACCCCTGAGCTACGCCCGCGCTCCAAGGCGCGGGGCGCCGATTGTGCGCCCGCGCGCGAAACAAGGCCGAGGGTTATGGCGTAAAGCCCCGGACGATGCAATATGGCCGCTGTCTTTGGGGAGCTTGCGCCGTGCGGTCATTCGCCTTCACCGCCGTTTTCCTCTCGCTCACGGCCGCGCTCGCCGCGTCGTCCCCACTCGCGCCGCAGTCCGTTCGCATCGAAGGCTATGCTGACGAAGTGATGGAGCCTTTCGTTGCGCGCGACGGCCGCTTCCTCTTCTTCAACACCCGCAACGACCCTGGCGCCAACGCCAACATCCATTTCGCCGAAGCCACGGGTACCGGCGACTTCGTCCATCACGGTGTCTTGCTCGGCGTCAATTCCTACGATCTCGACGGCACGCCGACGATGAGCGCCGACGGCCGTTTCTGTTTCGTCTCGCCGCGCGACTATCGCCGCTTTCTGGTCACCGTCTATTGCGGCGCCTTCGATGGCAAGCGCGTGAACGGCGCCGAGCCGCAGAAGACGCTGCCCGCCGAACGCCTTGGCCGCCTCATCTTCGACGTTGAGCTCGCCGCCGACGGCCAGTCGCTGATCTTCGCCGAGGGCACGTTTTCCGGCGGCAACGTTCCCGACGATGCCGACCTCTATCTCGCCACACTGGGCCCGCGCGGGTTCGTGCGCTCGCCCGAGAGCGCAAGAGTCTTCACCAACATCAACACCGACGAGCTGGAATATGCCCCGGCGATCTCGACCGACGGACTCGAGCTCTTCTTCACGCGTGTGACCGGGTTCTGGCCTTTCACCAGCACCAAGATCTTTCGCGCCCAGCGCACGGGCGTCGATCAGCCTTGGGGCAAGCCGGTGCGCCTCGAGATCGAAGGTTTCTCCGAGGGTCCGTCACTCGCGCCCGACGGCACGCTCTATTTTCATCGCCGGCTGTCCGGCCGCTACGAACTTTGGCGCCTCCCGCGCTGAAGTCTTCGCCGCCGTTTTCTTCAAGGCGCCGAAGTCAGCACACGGAACCGCTCCTGATGGACCTGCGTCAGGCACGCAGTCATCGCCGTGCGCACACGCCGGCAAGTTTCGTCCCGATGCTTGAGCCACGCTCGCTGCGTCTCCTTCAGCTTCGCGCGCGCCGCTTCATCTGCGGCCCACAACACCTTCTCCGCATAGGCCTCGCTCACATGGCGGTCGAGCCGCGCAAGCTCGCGGCTTGCGCAAATCTGCTGCTCGACGTCGCTTGCGGCTTTGGCGCAGTCGAACGAGGCGGCCGGCATGCGCGGATCTGCGCGCACGACATCACTCAAGCGCGAAAGCGGAATGCGCACCTCCTGCGGTCCCGCGGCATAGGCCGCGACCTGGTAAGGATCGAAATGGATGACGAGCAGTTGCGGCTGCCATAGGAAGTTGCGGAAATTTTTCGCGTTCGCGCCTGCGCCGCGCGTGATCCAATCGATGTCCGACATGCCGTCGGGCCCGCCCAGCGTCTGCTTCAGCTGCGCGATCGACATCGCGCTGACACGCTCGATCCCGCGCCGCGTGACGAGTTCGGCCAGCTCGACGCGCGACCCCTCAGGCAACAAGAAGTTGAACGCCTCGAACACCGTGTTGGGATGCGCGCCGCCCATGTAGGTGTAGTTGGAGAACAACACGCTGAACATTGCGCCGTCATTGCGGCCGATCTCGTAGGTCAGGTTAGCCGCCCACGGCCCTGCGGGCGTTGGCTCCTGATCCTTTGCGGCGCTCGCGAAATCTTGCGCCAGCTCCCGCACCCATGACTCGATCTCGTTGTCGATCGCGCGATGCCCCGTGCGCGGATAGGCGAGCTCGATCGTGTAGGTCGGCTTCCTGTCGGAGACTTTCTTTTCCTGGCTCACCAATGGCGCGGCGTTCGCCGGTGCTAACTGTGCCAAGAGCATGGCGGTTGCCGCGAGAATCAACTTGACGCGCATGTCACCCCTGGCCATCGAGTTGCCGGTCCATCAAAGTTCATGCCCCGAATAATGCCGACCACACCAGCCACGCAAACCGATCTCTTTGCTTTCCTCGATGACCTGGGTATCGCGCACAATACCGTGCGCCATGCCCCTGTGTTCACCGTCGAAGAAGCCAAGGCCCATCGCGGCGCCATCGCGGGCGCCCACACCAAAAACCTGTTCCTGAAGGATAAGCAAGATCGCCTCTTTCTCGCGGTCACGCTCGAGGATTGCGCGGTCGATCTGAAGGCCTTGGGTCCGATGATTGGGGCCGGGCGCCTCTCGTTCGCGAGCGCCGACCTGTTGCGCGCCCATCTTGGGATCGAGCCCGGATCGGTGACGCCGTTCGCGTTGATCAACGACCGCACGGCCCGTGTGGAGCCTGTCCTCGATCAGGCGATGCTCGAGTGTCCGGTCCTGAACTTCCATCCGCTGAGCAATGATGCGACCACGACGATCGCCGGCGTCGATCTGCTGCGCTTTATCACGGTCACCGGTCACCGCCCCCGCATCCACCGCTTTCCGCGTCGCCTGCCCATAGGTTAGTGTAGGGCCCACAACGGCTTAGGTGAGGGCCGGGGGCGGCTTGGCAATTCAGCCCTTGGCCACCATCTCATCGGGCGAGGGACAAGGGCGAAAAAGGCACCATGGAAACGATCCTGGGACAGAAGAAGTCCGCCGACGGCGCGGCAAGCCCTGATGGCCTGATCAAAGACTCCTCCGAGCGCACATTCGTCGCCGACGTGCTGGAAGCCTCCAAGGAGGTGCCCGTCCTCGTCGATTTCTGGGCGCCGTGGTGCGGCCCCTGCAAGCAGTTGACCCCGGTGCTCGAGAAAGTCGTGCGCGAAGCCAAGGGCGCGGTGAAGCTCGTCAAGGTCAATATCGACGAGAACAAGCGCATCGCGGCCCAGATGCGCATCCAATCGATCCCGGCGGTCTACGCCTTCCGCAATGGCCAGCCGATTGACGGTTTCATGGGCGCCCTCAAGGAGTCCGACGTTCGCGAGTTCATCAAGCGCCTTGGCGGCGGCGAGGTTGTCTCGCCGGTCGAAGAGCTGCTTGCGATCGCCGAAGAGGCAGCCAAGGCCGGCGACCTCACCACGGCTGCGCAAGCGTTCGCTCAGATCCTGCAGGAAGAGCCGCAAAATCCGGTGGCGCTGGGCGGGCTCGCACGAACCTATCTCGCAAGCGGCGATGCGACGCGCGCAAAACAAACTCTCGCCATGGTCCCGCCCGAGCATCAGTCGCACGCGTCAATCGCTGCGGTGCAGGCGCAACTGAAGCTCGCCGACCAAGCTGAGGCCGCGGGCGACGTCGCCCCGTTGAAGGCAGAGGTTGAGGCCAACCCCGGCGATCACCAGCGCCGCCTCGACTACGCCATCGCGCTCGCTGCGCATGGCAAGTCCGAAGAGGCGATCGGCGAGCTTTTGGAGATCGTCCGCAGCGACCGCAATTGGAACGAGGGCGCAGCGCGCAAACAGCTGCTCACGGTGTTCGAGGCCTTGGGCGCGGCCGATCCGGCTGTACAGAACGGCCGGCGCAAATTGTCCTCGCTCCTCTTCTCATGAAACGCGTCGACCAAACGCGCCCGCCGGCGCCGAGTCTCGCCGACCTGCCTCCGGTCATTCCGGTGTTCCCGTTGGCGGGCGCACTGTTGCTGCCGCGCGTACGCCTGCCGCTCAACATCTTCGAACCTCGCTATCTCGCGATGGTCGACCACGCGTTGCGCCATTCACGGGTCATCGGCATGGTCCAGCCGAACGGCCCTGAGCACCGTCACCCCTCGCTCTATCCCGTCGGTTGTCTCGGCCGTTTGACCTCGTGGTGCGAAAGCGGCGACGGGCGCTTTCTGATCACCCTGACCGGGCTCATTCGCTTTCGCATCGCGGGCGAGCTCACCGCCACCACACCCTACCGCCAGGTCGAGACGAACTACGAACCCTTCACCGCCGACTTGGAAGAATGCGCCGACGAAACGTCGATCGACCGCCAACGGCTTGGCGCCTGCCTGAAATCTTATCTGAAACAGCAGAATCTCCAGGCGGACTGGGATTCGATCGAGCGTGCGCCGGGCGAAGTGTTGGTGAACTCGCTCGCCATGATCTGTCCCTTTGCCACGGCCGAGAAACAGGCGCTGCTCGAGGCGCCCGCTCTCTCCGATCGCGCGCGTCTGCTCACTATGTTGATCGAGATGGCGGCTGCCTCGTCCGGCACCGGCGGAGGTCTGCAATGACTGACGAGGTCCCAGAGAAGAGCGAGAAGAAGAGCGAAGGTCGCGCCGACCCCAAGCTCCTCGAAATCCTGGTTTGCCCCGTCACTAAGGGCGCGTTGACCTATGACGCGGCGGCGCAAGAACTGATCTCGAAGTCCGCCCGCCTTGCCTATCCCATCCGCGGCGGCATCCCGATCATGCTTCCCGACGAAGCGCGCCAACTGAGCGACGACGAGCTTCGATGAGCGACGCGCCACCGTGGCCCGTCGAGATTCGCTATCGACGAGCCGACCGTACGTTGAACGTCACCTTCGACGACAGCGCCGCCTTCGACTTGCCTGCTGAATATCTTCGCGTCGAAAGCCCAAGCGCCGAGGTGCAGGGCCACGGTGCCTCCACGAAGGTGATCGTCGCCGGCAAGAAGAACGTTGCAATCGAGCGCATCGAGCCCGTCGGTCGCTATGCCGTTCGTCTCGTCTTCGACGACGGCCACGACACCGGCCTCTATTCGTGGGACTATCTTCATCAACTCGGTCGCGAGCACACCAAGCGCTGGTTCGAATACGAAGCGCGGATCAAAGCAGCGGGCCTGAGGAGAGAACTCTGAGGTGATACTGGCGGCGCTGCCCTTGCCCCCGGGCTTTTGGTACTTCCTCGCACTTGCCCTGGCGATGATCGCCTGGCGCATTTGGGGCAAGCGCATCGTCATCACTGTCCAGCGCTTCGACCGCCGCCGACGAGACGCCGATCTACAGGCCTTTTTCGATCGCATGAATCCGAACGCGCATTTTCGTCAAACGGTCGACCACATCAGCGAAGCAACCCCACCCGTCCAAGCCTTTGCCGCCGCCGAAGGCGTTACCGATCCACGTGTGATCTGGAACGGCCGCATCTACGCGACGCGTGAGGAGGGCGAGGCCGCGCGCTGGCGCCACGTCATCTACCAAGCGCGCGATTTCTACCAGGATCTCGATCGCACCTACGGCAATCGCGTTCGCGCGCGTCGCTCAAGCAGTACATTGGAAGACAGCGGGAGCGGCGGCGGCGAAACAATGCACTGAGGGCCGCCCCCACGGATGCTCCGGATAGTATTGCGCCATCATCATGTCCACGTACTCGACCAAGTTGACATGGGTCTCGGCCGCCCGCCTGAGTGGTGAGTCGAAGAACGGCGTCATGATGCCGGCAAGGACGCCGAACGCCGTCGCATCGACCCCGGTTTCCGCTTCGCCCATCAGATAGGGCTTGTCGCCCAACATCGCCGAGAGCGCCGCTAGCGAGCGCGCGCCGAGGCTCCAGACCTCGTGAGGTGAATGACGCGCAATTCCCACCGCCCGCAGATTCGCCGTTACCGCCGCAAGCAGCTCCTCCTGCATCTTGGCGCGCATCGCCTCGGGGGCGAAGGCAAACCACTGTGCCGGGCCGCGCTTGAAATTCTCCGGCACCATGAACCGTGCATAGGCCGAAACCCATCCTAAATGGTTCTCGATCATGCGTTCGATCGCCCACGCCTGCGCCCGCTCGAACGTGCTCAATCCCTCGTCGAGATCGACGCAATATTGACGTTCCAAATGCTGCCGGATGAAGGTCGAATCGGCGACCAACACGCCGCCGTCGTCGATGAACGGCAGCTGCCCTTTTGGTGAACGGTCAGGCCGAGCGAATTCCTTCACGTAAGGAATCCCCGCCATTTTCAGCTGCACTTCGCTCTTGGTCACGTAAGGGCTCACCTCCGGCAAGCCAAAAGCGGGACCGCCGCCGAACAAGATGATCTGGCGCTTGGCTGACATCGAAATCTCTCCTCAAATGCTGGCCCTTGTTATTACCGCCACGCTGCTGCCAGCATGGTGTCAGCAGCCTGGCACTATGAGTTCCGCATGCGCCGGTCCGACCGCTTGTTCCAGATCATCCAGATCCTGCGCCGCACGCGCGGGCCGGTGACCGCGGATACCATTGCAGCCGAGCTCGAGACCTCGAAACGCTCGGTCTATCGCGACATCGCGGCCCTCATGGGCCAGCGCGTGCCGATCCGTGGCGAAGCCGGCATGGGTTATGTGCTCGACAACGGCTTCGACTTGCCTCCGTTGATGTTGACGCCCGACGAAATCGAAGCGGCCGTCTTGGGTGCTCAGCTTGTCGCCGGCCGCGGCGATCCGGCGCTCGCCCGCGCTGCGCAGGACCTGATCGCCAAGATCGGCGCCGCCGTTCCCGAGCGATTGCGCCCCATCGTGCTCGAGCCGACGGGCGGCGCGCCGCCGGCCTTGGACATCGCGCCGGACGCTATCGACATGGTCCGCTTGCGCATGCAGATTCGCGCCGGCAAGAAGATCGCGCTCAAATATTGCGACGAGAAGGGGAAGAACACTTCGCGCGTCGTCTGGCCGGTGACGATCGGCTATCACCTGACCGTGCGCATGCTGGCTGCCTGGTGCGAGCTCCGCCGCGATTTCCGCCACTTCCGTACCGACCGTGTCACCGCGGCCGAGTTCCTTGACGATCGTTATCCCGAGCGTCCCGCAAGCCTGCGCGCCAAATGGCGCAAGGCGCTGATGAGCGAGCGTAGGGCAACCGACACCTGACTGATGCCCATCGCGCGCGGGATTTCTCCGCTCGCCGAGGATCTGCTGAGCACTGCAAGTGCTAAAGCAGCTCGCCCTTCATCAGCTTCGGCAGTTCACCGCCCTCGCCGCCCGCTTGGCGCATGAAGAAGCGTTTGAGCGGCGCAATGGAATCGACGAGATCCATGCCGATCCTGCGCGCCACCGCAACAGGCGCGAAGTCGGTCGAGAACAGGCGGTTCAGCGCGTCGGTCGAGGCCGCGAAGAGCGCGTTGTCGAAGCGCCGCCACGCCTGATAGCGCGCAAGGCTGCCCTCTGCGCCGATGTCGAGGCCAAGCCGCTTGGCCTCGACGACGACCTCGGCCAACGCCGCCGCGTCGCGCAAACCGAGGTTCAAGCCCTGGCCCGCGATCGGATGGATCGCATGGGCGGCATCGCCCACGAGCGCGAAGCGCGGCGCCACATAGCTCGTCGCCAAATGCATCGCCAGCGGATAAGCCCAGCACGGCCCGTGAAGCGCGAGCGCGCCCCATTGGTCGCCGAAGCGCTGCGCCACCTCGCCCAGGAACGCCGCGTCGTCGAGACCTAGAAATGCGGCCGCCTGCTCGCTGCGTTCCGTCCACACGATCGAGGAGCGATTGCCGGTGAGGGGCAGAATCGCAAATGGCCCAGACGGCAGAAAGAGTTCGTGCGCCACCCCTTCATGCGCCTTCTCGTGCGCGATCGTGGCGACGATGCCGCTCTGCGGGTAGGACCAGCCCACGCATGTGATCCCCATCGCCTCGCGCAGCGGCGACTCGCGTCCGTCCGCAGCAATGCACAGCGCCGCCTGGATCCGCCGGTCGTCGCCCAGAATCATCTCGACCCGAGTATGACTCACGCTCGCGCTCACGACCCGCTGCGGAGCGATAAGGGTCAACATCGTCGTTTCCGCGGCCAACCGCTGGAGTGCCATGCGAAAATGTCGATTCTCGATCATGTGGCCGAGCGGCGCATCGCCGAGCTCGCGATGATCGAAGTGGAGCATCGCCGCCGAGGCGCCGCCCCGAACGGACCCGTCGCTCACCACGATGTCGAGGATGGGTTGCGCGACGCTTTCGACGTGGGGCCACAAACCCAACGCCTGCAGCATGCGGCATGACGCGGCGGCGAACGAGCTCACACGTCCGTCGAACTGCGCATCGACGACGAGCGCCGGATCGAGGCTATCGACCACCACCGTCTGCACGCCGGCCTTGGCAAGCGCCAGACCGAGCGTGAGTCCCACCAGTCCGCCGCCCGCGATTGCGACCTCGCCTTTCGTCAGCGCCTCGTGCATGCGCGCGAAAGTGGTGTCGCGTCGCCCGCCTGTCCAGACTCAAGGCGGCCGCATGCGCCGCGCACCGGATCATTTGCCCAAAGTTTGAGCAGCGTTTTGCTCAAGCCCTGACCTTGCTTCTCGCCGCACATCAAATAACAAAACCGCATCAATGGCTTAGCCAAGAGGCAGGTCTCATGAAGTTCATCACCGCCATCATCAAGCCGTTCAAGCTCGACGAGGTGCGCGAGGCGTTGACCGCGCTCGGTGTCCAGGGGCTCACCGTGACCGAAGTCAAAGGCTTCGGCCGTCAAAAGGGCCATCGCGAAATCTATCGCGGCGCCGAATACGCCGTGAGCTTTGTCCCCAAGATCAAAGTCGAGGTCGCCGTACGCACCGAGATGGTCGACGCCGTGATCCAAGCGATCACCGACAAGGCCAAGTCGGGACAGATCGGCGACGGCAAGATCTTCGTCTTGCCGCTCGAGCACGTTGTACGCATTCGCACTGGGGAAACCGACGCGGAAGCGCTGTAGATGCGCCGCGCGCCCACCATAGAATTGGGAGACACTCGAATGGGGACCTTGATGTTCGAACGATCGAATCTGCACCGGCGGCTGGCTCGCGCCCTTCCGCTCGGCGTGTTGGCGGCCCTTGCGCCCATGATTGCATTCGCTCAACCCGAAGCACCTGCGGAAGCGCCCGCTTTGCCGGCGCACGCAGCCGCGTTGGCCTTAAACAGCGGCGACACCGCCTGGATGCTGACGTCTACGGCGCTCGTGTTGTTGATGACGATCCCCGGCCTCGCCCTCTTCTATTCGGGTATGGTGCGCAAGAAGAACCTGCTTGCGACCGCCGCGCAGAGCTTCGCCATCACGGCCCTCGTCACCGTTCTTTGGGCGATCCTCGGCTATTCGCTTGCGTTCACCAATGGCGGCGCGAGCCAGTCGGTCATCGGTGGGCTCGACCGCTTCATGCTGTTCGGAATGGGCAATGAGGTTGCGCATTCGCTCGCCGCCTCTATCCCCGAATCGGTCTTCATGACCTTCCAGATGACCTTTGCCATCATCACACCGGCGCTTATTTGCGGCGCGTTTGCCGATCGCATGAAGTTCTCGGCGCTTATCCTCTTCATGACGCTTTGGCTGCTGCTCGTCTACGCGCCGATCGCGCATTGGGTGTGGGGCGGCGGATTCTTGGGCAGCATGGGCGTGCTCGACTTCGCGGGCGGCACCGTCGTGCACTTGAACGCGGGCGTTGCCGGGCTCGTCTGCGCCCTCGTTCTCGGCAAGCGCGTCGGCTTCGGAAAGGAGCAGATGGCGCCGCATTCGAGGGTGCTCTGCATGGTGGGCACCGGCATGCTGTGGGTCGGCTGGTACGGCTTCAACGCCGGCTCCGCGCTGGGCGCCGATTCCATTGCCGCGAACGCCTTTGCCACGACCACTCTCGCCGCCGCGACCGCCGGATTCGTCTGGGCCCTGGCCGAATGGATCACCCGCGGCAAGCCGAGCGTGCTTGGTTTCTGCTCGGGCATCG
>Ga0187892_10010845_pt1 | contig 11391 bp, 11 predicted proteins | sample MA1701073metaG_FD_139345 | JGI IMG/M metagenome (GOLD analysis project Ga0187892, IMG submission 139345) | Bio-ooze microbial communities from a basaltic lava cave in the Kipuka Kanohina Cave System on the Island of Hawaii, USA - MA170107-3 metaG ... | reverse complement strand
TACCGCCTCCGCGAACTGGTCGCCCGCATCCGCGCCGTGCTGCGCCGGGCGCCGCGGGAGGGCGAGATGGCCAGCGAGGAGGTCGTCCAGGTCGGCGAGGTCGCCCTGGACCCGGCCCGCCACGAGGTGCGCCTGCGGGGGGACGAGGTCCAGCTGCCGCTCAAGGAGTTCGACCTCCTCGAGATCCTGCTGGACAACGCCGGCCGCGTGCTGACCCGGGAGACGCTCATCGACCGGGTCTGGGGGTCGAACTACGTGGGCGACACCAAGACCCTGGACGTCCACGTCAAGCGGCTCCGGGCCAAGCTGGAGGACGATCCGTCCGACCCGAAGCGGATCGTCACCATCCGGGGTCTCGGCTACCGCTACGAGCGTCCGGCGGGGGGCTGAGCGATCGGCGAGAATGGCACCGTGGTCGAGACCCGGCGGCTGTACCACGAGAAGCTCGGCGAGCTGAAGGCCGACACCGTCCGGCTGGGCGCGCTGGCCGGCGAGCAGGTCGCCCTCGGCACCCAGGCCCTGCTCGACGCCGACCTGGCCGCAGCCGGACAGGTGGTGGCGCGCGACGGCGAGCTGGACGACCTCACCCACGCCATCGAGGAGAACGTCTACCTCCTGATGGCGCGGGAGAACCCGGTGGCCGGCGAGCTGCGCACCGTCATGGCCATCCTGCGGGTGATCCACGAGATCGAGCGCTGCGGCGACCTGATGGTCAACGTGGCCAAGGCGACGCGGCGCCTGTTCCCGAGCAGCCTCGATCCGAAGGTCCGCGGTCTCATCGAACGGATGGGAGCCCAGGCCGGTGACCAGCTTCGCCTGGCCATCGAGGCGTTCAGCGACGGCGACGCCGTCCAGGCCGCCGCCCTGGCCGACATGGACGACACGATGGACGACCTCCAAAAGACGCTGTTCAGGGTCGTCCTCGCCGCCGGCGCCCCCGACGAGGCCGCGCTCCAGTCCGCTGTCCAGGTCGCGCTGGTGGGCCGGTACTACGAACGGATCGCCGACCATGCCGTCAACGTGAGCCTGCGGGTTCGCTTCATGGTCAGCGGCACGTTCCGCGGCGAGGGCCGCGAACCGGGCGGTTGAGGGAGCCCGTGTTCACCTCCTGTTCGCCTGCTTTTCGCGTGCGCGACGCCTTCCGACCGCTTCACCGTCGGGCGAACTTCGTAGGGTCGCGTCACGGGACGAGACGAGGGGAGGGTGCTGCACGTGCGACGCACACAGAGAAGTTGGCTGGCCGCGGTGATGGCCGGAGGGATGCTGCTCGCGGCCTGTGGCGGCGATGACGGCGACGGTGCCACCGCCGGGACGGGCGACGTCGCCCTCTCGGGCGACATCCGCATCGACGGCTCCAGCACGGTGACGCCGCTCATCGCGCTGGCCGCCGAGGACTTCCAGACCGAGAACTCCGGCGTTCGTGTCACCGTCGGCACCTCGGGCACCGGCGGTGGGTTCGAGAAGTTCTGCAACGGCGAGACCGACTTCTCGATGGCGTCACGGGCCATCAAGGACGAGGAGACCCAGGCCTGCACGGCCAAGGGCATCGAGCCTCTCGAGCTGATCGTGGCCAACGACGGCCTGTCGGTGGTGGTCAACACCGCCAACGACTGGGCCACGTGCCTCACCGTCGCCCAGCTCAAGGCGATCTGGGAGCCGGACAGCAGGGTGAGCAACTGGAACCAGGTCGACCCTTCGTTCCCCGACCAGAAGTTGACGCTGTTCGGCGCCGGTTCGGACTCGGGGACCTTCGACTACTTCACCGCCGAGATCAATGGCGAGGAGGGGGCGACCCGGACCGACTACAACCCGTCCGAGGACGACAACGTGACCGTCTCGGGCGTGTCCGGCGACAAGGGCGCCATGGGCTACTTCGGCCTCTCCTACCTCCTGGAGAACGAGGGCAAGGTGAAGGGCGTCGAGATCGACGGCGGCGACGGCTGCGTCGCCCCCTCCAGCGAGACGGTGCAGGCCGGCGAGTACCAGCCTCTCGGCCGACCCCTGTTCATCTACGTCAAGGCGGCGTCGGCCCAGCGGCCCGAGGTCAAGGCCTTCGCCGAGTACTACATCAAGAACCAGGCGGCGATCACCGAGGAGGCGCTCTTCGTGCCGCTGACCAGTGACCAGGTCAACAAGGCCACGGCCGAACTGGCCGCCATCACGGGCGGCTGATGGCAGTGGCGGCGGCCGTGACCGGTCGCCCGGTGGGTCCCGAGGGGAGCTTGCTGCTCCCCTCGGCCCACCTCCGGCGGCGCCTGCGGATCGAGAGGGCCGTGCGCGGCGCACTCTTCGTCGGCGCCATGGTGTCGGTGGCCACCACGGTGGCCATCGCCTTCTCCCTGCTCGAGCCCACGATCGAGTTCTTCGCCGAGATTCCCGTCGGCGAGTTCTTCTCGGGCACGACCTGGGCGCCACTGTTCTCGCCGGCTCGGTTCGGCGTGTGGCCGTTGATCACGGGCACCTTCCTGGTCATGGGCATCGCCGTGCTCGTCGCCGTGCCGTGCGGCCTGGGTGCCGCCTTCTACCTCAGTGAGTACGCCCGGCCCCGCACCCGCGCCGTCGTGAAGCCGGTGCTGGAGGTCCTGGCCGGCATCCCGACGGTCGTCTTCGGCTTTTTCGCCCTGTTCTTCGTCAACCCTCAGATCGTGCAGCGGTTGTGGCCCTTCGGCGAGGTGGGCACCTTCTCGGCCCTGGCCGCCGGGCTGGTCGTGGGCATCATGATCCTGCCGACCATGGCGTCGCTCTCCGAAGACGCCATGGCCGCCGTGCCCGGCTCGCTGCGCGACGGTGCACTGGCACTGGGGGCCACCCGGCGCGAGGTGTGCACCAAGGTCATGTTCCCGGCCGCGCTGTCAGGGATCGTGGCCGCCACCGTCCTGGCCTTCTCCCGCGCCATCGGCGAGACCACGATCGTGCTGCTGGCCGCCGGCAGCAATCCCCGGTTCACCCTCAACCCCGGCGAGGGCGTCCAGACCATGTCGTCGTTCATCGGCTTCGCCGGCATCGGCGACCAGCCCACCGGCTCCACCGGGTACAAGACGATCTTCGCAGTGGGCGCCGTGCTGTTCGTCATCACCTTCGTCCTGAACTATCTCAGCGTGAAGGTCGTCCGGCGCTTCCGGGAGGCGTACGAGTGACCGGCCGGCGAGGCCGGTCCGTCTGCGCTCACTGCCATGGCGAACTTGGCGCCATATCGGGCGCCTGGCCGCCCGATATGGCACCAAGTTCGGAGGTAGGCGGTCACTGGCCTGCCCTCCGCTGGAGGGCAGGCCGATGACCTCGACGCCGGTCGCGCTCGATGGCGCCGCCGCCGCCCCGTCGCTCACCGCCTCGGTGGGGCTCGGGCGGCGCGTGCGCGACCAGCTGTTCCGGTCCCTGCTGGTCCTCAGCATCCTGGTCGCCCTGGTCACGCTGTTCGCCCTGTTGATCGACACGTTCCTCACCGGCCGGCCCCGGCTGAACGCCAACCTCGTGGAGAACATGCCGTCGGCCCGCCCGGCCCGGGCGGGCATCCAGTCGGCCGTCTTCGGGTCCCTGTGGGTCGTCGGCCTGGCCGGCTCGCTCTCGTTGCCGTTGGGCGTCGGCACCGCCGTCTACCTGGAGGAGTTCGCGGCCAAGGATCGCTGGTACATCCGCCTCATCGAGCTGAACATCCAGAACCTGGCGGGGGTCCCGTCGGTGGTGTTCGGCATCCTGGGCCTGGCCTTCGTGGCCCGCGGGCCGTTCGGGTGGGGGTTCACCGTCGGCAGTGCGGCCATGGTGCTCACCATCTTGGTCCTGCCCACCGTGATCGTGGCGTCCCGGGAGGCCATCCGGGCCGTGCCGCCGTCGCTGCGGGACGGGGCGCTGGCCCTCGGTGCCACCCGGTGGCAGACCGTGTGGCGCCAGGTGCTGCCCTCGGCCGTCCCCGGCATCGCCACCGGCAGCATCTTGTCGGTGTCGCGGGCCCTCGGCGAGTCGGCTCCCTTGCTGCTGCTCGGCGCGCTGACGTTCGTCACCTTCAACCCCGACGGCCTCGACAGCGGCTACACGGTGCTGCCGCTGCTCATCTTCAAGTACGCCTCGGACGCCAAGGCCGAGTTCCACGTCGTGGCGGCCGCGGCGATCATCGTGTTGCTGCTGATGCTGCTGACCATGAACACCGCGGCCATCTTGATCCGCAACCGGTTCCAGAAGCGCCGAGCATGACCGGCCCGGGAGGCCGGTCCATCAAGCATTCACTGGTGCAACCATCCCGAAGGGATGGTGCACCAGTGACCGGCCCGGGAGGCCGGTCCGTCAAGCATTCACTGGTGCACCAGTGACCCTCGCCCCCGACCAGGAGCCACAATGAGCGACATCACCGTCACCCCGGTGACGACGAGCCGACCGGAGGTGCGGGTGCCCGACGAGGCGTTGCCCGAGGGCGAGGTGGTCCTCGACGTCGACCAGTTGTCGGTGTACTACGGGGCGTTCCGGGCCGTCCGCGACGTCGAGCTGGACATCCGTCGCGGTGAGATCACCGCCTTCATCGGCCCCTCCGGCTGCGGCAAGTCGACGGTGCTGCGGTGCTTCAACCGGATGAACGACCTGATCCCCGGGGCCCGGGTGGACGGCATGATCCGCTACCGGGGTATCGACCTCTACGGCGCCCAGGCCAACGCCGGCGAGGTGCGGCGGCGCATCGGGATGGTGTTCCAGAAGCCGAACCCGTTCCCCAAGAGCATCTTCGAGAACGTGGCCTTCGGTCCTCGCGTCAACGGCACCCGGCAGAAGAGCGAGATCGAGGAGATCGTCGAGCGGTCGCTGCGCCGCGCTGCGCTGTGGGACGAGGTGAAGGACCGCCTCAAGACGCCGGCGCCGGGCTTGTCCGGTGGCCAGCAGCAGCGGTTGTGCATCGCCCGGGCCATCGCCGTGAACCCCGAGATCCTGCTCATGGACGAGCCCTGCTCGGCGCTGGACCCGATCGCCACCACCCGCATCGAGGACCTGATGCAGGAGATCAAGGCCGACTTCACCATCATCATCGTCACGCACAACATGCAGCAGGCGGCGCGGGTGAGCGACCGCACGGCGTTCTTCACCACCGAGGTCAGCGAGGACAGCGACCGCCGCACCGGCGTGCTGGTGGAGTACGACCGGACCGAGAAGATGTACTCGAACCCGGGCGACGAGCGCACCGAGAACTACGTCACCGGTCGGTTCGGGTGACCCCCGTGTCAGCCGCGTGACCCAACCCCTTCTCGTCCGCTTCATCGGCGGCACGACCGGGGCGTGGCAGGTCGAGTCCCTTCGAGCCCTGGTCGGCGACGGCCTGGACGCCGCGTCGCGGTTGGACGTCGTCGAGGGGCCCGATGCGCCCGCCCGTTCCGGGGTCTGGGAACTCCGCGGGGTGACGAGCCACGAGCGCTACGTCGAGCGAGCCGAGCGGGCGCAGCTGGTTGCCGCGCAGGAGGGCCTCGGCCGTCCCGCCGCAGTGCACGCCGCCCTCATCCCGATCCGCAAGTCCCCGCAGTGGTGGGCACTGACCCAGGACGAGCGCCGCGATGTGCTGGAGTCCCGCTCCCGGCACATCGCCATCGGCCTCGAGTACCTGCCCGCCGTGGCCCGGCGCCTGGTTCACTGCCGCGACCTCGGTGAGGAGTTCGACTTCCTCACCTGGTTCGAGTTCGCGCCGGCCGCTCGCGGCCCCTTCGACGACCTGCTCGGGCGGTTGCGCGAGACCGAGGAGTGGTCCTACGTCGAGCGCGAGGTCGAGGTCCGCCTGAGCCGGTAAACCGTGTCCCTGCCCGCCGCGGGCCGATCGTGGGGCGACCCGCAGCGGGGGGACGGCGACAAGCTACGACGCACCCGTGTCCGCACCGTGACCCGTCGCCCGCGGGCCGGTGTGCAGCCGGTGAACACTTCCGAGGTCGGCGGCGTGCTCCAACCGGGCCAGGGCATCGGTGGTGGGCGCCATCCGAGCGTTCTCGTAGTCGCTCAGCCGGGACGCGCTGGTGCCGGCGATGACGGCGAAGGCGCGCATCGACAGGCCCGTGCCCGCCCGCAGACCTCGTACGTAGCCGGCCCAGCGGGCCCGGCCGGCGGCGACGAGCTGGTGGCGGGCGTGGTCGACCATGGCTCGCAGGACCTCGTCGACGCCGGGGTGCTCCTTCCACGAGGTGACCTCCAGGACCGTCCGTGCTGTCTGGCCCCATGGCGAGCGGCGGATCTCGGTCGCCAGCCGGCGCCACTCGGTCAGCGAGCCCCTGTCGATCGCCGCTTCGATCGCCTCGGCCGGCCACTGGCCGACCGGGACCCTGGGGTCGAGATCGACGTGACGGGCGCGCGCCATCGTCACGGCGCCACCATCAGCCGGGCGATGGTCGACGTCACGGCCACCACCTGCGACCAGTCGTGCCAACGAGGGTCGAGTTTGCGGTAGCGGGCCAGCTCGGTGGTCACACGCCGATCGCGGGGCTGGGGGGCGCCCAGCTGGCGGACCAGTTGGGTGGCGACGCGATCGGCCCCGGTGTAGATGTCGGCGTAGTAGCCGTCGATCCCCCCGAGCATGCGGGCGGCGTGGTCCACGCCCGCGAGCGTGGCCAGCGCGGCCAGGTCGACGTAGTCGCGGGTCTGGTTGCGGGTGAGTGCCAACCACGCCTTGATCCGCAGCGTCTCGTCGAGGGTGGGCACGCGAAGCGGGTCGCCATCGACCTCGACCGTCTCGACCTCCAGGGGCCGGGAGCGCCGAAGCTGTCGGATGCCGCTCTCGATGCCTCCCAGGGAGCCCAGGATCACCTTCCCGGGCGTGGCCCGGGCCGTCGACCACTCGTCGAGCGCCTCGAGGTTCTCCAAGATGGTGTCGAAGCGCTCAGTCAGATCGGCCACCACGTGGTCGTGGTCGAGCGACAGTCGGTGACGCGCGTGGTGAGCCGCGGCGGTGCCTCCGACCAGCACCGCCCCCGGCACGATGGCCTGCAGTCGCGCCGCGCTGGCCAACACGTCGTCGAGCGTCGGGTCGCCGGGGTGGCCGTCACCCATGAGCGTTACCGTATACGAGAACAGACGGCCGGTGGGTACCCAGCACCGAGCGTCGGTCGACGCCTCATCCCATGCCCAGGCGTTCGCCGTCAGTTCACCGTTCGGTCGCCATGGCGTCATCGCCGGGTCAGGGCCGCCGGGCACGCTACGGGTGCTGTGGGCCGGAGCGGGGGAAGAGGGGTCGTCGACATCAGCGCGACGTTGCGCGCCCCGGAGCCACCGCCACCGGTCGCCGCTGCGGCCAGCCCGGGCGACCGGGTGTTCCGCGCCGTGACCCTCGGCGCCGGGATCGCCACCCTTGGCCTGCTCGCCCTCATCGCCGCCTTCCTGGTGAGCGAGTCGCTCCCTGCACTGCGGGAGGCCGGGTGGTCGTTCCTCACCACGTTCGAGTGGGAGGTGGACGGCCGCCGGTTCGGGATCGGCGCCGCCCTCTTCGGCACCATCGTCACCGCCGGCGTGGCGTTCGCCCTCGCCGTTCCGGTCGCCGTCGGCACCGCGCTGTTCATCAACGACTACGCCCCGCCGCGGTTGCGGAGCGTCCTGGTCTCGTTGGTCGACCTGCTGGCCGCCGTGCCCAGCCTCATCTACGGCCTGTGGGGCCTGTTCTTCCTCCAACCCAGGCTCGCCGGGCTGACCCGGTGGCTGGCCGACCATCTGGGGTTCCTCCCGTTCTTCTCGAGCGACCGGACGCCGGTCGGTGCGTCGCCCTTCGTGGCCGGGGTGGTGCTGGCCATCATGATCGTGCCGATCATCACCTCGGTCAGCCGTGAGGTCTTCCGCCAGGCGCCGGTCGGCTTGCGGGAGGCGGCGCTGGCCCTGGGCGGCACCCGCTGGGGCATGATCCGCCGCGTCGTCCTTCCGTTCGGCCGGAGTGGCGTCGTCGGCGCCTCCATGCTCGGTCTGGGCCGGGCGCTGGGCGAGACCATCGCCGTCGCGCTCATCCTGGGGTTCACCTTCGACATCAGCGCCCAGGTCCTCGAACCCGGTGGCAATTCCATCGCCGGCCTCATAGCGGTGAAGTTCGGCGAGGCCGGCGAGCTGGAGCGGAGCGCGCTGGTGGCGGCCGGCCTGGTCCTGTTCGGCCTGACGCTGCTCGTGAACATGGGCGCCCGCCTGGTGGTCGGGCGGACTCGACCACTGCGGGGTATGGCGCTGTGACACTCACGGTCGCCGCAGGGCGCCCTGTACCGACGCGCCCGACGCGCCGACGCGACCTGACGCGGGCCGTGCGAAGTGCCGGGACCGCCGGCCTGGCCTTCGTCGTGGCGGGCTTCGTCTTCGCGGCGACGCCTCTCTCGGGCGGCCTCGGCTTCGTGGTGTGCTGGTACGCGTTCTTCGTCGTGGCCGTCGCCGTCGACGCCAACAGGGTCGACGGCCCGCTCGTCGCCAGGGACCGGGTCGCCACGATCGTGGTCACCACGGCCGGCGTGCTCACGCTCCTCCCGCTCGTGCTCATCCTGGGCTTCGTCGTGGTCAAGGGCTTCGGGGCCTTCCGGGCCGGGTTCTTCACCAACACCCTGGAGGCAGTTGGCCCCCTCGACCCGGCCAGCGCCGGCGGCGCCAAGCATGCCGTGCTGGGCACGCTGCAGCAGGTCGCCATCGCCACCTGCCTGTCCGTTCCCCTCGGCATCGCCACGGCCGTCTACCTCAACGAGTTCGGCGGACGGCTGGCCCGGGCCGTGCGCTTCTTCGTCGATGCCATGAGCGGCATCCCGTCCATCGTGGCTGGGCTGTTCGTCTTCGCCGTCTGGGTGCTGCAGCTCGGCCGCGGCTTCTCCGGCATGGCCGCCGGCCTCGCGCTGGCGGTCCTGATGCTCCCGACCGTCACCCGGACGGCCGAGGAGATGCTGCGACTGGTCCCCGACGGCCTCCGGGAGGCGGCCCTGGCTCTCGGGGCGCCGCAGTGGCGGACGGTGCTGCGGGTGGTCCTCCCATCAGCCCGCAGCGGCCTCGTCACCGCGGTGATGCTCGGCGTCGCCCGCGTCATCGGTGAGACGGCGCCGCTCCTGCTCACCGCCTTCGGCACCGACTCGGTGAACACCGACCCGTTGCACGACCCGCAGTCCGCGCTCCCGCTGTTCGTCTACCAGCAGATCCGCAACCCCGGCGCGAGCCCCATCGCGCGTGCATGGACCGGTGCCCTGGTGCTGATCCTGGTCGTCATGGCCCTTTTCGTCGCGGCCCGCCTGCTCGGCCGCGGTCGCAGAAGGCGGTTCGTTTCGTGACCGATTCCGCAGTAGCCAAGGGCGACGATCTGAGCATCGGCGCCCCCGGCCTCAGCCTCGGGCGCGCCGTGGTGCCCGACGCCATCCGGGCCGCCAGCCTGGTGGCCGAGGACGTGTGCGCCTGGTTCGGGCGCCGCCTGGTGGTGGCCGACATTTCCCTGCAGATGGCCGCTCTCCAGGTCACGGCCCTCATCGGCCCCTCGGGCTGCGGCAAGTCGACCTTCCTGCGCGTGCTCAACCGGATGCACGAACTGGTGCCCGGCGCGGCGATGTCCGGCCAGGTCCGGCTGGACGGAGCTGATGTGTACGGCGCGTCGGCCACGCCGGCCCAGACGCGCCTGCGCATCGGCATGGTGTTCCAGAAGCCCAACCCGTTCCCGACCATGACGGTGCGGGAGAACGTGCTCGCCGGCCTGAAGCTCGCCCGGCTGCGCTGCGCCGACCGCGACGCGCTGGTCGAGGAGAGCCTCACGCGGGCCGGTTTGTGGAACGAGGTGAAGAACCGGCTCGGGGAGAGTGGCGGCGCCCTCTCGGGCGGCCAGCAGCAGCGCCTGTGCATCGCCCGGGCCCTGGCCGTGAAGCCGCAGGTCCTCTTGATGGACGAACCCTGCTCGGCGCTCGACCCCACGTCGACCCGGCGGGTGGAGGAGACCATCACCGAGATCGGCGACGAGGTGACGGTGGTCATCGTCACCCACAACATGCAGCAGGCGCAACGGATCTCCACCCGCTGCGCGTTCCTGCTGGCCGACGAGAACGAGCCCGGTCGCCTGGTGGAGGCGGGCCCCACCACCACGGTGTTCGGTTCCCCGTCGGACCCCAGGACCGCGGACTACATCGAGGGCCGCTTCGGCTGAGCCGTCCGGCCCCGTGCTCTCTCCGTTCCAGTTCCCCGCCATCTGAGCCAACTCACCCGAGATCAGGAGCTGTTCATGCCCAATCGCCTGGCCCGATTTCTCTCCGTTGCCGGATGTCTCACCCTCATGGTCGCCGTCACCAACCCCGCCGGAGCCGAGCCCGACATGGGCGGCGGCTCCTGGTCCCCCGACCCGGGCACGACCGTCGGGGCGGCTCAGCCACCCGCGCCCCTGGTCGATGACGCGGTCGACGACGCGCCCGTCCGATTCACCTACCAGGCCGTGGACCCCTCGGTCACCATCCGGGGCGCCGGCGCCACCTTCCCGGCCAACATGATCGAGCAGTGGCGGGCCGACGTGAAGCGGTCGGTCAACCTCACCGTCGAGTACCAGGCCATCGGCTCGGGCGGTGGCCGCAGCCAGTTCATCGCCGGCACGGTCGACTTCGGTGCCAGTGACGTGCCGCTCACGGCGGCCGAGACCACGTCGGCCAACACCCGGTACGGCAGCTTCCACACCATCCCGATCACCGCGGGCGGAATAGCGGTCGAGTTCCGCCTCGACGGCACAGCCAGCGTCCGCCTGACGCCGCCCACCCTGGCCCGCATCTTCACCGGCTCGATCAAGAAGTGGAACGACGCCGCCATCACCGCCGACAACGGCGTAGCCCTTCCTGACAAGGACATCACCGTCTACGTCCGGTCGGACAACTCCGGTACCTCCACGGTCTTCACCGACTACCTGTCCAAGGCCGCCCCCGCCCAGTGGACCACCGGCGCGGTCGGCACGTTCCCGACCACCGGCGGCCAGATCGGGCGCAACGGCTCCGATGGCGTGTCGAACGCCGTCCAGGGCCAGGACGGGAGCATCGGCTACTCCGAGCTGAGCTTCGCCGTCGAGCGCAACCTCGGGGTGATGCGGATCCGCAACGCAGCCGGCCAGTTCAAGTCGCCGGCCGACGCCGGCGCGGTCACCGAGGCGATCGACGACGCCACCGTCAACGCCGACGGCACGCTGACCCTCAACTACCTCACGACCAATCCGTCGGCGTATCCGATCTCGACGACGAGCTACGTCTTGGCCCCGGCCCGCATGGATGCCGCCAAGGGCGACAACCTGAAGGCCTTCCTGGAGTACGCGCTGGGCGACGGGCAGGGCAAGGCGGCCGCGCTGAGCTACTCGGCGCTCCCGGCTCGCCTGGTGACCAGCGGCCGTCAGAAGGTGGCCGGCATCAACCCGGCGGCCGCCCCGGCACCCACGACCACGGTGCCCGCTCCGTCCTCGTCGACGACGGCCCCGGGCTCCTC
>Ga0187892_10010844_pt1 | contig 11393 bp, 10 predicted proteins | sample MA1701073metaG_FD_139345 | JGI IMG/M metagenome (GOLD analysis project Ga0187892, IMG submission 139345) | Bio-ooze microbial communities from a basaltic lava cave in the Kipuka Kanohina Cave System on the Island of Hawaii, USA - MA170107-3 metaG ... | reverse complement strand
TTTTTAGCTGCCTACGTGAAGCGAGCTAGTGGATGTATATTCTATTTTTAGCTATTTTTAGAATCTAGCTGGAGCTTAGCTCCTTTGTCATGTAAGCATCCAGAATCTTTTGTGGAAGCTTTCTCTTATTTCTTCTTATAATCACATAATATGTAATGATCTCTTTGATCTTTTCTTGTGGTGTTAGGTTATCCATGTTGCACTCTGCAAGAAAGTCATAGTAATCTTCCAAACTGACCCTTACTTTGATCTCTGGCATGGCTTGAATCTAGGTAAAATCGGTGATCTTGTCTTTAGTGTGGACTTTTTTATTGTGAGCCTTTAGCCCATCCTCAGAAAAGAAGGAAAGATTGCAATAATCACAACGATATGGCATGAAACGATCCTTAAGTGATTATGATTTAACTGGATTGATCGATTAGAAGCTAACCTAGTATGTAGGATTCTGACATGAGCAAGATATTATTTTGGATAATTTTGTGCCAAGTAGATCTATTTTTTACTTTTTATTCTTCCAAGATCTAACAAACCAGGAATCTTCTCTTCCTCATCTGGAGCTGGCAAGTGACGAATGCCAGTTTTTTGTTCATAATTTGCAAAGAATTCAAGTATTAGCCTATTTACGAATGCTTGTCTACTTTTGGTTTGCGTGATTTTTGCACCGTCGCTTTTCAAGAAGCTATCTATGGCTTGTATTAGTAGGGAACTAACTCCAACATTTATCCAGTCTTTTCTTGCCATTTGTTGAAATTAGCCTTAATGGCTTTTATTGATTACTATATTGACTGTAAGCCAACTATATACAGCTTACAGGAAACCAATATAAGTAATCTTCCTGTAAGATCTTACAGTAAAATTGAACATACACAGACGTGAAATTCATTGTTTAGAGGCTAAAGAATGACCTCAATTATCACACCCCCACGAAAAGCGCCAAGCAAATCAAGAAATCGCATTTATGGTAAAAAGAAATCACACAATGAGATACTAAAAGAGATCGTCAAACTTGCATTACAAGGCATTCTGATACAAAAAATAGCAGAGATCACAGGAAAAGGCAGAACAGCAGTCTGGAGTTATCTAGATGAAGCTGCAAAACTGGGTCTAATACAAAAAACCAGTACGGGTAGAATCAAACTTACAACACAGATCAAAGATTCCAGAATTTATGAAATCGTCGAGAAGGACAAATTTGTAAAAAAGTACAAAGTGGTTGCCGACTGGGTTGCAGATATGCGGACAAGAAAAGGCGGAAAACCCATAGTTGGGTGGAAATCTTATCTGAGCAAGCTAAAAACAGTCTGCGATACACTAGGGATCAATCCGTATGAGTTATTGTCGGCAAAAAATGGCAAACCATACGGTGGAGTCGAAGAAGCATTAAGAAATTTTGCAACAGCGATGCAGATTGGCAAAGTAAAATATGCAACACCACAAAAGCATAACATCATCTATGTGGATGACATTAGCACAAGATTCTACAACTATGTAATGGCTGTAAGAAACTTTTGTACGGTAAGCGGAATCGCAATACCGTCACGAATCAGTGGCATTCTCTCAGGCAACAAGATAGGTTACGGCAAGTATTCGCATGTCAAGTTATCGTTTGAAAAGATAGATCAGTGTGTTAGGTTGCTTGGGGAAAAGTACGGCTATGCTTCAAAGATACAGGCGCTTTTCATATTTCTTTACCTGACATGCGCAAGAAAGCGGGCAGGGCTGGATGTAAAGGCGCATACCATAACCCACAATGAGAGCGGATGGGTTACCTGCAGGGTTTATGAGAAAAAGACAGGCCACACATGGACAAAGTTCATACCAAACGACAATCCGCACCAGAAAATCTTCGTGGATTATGTGAAAAAAAGGGAAGGCTGCAAGTACCTTTTTGGCGATTCGGAAGAAGAGCTGAACAATACGTACGATGAACTACCTGAAATATTTGAGGAAATTTACCGTCTGGCTGGAATCAAGGAAGAATATTTCTACATAAAGCAGGTTCATGCGCTGCGCCATGTTGGGGCCCATTACTGGCTGAACAGGACAAAGTACAACCATGTCATAGTTTCAAAGATTGGAGGATGGAAGTCAGTTCAGACCCTGATTGACTGTTACGGTCAGCCGGATGAAGACTATATTATCAAGTTTCTTACAGACGGTCATTCTGGTCTTTATCCCAATTCTGTATCAAGCTTTGCAAGTGTGATAAAAAATGAGTGATAAACCAACAAAGACTCTATCTCAAATGCTGGAGGAGTACTTTGAGGCAAAGATAGCCGAAGGTTACCAGATTGTTGAGAGGGAGTCGTCTTTAAAACTAAGAAAAATGGCCATGATAGATCTCAAATTAAAAAACGGAAACTGGACTTACACTGGAAAAGCTCTTAAAAACGTCATGGAAAGAACGGGAATCAAAGTACCCGATGACATGCAAGCAAAATTAATTGACGAAATAAAAATAAACCTTGTCAAATCTGAAGTTCCAATACCTCAAGCTCCAGCTCCAGAGCCAAAATCTCCTTTTGGCACTCTGCCAGCCCCAGAAAGATCTACACAACCACAAGCTACAGCTAGTCAAGTTCCTCCACAATTAAAAGAAATAAAAATTGTAACTGATGAAATGGCTCAAAGCTGGGAAAGAGGGTTAGCTAATGCTTTTGGAATGTTGACAAGATTTTATGCAAAGACTGGGTTGATTGAAGTCGAAGATATAAAACCTACAAAAGAAAAAAGGACTCTAAAAGATTACACTGATGAGACAGATCTGCTAGCTCACGATTTGGTTGTGTATTGCAAAGAAAATAATGTTCACTTACCAAAATCCTTTGAGTTAGGTATGCTAGGGTTAGAATCTGTAATGATTCTTGGTTCACCATTGTTTAATTTACTTAAATTTGGAAAGAAAGGAAAGAAAACTGAGGAAGTAAAAGATCTAGAAAAGGACGATGAAAAAGGAGCCGGAGGTGAAAAACATGATAAGAATTAATCCTGCCATATTGGTTCGGTTTATGGGATTTTTATCAGAACTCATAGAAAGGGCTTCCTCAATTTCAGCTCCGGATAAAATTCAGAGCTATAGAACTACTCCAGAGGAAAATAAAACAGGGTTTCATATTGTTGTTCTAAAAGCTGCTTTCAGATCAGAAAAAGATGCTCAAGCATTTTTAGAATTTAACGATAAACTAGACGAGGCTTTTAGTGGGATGCAATAAAATGTACTTGGGAAAGACACAGAAAGGTGAAAAATGTCATGCAAAAATAGGTCAATTCTTAACTGAAAAGACCTAATCTGAAACTATTATTGTTCCTTCAGCCCATGGATGTACCATACAGAAATATTTGTACGTACCACTTTTATTGAGAGCTACTTCAAAACTTGCACCAGGCGCTATAAGACTAGAATCAAACAAACCGTCAGACCCCTCTCCTTTTATATCTCCACTTGTTATTGTGTGAGCCGCACTATCATGATTTTCCCACCTCACCTTATCACCACCATGAATCTCAAGAGAATTAGGAACAAAAAATTCTGAATTGGATGCAATTGATGCGTTGGGTGGAATTGTAATTATATTTTCTTTTTTAGTTTCACCTGAGTAAGAGATTCCCATAACTTCAGTGCCTATAATCTCAACTTCACTCGAGCCTTTTTGTAAAGGAATGAACAACGCTCTAGCTTTTGATGACGGCATTTCTTCATATTCTGTTTCTTTACCATCTACCAAAACAAAGAATTGATCATCGTTTCCTTTAGATTTCGAATCTAATAATTTTCTTGGAAAGACAATCTTCAAAAGTCCTTCTTCATCAAACGACTGAATTTCTACTATAAGTGATAGTGCTTTCTTATCAAGAAATATATTGTTAATTTTTCCTTTTATAATGGAGGCAAGAATATTAAAAGAGTCATCTGATCGATCAAATGAAAATTTGGACCAAGGATACTTGTCATGCTTTGGTTGCATTTCCTTTATCTTTTCGGGAGGTAGTTCTGATCTACTTGTCTTACTTTTTTCTATGGATTTCTGAAGTTCTGATGCGAATTGCTCCAATACTTTTGTCAAAGCAGAATAAGTCTTTCTCTTGAGTTCATCCATGTTTTCAAATTCTACGCCAATGAACTCCTTAATATTGAATGGAAGATGATTCCATTCCATCTTTAGGTACTCATCCTTGCATGGGATAATTTTCATCATTCTTTTGTTTGCAAGCTCAATTTCATCCTTTATTGGGGTGCTTCTTAAGGAGGCTGGGGTGATTATGAGGATTAAAATATTACATGTTTCAAGGTTTTGTTTTATATCCTCAATTTTATTACCAGGTGGTACATTGTCATCATACACAGCTTCGAAATTAGGTAGCAAGTTTGTGAGATATTTTGCTAGTCCACTAGCTAATGTCGTTCCATCTTCATGAGAGTATGAAATAAAACCTCTTATCTTCACAAATTTGTTAAAGATTTGTTGAATTTCAAGCCAGCGATCTTTACTATATTAGGTAATGAGATCATAACCGCATTACTATATTCTATTTCATACATGAATAAAAAATGGAAAAATTCAGAGTTGGAGATAGGATCAGAATAGTTCATGAGGGCCAAAAAGAGGACCAGATCTGTACAATTTTAGACATATTGGAAGACTATGGTGGTGATTCTTATTGGATTAAAAATGAAAGCGGAAGTCTTAGGTTAGAAATTGAAACGCCAGAAACTGCCTTTGAGAAAGTTGAAACTATTGCTGATACTTAAATAATAAAAACAATATGCAAAATTATTGGAGTCTACCTGTCCTTTTTGTAACTCTAAACAAAGGAAGCCACTGAAGAATTGGAAATATGGTCACCCTCAGGTAATTGATGTTTATAGATACAAATGCAAATGCGGAAAGGTTTTCAATTATTATAAGAGCTCCACCAAGAGCTGGACCATCCCAAAGAAGCAGATCAAGTGAATCGTTCAGCTATAAGCTTTAAGCTTTAGACCATCATGATAATATGGCATGGTCTGATCTGGATCGGTGCTTGAGTGATAAAGTGAGTATCCAAGAAATTCAAAAGATTTTGAATCAGTTGGGCTTTCCTCAAAGATTCAATACAGAACAAACTGCCATTTGTGTAATTTCATTATTTGATAATCATCCAAAGTTACTTAGAATACATGATATCATAGAACATGCAAAAAGGCAACTGAAAAAGAATTACGCAGAAAATACTAGAGAATCCATTAGAAAACTATCGTTAAAAAGACTTGTAAATCATGGGTTGGCAATATACAACAAAGACGACCCTGCCAGACCCACGAATTCAGGCCTTGCGAACTATTGCTTAACCGATGAGTTTTATAAGATTTTGAAATCCAATTTCAAAACCAGAACTCAGCTGATACAATCATGGAATAAGTTGCACGAAAATATGAAAGAGCAGATAGTTGACACTAGTCATGGGGTTTCAATAAAACTGCCAGATGGCAAACAACTTAAGCTTAGTCCTGGTCCACATAACGTTTTGGAAAAATACATTGTAGAGATTTTGGTGAGAGCCAAAGTCAAACAACCATATATAGTTTATGTTGGAGACACTAAAAACAAAATGTTGTATGTTAATGAAAAACTAGTCAAGAAACTTGGAATTATTCTAGATGAGCACGATAAATTACCTGATGTCATTGTTTGGTCACATGCAAAGCATAAATTTTTTGTGATAGAGTCGGTAACAAGCGTGGGTCCAGTCGAAGAAAGTAGAAAGAAGGAGATTGATAACGTAATTAACAAGAAAACAGGTAAGAATTATGGTATGGTTTACATTACTGCATTTCTTGACAGGAAGACCTTCGCAAGATTCGCAGGTATAATAGCAGTTGAAACTTATGTGTGGATCGCATCTGAACCAGACCTACTAATACACTATTCTAAAAAAGGAATTGACCTCTAATCTAACTTTGACAAAAATAAAACATTAATTATTTTTACGATAGTTTTAACTGTATCAAATGACAGTGAATTAATAGTTTGTCCTTGGATATCTTAGTGAAAAAATGACTTCGCTAGAATACAAAAAAAATATGGGTGCTTTTTACACTCCCTCAGAAGTAGCTGAATTTCTAACAGGATGGGCAATCAGGTCAAAGAACGATTTGGTGTTAGATCCTGGTTCAGGTGAGGGAGTCTTCATGAAAAGTGCTTCTACGCGATTTGCTAAAATAGGTGTGGGCAAAAAATCAATTCAGCACCAGATTTACGGAATTGAATATGATCGACTTTCCTATGATCAACTAGCAAATGAGTTTACAGGTTTTAACGTAATTCATTCCAGTTTCTTTGATGTTTCTCCAGCCACAAAACCAGATGGTAGAACTACATTGCCCTTTGTAGATGCAGTCATAGGTAATCCTCCATATGTCGAACGAGAGAGACTTCAATCTATCGGTTCCATACGTAAGAAGATAATTGAATCAAAATATGTAGAATTGCCGCTGCATCTTGTAACTGACATCTATGGTTATTTTCTAATCCATGCTACTAGTTTCTTGAAAGATGGTGGAAGATTGGCCTTCATAATATCGGATAGCTGGCTAAACATGGATTTTGGTATGGCGTTGAAACAATTTCTCTTAAGGTATTATCAAATCAAGGCCATAGTAGCGTTTGAGGAGCGTGTTTTCTTCAATGCATTAGTAAGATCTGTGTTGGTTCTGGCTGAAAAATCATCATCGATTCAGGAGAACTATGTTCAATTCATCAGACTGAAAAATATCAATGATATACAAAAATTAAATCACATTCTTTCTACAAAAAATCAGAATTCTACAAGTGTAATGTCAATAAAACAATCTGCACTGAACCCAAGAGAACCATGGGGGGTTTATCTGAAGGCATCAAAATTATATTTTGATATTATTTCAAAACCAATCATCGTACCATTAAGGGAAATAGCAAACATTGGAATTGGAATACAATCATTGAAAAATGATTTCTACATTGTCAGCGGGCAAAAGGCAAGAGAACTTGGGTTGGAAAAGAAATTCCTGTCTGAGGTTATTATGTCACCACGTGATTCTCCACTTGTAATTAAGGATAAGAAGGAGATTGATAATTTTGTGATTTATTGCGACAAACTGCATGAAGAGATTAGGAATACAAAATTGCTAGGTTACATAAAAAGAGCAGAGAAGGCAAAAGTAAGTCAACGAGGAAAAACCAAGAAAATTATCGGTTATCAGAACGTTCCTAGAATAAATCAGGCTAGGCGAAGCCCCTGGTACAACATGATTCCTGAAATTGAGAAACGTTGTAGAGGAACTATAATTCTACCAAGAAGAAGTTTTACTAGATTCTTTGTCGTTTGGAACAAGGCCAGAGTCGTTGTAAATGATAATTTCATAAATGTTGAACCAAAAAATTCAACCCATATTTTCCCATTGCTAACAATCCTGAATTCGTCATTTTTCGAATATCTTTGCAGAGTGAGATCACAAACCTATGGTGGGGGGGTATACGATTTGAGGCCAGACGATGTGAAAAATATGCCGATTATCAATCTAAATGTAGTTTCAAAAGAAAAACTTCAAAAACTGAGCACGGCCTACAGCAAATTCGTCGAGAGTAACGGAACAGACAGGTCTGAGATTGATGATGTTATGAAGGAGGTACTCAACTTAAGGAAGGAAGGTTGGATGCAACTGAGAAGAGAGCACGATTCGCTCAGACTGCTTGCATCAATATCAAACGGAAAAGGCAAAAAATAGCAAATTCCTGGTTTCAATCCTTAACTACCGGCATTTCAAAAACGAATTATTTTATCTTCTTTTAAAGTCAAATCATTAGTAGTTATTTCATTTGGAATGACAATTTTACTAATAGAGTTTTCATTAGAGAAGAAATCACGTATTTTTTGTGGATTCTGATTGATTATAGTTTGTATTATTATGAAATAAGGAGATAAGTTCGATGTGTGTATACCACGATTTTCTCTTGATTCTGCATCCAAAAGTAACTGCAGGTCTTCGCTATTTAGTTTTAATTGTTCTAACAAAAAAGATACACTTTCACTGAGTCTAATAAGATTTTTCGGCAATGATTCTGACTGCCAATTTTTCATGAGAAATTCCTTGACTTGGTTTAATTGTTTGATTTTCTTAGTCATTTTTGCCAGCAATACTGATTCTTTTATCTTTTCAATTTGATGAATTGAAATCTCGGCGTGTTCTAGCATTGCTTTAATTTGATATGCGACTCTTTGTTTTGCCCAACTAATCTCTTCTCCTTTGTATATTAGATCATGAGTTGCTATATCCCAAGCATGGTGTAAAAAGGTCTTAATTTGAATTTCAAATATAACGTTTGATAGGTTGTTAAATGCTGATTCTGGTGGCAAACCCTTCTCAGATTTCAACTTGACATACAATCTTAAATCATCATACGGAAAAGATTCAGGAGATTTGTGAGTAAAATCATCTGTTTTTGGTCTTCGCTCTATTAAGTTGAAATTGCTCTTGATTAATTCATATGCACTCTCTATTTCATTGCTATTTTCGACAACAATTGTGCAAGCAAAAAAATCTTCTATTCTAGCAGGATTGTCAACTCTTCCAGTTTCGATTTTTAATGCATAACTTTCTGGTGATTTTATTCTACTAAGATAATGCCATCCCTCTTTTCTCTTAGTCCTTATAATATCGTCTACTTTCTTTTTTAATGCTTCATTTAAGCTAAGTTGTTCCTGATAACATCGATTAATAGAATTAAGTATTTTCATTGCTTAACAGTGCCTCTTTTAATACATTGAGCCTTTCTGATCTTTGTTTTAGATCAGTGCTGGCTCCTCTTGAGTTTGTATAATAAACATAAGCATGTTTATCTTGACCTGATAATCTCTCAGTATCTACTTGGGCTGTCATCGAATCAACCTTTTCCATAAATGAAATATATTTCGTTGCTAATTTCTCCGGAGGAGGTAAATTATTCTCGTACAGAGCTACCAGAGACCACAGTGTGTAGAAATTGTTGAGCGTTGCCCATTTTGTTATCATCCCCTTGTTATCTTCCATTCGTTCGATGTACTTTCTGATCCTTTCTTTCTCTTTTAGGTAAGAATCATCTTCAAACTCAGTTTCTAAATCCGACAGATTGTCATAAGCGGCATAAATCTCATCAATATGGTCTTGACTAAATCCCACAATTTGTTTCTCAAGTATCACCATTAATAATTCTGATATGAATTGGACATCTTTCATCCTCCTAGATTTAGCTTCTGTACTGATCCTGACTTTCTCCCAAAACATGTTTTCTGCTTCTTTCGCCGTCTCTGTGATGAACCAACCGTCGAACTTGGCATGTCTCAGTTCTTGCTGATTGAGATTTTTAGCATTTCTGTTAAGTCTATCAAATACCTCATTTATTAGCTGAGAATCCATCAGATCTGCGAATTCAACAACTAAGACATAATCCCAAAATATTCTTTTTTGTTCAGATGTTAATTCATCAAATTTTTTTCCATCTAATGTTATGTCTCCAAAATGATCATCAATACTAATTTGGTTATTTTTAAACATAAGAATTGTTTGTAATCTCTGTTTTCCGTCTACAACGTTGTATGTCGTTTTTCCCTCTTCATCTGTTAGTTTGTGAATGAAAATTGCAGGACATGGATAATTTCTAAATATTGTATCCAGAAAAAATTTCCTATCTTTAAGTGTCCAAACACTTTTTCTTTGGTAGGGAGGATCCAACTTTAATTGACCGATAGTATCTAAATCAAGAAACCAAGTGATTTGCTGGGTATTTGGCAATCTTTTCATATTATAGATCTATTTTTCAGGAATTTATCCTCATCGGCTTTGCTCATTATCCTTTTCGGTCTCTAACCGCTCGATACATCGCTGAAAGGGACATAGCCCCTTAGGAATTAATCCTAGAACCTGACGCTTAGTATAAAACCAATGTCTTAATTCAATTCTACAAAATAGCAAATTGTTACAAAATTAAAACCAGAACAGATTACCACTGCTTTATAATTGATATTTCGTTGCTTCTTTTACAAGTGTAATTTTTGATGTTATTTTCTTATATACATCAGGATGTTCTGAATGTATAGGAAATAGCATTTTTGCATAAATTTCTGATACTGCCTCAAGTAGATCCTTTCCTCTAGCATGCCCTGAGCAATGACTCTGAAACTTGTTCATACTGAAATGCCGAATCCAGTTATCAATTCGTTTCTGATCAATGACCTGCTCCTCATTATACGGTTCGCTAGCAGAATGAATGTAAACAGCACCGGGGTCTGGTTTTATGTCAATTAATGCTGTGAAACTGAAGAAACCCAAAGCACACAAAACCTTACTTTCCTTTACATCAATCTGTTCGGCTGTCCAAGCGTTGTTGCGGTTAACGAACTGGTCTTCTTTTCCCTTATAATCAGAGTCTGCATAAGTTCCTGACTTTTTCTTTGGTACATAGATTATGACATTTTCATCGTCTATCTTCGGAACATTCAACTTCGGATCTTGCGACAACCATTTCAGAAAGTATGCATCATTTAGTTTTATTACAAACTTTCTATCATTCTCTTTTGCAACGTTGTAGAAAGTTCTTAATCTATCGACATCTTTGAAATTGAAATCTGCAAGAACCAATCTATTTGTGCTTGAAACAATTTTGCTTGAGTCCTTGTATACCTTCTCTTCACTTTCCTGTTTCTCTTCGTCTTTTATCCGTGTGCCTTCTGCAATTAGCGCAATTGGTTTCACTTCTTTTGCTTTCTCGATAAATTCTCTCGTCATCTGTGATTTTGTTCCATGTAATCTGATGTCACCAGTATACGCTATCGGTCCTTCAGTTGTGTAAATTATGAAACCGTAAGCTCCCGGCACTGAGTGATCAACATGTATTGGTTCGACTTCGAGCGAGCCAATTTTGATTTTATCTCCTGTTCTGAAAGTGCTTATCTTTCTTTCAATCGGTTTGTCTTTTCTGTTGTACGGTCTAGGTTTGTAACTCAAAATCTCTCTTTCAATTTCTCTATTGGAGCGCTCTTCGATTGCTTTCAGAATCAGATGACATGTTTCACCCATGTAAATCGGAATGTCTTCATGCAAAAACGAAATGTAATCAGCATGATCTGAATGAGCATGTGTCAGGAAAACTGCATCTACGTTTGGCTTCACTATTTTTCGTCCAGCCATTTTCATCAAATCATCACGGTAAACACCTTCAATATCTGGCAAAAGACTCATGTGAAGAAAGTCCTCTATCCCATTTGCTACTCTAGGGTTGATAAATTCTTCAAAGAATTTGGCTCTGCGGCTGAAACTCTTACCAAAATCCAAGAAAACTCGTGTATCTTTGTCTTCAAGAAGTATCTTGTTTCCGCCTATTTCATTAACTCCACCATAG
>Ga0187892_10010843_pt1 | contig 11393 bp, 9 predicted proteins | sample MA1701073metaG_FD_139345 | JGI IMG/M metagenome (GOLD analysis project Ga0187892, IMG submission 139345) | Bio-ooze microbial communities from a basaltic lava cave in the Kipuka Kanohina Cave System on the Island of Hawaii, USA - MA170107-3 metaG ... | reverse complement strand
CGCGCGCAGCCGCTCGAGCGCCTCGCGCGTGAAGCCGCGCGCCGCCGGACCGCGGCCGAGCTCGCGCTCGATCTCCGCGCTGGCGAGCGCCAGCGCGCGCGCGGCGAGCGGCAAGATGTCGTCGCGCCGCTCGCGCAGCGCGGGGATGCGGATCTCGAGCAGGCGCAGGCGTTCGCACAGCTCGGGATCGAGCTGTCCGGACTGCAAGAGCTCGTCGAGACTCTCCGCGCTCGAGCCGATCACGCGGCACTCGAGCGGCAGCGCGGCGCCGCCGCCGATGCGGTGATAGCGCCCGTCGCCGAGCGCGAGCGCGAGCGCGTGCTGCAGGTCCTTGGGCAGCGCCTCGACGTGATCGATCCACACCGTCCCGCCGGCGTGGCGCGCGAACGCGCCGTGCGATTCGGTCGGCAAGCTCGGCAGCGCACCGCGCTCGCTGCCGAACAGCTCGCGCGCGAGCAGCGTCTGCGGCACGAGCGTGGCGTCGAGCGCGAAGAAGCCGCCGGTCGTCCACTCACTCGCCTCGTGCACGAGCCGCGCGACCAGCTCCTTCTCCGCGCCTTCCTCGGCCGACACGAAGACGTGGAAGCGTCCGCGCGCCGCGACCGAGATCTGCTCCTGCACGCGCTGCAGCGCGCGGCTGGAGCCGACCAGGCGGTCTCCGCGCCTGCGCGCGACGCTCGCGCCTCCCGCCGCGACCGGACTCGAGCCCATGAGCGGTGACGCTGCTTCGCCTGCCGGCGCCAAGCCTGACATTGCAACCCCCCTCAGCGGCAAGAAGTTCTCGAAGGTTGGCCTGCTGTCAAGGAAATTCTGGAGTGCGACCCCACTCTTTGGGGGGCAGTACCCCGCGTGATAGCTTGGCCGCGTGGGGAAGATCCGCGTTCTGCCCTCGGACCTCGTGAACCAGATCGCCGCCGGCGAGGTGGTCGAGCGCCCGGCGTCGATCGTGAAGGAGCTGGTCGAGAACGCCCTGGACGCCCAGGCGACACAGATCCGCGTCGCGATCCGGGAGGGCGGCATCGCCTGGCTCGCGGTGAGCGACGACGGCACCGGCATGGGCCGCGAGGACGCGCTGCTCGCGTTTGAACGACATGCAACGAGCAAGCTCGAGAGCGCGGGCGACCTGGCCCGGGTGACCTCGCTCGGCTTCCGCGGCGAGGCGCTGCCGAGCATCGCCTCGGTGGCGGCGGTGCGGATGCGCACCCGGCGGGGCGGGGACACCCTGGGCACGGAGCTCGAGGGCTCGGGCTCGGGCATCGAGCGCCACGCGCCGGTCGCCTGCGCCGAGGGGACGGCGATCGAGGTCGCCGAGCTGTTCGGGCGCGTACCCGCCCGGCGCAAGTTCCTGAAGAGCGCTGCCACCGAGGCCGCGCACATCGTGCAGTGGCTGGGGCGGATCGCGCTCGCGCGGCCCGACGTGCGCTTCGAGCTCGAGCGCGACGGCCGGCGCGCGCTGCTCTGGCTGCCGACCCGCGATGCGCGCGAGCGGGTGATTGCCGTGCTGCCGCCCGGCGCGGGCGAGGGGCTGCGCGCGGTCGACGGCGAGCTCGGCCCCTTGCGCGTGACCGGCTTCGCGAGCCCGACCCACGTGCTGCGCAGCGGTCCGTCGGACCTGCACGTCTACGTGAACGGCCGGCCGGTGCGCGACCGGCTGCTGCAGTTCGCCGTGCGCGACGCCTACCGCGACGCTCTGCCGCCCGGCCGCTACCCGGTGGTCGTCCTCTACCTGCAGGTCGCTCCGGGCGAGGTCGACGTGAACGTGCACCCGGCGAAGTGGGAGGTGCGCTTCCGCGATCCGTCGGCAGTGACGGGTCTCCTGCGGCGCGCGATCGGGGCGGCGGTGCGCGTCGGCGGCGCAGCTCCCGCGCACCCGAAATACCTGCCGCCGAGCGCGGGCAGCGCGAGCCTGGCCAGCGACTTCCCGCTCGCGCAGGGCTTCTTCGCGCCGCGACCGGAGGGCGCGCCCGATCGGACCGCCGCGCCGCTCGCGCTGGCGGCGCACGGACCGGGCTTCGCGTTCGCGCGGCTGCGCTACCTGGGCCAGGCGCTCGGGCTCTATCTCGTGCTCGAGGGCGAGTCGGGGATCGTGCTGATCGACCAGCACGCCGCGCACGAGCGCGTGCTGTTCGAGCGCCTGCGCCGCGCGGTGCAGGACGACAAGCTCGAGCGCCAGGTGCTGCTCGTGCCGCTGGCGGTCGAGCTCGCGCGCGCGGACGCGGAGCTGCTCGAGGCGAACGCGCCGTTGCTCGCGCGCGCCGGGATCGAGCTCGAGCCCGGCGCCGCGAGCGCACGCGGCACCGTCCACGCGCAGCTGCGCTCGCTGCCCGCGCTGCTCGCCGAGCGCCCCGGCACGCTCTGGCCCGAGCTGCTCGCCGAGACCGCGCGCGCGCTCGCCGGCCCGAGCGAGCGCGAGACGCGCGATGGTCTGGAGCGCGCGCTGCACGACCTGCTGGCGACGTCGGCCTGTCACGCCGCGGTGCGGAAGGGCGACCGGCTCGCGCCGCGCGAGGTCGAGGCCCTGCTCGCCGCGCTCGACGACACGCTCTGGTTTCCCAACTGTCCGCACGGCCGGCCGATCCTGTCGACGCTCGACAAGGGCGAACTCGAGCGCCGCTTCCTGCGCCGCTGATGTCCGCGCCGCGCCGCCCCCGCGTGGTCGCGATCGTCGGCCCGACGGGGACCGGCAAGACCGAGCTCGCCTGCGCGGTCGCGCGCGAGACCGGCGCGGAGATCATCAGCGCCGACTCGATGCAGGTCTACCGCGGGCTCGACATCGGCACCGCGAAACCATCGGCGCCGCTTCGGGCCGAGATCCCGCACCACGGCCTCGACCTGGTCGCGCCCGACGAGCCGATGTCGGCGGGACGCTGGGCCGCGCACGCGCGCGAGGCGGCGGCCGCGATCGCCGCGCGCGGCCGGCCGATCCTGCTCGTCGGTGGCACCGGTCTCTACGCGCGCGCATTCGCGGGCGGGCTGATCGCGGGCGCGGGCTCGGACGAACGGGTGCGCGCGCAGCTCGAGGCGCGCTCGAACGAGGATCTGCGCGCCGAGCTCGAGGCCGCGGACGCCGCGGCCGCGGCGCGCATCCCGCCCGCGGACCGGGTGCGCACCGTGCGCGCGCTCGAGGTGCTGCGGCTCGCCGCGCGTCCGATCTCGGACGCCCACGCTCAGCACCGCTTCGGCGATCGGCCGTTCGAGCTGGTCTGGCTCGGGCTCGCGGTCGAGCGCGACGCGCTCGTCGCGCGCCTGCGCGCGCGCGTCGAGGCGATGTTCGCGCAGGGTCTGGTCGCAGAGCTCGCCGGCCTGCACGCGGCCGGCTACGCGCCGGATCTGCGCCCGCTGCGCTCGATCGGCTACCGCGAGGCGGGGCTCCTGCTCGCGGGCCAGATCGACGAGGCGCGCGCGATCGAGCTCGCCTGGATCGCGACGCGCCGCTACGCGAAGCGCCAGCGCACCTGGTTCCGCGCGGAGCCGGAGCTCGACTGGATCGACGCCGACGATCCGAAGCGCGCGCGCGAGCGGGTGCTGGCGGCGATCAGCCGTCGTTGATCGTGTTGTACGAGATGCCGAGCTTGAAGGGGCAGGGGCCGAACGACGTGTCGGAGACCGACCACGCGTCCTCGGCCGAACGGAACAGGGCCGGCCCCGGCTCGTCGCGGAACAGCGTGAAGACGCCGGGGATGATCTCGAACACGCCGCCGATCAGGCGGATGATCGAGCCGCCCACCTGCATGCCGAGCAGGAAGACGTAGCCGGGAGCCGCGGCCACCACCTTGAGCTCGGTCTCGTCGTCGACCTCGGTCAGGCCGTAGTACTCGTCTTTGGCGGCGATGTAGGGACCGAGCAGGGCGTCGAACGGCGCCAGGACGATGTTGGAGCCGGCGCGGCAGAGCTGGCTCGCGTCCGCGTTCGCCTGGCGCGGCGTCCCGCCCAGCGCCACCACGAAGGCCAGCGCGACCAGCGCCGCGCGAAGCCAGAGCGATCCCACTCCCTGCGCCATCGAACTCCCTCCCGAACCGGCGAACCTGAGCAACGAACCGTGCGAGCCTCGCCCAAAACGCCGAGCTGTGTCAACCAGTGGCCGCACGCAAGCCGCTCGGGAGTGGTCCGGCAATGGAGAAAGGTGGCAGCGCGGGACCCCCGCTGGTCGCGATCGTCGGCCGGGCCAACGTTGGGAAATCGACGCTGTTCAACCGCCTCCTGCGCGAGAGCCGCTCGCTGGTCGAGGACCGGCCCGGGGTGACGCGAGACCGTGTCGCCTCGCTCTGCCGGATCGAGGGGCACGAGGTGCTGCTGGTCGACACCGGGGGCCTGGAGCCGGACGCCGAGCTGGGCATCCCGGCCGCCATCCGCCGCCAGGTCGGGTTGGTCGTCGCGGAGGCCGCGGTGATCGTGTTCGTGGTCGACGCGCGCGACGGCATCCTGCCGGGCGACCAGCAGATCGCGGAGCTCCTGCGGCGCGCGGGTCGGCAGGTCGTGGTGGCCGCGAACAAGGCCGACAACCCGCGCGCCGAGGCCGCGAGCGCAGAGTTCCACCGCCTGGGCTTCCCGGAGATCATCCCGACCTCGGCCGCGCACGCGCGCGGCATCGTCGACCTCGAGCTCGCGATCGCCGAGCGCCTGCCCGAGCCGGATGTCCCGGGCGAGGCCGAGCCGCGCACCGGTCCGCCGCGGCTCGCGATCATCGGCCGGCCGAACGTCGGCAAGTCGTCGCTGCTCAATGCGCTGCTCGGCGAGGAGCGCAACATCGTGGCCGACGAGCCGGGCACCACGCGCGACTCGACCGACTCCTTCCTGGCGGTCGGCGGGCGCGACGTCGTGCTGGTCGATACCGCGGGCATGCGCAGGTCCGGGCGGCGCTCGGATCGGATCGAGCGCGGCAGCGCGCTGATGGCGCTGCGCACGATCGAGCGCGCGGACGTGGGCCTGCTCGTGCTCGACGCCGAGACCGGCGTCACCGACCAGGACGCGAAGATCGCGCGGCTCGCGCTCGACCGCGGCCGTCCGCTCGTGCTCGTGCTGAACAAGTGGGACGTGATCGAGGGCAGCGATCGCGGGCTCGAGGTCGAGCGCCAGCTCGAGCGGCGGCTCGGCTTCGTGCCCGAGCCCGTGCTGGTGCGCACCAGCGCGAAGACCGGCCGCGGGCTCGCGAAGCTCCTGCCCGAGGCGCTGCGCCTGTTCCACGATCTCGACCTCGAGGTGCCGACCGCGGAGCTCAACCGCGCGCTCGAGGAGGCGACCACGCGCAACGTCCCGCCGCTGCGCGGCAAGCGCCGCGCGCGCTTCTTCTACGCCACGCAGGTGGCGAAGCGGCCGCTGACGCTGCTCGTGTTCATGAACGACCCGCGGCTGATCGCGCCCAACTACCACCGCTACCTCGAGGGCTTCTTCCGAAAACGCTTCGGCGTGCGTTCCGCGCCGGTGCGCGTGCAGCTGCGCGGGCGCTCGGAGCGCGTCGAGGAAAGCGCGGCGAACGAGGACGGTCCGGCGGAGAAAACCCGCTAAGATCCCGCGCCGCACGGGGGAGGCACGCGCGCATGACCGAGCGACAGCACGGCGACACCGAGACCAGGCTGATGGGCTTCGAGGCTCGTCTCCAGGACGGGTTCGCGTGGGCCAACGAGCACGGCCGCGAGATCATGATCGGGATCGCCGCGTTCCTGCTCGTCGGTGGCGCGCTCGCCGGCCTGTCCGAGTGGCGCTCGCACAGCGCCGAGGTCGCGGAGTCCGAGCTCGCGCGCATCGAGGCCCGCTACACGCAGGCGATGGGCGCGACCAGCGGGGAGATGTTCATTCCCGAGCCGGCGAACGCCGAGCAGGCGCGCAAGGCGCGCGAGGCGGCGCTGGCGGAGCTCGACGCGTTCATCGCCGAGCACGGCTCGAGCGACAGCGCGCAGATCGCGGGCATCCGCGCGGCCGAGCTGCAGGTCGATCTCGGCCAGCTCGCCGACGCGGACAAGCGGCTCGCCGCGCTCGACCCGGAGTTCGCGGCGGACGATCCGCGCCGCGCCGTCGCGCTGCGGCTGCGCGGCTACGTGCTCGACCAGAGCGGCGATCCGCTCGCGGCCGCCGAGGTGTACGAGAGCGCCGCGCGCGTCGAGTCGTATCCGCCGCGCGTGCTCGCCTGGATCGAGGCCGGCGACTGCTTCGCGCGCGCGAATCAGCCCGCGCGCGCCGTCGCCGCGTATCGCCAGGCGCTCGCGAGCTCGCCCGAAGTCTCGGAACAGGAAGGCGTGTTGATCCGGATCGGGGTCGAGCAGGCCAAGCTCGATGCGGTCGCCGCGGCGGCAGCACCCGCGGCCGGGCCTCCGGCGGCAGCCGAGCCCCCCTCGGTCCCAGCTCCCAGTTCTGATAAGTAGCATTCTGTCAAATGAGAGAAATCGAGCGGGATCGGGCAGTCGCGCCCCGCCTTGCTCTCGCCACGTCGCGTGGTATACCCCCGCGCACAGCAAGGAGCTTTCGCAGCATGGATTCCGCCGCACGCAAGGCCAAGCTGGGTCAGAAGTGGGTCTGCTACTCCTGCCAGGCCAAGTTCTACGACATGAACAAGCCCGATCCGAACTGCCCCAAGTGCGGTGCGGATCAGCGCATGTCCCCGGCGTTCGAGAAGCCCAAGCGCTCCCGGGGCAAGAAAGCCGCAGCCGCGCCGGCGCCCAAGAAGGCCATCAAGCCGCCGCCGCCGATCGACGAAGGCGACGATCTCGACACGCCGATCGACGCGGACGACACCGGCTTCGAGGACATCGAGATCGAGGACGGCGGCGTCGAGACCCCGGAGATCGAGGAACCCGACGAAGACCCGGTCGTCGATGACGACGACGACTAGGACTGATCGACTTCGCTCGCCTGCGGCTCGCTGCGCGCGGCTTCGCCGCTTGCCGGCGCCGCCGCGGACGGCCGCGGACGGCGCCGATCGGTGCTGCCGACAGCGTCAGATCAGAACGTCGTGAGCCGGCGCCAGATGCGGGCCTGCTCGTCGTCGAGGTTGCGGTCGCGGATCGACTTCTCGAGGCGCAGGTCGGCGATCGTCTTCTCGAGCTCGAACACGTGGCCGCGCGCGTTCTTCCAGCGCTCGTTGTTCTTCTGGAAGCTGGCAAAGCCCTGGGCCTTCCCGCCGACGTCGCTCGCGTCGAAGCGGTCGATCACGTCGGCGCCGCCGGGCGCCTTGCCGACGTTGCCCTTGAGCCGCGCGACGTCCTTCTCGTAGGCCGCGAGCAGCTGCGCCACGTCCGGGGTCGAGAGCGAGCTGAACGGCCGCGGCTTGTGCAGGTCCGCATCCAGGTGGGCGTTGCGCTGGTAGTTGTAGAAGGCGCCGCCCCCTACCCCGATCACCAGGACCGCGAACAACAGGAAGGCCTTGAACATGCCCCGCTATCGGCTCGCTTCGGCCGGGCTTTGAGCGGGTGAGGCGGGCGCGACGGGGGCCGGCGGATCGGCGTAGAGCAGCCGGTACAGGTGGTAGGAGCGCAGCACGCGGCGCAGGTAGCGGCGCGTCTCGCCGTACGGCACGGAGTCGACGAACACGTCGGGCGGCTCCTCGCCCGCAGCGAGCCAGCGCGTGACGGCCTCGGGCCCGGCGTTGTACGACGCGATCGCCAGGGTGCGCGAGCCGCCGAAGCGCTCGACCAGCGAGCGCAGGTACCAGGTGCCGAAGCGGACGTTCGTGGCGGGATCGAACAGCTGGCTGGGCTCGAAGCCGACCACGCCGAGCTTCTCCGCCACGCGGTTCGCGGTCGGCGGGATCAGCTGCATCAGGCCGAGCGCGCCCGCGGGCGACGTGACCCCGGGCCGGTACTCGCTCTCCTCGCGCATGATCGCGTACACGAGCGGCGGATCGAACTGGAACTCCTGGTCGGCGCTCGCGACCGCGTCGCGGAACGCGCGCGGCCAGGCCAGCTCCCAGGCGTCGCGCCAGAGCGGATCGATGCCGCGCTCGAGCGAGCCCCCGAAGCCGGTCTGGATCAGCTGCTGCGCGCGGTGCGGATCGCCGGTGCGATAGAACAGCCGCGCGAGCGGGATGCGCACCTCGCGCGCGACGCGCGAGCCTTCGGCGAAGCTGACCAGCTCGTCCTGCGCGATCTCGTCGAAGCCGGCGTCGAGCAGCGTGCGCGCGCGGCGCAGCGCCGCGGGCTCGGACTCGGCGACGCGCGGGCCGAGCAGTCGCTTCTCGAGCTCCGGCGGGCCGACGCGCTCCGCCGCGAGCAGGCCGTAGTAGGAGAGCGGCACGTCCGCGGCGAGCGCGCGCAGCTGCACCTCGCCCGCCTCCCTGGTCGGCGGATTCCCGGAGCGCGCGCGCACCACGCCGCGCCAGTAGCGCGCGCGCTGCACCTCGATGTCGCTGATCGAGCCGTCGGCGAGCAGGTCGAGGCGCGCGATCGCCGCGTCGTCGTTGCCCGCGCGCAGGTCCGCCCAGGCCAGCGCCCAGCGCGCTTGCACCGCGAGCGCGCGATCGGCGGTCTGCTTCTCGACCTGGCGGTACAGGGCGAGCGCGCGCTTCGGATCGTCGTCTTCGACCACGATCGCGAGGAACGAGCGGCCGCGCGCGCGCAGCAGCGGATCCTTCGAGCGCGTGAGCTTCTCGAACGCCTTCACCGCTTCCGTGCGCTGGCCGCCGCGCATCAGCGAGCGGCCGATCTGGATCTCGACCTCGGGCTCGCCGGGCTTCGCCGCGGCCAGCGCGCGGTAGGCCTCGAGCGCTTCGGGGTAGCGGCGGCCCGCGAACAGGCAGTCGGCGCGCGAGCGCGCGAGACCCGTCTTCTCCGCCGCGGTCGCATCGGCGCGCGCGAGCACGCTGTCGTAGAGCGGCAGCGCGAGATCGCAGCGGTACACGTCGCGCAGGCGGTCCGCGCGCGCGATCACCGCGCCGGCGTCGGGCTCGGGCTGTCCGAGCGTCGCGCCGAGCGCCTGCGCGCGCGCGTAGGCCTCGCCGGCCGCGGGCGCGACCGGCCAGCGGCGCCACGCGCGTCCGTACCACTCGTATGCCTTGGCGGGCTGCGCCGCCTTCTCGTAGGCGCGCGCCAGCTCGACCATCCACTGCGCCGCCTCGTCGCTGCTGCGCGTCGCCTCCCAGGCGCTCTGCTGCGCGAGCTCCGCGCTCGCCAGGTCGCCGCGCTCGAAGTGCGAGCGCGCGAGCTCCGCGTAGAGATGGGCGCGAATCTGCACGGGGGGCTCGAGCGCGAGCGCCGCCTCGGCGGCCTCGGCCGCCGCTTCCGGCTCGCCGTCCGCGAGCAGGAGCCGCGCGCGCAACAGACCCGCGTCGGCCGCGAGCTCGGTGCCCTCCAGCGCACGCAGGCGCTTGGCCGCCTTGCCGAAGTCGCCGGCCTCGCGCAGCGACCAGGCCTCCTGGAGCGCGGCGAGCGTCTGCGCCACGTCGTCTTCGGCGCTTGCGGGTGCGAGCGGCGCGAGCGCGAGCAGGCCCGCGAGCGCGCAGACACGCCAGTGCGTCGGAGGTTGGATCGGGCGGCCGGTCATGCGCTGGGGCGAATCTAACCGGGGTCGGGACGCCGAGCGAGAACGGCGCGCAGGCCCGGCAACGCGGAGCGCCTCTGCTACGTTCGGCCACGCCATGCGCGCCCTCGTTCGCCTGTCGCTCGCCGCGCTGCTCGTCTGTGCGTGCTCGCCCGAGGCGGAGCCGCCTCCGAGCCCGGCGCCTCCTCGCGCCGAGGCGCCCCCGCCGCCCGCGTTCGCGCTGTGGGTGCTCGCGGAGGGCAGCGAGCGCGCGCTCGAGTCGCCGGACAAGATCACGTCGCTCGTCGAGCGCGCGGTCGCGCTCGGCGTCACGGATCTGTTCGTGCAGGTGCACCGCGGCGGACGGAGCTGGTTCCCCTCGACGTTCGCGGACGACACGCCGTGGCGCGCCATGCGCGCGAAGGACCCCGAGGGACCCGATCCGCTCACCGACCTGATCGCGCGCGCCCACGCCAGGGGGCTGCGCGTGCACGCCTGGTTCAACTGCCTGTCGCTCGCGGCGAATCGCAAGCCGCGCGTGCTCGAGACCGTGGGCCGGGACGCGATCATAGTCGACCGCGAGGGCCGCAGCCTGCTCGACTACCCGCAGGGCAACGTCCCGCCGCCCGAGCGCAGCTACTACGAGCTGGAGACGCCTGGGCTGTGGCTCGACCCCGCCGTGCCGGGCGTGGTCGAGACGCTCGCCGGCACGGTCGCGGACCTGGTGCGCGCGGCGCCCGAGCTCGACGGCCTGCACCTGGACTACATCCGCTACCCGTTCACGCTGCCGATGACGCCGGGCTCGCGCTTCCCGCTCGGGCTCGACTTCGGCTATGGCGAGGTCGCGCGCGCGCGCTTCGCCCAGGAGACGGGCGGCGGCTTCACCCGAGGCGACGCCTGGGACTCGTTCCGCCGCGCGCGGGTGCGCGACCTGGTCGCGGCGCTGCGCGCGCCGATCCCGCCGACCTGGCGCATGTCGGCCGCGGTGATGGCCTACGCCGACCGCGGCTACCTGACGTCGTTCCAGGACTGGCGCGGCTGGCTCGACGAGGGCCTGCTCGACTTCGCGGTGGCGATGGCGTACACGCGCGACGACCGGCTGCTGCGCTACCAAGTGCACGCGCTGCGCGGCGGCGTCGGCGGCGAGCGCGTCTGGCTCGGGCTCGGCTCGTGGCTGTTCGCGAAGGAGCCCGCGCGCATGCGCGAGCAGGTCGCGCTCGCGCGCAGCGTCGCGCCGTCGGGCATCTCGCTGTTCTCGTACGACGCGCTGGCCGCGAACCCGGCCTCGTTCGAGGCGTTGGGGGCGCGTTGATCTCGCCCGCGGATCTCGCCTACGAGCTCCCGCCCGGGCTGATCGCGCAGACGCCGGTCGAGCCGCGCGACGCGGCCCGCCTGCTCGTGCTCGAGCGCGCGAGCGGCGCGCTCTCCGAGCTGCGCTTCGCCGAGCTCGCGGCGCACGCGGGCCCGCGCGATCTCGTGGTCGTGAACGACACGCGCGTGCGGCCCGCGAAGCTGCGCGGCCGAAAGCGCAGCGGCGGCAAGGCCGAGGCACTCCTGCTCGAGCGCCGTCCCGACGCGACCTGGACCGCGTTCGTGCGCTCGCGCGGGCGCCTGGTGGTCGGGCTCGAGCTCGTGTTCGGAACGCTGCACGCGCGCGTGGTCGAGCTGCAGCCCGGCGGAACCTGCCGGCTCGAGCTCGCGAGCAGCGACGGATCGCCGGCGGACGCGCTGCTCGACGCGCTCGGCGAGGCGCCGCTCCCGCCCTACATCGCGCGCGCGACGCGCCGCGACGCGGACCTCGCGGACTACCAGACCATCTTCGCGCGCGATCCCGGCGCGGTCGCGGCGCCGACCGCGTCGCTGCACTTCACGGAGCAGCTCGCCGCGAAGCTGCGCATCGCCACCGTCACGCTCCACGTCGGGCCGGGCACCTTCCGCCCGGTGCG
>Ga0187892_10010842_pt1 | contig 11393 bp, 14 predicted proteins | sample MA1701073metaG_FD_139345 | JGI IMG/M metagenome (GOLD analysis project Ga0187892, IMG submission 139345) | Bio-ooze microbial communities from a basaltic lava cave in the Kipuka Kanohina Cave System on the Island of Hawaii, USA - MA170107-3 metaG ... | reverse complement strand
TCTGCTGGGCAACGGCGAGCGTGACCGCGCTCGAATCCGCCTGCACGAGGACGCGGACGGCGTTCCACCGATGCAATCCGGTGAGCCCGAATGAATACGCCCCGACCCCGACGGAGCCGGTGAGCGTCTGGTGCAAAATGACCCGCTGCGCAAGCGCGCTCACGATGCCACCGCCGCGTCGAGCGCCGCGCCCCTTCTCGAGCTCGCGCTTCAGGAACACGCGGGCGCGCTCGATGTCCATGTTCGCCCCGATGCACGTGTCGGCCAGCGCCCGCGTCGGAAAGCGCACCGTGTCGACGAAGTCCAGCTCGCCGAACGGCATGCCGTGATCGTGTGGCACCATGCACCGAATCGCAAACCGGGACTGATCGAAGAATTGCGCGCCCTTCTCGACGCCGTTGCGGCCCTCGATCGTGTACCGGGCGAAAAACACCGGCCACGCATACCCCCGGGGCAACCCGGTATCCTTCCGTTCCATCCCTCCTCCTCCCCTCAATGCACCGATCGTCTGCCGAGTTGCTGGGCTTCGAGGATGCTGAGTGCCACCGGCCCCCTCAACCTTTCAAGCTCCGCGTGCGTGTCGGCCAACTCGCACGCGAGCTGATATTTCACCAGCGCCTCGAATGCATACGCGCGTTTGTCGCACTGCATCCCGCACGCGCGCAGCGGCGCCGTCGGGTCGGTCGCGGGTGCGTCCGTCGGCGTCGCGCGCGGCCGATCCCGCAACCAGTCGGGACGCGCCAACACGGCGGCGAGCAGTGCGTCGAATCGCGGGCACCGCGGACACGGGTCCGCCGGGCGCCACCACGCGCGGATGCGGGCGAGGAGTCGCATCGGTCTACGAGTTCCCCTCACGCTTCGCGGCGCGCTCGGCCCGGCGCACCTCCGTGCGCAGCCCGTCGAACATCGACGCGATGATGTCGGGCGTCAACTCGGGAAATGCTCTTGCAAATCGCTCAACGGCCTCGGCTTCGTTGTCGTTGCCGTCCTCCTGTTGTGCCCACCAGCGTTTCGCCGCCGCCGTCCATTGCGCGACATACTCGCGTTCCTGACGGTCCACGGCGCCGAGCGCGCATTGAATACGCGGGTCCGGTGATGCCGGCGCGGTCGCCGGCTGCCCGGCGTCGAGGGCGACGAGCCGGGTGAGGGTCGTGGTCGTCGGCTGCGGCCCGAGACGGAATTGCCATCGGATGGAATCGGGCACCGCCCCGGGATTCCGCGTGGCATACGTCGAAAAACACTCCGCGCGTTCGCGCCCCGTCGGTTCGTGGCCACCATGGCGGGAACGCCAGTCCTCGACGGCGCTGTCGCACCACCCTTGCACGGCGTTGGCTTCCGTCTGCGCGCTGAGCTGCACGGGGCCTGCGGCGTCCGGCGCCGCCTGTCGGCTGCCATAGCTGCGGTAGTGCTCGATGACGAGGCCGGCCGCATCCTTTTGTGCGAGCTTCACGAACTCCGCCTCACTGGCATGCGGGCGCTCCACGCGCGCGGCGTCGAGCCATTGGTTGAGCGACTCGGCCTTCTCTTTGGGCGGCCACAAATCGGGCCGCCGCTGGCGCGCGTTCGTCCTGAAGAGCAAGCCCTCGATCTCGAGGTCGGTCATGAGTCGCGCCCGCTTGCCCTCACTCGCGGCGAGCCGCACGATCTCGTCGTATTGCTCGAAGCCGTACTCGTCGCGTGCGCGCGTGAATTCGTTGCCAAACCATTTTTCGTGCGGCCGCAGCCCGAGCGGCGGCACCGAATTCGGGTCCGCGTAGCGTTCCCGGTGCTCGACCGTGACCCCGCAGGCGTTCTCGGCGGCACCAAACGCCTCCATGCGAGTCAGGCGCGGGTTCTCGAGCTGCTTCAATTGGGCGCTGAGCTGCACCTGCCTGCCTTTAATCGAATTCCACGGCGTTAGCGGGCGCGCTGTCGCGTCGGATTGATGTCCACTCATGTCGTCGGCCTCCGTTCGTCCTGTGGGTCCTGCGGCAGATGGTGCGTGGATGGGGCCGTAGCGGCCACAGCGGCACGCGCGGCCTGGCGCCGTTCGCGACATAGGGCGTTCCGACGCCGCCTCTTGTGCCGTTGGCGTTTTTTCCAAGCGAGCCAGACGAGGCGCTGACCTTCACGATTTCGGGCGCGGCTCTGGCGCCTCAGGGCGTTCAAGTGCTGGCGATGCTTTCGCACCCGCCGATGCCACTGCACCCGCCGCTTCGCCCGCTGCTGTCGCCGCCATCGCGAGTTCGGCGTCCGCTTCTCGCGTTCGAGGTCCTTGCGCGATACGAAATGCCTCGGGTTGCAGCACCGGCATTGCCCGCATTCTCGGCGTCGGGGAAACAGCAGATCGTCGGCCGCCCTGGGGCCGTACAACAGCCGCCGAACCGCCCCACGCCACGACGAGTCGCCGATCCACTGCCAGTGCTCGTTGCTCCGATCCAGCAAGCCGTGCTGCTCAAGCGCGCGAGCAAGCCGCGCCGGTGTCGACCGGTTGAAGTCGGCGTTCGGGGTCGTGCAGCCCGCCAACCCCGACGACTCCTGTCCCGGTACGGCGTAGAGCACCGGGGCGCCGAAGCCCGACTCCTCGGCCATCCGCTCGTCCGCGGCGCCGGGCATCCGCCGTGCCACCGCCCCGCTCATGCCGTCCGCCCTTCGAGCGCGCGCGCGATCGTCCGCTCGCCGTATGTGGCGGCCCCGCGGCGCTCGTCCCATTTCCTGCGCATCAGCCCGCTTCGCCGAAACAGCGCATCCATCCGTCTCGCATCGCCGTCGCTCCAGTAGGCGAGCTGGTTCGCCAGCGCGAGATCCGCCTCCGACGGCGACGCGTAGCCCGCCGTGTTGCCGCGCCAGAGCTCGGCGAACTTTGCCCCGTTTCGCGCGGCATGGGCACGGGCAAGAAGCGCGGCATCGTCGCGGTCGGGGGTCGCCCGGTGCGGGGCATGCGGCCCGCCGTCGCGAGGCGGGAAGAGTCGCGCATGCAGCGCCGCCAGCGCGGCCGTCCGCTTGGCGATGGTCTTGCCCGTGCCGCGAACGTGCGCACCCGTCACGGTGAAGTACCGGCCGCCGTCGTACATCTCGACGTCGCCCCGACGCCGGCCGCCCGCTGGCAACGTCCCATGCGCGAGTATGTGCAGCCCCGTCCCGGACGGCGATACCTCGGTGTACGAGTCGAGTTCCTGGACGATGGCGAACGCCCACGGCGCCATGCGGCCCGTCCGCGGGTCCCGGGCTTCGTCGAGGTCCACGCCCGCGAGTCCGTCGCCCAGCACGATGCCGACGCCGTCGGCCTGACCGGCCCGCAGGACCGCGACGGCCAGCGCGAACGGTGCCCACGTCGTCGGCTGGTCCACGGCCGCACGGCGTGCGGGGTCCCACGCCTGGTACGGCACCTTCGTGCGCCGGCAGCCCCGAAGCTCGTCGCGCCAGACGAGCGCGCGGGTGCTGTCCCGGATTTCGGCAGGAAGTCGTGCGACGTCGATCATGCGCCGGTCCCCGTCGCGGCGGTTGCCGCCGTGTTGCTCTGCAGCCTGCGCGCCCACGCGATATTTCTCGACTTGACCCAGCCCAGCACCGCCGGGCCCGGCGCCGCTGTCGGCGCGTCGTTCCAGGGCCAGGGCGGAAACGTGCCGAAGCGGTCGCGATACTTGTGCGCTGCCCAGCCGTTGCGGTAGCCGCGCTGTTCGGCGTGACCCCGTAATTCGGCGTACCAGACGGCGCGGTCTTGCACGTCCGGGGATTCCCCGCCACCGATCTCGACGAGCTCACCCGCGAGCGTGCGGACCATGCGGCCCGCGGGGCGCAGCTCGTAGCCGCACTCGGGGCACGTCGCCGCCCCGGTCCAGACGGCGTGACACTTCGGGCATTCCTTGGCGGCGCGTTCCGGCGTCGGCCGTCCCGGTGTCGGCTCGAGTGCCATCCGGCCGTCGAGCGTCCACCGCCGCTCGTCGGCGGCGAAGCCGTGGCGATGCACGCACCCGGCGTGGTCCAGCACGATGCAGTCCGTTTTGCCGGGCGCGATGCGCAAACCACGACCCAGCATCTGCAGGTACAGCATCAAGCTTCGCGTCGGCCGTGCCAGCACGACGCACGACAAGGCCGGAAGGTCGAAGCCGTAGGCGGCGAGAAAGCAATTCGTGAGCACCTGCGTCGCGCCGGTCGCGAACCGCGCAAACGTCGCCGCCCGCGCGGCCGTCGGCGTGCCGGCATCCACATGCTCGGCGGCGACCCCGTGACGGCGAAACGCCTCGGCCAGCGCGACGGCGTGTGCGATCGACGTTCCGAACACCACGCCTCGCCGGCCGGCCGCGTGCGCGAGCCAGGTCTCGACGACGTCGCCGAGCAGCGGCGCTTGGTTCATGACGAGCTCGAGGTCGGCCAAGTTGAAGTCACCCGCAGTGACCCGGACGCCGCCGAGATCCGGCGTCGGCCATGACCAGTAACGCACCGGCACGAGATACCCCGCCGCCGTCAGCGTCGCCGTCGTCGCGGGCTCGAGGATCGTGTCCCACAGCAGGCCGAGGGCGCGGCCGTCCTTCCTCGTCGGCGTCGCCGTCAAGCCGATGCGCCGCGCGGCCGGCCACAGGTCGAGCAGGCGTTGGCGCGTGAGCGTGACGGACAGGTGCGCCTCGTCGACGATCACGAGATCCGGCGGTGGCAGGGTGAGGCGCGAGCGGCGCAGGACGCGGGACACGATCGTGTCCACGGAGGCGACCTGCACCCGAGCGGCGAGCCCGGCGCGTTGGTCGGCCCCGGCGAGCAGGACCCCGTACTCAACGCCGACGTCGTCGAGTTTCCGCATCGCCTGCGCCACGAGCTCCCGGCGCGGGGCCAGAAAGAGCACCCGGCCGCCAGTGGCGACGCGACGGCGGATCAGCTCGGCGGCGATCACGGTCTTGCCCCCGCCCGTCGGCAGCGGCAGTAGCGGCGCCCGGTAGCCGGCAGCCCACGCGGCCTCGATCTGCGACACCGCGTCATGCTGGTAGTCCCGCAAGACCGGCGGCGTCGGCGGCAGCAGCGCGGGAGCCGGCGCCGTCATCGCGCCGCCCTCTTCGGATTCGGATTCGGAACCGGATTCGGATTCGGAGCCCCTCCCGCATTCCGTGGAGTCTCTTCTCTTTTTGTGGTGGTGGAGGTGGAGGCGATCCCCTTGCGATCGCCGGGCGATCCCTTTGCGATCGCTGAGCGATTCCCGGGCGACTCGCCGGGCGATCCCGGGGCGATCGCCAAGCGAGGGCGCAGCCAGCGCACCACGTTCCCTTGGCGGCCCGCGGCCTGCCGGCGTGCGCGAAGGTTGATGGCCTGCTGGCGGCGGCGCTCGAGGGCGGGGTTCTGGCGGCCACCGGGTACCAGCGGGAACATCCCCATCCGTTCCACTGTCGGCCACGCCCGGCGCCACTCGCTCGGGGTGTACGACACGATCCGCCGCAGGTCCGCGGGTGATGCTGGGAGCGTGCCCATCGCCCATTGCGCGTCGAGCAGTTCGCGATACAGGCCGCGCTCGAGAGCGGACCACCCGCGGGTCTCGTTCAGGAAGTCGCCGGGGAACCAGGAATACCAGGCGAGCGTGACGGCGCTTGCGCCGCCGTTGCATCGCGCGTCATCGTCGGATATCGTCGCCACGTCGGTTCCTCATGCGAAGCCCCGCAATGCCTGGCCGGCGGCGGGGCTTTCGCGTTTCTAGGGCCTAGCCCTTCGCAGTGGGATGCTCCGGCTCGAGCCCCGCGAGCTGACGGAGCCGTACGATGTCGTCCTCGGAGTAGACTCTTCGGGCCGCGTAGTCGCGCCGCGGTGACAGGATGCCGCGGCGGTCGAGCATCCGCAGTGTCGTGGCACAGAATCCGGCCCGCGCCGCCGCTTCGCGTACCGCTATGCGTCTTGCCATACTAACCCTTCTGGGTGGATGGGATGGGCGGTGCCACCCACCTCATCAGTCCCCTTCGCTGGACGCCACCACCACGTGTAAGTGCGGCTGGGCTACGGTGATGCGTCTTGCCATCGAGAACGGAGGGTAACGCACCTTGATTCGGCTTGCTGAAAGTGCGAAATCACAGAGACGGGCGGAGGCCGACAATGGGGAAGCGGACGTGGGGATCGAAGAAGGAGTACGCCGAGCAGGGGGCATCGGCCCGACGGCAAAGCCTAGTGGCGAACGGCTACGATTCGCCCACGGTTCGGCAGTGGCAGAACTACGACAGGCGCGGGTTCGCGGTCGTCACGGAGCCGGGCTCGAATGGGTGGTTAGGGTACTTCATGCTCGGCGACCCGGCCGGCGTGACGCGCGTCGAGAGCCTCAACGCGCAGAAGGTCGAGTTTCAGAACGAGCTTCAGCGGCGAGGAAATCAGACCCGCGGGGAAAAGATGCGTCGAGGCAAGGCCGCCCGGCAGCGCGTCCGCATGACCGACCCGAGCTCGGGATCATCGCCGAGCCCGATCGCGGCCGACTTGATCGCTACCCGCGGGCCAGAGATCGGCGTGCCGGCGCCGCTGACGTCGTGGAATCTGCGGAAGTAGGGAGCCGGTGGAGGTGACGACGTGATGCGAGCGCAGCCGCTGACGGATTTCGAGGTGTTGGTGGAGCAAGGGGCGGACTTTCGGTGCTTCATCTGTTCCAAAGACGAGCCACCGTGGCGTTGGCGGAGGCGCTATTCCAAGGACGAGCCGCCGCTCTTCCGCGCGCGGCTGCAGGAGTGGCCCTCGCGTCCGTATCCGTTCGCGGAGCGCGAGCGCTACGCCATCCGCCGCCGCTTGATTTGTCGGGACTGCTTCGACGCCTTCGTCTACATCGAGGAACCGATGGTGCGGCGGCGGCGCGGGTGTTTGGAGTACGCGTGGGCCGAGTTGGAGGGTCGGACGTGGGGACTGCGCCATCCTTCGGGGGACCGCGGGACCGGCCGCTAAGGCATGGCAACGTGGATCGAGACGACGGCGTAGTGTTACTGCGGCAACGACTACTTCTTCTCTAGGCGCACCACCAGTGACATGTCGAAAGTGCCGCCAGGGAGGGAATTCCAAGCCGAGAGAGTTACCGTAATTGGGACGCCGATAAGTGCGGCGTTGGCGGGATCGTCCATATCGAGCCACGCCGCAACCGCACAGGGTGTTGATGGACAGACATAGTCAACTGGAAAACCACCGACGGGTCGCATAGGAAGACCATTTGCGGTGACGTAGACGTAGGGGCCCCCCAAACCGGTGCTTTCGGTCGTCATCGTCTCTGCGTAGAGAATCCGCTTGCGCCTGCCTGCTCGCAGGGTGGCGCTTATCGCGGGGCCGGGATAGGGCGCGGCTGGCGCGGATGCGATGGACACAACCCGCGCGTTTCTCGGAAGAATCGGGCAGCCGCCCCCACAGGAATCTGCAACGACCTGCGCGAACACGCTCGCGGGCGCCGCTAGCAAAGCAACCACGAGAACAGGGGTCCGAACGTTGTGCACCATTGTCAACACTCCTCGTCGCGTCAGTCACTTGTTCCCGCACCCACTCGCCCGCGCCGCACGAAGTAGCGCCTTCCGCTCGGCCGTCGTCAGCTTCCCGGCAATGACCAGCTCCAACGTGGTCCCGCGCACGCACGCCATGTATTCGCGGCGGGTACTCCACGATGCTCGCCCGAGCGGCGCGGTGCAGGGACACGTCTGCTCGAGACTGCAGCCAAGCGCCGTCACGGGCACGCCGGCCGCCGTTGCGCGGCAGTAGATCGGCTCACCGACATCGAGCACGCTGTCGCCATCGGCGTCGCCGGGTAGCGTTGTGGTTGTCGTGCTGCTCGTCGTCGTGGTCGTCGTCGTAGTGGTCGTGGTCACCGGCTCGATGCTCAGCGTGAACTGGCCGGAGTTGTCGAAGCAACCGCAGTCATAGATGCCGAAGTGCAGCGGTTCGGCGCTTGCGTTCCCGAGATCCAGCGCCACCGTGTACACGTGCGATGCGTCGAAGGGCGGGTACAGCGCCACGAGAATATCCGTCACGCGGTGACTGGTGGGCAGGCACTCGAGCCCGCACAGGCAGGTGCCCTCGGTCACGCGGTTGTAGCGGAGCCATTCCGTCGCCTGACCGACCTGCGTGGAGGGATCGCCGACGGCGAGGTGGTAGAAGGCATCGTTGGTCGGATTTCCTGGCGTGTTGACCATCGTGCCGCTCACGGTGATGGTCACGAGGCCGCTGTAGGATGCGGTGGTCGCGACCGGCGTGAAGCCGCACGGCAGGACCGTGATGGTTTCAGCGTGGGCGGTGGCCGGGAGCATCGCGCAGAAGACCAGAGCTGGACCGAGCGCCCGCAGCGTGGACCGCGCCATCGGGGACACCTCCCAGTGTCCGCGTAAAGCACAATTCGCGGCCGCGCGTCTAGGATTGGGCTCTGGAATACGACTCGCGATCTACGTGTATCTACGTAGCGCACTGCGTCAATGGGCAGCCTGGGGGTGAGGGCCCGTCGGGGTGGACCTCGCTCAACCAGCCCACGCCCCGTGCCGGCCCGACGACACCGTTGAACCAGTCGACCTCGGCCCGATCACCGCCGCATTTTTGTTGACCCCGCCTTTGTCGGTCCCGTATAAGGCCCCGAAGGGCGTTCCGCGGAAGTGGGTAGGAGCGTGAACGTCGGATAAGGAAAAGTCTGTCCACTCTCGGCCGGGAGACAACGCCCCGAGCGAAGGGAGGGCTTGCAACCATGATCCGCGGGCGCATCGCACTGGTAACGATTCTGCTCCTCGCGACCGCTGCTCCGGCAGCGGCGATCAGCCCAGGAAGGGCGTGCAAGACGGCATGTCGCGCTGCGATCGTCCTATGCTTTGACAATTGCGGGGCCCAGCAGGTGCGAGGATGCAAGCGCGTCGTACAGCGCCACTTCCTGCGGGCGGCCGTTTACACCTCCGAAGGGAGTCTATGGGGAATCGGGCAACCCCGGGCCATCAGACCCCGGCTGAGTTTGCTGCTACGTAGTACGTGAACCACGGGCGAGGCGCAGTGCGCCCGAATGGCAAGGACCAGGGAGTTACACCGGCATCTCCGACCGATCGAGCCGCCGCTGTTTGGGGAACGCAGAGTCGCGGCATTCCCCCAACTCAACGTCACATTCGCAATACGTCACATTCGCACTCGTAAATACGTATTGGTACGTAGCACATCGCATCATGCGAGGCTCTCCCCCGCGACGGAGCCGTTCCCGCTGTATCGTCGAGTTGGCTCCAATGGTTGGACCTCAAGCCGGGCCGGTGACGAATGTCCTTGCTCCCTTGGGCGTCCGTGTGAGAGGATGGCGCAGCTTCGCGATTCGCGCGCGTTCGGCTCCCACGCACGCATCGCCTGCTGACGCATCCCGCGCCGCAGATTTCTCGCGAGCCGGAACCTGGCGTGGTGTTACCCATGAAAGTCCTTCCCCTCGTTGCGGTTTTCTGGGTCGTCTCCCTCGCCACCCTGCTCCCCGTAGCGAGAGCCGGCGACTACATCGTCGTGCTCAAAGACAGCGTCGGCCCGGGTGCCGCGAGAGACGCCGGCTCCGTCGCCACTGCACGCCGCGCGGCGAAAGCCGCCGCGCAACGCCACCGCGCCGCGCCCTCCTTCGTCTACGCACATGCCCTGCGGGGATATGCCGCGACGCTGAGCGATGCGGCCCTCGCCCGTGCCCAGACGGATCCGGACGTGGCGTTCGTCGCGGTCGACCGCGAGTTCTCAATACATGAGCCGGTCAACACAGGGGAATCCTCCGCCAACGCCGCCTCCCTCGACACGTCGGCCGCGGCGGGCGACGGTTGCTCGTGCCCGGCCTACGTTCCTTCCCAGCTGAGGCCCTTCGGAATGCAACGAATCGGGACTCTCCTGAGCCCGACGGCCAAGGTCGACCGGGTGGATGAGCGCATCGATGCAGACATCGCGATTCTCGACACGGGGATCAAGGCGACGCATCCCGATCTGAACGTCGTCGGCGGCGTGGACTGCACTTCGAAGAAAGGCGATTTCAACGACGACGACCGCAAGCACAGCCATGGCACGCATGTCGCCGGCACGGCAGCGGCGATTGACAACGAGTTCGGAGTCGTCGGGGTGGCACCCGGTGCACGGCTGTGGGCCGTCAAAGTCCTGAAGCAGAACGGCACGGGGACGGAGTCATCGATCCTATGCGGGATCGAGTGGGTCACGGCGCACAGCGAGGTCATCGACGTGGCGAATATGAGCCTTGGCGGACCCGGTTCTGACGACGGAGCCTGTGGCACCGTGAACAAGGATCCGGTGCATATCGCGATCTGTGACTCCGTCGCCTCCGGTGTCACCTACGTGGTGTCGGCGGGAAATGCCTCGAAGGATGCCGCGGGCCTGGTACCTGCCAGCTACGACGAGGTCATCACCGTCTCGGCGTTGGCTGATTGCGACGGGCGCTCAGGCGGTCTCGACAACTGCGGGCGTCTCCGCGATGGTGGCTGCCTCGATTTTGGTTGTCTTCCGCAGACGACGGATGACTCGTTCGCTTGCTTCTCGAATTTCGGCGCCGACATCGACATCGCCGCACCGGGTGTGTGCATTGGTTCGACGTGGATCTCGTCGCGGAAGTGCCAGAGTGACGATCCAGCGACGGCGTGCTACGGCTCCCTAGCTGGTACGAGCATGGCGTCCCCCCATGTCGCCGGTGCCGCCGCGCTCTACAAGGCGACGCATCCATCCGCCTCACCGGCCGACGTCAAGGCGGCCCTGATCGACAACTGGGAGGCCGGTCCGATTCCCGACGACCCGGACACCTTCCCCGAAGGCGTAGTGAACGTCAGTACCTTCTGAAGCCAAACCGCGCCGGCTTCTTCGCCGCCGTGCCGCTAGCGCGTAGTCCCCATTAGGGCCAATGCCTGACGCCGGTCTGCATGTTGCTTGGGCTCATAGAGTATCCGTGTCCGTACGAATAACACCACGGAGACTTCGGAACCCGTGCATCAGGGCATGTCGGCAAGTTCCAGCCTGCGGCCGAGGTCGAGCACGCTGAACGTGTAGGTGCGGGCGTTGGGAGCGAACTGAGGCAGGCGTACGCCAGGCCGCCCGCCGACCAGGAGTAGCGCGCCAGCGGTAGCATTCGCCAGATCGTCATGCGCACCCGGGCCGTGGTCGATTGAATCCCGGCCGCTTCGCCCGGTTCGCCGCTCGAGCCCGAGCAGTTGCGCCCGCAACCTGGGCACGTCGAGCAACTCGACACGCTGCGCGTTCAGGGCCGGGAGCAGCTCGCGGTAGAGATCGCTCTTCGTCTCCTCGGCCGCTTGGTAGACGATGCCGTGCGTGCGGAAGCGCTCGGGCGGCCAGTCGCCACCGTAGCGGTCGCCGCTGTTGGCGGACTTGAGAAACCGCGCAAATTTGGACCGGCAAAGGATCACGCTTTCCGCTTCGCGCGGCGCGTCGCCTGCGTCTGCTCAGCTTCACGGCGCCGAAAGCTGTCGCCTTCAATG
>Ga0187892_10010841_pt1 | contig 11395 bp, 9 predicted proteins | sample MA1701073metaG_FD_139345 | JGI IMG/M metagenome (GOLD analysis project Ga0187892, IMG submission 139345) | Bio-ooze microbial communities from a basaltic lava cave in the Kipuka Kanohina Cave System on the Island of Hawaii, USA - MA170107-3 metaG ... | reverse complement strand
CGGCGGCGGCCTGCTCGAAGGAGAGCGAGTCCGGGATCGGGATCGCGCAGTGCGCGGGCACCGCCAGGATCTGGCAGTACGTGCCGTCGCCGTGCTCGCCCCAGATGGAGTACTTGAGGCACATGCTCATGTTGCCCGCGGAGCAGAAGTCGCAGGTCCCGCAGCTCGTGCCGGGATTCAGGAGCACGCGTTGGCCGGTTTCGCGGATCACGCCCGCCGCGTCCGCGCCTGGGATGCGCGGGAGCTGGATCTTGATGCCGGGCAGCCCCTTGCGGATCCAGATGTCGAGGTGGTTGATGCCGGCCGCCTTGACCTCGAGAAGGACCTGGCCGGGTCCGGGTCTGGGATCGGGGACATCCTCGTACTTGAGGACTTCGGGGCCGCCGTGATTGTGGAAGCGGATGGCTTTCATAGTAAGCCATTAGCCATGAGTGACCGCACGAACGGCTCATGGCTAACGGCTAACGGCTTTCCTGCATCTCAATCGTCTCTGTTGACTTTGGGCTTCGGCCTCGCCTTGAACTTTTCGTGAAGGCGCGTGTGCTTCGTCTCGAGCGGCTGCGCCACCCCGTCGATGAAGAGCCACACGATGTCGGTGACGAGCTCCAGCGGGTCGCCCGTCGTCACGATCAGGTTCGCCGCCTTGCCCGGCTCGAGCGAGCCGAAGCGGTCGGCGACCCCGAGGATCTGCGCCGGATAGAGCGTGACCGCCTTGAGCGCCTCGTCGCGCGGCAGCCCGTACGACGCCGCGAGCGCCGCCTCGTACGGCAGGTTGCGCGCGTTCGTCGCGTCGAAGCTCGCGATGCAGAACGGCACGCCCTCGACCTGGAGGCGGTGCGCGTTCGTGTAGGCCGCGTGGTACGGGTCGTGGCGCTTCATCGGCAGGCTCGCGACCGGCCCCACGATCACCGGCACCTTCTTCGCCGCCAGGAGCGACGCGCACTTCCACGCCTCGCGCCCGCCGGAGATCACCGGCTTGAGCCCGAACTCCTCGGCCGTCTTGATCGCCCACTTGATCTCGAGCACGTCGTCCGCCTGGAAGACGACCGGGCGCTCGCCGCGCATGTACGGCAGCATCGCCTCGAGCTTGAGGTCGCGCTCGACGCGCATCTTCGCGTCGACGCCCTTCTGGAAGCGCTTCGCCGCCGCGAGGAAGTCCTTGAGGTCCTTCGAGAGCGTCGGTTCCTTGTAGTCGGGCGGCGGGTCGTCCGGCTTGCGCTGCGAGGGGACGTTGATGTGCAGCGCGAACGGCGACTGAACCGTCATCTCCGACGGCACCCAGCCGGAGAGCCGCGTGAAGACGCTCTGGCCGCAGACGAGCCCTCCGTTCGGCGCGGAGACGACGGTCGTGGTGCCGGCCGCCCGCGTCACCGGGACGATCTCGCTGTGCGGGTTGAGCGCGGTCGCGGCGAGGAGGTCGGGCTGCAGGCCGCCGATCTCCGCCTCGTCGCGCGTCCCGGCGACCGATCCGATCTCCGTGATGCCGACGGTGGTCGCAGCGTCGATGAGGCCCGGATAGACGTGGAGCCCGGCCGCGTCGATCTTGTGCGCGCCCTCGGGGATCTTGACGTCCGCTCCGACCGCCTCGATGCGCCCGTCGCGGATGACGACGGTCGCGTTGCGGATCGATTCGCTGGTGACCGGATGCACCGTGGCGTTGCGGATGGCGATCGTGCCGTCGCGCGGGAGCGGGCCCGGCGCGCGCCGCGGGCGCGTCTCGGTCGCGAAGCCCGTGACGGCGCGGCTCTGCAGCGGCCGCTCCTCGAAGCAGACCTCGCCGTCGATGAGCGTCATCACGTTGCGCGAGTAGGTCGAGAGCGGATGGCCGGAGAAGATCGCCAGGTCCGCGTCCTTGCCGACCTCGATCGAGCCGGCGCGCTTGTCGATGCCGAGCTGGATCGCGGGGTTGAGCGTGATCATCTTGAGCGCCTCGAGCTCCGGCACGCCGCCGTACTTCACCGCCTTGGCGGCATCCTGGTAGAGGTGCCGGATCAGCTCGTCGCTGTCGGAGTGGAGCGACACGCACACGCCCGCGTCGAGCATGATCGCGGGATTGTAGGGCGTCGCGTCCCACGCCTCGATCTTGAACGCCCACCAGTCGATGAAGCCGGACGCGCCCGTCCCGGCGGCCGCGATCTCGTGCGCGACCCGGTAGCCCTCGAGGACGTGCTGGAGCGTCGCGATGCGGAAGCCGAAGTCCTTCGCGACCTGGAGGATCATCAGCATCTCGTCGGCGCGGTAGCAGTGGCAGTGGACGAGGATCTCCCCCTTGAGGATGCCGACGAGCGCGTCGAGCCGCTGGTCGCGGCGGGGGGGCGTGCCGAGCTTCGACTTCTCCCACTCGTCCCACGCGCGGCGGTACTCCTGCGCCTCGGTGAAGGCGCGGCGGAACGTCGCCTCGACGCCCATGCGGGTGTTGGGAAAGCGCTTGCCGCGGCGCTCCTGCCAGTTCGACTGCTTGGGGTTTTCGCCGAGCGCGAACTTCACGCCGCGCGGGGCGCCCTGGAAGAAGAACTCCTCCGCGTACTTCTTCCCCCATCGCAGCTTGATGGTCGCGTTCTGGCCGCCGATCGCGTTGGCGCTGCCGTGGAGGATGTTCGCCGCGGTGACGCCGCCCGCGAGCGCGCGATAGATCGCGACGTCGTCGGGCTGGATGATGTCGCGGATGCGGACCTCCGGCGTGACGGACTGCGACGCTTCGTTGAGGCCGCCTTCGTTGGCGATGTGGGAGTGTGAGTCGATGATGCCGGGGATGACGAAGCGGTTCGTCGCGTCGATCTCCGCGATGCCGGCGGGCGCGGCGATGTTGCGTCCGACGGCCGCGATCTTTCCGCCGCGGACGAGGACGCTGCCCATCTCGATCGTGCCGGACGGGCCGAGGGTGATGACGGTCGCGTTCCGGATCAGGACATCGCCGCCGGTCTTTGTCTTGGGCCTGCGGTCGGCGTCGGTCTCGATGTCCGCATCTTTGACGTCCTGCAGGAGCAGGAGCAGCAGCAGCGCGCATCGCATGTCAGTCGGGCCTCGCGGCGGACCACTCGGCGTCCGCGCCTTCGGCGGTCTTGAACGTGCCTTCGAGCTTGTTGTTCTTGAGCCCGCCCTCGAGCGTCAGGCCGGCGACGGTCATCTCGACGCGCTTGCCCGAGACGCGACCCGTCACTTCGCTCTCGCCCTTCGGGCCCCGGAACGTGCCGGTCACGTCGGCGCCCGACTGCTTGAGCTCCATCGTGCCGGAGAGGTCCTTCGCGGTGAGCCTCCAGATGCCGGCGACGTCGATCTCGGGCGGCCCCTTCTTCTTCTCGACTTCGAACTTCACGCCGTCGGCGAAGACGAGCTTGACCTTCGCCTTCTTGTCGCCGAGCGGGGCGGTGAGGACGGTGAGGTTGGCGGCGCGGCCGACGGCGAGGCGGCCGAGCTGGGCGTCGACGCCGAAGAGCGCGGCGGGCGCGGCGGTGAGGGCGCTCAGGGCGGTCGCGACCGGCAGCTTGCGCTGGACCAGCTTCTCGATCTTCTCGAGCACGTCGGCGGGCTGGAGGCCCTGCGACGAGAAGCAGAACGGCACGCCGGCTTCGTGGAGCGCGAGGGCGCACCGCACGCGCTCCTCCCAGCGGGCCTTCTCGTGCTCCTTCTGTTTCGGGGGCTTGTCCTCCTGGATCTCGTCGGCGTCCTTTTTCCTGTCCTCCGGCTCCTTCGGCCATTTGAGCGAGAGGACGACCGAGGCGCCGCGCGCCTTGAGGCGGTCGGTCACTTGGAACGCCTCGGCGCCGCCGACGATGACGACGGGGAAGCCGTGCTCCTCGCCGAAGGCCAGGGCGCGGGCGATCTCGGTGTCGGAGTTCGCCTCCCAGAAGACGGTCGGCTTGCGTTCGAGGAGGTCGGCCAGGGCTTCGAGCGACGGGTCGACGGGCGGGCGGCGGCCTTCGGGCTTCTTCGCGTAGCGGTCGTGGAGGTCGCGGTAGAGGCGCGCGTCGGCGAGCGTCTGGCGCATATGGGCGAGGACGCCCATGATCGTCGTCGGATAGCCCTCGCCGGTGGAGCGGAAGGCGGCATACGCTCCGGTGCGGGCGCGGAGGAGGACGCTGCGCCGCGCTCCGCCCGAGAGGGTGAGGAAGGCGCCGTGGCCGGCCCAGTACTCGTCGCTCACTGCGACGGCCGCCGCGGTGAAGCCGCCGGCGTGCCACTTCTTGAGGTCGGCCTCGGAGACGGCGGCGAGGTCGGCGGCGTTGAGCTGGGGCCGGACGCCCTTGCGGTTGGCGGCCTCCATGCCGCCGAGCGCGGACCGGGTGAAGTCGAACGCCTCGGCCTCGTCGATGCGGCGCTGCTCGTCGGTGCGCTTGGTGGGGGGCAGTCCGATGCCGGTGTGGCCGTCGATGAAGCCCGCGTAGACGGTGAGGCCGGTGCCGTCGATGACTTCCGCGTCGGCCGGCGCGGGGACGTCGGCGCCGACGGCGGCGATGAGGCCGTCGCGCAGGACGAGGGTGCCCTTCTCGATCGTGGTGTTCGGGTCGACGACGATGCGGGCGCCCGTGATGGCGGTGGGCGTCGGCCGGCCCTGCTGCGGCGGGCAGAGCAGGACGGCCGCAAGAAGGAAGCGCATGGAACCCTCCCGGACGGGGAGCGCGTCGGAGCAAGGTCGACGCGCTCGTTCTCCGTTCGATCGTTCGACGTTCCACCGCTCGAACGGTCCAACGGCGAACGGTGAACGGTGGAACGGACTAGCGGAGAGTGTACTTGCCGTCGCGGGTCTTGGTGAACTCTTTGTTGACGTGAAGGGCCTGCTGGCAGGCGCGCACGAACACGACGATGTTCGAGCGGGTCTTGTAGCCGGCCTTGAGGGCGAGATCGGCGAGCTCGCGGGCGGTGGCGCTGCTGCCGCGGATCTTCTTGAGGGCGCCGGCGAGGTAGCTGCGGAGGCTGCCCGTGCGGGCCTTCGTCGCGCGGCGCTTCGGGGTCCCGTTGCGGCTGCGGCGGCGGATGGCGCGGGCGATGCGCCGGTCGAGCCCGGCGAGGGCGCGCTTGGCGTCTCCGAGCTTGCCGGCGAAGAGCTCGACGCGCCGCTCGACGGCCGCGCGCGCGGAATGGAGTTTCTTTGCGACGAGGAGGCGCTTGAGGTCGAAGGTGGAGAACTTGGAGAGCAGCGTCGTGATGTTCATAGGCGGAGAGTATAGGATCAGCGTTCTTGCGCGGCAAGGCCCGGAGCATGTACAGTTCCCGGGCGAAATCCGGCGGCGGACGCGGTAGAGGAGATCGAAGGAGGGCAGCCTCATGTGGACGACGCTCGCGTGCCTGGCGGTCTGCGCGCTGCAGCCGGGGGTGGCCGACAACACGGCGGCCATGAGGAAAGTCGAGTGGCTGGTCGGAGAGTGGGCGGGGGCCGGCGAGCTGTCGGACATGGGGAAGTACGGCTACGACATCGGCTTCGAGTGGGCGCTGGGGAGGAACTTCCTCAAGGTGACGCAGACGGTGAAAACGGCCGAGGCCACGCTCTGGCACTCGACGGGTTTCTTCGGGTGGGACGCGAAGAAGAAGCAGTTCGTGTGGTTCCAGTTCGGCTTCGACGGGACGGTCGGTTGGACGCGCACGAAGGACGCCGGCGAGGAGGCGCTCGTCGTCATGGAAGGCCGCCTGAGCGGCGGCGGGCCGTTTTCGAACTTCCGCACGACGTTCAAGAAGACCGGCAAGGACGCGATGAACAACCGGCTCGAGTTCCTGGGAGGGAAGGAGCCGCAGCTCTTCACGGCGACCGACTTCACGCGCCAGGCGAAGGCGGCCGCGCACAAGGCACCGGCGGACGACGCGGGGCACATGAAGAAGGCGGAATGGGTCCTCGGCTCGTGGGTCGCGACCTGGGAGGAGGGGAGCGAGTTCGACGACGAGTACCGCTTCGAGAAGGTGCAGAACGGCAACTTCATCCGGTCGGAGTACACGCTGCGCAAGAGGGGCAAGGTGGTGTGGCAGGACGCGGGAATGATCGGCTACGATGCCGAGCGGAAGAAGTACGTGGTCCTCAACTTCGGAATGGACGGCACGATCGGCTGGACCGAGGGGGACGATCCCGCCGACGGCGACTGCTTCGTGCAGGAGGGGGAGACGGTCGGCCCGAACGAGAGCCTGAAGTTCCGCGCGACGTTCAGGAAGGTTGACGCGGACACGATGAGCGCGAAGATGGAGAAGAAGGAGGGCGAGCGCTGGGTCCCGATGGAGCTGGAGCGGATCCGCAAACGGAAGAAGCCATAAGCCGTCAGCCATCAGCCATTAGTGAGGAGATGCACATGCACAAGCTTGCGATCGCCGGATTCATCGTGGCGTTCTTTGCCGCGCCGCAGGATCCCCCGCAGATGCCCAAGCCGGTGAAGGAGCACGAGTGGCTCCAGCAGTTCCTCGGCGAGTGGGAGTCGGAGGGGGAGATCACGGAGCCGGGCGCGGAGCCGATGAAGGTGAAGGGGACGGAGACGGCGCGCGCGATCGGCGGCTTCTGGGTGATGGGGGAGATCAAGAGCGAGATGATGGGGCAGCCGTTCACCGGCATCATCACGGTGGGCTACGACCCGGAGAAGAAGAAGTACGTCGGGACGTGGATCGACTCGATGACGAGCCTCCTGTGGAAGTACGAGGGGAGCGTCGACAAGGACGGCAAGACGCTGACGCTCGAGAGCATCGGTCCCAACATGAAGGAGCCGGGGAAGACGGCGAAGTACCGCGACGCGACCGAGTTCAGGTCGAAGGACCACCGGGTCTTCACGTCCTCGGTGGAGATGGACGGGAAGTGGGTGACGTTCATGACGATCAACTACCGGAGGAAGGGCCGTTAGCCATTAGCCGTCAGCCGTTAGTGCGGAGGGGATGCACCTCTCCTACTTCACCGTCGCCGTGACCTCCACCGTCATCGGCCCCGAGCCCTCGATCTGGGCCTGCTCGCCGCCGCCCTTGATCCCGATCTTGCCTTTGGCCTTCAGGCCGAGCGTGTAGCCGCGCTCGATCCACACCGTCATCTCGCCCTCGAGGCTGACCTCGAGGTCCAAGTCGTTGTCCGTCTTGCCCTTCATGTCGATCTTCACCGAGATCACGGCGCACTTGCGCCCGCCGATCTCCTTCACCTCGGAGAGCTTCAGCTTGACGGTGCCTTCCTTGATGTCGTCGTCGTTCACGAACTTCTTGAGGTCGTCCCCCTTCACCTCCCACGAGTCGCCGACCGCGACCGCCTCCTTGGGGAAGAGGAAGGAGTTCGTGTCCTCGAGCCGCAGTTTCCTGCTCACCTTCTCCGGCAGCTCGTCCGCTCCTTCCCCCTCGATCACCCGCTTGCCGTCCTTCTCGGAGAGCGTGACCTTCTTCCCGTGCAGCGGGTTCTCGGTCTTCTCGAAGTCCTCGTTCGGCGGCTGCTTCTTCTCCTCGACGTCCTCCTCGCAGTCGATGACGACCTTCTTGACCTTGCCGCCCTCGACCTCGACGAACTCGTACGTCTTCTTCTCCGAGCCGCGCTGCTCCATGGTCATTTCCTGGTCCATCGCCTTGATGTCGATGGTTATGGCGGTCTTCTCGACGACGGTGAGCTTGTCCCCCTGCCTGGGGTTGAACTTCAGCGTGATCTTTTCGGGCTGGCCGAGGACCAGCGCGGCGGCGAGGACGGCGAGCAGTCTCATGGCGTCTCCTTACGATTCGTGCTTCTTCTTGAGCCGCGCGATCTCTTCCATGATCGCGTCGATCTCCGAGTCGACGATGTAGAAGTGCGGCGACATGCGGATGCCGCAGCGCGGACGATAGTCGATGAGGAAGCGGCGCTTCAGAAGCTCGTGGTGCGCCTCCTCGGCGCCCGGGAAGTCGACGCACACCATGCCGCCGCGCTGCCGCGGGTCGCGGGGCGAGTGGACCGTCAGGCCGAGCTCGTCCGCCATCTCGATGATCTTCGTCGTCTGCCGCACCGACTTGGCGCGGATGCGCTCGACGCCGAGCCCGAGCGCGTACTTGCGGCCCGCGCCCGACGAGTAGATCGCCGGAATCGACGGCGTGCCCCCGACGAAGCGCATCACGTCGGGCCGGTAGTCGATGCGGTCGAACACGAAGCCGAACGGCTGCGCGTGGCTGAACCACCCGCACAGGTACGGCTCCATCTTCGGGATAAAATCCTTGCGCACGTAGCAGTAGCCCGCGCCCGGCCCGCCGCAGAGCCACTTGACCGAGCCGCCGGTCAGGAAGTCGCAATCCATGTCGACCACGTCGACCGGCACGGTGCCGACCGCCTGGTACGCGTCGATGATCGCGACCGCGCCCTTCTCGTGCGCCGCTTTGCAGATCGCCTTCGCGTCCTGGATGAAGCCGCTGCGGAAGAGCACGAGCTCGATGACGACCGCCGCCGTCCGATCGTCGATCGCCTTGATGAACTTCCCGGTGTCGATCGAGATCCCGTCGTCGCTCTTCACGATCTCGACCTTCGCGCCGAGCCGCTCCTGCTCCTTCCAGACGTAGTGGACGGACGGGAAGTTCATGTCGGTGTAGACGACTTTGTTGCGCTCCGGCGGGTACTTGAGGCACGAGGCGATGATGCCCATCCACGTCGAGACGTTCTGGTGCATCGCCACGGTGCCGGGAGGCGCGCCGATGATGCGTCCGATCTCGTCGCCCGCCTGCGTGACCATCGGGAGCCAGTCCCACCAGGCCTCGATCGACTTCTCGACCCACATGTCGGCGAACTGGTGGAGGCGGTCGAAGGCGCCCTGCGGCATCGCGCCGAGGGAGTGGCTGATGAAGTGCGTGGACTTCGCGAGCGTCGGGAAGTCCTTGCGCAGGCGGCGGAACTCCGTCTCGGGGTCGGTCCGCCGGGCGGTCGTGACCCCGGCCCGGGCGACCCTTCGACTGGACTCCCGCTCCGGGTGAGCCTGTTTCGGGGGGCTCACATGTCTGTTCGTGCGGCCCATAGCACCGGAAAGAAACGCTTGTCCAGGGTGGAACGCAGGTACTCGACGCCGTGACTGCCCATCACGCCCGCCTGGCCGAGGCTGTACGACGCGATCTTCTCGCCCGTTCCCGCCTTGGCGCCGATCATGCGCTCGGCCATCTTGACGTGGCGCTGGCGGTAGAGCGCGAACTCCTCGTCGAACTCGATCATCGCCTCGCAGAGCGCGCGCAGCTCGTACTGCTTCTCGTCGCGGTAGATCGCGACGACGGCCGCGCTCTGGGCCTGCTCGGTGCCGGCGGGGAAGCCGCGCCCCGTGAGGTGCGCCGCGAAAACGTCCCAGAGCGTCGGCGTGCCCAGGCGCGCGCGCAGCCGCTGGGCGACCTTGGGCTCGCGGTCGAACATGCGCAGGTAGCGTTCGTCGCGCACGCCGCACGCGAACTCGAGCTCGCGGAACTGCGACGACTGGAAGCCGCTCGCCGGCTTGAGGAGGTCGCGGAACTCGAGGAAGTGGGAGGGCACCATCGTCTCGATCACTTCGAGCGCCGGGGAAAAGCAGCGGACGATCGCGCTCAGACGGCCGAAGAGGCGCTCCGCTTCGAGCGTGTGGCCTTCGGCGAGGTGGATGAGGATCGCGTCGACCTCGTGGAGCATCTGCTTGAACCAGAGCTCGAACGTCTGGTGGACGATGATGAACTGAAGCTCGTCGTGCGAGGGCGGCTGGGACTGCGTCCTCTGGAGCGACAGCAGATCGTCGAGCCCGAGGTAGCCGCCGTACGTGAGGTCGGTGGGGACGGCCATGAGGCGGAATGATAACATAATGAGCCGTCAGCCATCAGCCATTAGCCATTAGTGCATGATCGACATCCCGCAGCAGTTCAACATGGCGACCTACTTCCTTGACGACCGCGTCAAGGAGGGGAAGGGGGAGAAGGTCGCGATCCGGTACCGCGACCGCTCGTACACGTACCGCGACGTGGTGCGCGAGTCGAACAGGGTCGGCAACGTGCTGCGCGACCTCGGCGTCGGCGTCGAGGACCGCGTCTACCTCTGCCTGCCCGACATCCCGGAGTTCGCGTTCTCGCTGTTCGGCATCCTCAAGGTCGGCGCGGTGCTCACGATGGGCAACCCGCGCCTGCCGCGCGAGGATTACGAGTACTACCTCGACTACACGCGCGCGAAGGTCGCGATCGTGCACGCGTCGTGCGCGGAGCACTTCCGCGCGATCAAGTCGAAGCACCTGCGCGCGCTCATCGTCGTCGGCCACGATTACGAGAGGCTCGTCGAAAAGGCGGGCGACACGTGCGTGATCGCCGACACGACGCGCGACGACGTCGCGTGCTGGCTCTTCAGCGGCGGGACGACGGGTCGTTCGAAAGGCGTCGTGCACTGCCATCACGACTTCCCGTACAACACGGAGCACTACGCGAAGCAGGTGGTTCAGTACCGCGAGAGCGACGTGACGCTGTCGGTGCCGCGGCTCTACTTCGGGTACGCGACGGGGACGAACCTCTGGTTCCCGTTCGCCGTCGGCGCGACGACGGCGCTCTTCGACGAGCAGCCGACGCCCGAGACGCTCTTCGAGATGATCCGGAAGTTCCGGCCGACGGTGCTGACGAACGTGCCGACGACGATCGGCAAGATGGTGAATCACCCGGACGCCGCGAAGCAGGACCTGTCGTGCCTGCGCGTAGTGCTGTCGGCGGGCGAGTATCTGCCGCCCGAGCTCTATCAGCGGTGGAAGCAGACGTTCAGGGCGGAGATCCTGGACGGGATCGGCTCCGCGGAGATGTTCCACATCTACATCTCGAACCGGATCGGCGACGTGAAGCAGGGCTCGCTGGGGAAGATCGTGCCGGGGTACGAGGCGAAGGTCGTGAACCCGGAGACGGGCGCGGAATGTCCGGTCGGCGAGGTGGGGCGGCTGCACATCAAGGGGGACAGCGCGGGGCTGATGTACTTCAACCAGCACGAGAAGTCGAAGGAGACGTTCGCGGGGGACTGGTGCTTCACGGCGGACCTCTTCCATGTCGACGCGGAGGGGTACTATTGGTACGAGGGGCGGGTGGACGACCTCCTCAAAGTCGGCGGGATCTTCGTGTCGCCGATCGAGGTGGAGAACTGCCTGTTGAAGCACGCGGCGGTGGCGGAGGCGGCGGTGGTGGGGTGGAAGGACGAGGCGGGGCTCGAGAAGCCGAAGGCGTACGTTGTGCTGAAGGCGGGGGCGCGGGCGACGGTGGAGGAGCTGCAGGCGCATGTGAAGGAGCGGCTGGCGCCGTACAAGTTCCCGCGGGTGGTGGAGTTCATCGACGCGCTGCCGAAGACGGATCGGGGGAAGATCGACCGGAAGAAGCTGAAACCCTGAGCTCCGATCCCCGATGCGACCGCGGTCTCGCCACGGCGCATGAAAACGCAGGCGAAGCCCTGACACCACCGAGTTCCGGAAGAACACCACGGAGGACACGGGGGACACGGAGTGTGAGCAACTCCTCTCCGTGCTCTCCG
>Ga0187892_10010840_pt1 | contig 11396 bp, 4 predicted proteins | sample MA1701073metaG_FD_139345 | JGI IMG/M metagenome (GOLD analysis project Ga0187892, IMG submission 139345) | Bio-ooze microbial communities from a basaltic lava cave in the Kipuka Kanohina Cave System on the Island of Hawaii, USA - MA170107-3 metaG ... | reverse complement strand
CTTCCACCGCAACCTCGTTTCGGGCGGAGTCTTCCTGTACCCGGGGGAACGCGCCAAACCCCAGGGCAAACTGCGGCTGTGCTATGAAGCGAGCCCGCTCGCCTTCGTGGTCGAGCATGCCGGCGGCGCGGCGACCAACGGCATCGATCGCATCCTCGACATCGTGCCCGTCGAGCTGCATCAGCGGGTTCCCCTGGTGATCGGCTCCCGCAAGGATGTCGAATTCGTCGCCGAGGTCCTGCGCGAGGGCAAGTCTCCGGCGTGAATCCGTCGCTGCTTCCCGTAAAGCCGCTCTACAGCCCTGCCGACCGGGTCGGAGATCCCGGCGCGCCCGGCCGGTGGCCTTACCTGCGGGGCATTCAGCCGTCCATGTATGCCGGCCGCCTGTGGACCATGCGACAATACGCCGGGTTCGGGACGGCGGAGGAGACGAACCGGCGCTTTCAGGCCCTGCTCGGCGCGGGTCAGACCGGGTTGTCCACGGCGTTCGATCTGCCGACCCAGATGGGGTACGACTCGGACGATCCGCTGGCCGCCGGCGAAGTCGGCCGAGTGGGCGTGGCGATTGATACGGTGGATGACTTGGCCGTGCTGTTCGAGGGCATTCCCCTCGACGAGGTCTCGACCTCCATGACCATCAACGCGACCGCGGCGATTCTCCTCGCCATGTACGTCGTGGTGGCGGAAGAACGCGGCATCCCGCGCGAGCGGCTCTCCGGCACGGTCCAGAACGACATCCTCAAGGAGTACATTGCGCGAGGGACCTACATTTTTCCCGCGGCGCCGTCGCTGCGGCTGTGCACCGACCTCTTCCGGTTCGTGGCCGACCACGGGATGAGCTTTAACCCGATTTCGATCAGCGGCTACCACATGCGGGAAGCCGGCGCCACCGCGGTGCAGGAAGTCGGGTTCACCCTCGCCAACGCCTGCGAGTACGTGCGGCACGGGCTTGCCGCCGGCCTCCGGATCGAGCAGTTCGGGCCGCGGCTGTCGTTCTTCTTTGCCGCCCACAACGATTTGTTCGAAGAGGCCGCCAAGTTCCGGGCCGCGCGCCGGCTTTGGGCCCGGCTGGCTCGAAAGCGGTTCGGGGCGGATGACGCCACCTGCAAACTTCGCTTTCACACCCAGACCGGCGGCGTGACGCTGCAGGCCCAGCAGCCGCTCAACAACGTGGTCCGGGTGACGGTGCAGGCTCTCGCCGCCACGCTTGGCGGGACCCAGTCGCTTCACACCAACGGTTACGACGAAGCTCTCGCGCTTCCGAGCGAGCAGTCCGCCACACTGGCCCTGCGGACTCAGCAGGTGCTGGCGCACGAGAGCGGCCTGGCGCGGACCGTGGATCCGCTCGGCGGCAGCTACTACGTGGAGGCGCTGACCGATGCAATCGAGCGCGATGCCGAAGCGCTCATCGAGGAAGTGGACGGGATCGGCGGGGCGGCGCAGGCGATCGAGGCGGGCTTCTTCCAGCGGCGGATCGCCGAAAGTGCCTATGAGCTTCAGAAAGCGATCGAATCCGGGGCGGTCACGGTCGTGGGAGTGAACCGGTTTGCGACCGATGAGGATCCACCCAGGATGGACGTCCCGGGATTCGCGGAGCTGGAGGCCCGCCAAACCGATCGCGTGCGACTGGCACGCCGGCAGCGCCAGGCCCAGCCTGCCGAACAGGCACTTGCTGGACTGGACACTGTTGCGCGGGGCACCGGGGCCCTGCTTCCTCCCATCATCGAGGCGGTTCGAGCCCGCGCGACCCTGGGTGAGATCAGCAATGTCTTGCGAGCCGCGTGGGGCGTCCATCATCCGTGACGGTACCCCCGGTTGAACACCATCTGCGGGTTAACCGCACCGCTCGGTACCTGACCCAGGGGGAGATCGAAGGGGCGTCGGACGTGTGGTTCGTACTGCATGGCTACAGCCAGCTCGCGGCCACGTTCCTGCGCTGGTTCGAGCCGGTCGCGACGCCGGGACGCCTCCTGGTGGCACCCGAGGGTCTGTCGCGGTCGTATTTCGAGGAACACGGGACCCGCCGCGTCGGAGCTTCCTGGATGACCAAGGAAGACCGGGACGCGGAGGTTGACGACTACGTGCAGTACCTGGAACGTCTGGCAGGGCGCATCCGACTCGGCGTTGCCGGGGAGCCCCGGATCGAGATCCATGGCTTTTCGCAGGGCGCCGCGACCGCGTGCCGGTGGGCGGCGCTTGGCTCGTTCCGCGCCGACCGGCTGGTGCTGTGGAGCAATGGGGTTCCCCCCGATCTCCCCCTGGATCGGTACGGAGACCGGCTGATCCGGTCGGGCCTGACCATCGTCATGGGGAATCGCGACAAGTATCATTCCGAGGCGAGTATCGAAGCCGAGCTCGCCCGGCTCGCGAGCGCGGGGGTGCACCCGCGGGTGATCCGGTTCGACGGTGGCCACCGCGTAGATGGCCCAACCCTCAAAGCACTCGTGAACGAGGAGCAGCCAGCATGATGTCCATCACGGCGTCCCTCGGCGCGATTCTGGTGCGCGACCTGGACACCCTGCGGATGGAGGTCGAGGCCTATCCGGCCGAGGCCGACCTCTGGCGGGTGGTTCCCGGAATCGCGAACTCCGGTGGTACGCTCGCGCTCCATCTCGCCGGCAACATCCAGCACTTCATCGGTGCGGTGCTGGGTGGGTCGGGATACCGGCGCAATCGGGATGCGGAGTTTCAGGATCGCAGCGTGCCACGTCAGGAGGTGGTGGAGGGCATCCATCGCGCCATCGGGGCGGTCAAACAGACCATGTCCGGCTTGAACGACGCCGTCCTCGATGACCCCTTTCCTGACCTGGTCGCCGGGGTGCGTGTGAAGGCAGGGGACTTTCTCATCCATCTGGTGAGTCACACGACCTACCACCTGGGCCAGGTGGACTATCACCGCCGCATCGTCACCGGGGGAGCCCCACTGGGTGGTGCGGTGTCGCCAACCCGTCTCTGGTCGGCCGAAAAGCCGGCCGCGGGATAACCATGAGCATGCCACAGGAGAACTTGCGATGCGAATGATCGGTCTTGCGGGGGTAGCACTCTTTGCGGGTTCGTTGAACGCTCAATCCACGGTTCCGCCTGCGGAGCACCAGATTGCGGCCGCGGTCTCACCGCTCCCCGCCGAGCACCGGGCCGGCGCCACCGTGATGGGGTACGATGCTGCCGGGAAGCTGGTGACGCTCCGGAACGGCACCGGCGACATGATCTGTCTGGGACACAATCCCAAGGACAAGGATTTCCACGTCGCCTGCTATCACCGCTCCATGGATCCGTTCATGGCCCGGGGACGTTCCCTGCGTGCGTCGGGCACCACCGGCGACCAGGTTGATTCGGTCCGCTTCCGTGAGATCCGGGAAAACAAGCTTGCGATGCCGACGCACCCGGCGGCGATGTATCAGTATTTCGGCGGGACCTTCGATGCGGCAAAGAGCGAGGTCAGCGGGGCGCAGGTGCTCTACGTGGTGTACATCCCCTTCGCGAACGGAAAGTCCACCGGACTTTCCGAGAAGCCCTCGCGGACCGATCCGTGGATCATGTACCCTGGGACCCCGAAAGCTCACATCATGTTTACCGGGAGCATGTCGCGGTAGGGCATCAAGAATCGGGCGTCATATCGTCATGAGGATCGAGATGACCGGGGTTAACACGCCCGAGGTGAATGTCAGCCGGAAGGTCCCGGGAACGCCGGTGAGGTTCAGGTCGGTGAACGTGGCCGTGCCGTTCACATCGGTGGTGATCGAGGTGGTCCCTCCGAGGAGGGCCGGTCCGCCCGAAACGGTCACCAGCGTCGCGGACACCGAGACCCCGCTCGTCAGCACGGGGTTTAGACCGCCATCACGGAGCTGAATGACGGGCTGCGGAGAGAAGGGCAGCACAGGGGTCACCGAGGCCGGTGGCTGCGTCGTGATGGTGAGTTGCGTTGCCGAGCCGGCGCCGGTGAGGGTGACGTTGTTGGAATTCACCGAGGTGAGCACCGGGCTCGAGGTGAACTGCAGCACGTAGTTCTCTCCGACAGTGCCGGTCAGCGTGACATCGGTGTACGTCACTACGCCATTGACCGCGGTTACGTTCAGGGTCCCGCCGAGCGAGCCTCCGGCCCCGGAAAAGATGGCGACCGTGACCTGCGTGGTGTTATCGGTCGTGACTGTGTTGCTCTGAGCATCCTGGATAACAATCACAGGCTGGGTTGTTAATGCGGATCCGCTGGTTCCGCCGACCGGTTGCGTCGTGATTCCCAGTTTAGTCGCTGCTCCTACCGTGACAGTGACGTTGTTGGAGTTGGCGGCCGTCAAGACCGGGCTCGAAGTGAACTGCAGGACGTAGTTCGTTCCCACCGTCCCGGCGAGCGTCACGTTGGTGAACGTGGCGACTCCGTTCGAGGCCGTCACTGTCTGGGTCCCACCGAGTGTGCCGCCGGCGCCGGAGAGGATTGCGACCGTGACCTGGGTGGTATTGTCGCCGGTAACCGTGTTTCCTTGAGCATCGCGGATCGCCACAGCGGGTTGGGTCGTCAGCGCAGCACCACTGCTACCCCCACCCGGCTGCGTCGTGATAATCAACTGCGTGGCCGTACCCGGCGTGACAGTGACGTTATTGGAGTTGGCGGCCGTCAAGACCGGGTTCGAGGTGAACTGGAGGACGTAATTCGTTCCTACCGTCCCGGCGAGCGTCACGTTGGTGAACGTGGCGACTCCGCTCGAGGCCGTCACCGTCTGAGTTCCACCCAGTGTGCCGCCAGCGCCCGATAGGATCGCCACGGTGACCTGCGTGGTGTTATCTGTAGTCACGGTGTTGCCCTGCGCGTCCTGGATCGCGACGATCGGCTGGGTCGCGAGCGCAGCACCGCTGGCGCCCCCCACAGGCTGGGTCGTGATGCCGAGCTTGTTCGCTGCTCCCGCCGTGACGGTGACGTTATTGGAGGTAGCCGCCGTCAGCACTGGACTGGAGGTGAACTGCAGCACGTAGTTGGTTCCCACTGTCCCGGCGAGGGTCACCCCGGTGAAGGTCACCACTCCGTTCACTGCGGTGCGGGTCAGCGTGCCGCCGAGGGTCCCGCCCGCCCCCGACAGGATCGCCACGGTGACCTGAGTCGTGTTATCCGTGGTCACCGTGTTCCCCGATGCATCCTGGATGGCCACGACCGGCTGCGTCGTCAGGGCCGCGCCGCTGGCGCCACCCACCGGCTGCGTCGTGATACCGAGCTTCGTGGCGCTTCCTGCCCCTCCGATGGTCACGCTATTGGAGTTGACCGCGGTGAGCACGGGACTCGAGGTGAACTGGAAGACGTAGTTCTCGCCTACGGTCCCTGTAAGGGTGACGTTGGTGAACGTCACCACGCCGCTGCTCGCGGTGCGGGTGAGCGTGCCGCCCAAGCTTCCCCCGGCGCCCGAGAAGATGGCGACGGTGACTTGGGTGGTGTTATCGGTGGTCACGGTGTTGCCCTGCGCGTCCTGGATCGCGATCACCGGCTGCGTGGCGAGCGCGGCGCCGTTCGCCCCGCCAACGGGCTGGGTCGTGATGCCGAGCTTGGTGGCTGCGCCGGCCGTGACGGTGACATTACCTGAATTGGCCGCCGTGAGCACCGGGGTCGAAGTGAATTGCAGGACGTAATTCACCCCGACGGTGCCCGCAAGCGTGACACCCGTGAAGGTCGCGATGCCGTTCGCCGCGGTGCGAGTCAGGGTGCCGCCGAGGGTCCCGCCAGCTCCTGACAGGATCGCCACGGTGACCTGGGTGGTGTTGTCGCTGGTGACCGTGTTCCCCTGGGCGTCGCGGATCGCCACGACCGGTTGAGTCGCCAGTGAAGCCCCACTACTGCCTCCGACCGGCTGGGTGGTGATGATCAGCTGTGTGGCGGTCCCCGGCGTAACGGTGACGTTGTTGGAATTCGCCGCCGTGAGCACCGGATTTGAGGTGAACTGGAGGACGTAGTTGGTTCCCACCGTACCGGCGAGGGTCACGCCTGTGAAGGTCACGACACCATTAACCGCAGTGCGGGTCAGTGTGCCGCCGAGGGTCCCGCCCACCCCTGACAGGATCGCCACCGTGACCTGGGTGGTGTTATCCGTGGTCACCGTATTCCCCGATGCATCCTGGATGGCCACGACTGGCTGCGTCGTCAGGGCCGCGCCGCTGGCTCCACCCACGGGCTGCGTCAGGATGCCGAGCTTGCTTGCTCCTCCCGCGGTCACGGTCACGTTGCTTGAGTTGACCGCAGTGAGGACCGGCGTGGAAGTGAACTGCAAGACGTAGTTGGTCCCCACGTTTCCGCTGAGCGTAACGCCCGTGAAGGTCACGACGCCGTTGACCGCCGTTCGGGTCAGCGTGCCACCCAGGCTCCCGCCTGCGCCGGAGAAGATCGCCACGGTTACTTGCGTAGTGTTATCCGTCGTGACCGTGTTGCCCTGTGCGTCCTGGATTGCGATGACCGGCTGGGTGGTCAGTGCCGCGCCACTCGCTCCACCGACGGGCTGGGTCGTGATGCCGAGCTTGTTCGCTGCGCCGGCCGTGACGGTGACGTTATTCGAGTTGGCGGCCGTGAGCACCGGGGTCGAGGTAAACTGCAGGACGTAATTCACGCCGACCGTGCCCGCGAGCGTCACGCCGATGAAGCTCACCACGCCATTAACGGCCGTGCGGGTCAGCGTGCCGCCAAGGGTTCCGCCGGCACCCGAAGCGATCGCGACCGTAACCTGCGTCGAATTGTCCCCGGTAACGGTGTTCCCTTGTGCGTCACGGATCGCCACAACCGGTTGCGGGGCGAGGGCCGATCCACTGGCTCCGCCGACCGGCTGCGTCGTGATGATCAACTGGGTGGCGGTCCCCGGTGTGACCGTCACATTGTTCGAGTTGACTGAGGTCAACACCGGGCTCGACGTGAACTGGAGGACGTAGTTGGTTCCCACCGTGCCGGCGAGGGTGACGCCGGTGAAGGTGACCACGCCGCTGACTGCGGTGCGGGTCAACGTGCCACCGAGGCTCCCGCCCGCTCCCGAGAGGATCGCCACGGTGACCTGGGTCGTATTATCCGTGGTCACCGTGTTGCCCTGAGCGTCCTCGATAGCCACGATCGGCTGCGTTGCCAGGGCTGCCCCGCTCGCACCACCCACGGGTTGGGTCGTGATGCCGAGCTTGTTCGCTGCTCCTGCCGTGACGGTGACGTTGTTCGAATTGGCGGCGGAGAGCACGGGGGTCGACGTGAACTGCAAGACGTAGTTGGTGCCCACGGACCCTGCGAGGGTCACGCCGGTGAACGTCGCGAGCCCATTGACTGCGGTGCGCGTCAGGGTGCCGCCGAGGGTCCCGCCCGCCCCCGAGAAGATCGCCACGGTGACCTGGGTGGTGTTATCCGTGGTCACCGTGTTCCCCGAGGCATCCTGGATGGCCACTACGGGCTGCGTCGTCAGGGCTGCGCCGCTCGCACCACCCACGGGCTGCGTGGTGATGCCGAGCTTGCTGGCGGCCCCCGCCGTCACGGTCACGTTGTTGGAATTGGCCGCCGTGAGGATCGGTACCGACGTAAAACGCAGCACGTAGTTCACCCCGACGGTACCGGCGAGCGTGACGCCCGTGAAGGTCACCACGCCATTGACCGCGGTGCGTGTCAGGGTACCGCCCAGGGTCCCGCCCGCCCCCGAGAAGATCGCAACCGTCACCTGGGTCGTGTTGTCGCCGGTGACCGTGTTCCCCTCGGCGTCGCGGACGGCCACGACCGGTTGCGTCGTCAGTGCGGCCCCACTACTGCCTCCGACCGGCTGGGTCGTGATGATCAGCTGAGTGGCAGCACCGGGGGTGACGGTGACGTTAGTGGAATTCGCCGCCGTCAGCACAGGATTCGAGGTAAACTGGAGGACGTAATTGGTTCCCACCGAGCCGGCTAGTGTGACACCGGTGAAGGTGGCGACTCCGTTCACCGCGGTCCGTGTCAGCGTGCCACCGAGGGTCCCACCCGCCCCGGAGAAGATCCCGACGGTCACCTGGGTGGTGTTGTCCGTGGTCACTGTGTTCCCCTGGGCGTCGCGGATCGCGACGACCGGCTGCGTCGTCAGCGCGGCCCCGCTGCTGCCTCCCACCGGCTGGGTCGTGATGATCAGCTGGGTGGCGGCACCGGCGGTGACGGTGACGTTGTTGGAATTCGCCGCCGTCAGCACGGGACTCGAGGTGAACTGGAGCACATAGTTGGTGCCGACCGTCCCTGCGAGCGTCACCCCCGCGAAGGTCACCACACCGCTGACCGCTGTGCGGGTCAGGGTGCCGCCCAGTGTGCCGCCTGCCCCCGAGAAGACCGCTACGGTGACCTGAGTCGTGTTATCGGTGGTCACCGTGTTCCCCTGGGCATCCTGGATGGCCACGACGGGCTGCGTCGCGAGTGCTGCACCGCTCGCACCTCCCACCGGCTGGGTCGTAATCCCGAGCTTGTTGGCAGCACCCGCAGTTACGGTCACGTTGCCCGAATTGACCGCGGTCAACACCGGGACGGACGTGAACCGCAGCACATAGGTGGTCCCCACCGTCCCCGCGAGTGTCACCCCGGTGAAGGTCACTACACCGCTGACCGCGGTGCGCGTCAGGGTTCCTCCGAGTGTTCCTCCCGCCCCCGAGAAGATCGCGACCGTGACCTGGGTGGTGTTGTCTCCGGTCACCGTATTCCCTTGCGCGTCGCGAATGGCGATCACCGGCTGGGTGGTCAGGGTCGCTCCGCTGGCACCGCCCACCGGTTGCGTCGTGATGGCGAGCTGAGTCGCCGCACCAGGCGTGACCGTGACGTTGCCAGAGTTGGCCGCGGTGAACACCGGAACCGATGTGAACTGAAGCACGTAGTTCGTGCCGACCGTTCCGGAAAGCGTCACCCCCGTGAACGTCACCACGCCGTTGACCGCCGTGCGAGTCAGCGTCCCGCCCAGCGTACCGCCCGCACCGGACAGGATCCCGACGGTCACCTGGGTGGTGTTATCCGCGGTGACCGTGTTCCCCTGGGCGTCACGGATCGCCACGACCGGCTGCGTGGCCAGGGCCGCGCCGCTGGCCCCGCCCACCGGTTGCGTGGTGATCCCGAGCTGGGTCGCAGGGCCATGGGTCAGTGTGATCGTGGTCGAGGCCGGCGTGCTGACGTACCCCGGAGATGAGAAGAACAGCGTCCGCGCGCCCGCCAGGCCGGTCATGGTGAGCCCGGTGAACGTGGCCTGGCCGGATGCGTTGGTCAGCGCAGAGGTCGGACTGAACGTCACCGGCGATCCGGTCGCCACCCCGACGAAGACCTCGACGTTCGGTACCGAGACCGGGTTGTCGAGGTTGTCACGGAGCTGGACCACCGGGACCGGACTCATCACGGCGCCGTTCGCAACCGAGGTGGCCGGCTGGGTCGTGATGGTGATCTTGTTCGGATTTCCAGCGAGCGCCGACGCCGTAAAGGTGACCGGACTGCCGGTGAGGCCGGCGACCGTGGCCGTGGCGGTGTTGTTGTTGGTGCCCGCCGTCGTGCCCATCGTCCAGCTCGTGACGGTGGCGACACCGTCGGCGCCGGTCGTCACCGTGGCCGGCGCGGCCGGCACCACTGACCCACCTCCCGCCGTCACCGCGAAGACCACCTCCACGTCAGGCACCGCGTTGCCGTTGGCATCGGTCACCTTGACCGACGGCCGGTTGGCGAGGGGCACGGTGGTTCCCACCTGGGCGCTGGTGGGCGGGAACGGAGTCGGGTTCGCGGCGATGGTCGTGGCGACGCCGGCCGTCACGGTGACGTTCGTGGAGTTGACCGCGGTGAGCACCGGAACGGACGTGAAGCGCAGCACGTAATTGGTACCGACCGTCCCCGCCAGCGTGACGCCGGTGAAGGTCACCACGCCGCTGACGGCGGTTCGCGTCAGGGTCCCACCCAACGTCCCGCCTGCCCCCGAGAAGATCGCGACCGTCACCTGGGTCGTATTGTCGGCGAGCACCGTATTGCCCTGGGCGTCGCGGATCGCCACCACCGGCTGTGTGGCCAGGGCCGCCCCACTCGCCCCACCCACCGGCTGCGTGGTGATCGCGAGCTGGGTCGCGCCGCCCGCCGACACGGTCACGTTGCTCGAGTTGATCGCTGTGAAGACCGGGACCGATGTGAACCGCAGCACATAGTTCGTGCCCACCGTTCCGGTCAGTGTGACCCCCGTGAAGGTCACCACCCCGTTGACGGCGGTCCGTGTCAAGGTGCCGCCCAGCGTCCCGCCGGCGCCCGAGAAGATCGCCACTGTCACCTGGGTGGTGTTGTCGGTCGTCACCGTGTTGCCCTGCGCGTCCTGAACGGCCACGACGGGCTGCGTGGTGAGCGCGGCGCCGCTCGCGCCGCCTACCGGCTGAGTGAGAATGCCGAGCTTGTTCGCCGCACCCGCCGTCACGGTCACATTGCCCGAGCTCACCGCGGTGAACACCGGGCTCGAGGTGAACTGGAGCACGTAGGAGGTGCCCACGGTGCCGGCCAGGGTCACGTTGGTAAAGGTGACGAGGCCGTTGACCGCAGTGCGGGTTAGGATCCCGCCCAGTGTGCCGCCGGCGCCGGAGAAGATCGCAATGGTGACCTGGGTCGCGTTGTCGGACGTCACCGTGTTGCCCTGGGCATCCTGAATCGCGATCACCGGCTGAGTCGTCAGCACGGCGCCGCTGGCGCCACCGACCGGCTGAGTCACGATGCCGAGCTTGGTCGCCGATCCGACGATACCCGAGGCGGTGTAGGTGATGGGGCTGCCCGCGAGGCCGGTGGCTGCGGCGGTCAGGCTGTTGTTGTTCGTGCCGGCGATCGGCCCCAGGATCCAAGAGGCGAGGCTGGCCACGCCGCTGCTGTTGGTGTTGATGACCGCCGGGCTTGGGGGCCCGGTTGACCCACCGCCCGAAACGAGGGTGAAGGTGACCGCGACGCCGACCACCGGGTTGCCCCCGGCGTCGGTGACCCTCGCCGATGGGGGCGCGCCGACCCCGGTGCTGACCGTGGCACTCTGACTCGTGACCGAATTCGCTGCGATGGTCGTCGGAGCCCCGGCGCCGAGGGTAATGGTTCCCGAGACGGCTTCCTGCAGGCCGGCGGCCGTGAATCGCAGGGTGTAGCTCCCCGACGGTCCCGTAATGGCGATGCCGTTGAACGTGGCCGAGCCGTTCGCAACGGTGGCGACCGTCAGCGGCCCCCCGCCCAAGGTCGCCCCACCCGGACCGGAGGCGATGGCGACGGTTACGCCGGTCCCGACCTGCGCCACGTGGTTCCCGGCCGCGTCCAGGATCTGAAGGACGGGCTGCACGGTGAGGGCGGCGCCGCTCTGGCCGCCCGGAGACGGCTGCGTCGTGATGCCGAGCTTGTTCACGGCTCCCGCGGTCAGAGCAATCGAGCTCGACGTGACCGGGGCGAGCCCCGAGCTGCTGAACGT
>Ga0187892_10010839_pt1 | contig 11397 bp, 10 predicted proteins | sample MA1701073metaG_FD_139345 | JGI IMG/M metagenome (GOLD analysis project Ga0187892, IMG submission 139345) | Bio-ooze microbial communities from a basaltic lava cave in the Kipuka Kanohina Cave System on the Island of Hawaii, USA - MA170107-3 metaG ... | reverse complement strand
GTCAGGCGCCGATTTGAATCACAAAAGAAAAAACGGTATAAGGTCAAATCCTTTTAATCTAACTAAACTCCTGGGGGAAAAGTTCGAGTGCCGCAAAGTCGACACCGAAAGCTTGCAAAGGCCAAGAAAAGGCCGAGGGGTGCCTATCCCGCTAGTGCAGCTGTGCCGGCCAAGGGCAAAAACCGCCAGATAAGACTGATAGCAATAGTCCTGGTTGCCGTTTTGGCTGCCGGAGCGATCGGCTATCTCATAACCCATCGGTCGGATAACGAAGTCACAAGTCCCACCGGACTAAAATATACCGACATCGTTGAAGGTACTGGTGATAGCCCCCGGGCCGGACAGACCATCGTGGTCCATTATCTGGGCACGCTTGAGAATGGTAAGAAATTTGACAGTTCTTACGATCGTGGTCAGCCTGCTGAATTTAAGATTGGTGTGGGAGCCGTGATCAAAGGTTGGGACGAGGGGTTGATGACCATGAAAGTAGGAGGGAAAAGGAAACTGGTGATTCCTCCGGCTCTCGGCTACGGACCACGGGGAACACCCAATATTCCAGGAAATTCCACATTGATCTTTGAGGTCGAGTTACTCGGACTCAAATAGCTAAAAACCCATGAGCCGCAACACACTGACGATCACTGACAACCGAACCGGAAACGAGTATGAGCTGCCGATTGAGAACGGCACCATCAAGGCCATGGATCTCCGTCAGATCAAGGTCAATGACGACGATTTTGGCCTGATGACCTATGATCCCGCTTTTATGAACACGGCCTCGTGTAAGAGCCGGATCACTTTTATCGATGGGGACAAGGGCATCCTGGAATATCGCGGTTACCCGATCGATCAACTGGCGGAAAAGAGTTCATACCTGGAAGTTGCCTATCTTCTGCTTCACGGCGAATTGCCGACCGCAGTCCAGCTACAAAACTGGACGCGCAACATCACCTTTCACACCTTTATCAACGAGAACATCAAGAAGGTGATGGATGGGTTCCATTACAACGCTCATCCGATGGGCATGTTCGAGGCTACCCTGGGAGCGCTGTCCACCTTTTATCCAGATGCGAAAGACATCTTTGACTCGGATGCGCGCTGGAAACAGATCTATCGTTTGATAGCCAAGGTGCCTACGATCGCCGCTTTTGCTTATCGTCACCGCATTGGGATGCAATACGCCTACCCGGACAACGATCTCAGCTATGAGGGAAATTTCCTCAACATGATGTTCAAGACGACTGAACTGAAGTACCAGCCAAACCCCACTCTGGAAAGAGCCCTGACAGTCCTTTATATACTTCACGCTGATCACGAACAGAACTGCAGCACCAATGCGATGCGAAGCATTGGCAGCGCCCAAACGGATCCATTTTCTGCTCTGGCCGGAGCCGCGGCCGCGCTCTATGGGCCTCTACACGGCGGGGCCAACGAAATGGTCTTGCGGATGTTGAAAGAAATCGGCTCAGTCGCCAAAGTTCCCGACTATATCAAGCGCGTTAAGAATGGCGAGTTTCGCTTGATGGGCTTTGGCCACCGGGTCTACAAGAACTACGATCCCCGGGCCAGAATTATCAAACAGGTGGCTTATGAAGTTTTTGAGGTAACCGGGAAGGATCCGCTGCTGGACATTGCGCTCGAGCTGGAACGCATTGCGCTGGAGGACGACTATTTTGTGAAACGCAAGCTTTACCCCAATGTGGACTTCTATTCCGGAATCATTTACCAGGCAATGCGCTTCCCGGTAGACATGTTTCCCGTGATGTTTGCTATTCCACGCACCTCGGGCTGGCTGGCGCAATGGGTAGAACTTCTGGAGGATCCGGATCAGAAGATCGCGCGGCCGCGGCAGGTTTATTTAGGATCGGCGACCAGGGATTACGTACCGATTGAACAACGAGTAGGCGTCGAATCTGCCGCCAAAGCCTGATCGTTGAATCAGGCAGGGAAGAATCCACAGATTGCGCAGATTACACAGATTAAGAAAAGAACAAGGAAGGAAGAAAAGGGGCATAAGATACCGAATAAGACGGCCCTCGAGATAATTCAACCTCACTCAACTCACAACCCATTGAAGCCTCAATATAACAGTTTCTGTTGGCAAATTTGTCGGTTGGGAAGGGGGCAAGCGCTTTAGCGCGCGCCCCCGCTCAACTCCCAACTCATTCAGGCTTCAATGTAACGGTTCCAGTTGGCAAATTTGCCGGTTGGGAAGGGGGCAAGCGCTTTAGCGCGCGCCCCCGCTCAACTCACAAGCCATTCAGGTCGAGATAAATCCACCGATCACAAATCTCAAAGTTAAGTCAACATCCTTCAAAAGCTTTCTATCCTGTGACATCTGTAGTTGGAAGGGTTGTGAGTTGAGCGGGGGCGCGCGCTAAAGCGCCCTTCCCAACCGGCAACTCATGAGATTTAAATTTTCACATCGAGGGCTGTCTTCTTCGGAACCTTACCCCCCGGTTTCCCGTTCCACTCGGCTACTTCGGTACCTTACCCCCTTTTTCCCCTTCCTCTCTTCTTCTTAATCTGTGTAATCTGTGTAATCTGCGGATATTCTCAACCGATCATCTTCGCTGCAATCTCTTTCAATAACTTGGCGCAGACTGTTCCAGTAATGTGAAGGGGATCCATGCGGGGATTGAACTCCACTAGATCGGCACCCACAACCCGGCCCTTAACTCCCTGAATTAAGTCGATTGCCTGCCGGGTCGAGAGACCCCCGGGCTCTCGGTGCGAAACTCCAGGCGCATAGGCCGGATCGAGCGCATCCATATCAAAGGAAATATAAACAGGCGAATCAAACTCGAAGCTGGACAGCTGCCCCACCTGCCGGATATCGACTACTTCCACACCAAACCTGTCTATCTGCTGCCGCTGATGAGCATTCACGGTGCGGATTCCTACCTGAACTAAACGCTTTACCAGCTGGTGCTCCATTATCCGCGCAAACGGAGAGGCATGAGAGTAGCGGTTTCCTTGAAATTCGTCGTAGAGATCCGGATGAGCATCAAAATGGAGAATGCACAGGTCTCGATACTTGCGGCTGAAGGCCCTAATAATCGGATAGGTTATTGAATGATCTCCGCCCAGGGAAATTGGCGCCAAATCATCATTCAAAAGAGTGGCAATCGTCTGCTCAATCAACGAGGGCATGTCGTTGCCACCGCCCGGCTCAATGTCTCCGGCATCAAAAAAAGCATTATCACCGCCCAGATCAACGCCGCTTTCACTGGAGAGGTTCCAGGACTCCGAGCGCAAGGCAGCCCGAATTTGCGGCGGGGCCTCGGCAGCTCCCTTCATGTAGGAAGAGTTTTCATCATATCGAAAGCCGATCAAGGCGAGCTTGGCAGGTGGTGGTGTCGGAGTTTCAGCAGCCATTATTTCCCCCATTGGTCAGTTTCTGAAGAGACAACTCTCTTTTCTTGTTGGGGGCAAGAATCGCCTGAGAATTTGGGACTGGTGCACCCGGCAGGGCTCGAACCTGCGGCCTTTTGATTCGAAGTCAAACGCTCTATCCAACTGAGCTACGGGTGCGCCTTCGCCTAAATCGTAAATGGTTATTATCAAATCGTAAAGGAAAGCTGCGCTGGGTTCTATTTTATGAGCAACTTCGGCGGCCAGGGGTTTGCCGGGGAGTCAACCAGCACGCTGTCATTCGTGCTTTTTGTGTGATTTCGTGGATCGTCCTATCGTCGTCCCAAACCAACGATCCACGCAATCACACGAAAAGCACGAATGACTTACACGAACCATCGCTGTAAAAAGTAAGTGAACTTAGGCGCATTAATGCCAGTAAATTAAAGCAATGCTTTGGTTGCGCCAGAGAAGCACCTACTACTTTTCTGGACAAGCCTCTACTGCTTCTGAAATTCCTTGCGAACGAATTGTACTAAACCCGTGATTTCTTCCGGCTTGAGCTTATCTTTGAACGCAGGCATTCCGTCTCCACCGTCTCTGATCTGATCAACAAAATCCGCGTCCGTGTGCTTTAAGGCATGTCCCTCTTTAAGGCTGGGGACATTTAATTTCTTGCCTTCAATAGTTACCTGGCCACCGTCGCCTTGCGCTCCATGGCATTCCACACATTGCGACGCAAAGATTGGTCTGATCGAGGCAAACTCGTCCGGCGGGGCAGTGGGACTCGCGGCCGGCGGGTTGATTGTCTGGGCTGGGTTGCCGACGTTATTGGCATCCGCACAGGCAACTGAGAGCAAGGCAATAATGGAAATAGCGACAGTGAGTTTTACGGAATTCATCCTTTTCTCCGGTTTCCCTTAACTGTTTGTTGCTTGAAAGTTCGGGTAGTATAGCATCTTCAAGCTTTACCTCTCGTTGTTTGTAGTGTCCCAGCCTATTAATGTCTCCGAGCCCGCGGAGCGCGCTCAGAAGGCAGTCGGAAAAAGTGGTTACTGCGCCCAGTCCGCCCAGCGGACGATCGACAATAGCCCAATAGTGTCCTGTTTCTAACGAGTGCCTTTCCAATTTGCAATCCACGTAGACTAACAGGCAGAATAGCTTGGTCAAGGGTTCTCAGCCAGAACTAAGCGCGTTCCTGAAATCAGAGGCAACAAAATGAGCACCGACAATGAACAAGGTAGTGCTGCCCGCAGTTCACTGCGTCTGGCTCCCAGTTGCGCTGAGCTCGAGCAGCTTAAAGCGAGGCTCCCGCGACAGTTTGTCAATTTCACCTTCTACCGTGCCCGGCATGAGTTGCGAGTGCTGGCGGCCGGGGACAAAGAGCGGTGTCGCGAGGAGTTTGTGGCCACCGTTGCCGAGTTTCGTAACAAGCTTCTGATTCATACTTATTCAACGATCGGACTGCGCACCAATGTTGATTTCATGATCTGGCGGATCGGGTATGAACTGGATCCAATTCAGGAAATGACGGCCAGACTGAATCGCACGGAACTGGCCAAGTACATAGAACCTACCCAGTCTTTCCTGTCGATGACCAAACGCTCGATGTACATCGACAAGGACAACCCTGAACACGCCGAAGACCGGTTGCATATTGTTCCCGGAAAATCGAGCTACCTGTTTGTCTATCCGTTCGTAAAAACCCGAGAATGGTATGCTCGTCCCGCCGAACACCGGCAGGAGATGATGGACGAGCACATCCGTATAGGCTCAAAATATCGTTCTGTAAAGCTGCACACCACTTACTCTTTCGGGCTGGATGATCAGGAGTTTGTCGTGGCTTTTGAAACCGACAACCCGGCGGACTTTCTCGATCTGGTGCAAGAGCTGCGTGAGACAAAAGCCAGCTCCTACACCCTGCGTGACACACCAATGTTTACCTGCCGCCAGAGAACTCTTCCCGAATGTCTCGAAGCTTTGGGCTGAAGTAATTCTGCGGAAAAAGATCGGCTGTAATCAAAAGTCTGTAGGGGCGGCCCTCCGTGGCCGCCCCTCGTGGCGTCTCGTTCAATAAATGGAAACCGAGCTTCTCCCTCATAGCGAAAGCCCGTGAAATAACCAGGTGTTGTTTCGTGTGACTTCGTGGATCGTTCAGTTGTGTGGCAAAAGAACGATCCACGAAATAACGCGAATAAAGCCTTATATGAATGGCGCCTGCCCAGGTTGCGCCTTGGCAACCCTGGGGAACATTAAACAAACCAGCGGTGGTTTGTTGGAAGGGACACTCTTACAGATTTTGGAAGACGATAGTTCGAGTAGCCCTAAGATAGCACTGCTATCAGGCGGCCTTTGCGGTCGAGGAGTTTGTCGGCGAGTTCCACTATTCTACGGTTCGGAATGGCGATAGGACGCTGCTCGAGCACGCGCAGCATTGCCTCCTGCTCTCGTCCGGGTCCTAACCAGCATGCGTACATGATTAGCGCTGCCGCTGTTGAGCGGCTCACTCCAGCCTCACAATGAATTAGTACTCTGCCACGCTCGGAGCGGAGCTCTTGGGCCAGATTGATAATCTCCTGTACGTCCGCTTCCGTGGCGCCGAGTTCCGTAACTACATCGGCGATGAGTAAACGTAGCTTGCGAGACACTGTCTCAAAGCCTTCCGGTAAAGGGTCTGACCCGTCGCCGATGGATAAGAGAAACTTGACTTCGGCTCGTTGCCTTGGGGAGCTGAGAATTTCGCTTGCTTCTGGACGGCTTGCGACTTCGACCGTTGGTGCTGGTTCCCTCACGCTTGAATTATGGCATGGCGCTGGTTGTGAGTGGAGAGCAAAGACCTGTTTAGAAAGCAAGGCTTGCCGACAGACCAATAGAACACTAAATCAAACGTTGAGAGCCTTCGCTGCGCGCTCGTAGTCATCGGGCCGCACATAAATTATGTAGCCGTAATTGCCTTTACCATCAGCGACCCCGGTTGACGCGTAGACGTTAACATTGGCCTCGTACAACTTCATATGCACCTCCGCCAGAGCCCCTAACCTGTCATCGCCCTGAACCAGCAGAGCCGGCTGCGGTCCCTCCAGAGTGAGATTCGACTTCTCCGCTGCACTGCGAAGGTTTCCAGTGTCTTCAGGAAAGAGAGTCAACTGCGTGTTCGTTGGTCCGAAGGGAACAGCTGTAATTGCCAGCAGATTGATACCCAGGCTGGCTAACAGCGAGAGCAGCTTGTAAGCCTCTCCGGGTTGATCTTTGACGGTGACGTAAAAGTAATCTACGCGTCGAATCTTGAGAGCCATGATTATTTGCCCTGAGCGTCACCCGGGCCATTCCTATTGATAATAGGTGAGCTCCCGGTAGACAAGCACTTCCGTTTTTAATTTCTTTCCCGAGGCGTATCCCAGAATCGTCGAGGGGCCTACTTTTCTTGTCCAATTACCATGAGCATCCGGCTCCAGATATTCCCCACGAGTGCCGCCAAAGCTAAGAAGTCGATCCTCATCTTGTGGGGCTTGCAGGATCGTATCCGGATGGGAAAGTTGTTTGAAGGGAGCATTATCCCGCTTAATCAAGGAGCCATCTTCCGCAAACTCGGCGACCTCCACGAGCTCGCCGAACGCACCAAAGTTGAGGACAAGGTGTCGATAGAACAAACCATCGTCTTTGTGGTCAAGGATTGTGCGACTGGATTTGAAGCCGTCACTACCATATTTATCAACAACCTTGCGCACCATTACGTTGGTATCGTTATAGGTTGCTAACTCTGACAGCCTTCCACTCTTGGGATCGTACGTGTATGTGACTCTGCGACTCAACACGCCGGTTTTTTCGAACAGGGCCAACTCCGTTCTTTTTCCTGAGCGGTCATAAGAAATCCTGTGCGATAGTGCTAGCGGGCCACTTGTTTGCTTTTCCCCTTCGGTTACAACAGTCATTTGTGAGACTTTCACGGTTTGCACTAAACCTTTAAGCCCTTCACGCTCTCGATCACTCTTAGCTTGCGCAAGGATGGTCGAACAGGACAAGAGCAAAGATATAATCAAGATGATTTTGTTCCTCATATCATATCCATAAGTAAAGGATCTACGATAAACTAGCCGCAGATTAACGCAGATTTACGCGGACAGGGAAGCAGATAAGAATAAACTGTCCATTGCCGTGGGAGGGATTCAGGCTAGCTACTGCTTTTTACCCTCGCCGGTTCGTTCTTCAGCGCGAGCTGATTTCTTGTGGCGGAGCCACTCGTTAATACTCTCACGAATAAATTCGCCTATGTCTTCGAACTCCCGCGCAGATTTCTCCCAGAACTCCTTGAAATGCTTTGGATCAAAAGCAAAACCATAGGCGCGGCCGAACCCCCTGGCCGGGCCCAATTCGTCTTCATAATACGCTCCAAGTTGCCGCGCCGCCATAGCCACCACAGTTAAGGAGCTTCCGGCCGGCAGAGGCTCAAATACCTTACCAACACCGGGATCGATTTCCTTTAGGCGCGCAAGCACCCGATTGTATTGGTCAGTGCAGTAACTGGCAGCGTCCTCTTTACCACCCGTCCACTCTGACTGCAGGGCCATCCGTGACGTCCGTCGCAGGACATTAATTAACTTAACAATTTCCTTCTCTCTTTCCATATAGACTCCCCTTCATTTGGTTAACCTTGTGACTCCGTAGGGGCGGCCCTCCGTGGCCGCCCCGCGTAAGAAGACAGCCCCGATAACAAGCAGGGTAGTTCCCCAACTCTTTGGAATCGGTGGACCGCCACTGAGAAGCTGTGAAAAAATTGAGTCTCCATAGAAATCAATCAACTGAGCAAATTTTCAGGTTGGGAAGGGTGGCTTGCCCCCGCTGTTCCGCAAAGCTCAATCTTGAGGAAACTGTCTTAACCAATGAACTGAACTCTGGCGGAACAGCGGGGGCAAGCCACCCTTCCCAACCTGAAAATTTGCTCAGTTGACTAATCTGTTCAAAGCGCCTCATTTTTTCACAGCTTCGAAGGGCCGCCCTTACAGCAACTTCGCGCGCAACAATTTCTTTCCCTGATGAAGCCTCCATTTCACAGTAGAAAGCGGGATACTCATGAACGCCGCAATTCTTTTCAAAGGCATTTCGTCAAGGAAGCGTAACCGCAACGGTAAAGCGTAATCCGCTGGCAGCGTGTCGATTGCCCTGATCATCTCTTCGTTCTCAGTTTTCTCAATTAGCGGACTCGTTAGAGCTGCAATCTTCTCAATGAGCGCTTCATCCAGAAAAACTCTCTTACCCAAATGCGCGTTTTCGCTCTGCTGGCAACGCAGTGCTCGATGACGCGTTATTGCCGAAAGCCAGGCGGCAAACTTACCTGGTTCTTCAATCGTTGGCAGCGCCTTAAAGGCCAGCAATAACGAGTCTTGGGCTACATCTTCGGCAGATGTGGGCCCCACAATTGTGCTCGCCAGACGCACCACTGCGGGACGGTAGCGCAAAACAAGTTCTTCAAACGCCTCCAGGTTGCCGAGGATCGCGGCCACAACCAGCAATTCGTCAGGCGCCTCCAACCGTGCCATCCAGTACTCCAGGCTCCCGAGAAAAAGGTTCCACTTCTATAGAGACATCGTACGAGCGAAAAGTTAGCAGGGTTTGGAAAATAAAGCGTATGTGGTAGAAAAAAGTGATGTGGCCAAAAATCTCTCTAACAATCCTGGTGCTAGCGCTTTTTATCACTGCCCTTGGCGATTCAAGCCGGGTTCGCTCAATAAAGATCGCAAGTCATTACCAAACTCCCTCTAGTCCGCTTCAACACGAGTATCTCTGGTTCGAAGCAGAAAACATGCGTGGATTCTCAACTAACGAAAGGGGCGAGCCCATTCTTAATCCCGTTTGGCTGAACCTGTCCAAAGAAAAAGCGCCAGGGTGGGGAATCAATGGACCGGGAGTTTCTCCAGAGTGGTCACAAGGTGGTGAGAGCGAATGGAACTCCGCAGCCGCCAGCGCCAGCGAGTCTAAAGGCGTGCTCTATCGAAACCTTGAGGTTCCACGCGCCGGTAAGTACAGGGTCTGGGTGCGTTACGCCGACTGGGCCAACCAAGGCGAAGAGTTCCTGATTCGCATCGAGCAAAAATCAAGTGAGGTCTTTCGTCAGCGATTTGGTCATAAAGACCTGATTGATAATCATGATGAAGTCAAAATGTACTGGCAGTGGTCGTTCACCTGGGACGGAACCGAAGCGCAACTTGAAAAAGGTCCGGCAACGGTTTTCCTTCAGCTGGAACAACCGGCCGCAGCCCGCCGCCACGTTGATTGCATCTTGATCACCAGCGACCTTGCCTATGTGCCCACCGGAAGAGCCAAACCTGACTTCGCGGCGATGCGGCAGCTACGTGAGTGGTCGATCTCGCGAAAACAACTAGAACCTCTGCTTCCAAATCCGCAAGAGTTTAACGTCCCACTTTCCTGGCAGCGACCAAAAGTAGGCGACCGGGATTTTTTGATGCCCTGGAATATCGCCAAAGAATTTTGGGACCTCTACGATAAACCCGAAGCCGAAAGACCCTTGTATCCTTTTCATGCTGAGCCAATCGATGAATTCGTGAGGAAGTATAGAGGGGCGCGCGACGTTCCCTTGTTTGCCTCGAAACTCGTTGTACCGGTGATCTACATCAACGATTTGCCGGCCTTGTTAAAGGAGGGATCGCCATTTCTCCGCCATCTGCGACAAACCAAAACGCCGTTTGCAATACTGATCAACTATGGCACCGTCCAGATGGCGGAGGCCGAAGCGCGAGCGGCCTGGAAGACCCTGCAGCAAGACCTGCGCGATCAGTTTCTTGGTTGGATCTCAGGGGAAAGCATCGGTTACGTCTGGGACTCAGCACCAACGGACCTGAAAATTTCGCCGCAGATGACACGACCGGAACTCCTCGAAGCACATCGTGTTTTCTACACCAGTGCTCTCAGTAAAAAATGGGGCAAAGCATTCCACAGTGAGACTGGACCAAGGTGGGACCTTCTGATCCCTGCGCTCTCGACTTCCAGTACCTCTTTTGTCCATGCCTTAACATCCTGGGGCGTGAAACTCGTAGGGATGGAAACCCCTGCGGTTCAGCCGTTGACCGCAATGCGGATTGCTTTTACTAGAGGCGCTGCGCGACAGTACCAGGGGGCTTTCCTCTATTACCACGCACCAAACTTCGGTGATACAGCCACTACTTTTACTAAGGCGCAGAACTTCGCCGGCCCCGATAACTTTTTTCACACCCGCTATGGCGCCACAATGGGACCCTCACTGTCCTGGTATCGTAAAAGCTTTTACCTCTACTACATGGCCGGCTCCTCGGCTATCTATCTCGAGCAAGGCTTTGACCAATTTTTCAAGCCAGGTCCCGGAGAGCATCCCTTTCAGCTGAATCCGCTGGGTCGGATTACTGATGAGTTTATGCGTTTTGTCGAACGATACCCTGGCCGCGGGACCCCTTACACCTCAGTGGCCTTCCTGCTTGATCCAGCTCATGGGTGGGACATGACCGACTATCCTCACTGGCCATTTGGAGTCTCCCAAATTAATCGAAGTGATCGGGCCCTGCGCGAACTGTTTGGCGCTTCCTACTATCCTGGACCAGTAGTTGAAGGCGAACCGGCAACAGGCGATCGGCAGGCGTTTGTATCCGGAGTCTTCGGCGACATTTTCGATGTGCTCGTTGCTTCGGAACAAAAGAAAGACGCGATTGACGCTTACCCGATTGTGGTAGCAGGTGGACACGTTGAATGGGCCCCAGCCTGGGCTGGAAAACTGGAGCAGTATGTGCGCAAAGGTGGACTATTAGTCCTGAATGCTGCGCAGGTAAAAGGTCTATCTACTGACTTTCTGGGTATTAAGTTGCTCGAGCAAACGCTGGAAGCCAACACCGCCAGCTGCCTTTCACCGAACGAGGAGCAAAGGAACCTCCCGGGTCAGGTTTTCCGCTACCAAAAGATCCAGTTAAAGGGTGCCGAGACTTTGATTAAGTCGCCGCTTAAGGATCCCCTGGTGATTATTAATAAGGTTGGTAAGGGCGCGGTCGTTTTTTGTGCTGT